>Ga0302178_10000044_pt1 | contig 114057 bp, 95 predicted proteins | sample I_Palsa_E1_3_FD_198790 | JGI IMG/M metagenome (GOLD analysis project Ga0302178, IMG submission 198790) | Peat permafrost microbial communities from Stordalen Mire near Abisko, Sweden - I_Palsa_E1_3 | ecosystem: Environmental > Terrestrial > Soil > Palsa > Peat permafrost | place: Sweden...
GTCAGATGCCGATATCAGCGATCTCCTGCCGTTCAACTTTGCGAAGCCGCATCGAGTGTCGGTACCGGCCTGATCTAGCCGCAGCGCGCGGAATAACTCACTGCGGTGCGTGTTAATTCGCGCTTACTGTTGAGCGCCGGGTATGGGCGGCGAGATTGAATCTGCCGGATCTGCGCCGCGCGGCGAATATGACACCGTAGCAGTATCGAGAAACGTTGCTTCGCCCCTGGTGCGCTCTTGAGCGAAGAACCGATTGCCGGATGCGGATGACGCGCTCGATCCGGCTTCAGCGGCGGGTGTTGCCGGAGGCACCGGCATGGGTGGCATTTTAGGAAGAGTGTAACTTCCAGATTTCGAGTACCAGGGCATAGTCGATATCCTAATTTAACAGGTTAAATAGTCGGTTTCAGTCACCCCTCCACACTGTGTGGCAGTGAATGACGCAGATAAGTGGGCAGCGCCGAGAGATAAGTTCTGCATCAGCGAGATTTTTGTAGTGCCGCGCCAAATGCTCTATTTAATAATTCGAAATACCGATTCGGTGACGTTGTGCCTTGGTTTCGGTATGATGAGGCCCCAATTTAAGCCAATCGATTCCGTCTATGAAAAAAACCGTACTAGGCCTATTGAGCGTCTTTTTTTCATTCGGTGCTACTGCTCAGTCCATCGATTTGCCGATAGTCAAGACGGGCGACACCTGGACCTATCAGCAAACTAAAGAGAAGGGAGTCGCGGGGTGGACGCAAGCTCACGTTGAGATAGCTATTTCCCATGCGGACGCTTCAAGTATCTATTACACCTCGAAACAGGTGGGTTCGACGCAGGCTGAAAACGAGCAGTTTACGGGTGCCGATTGGAGCAGGGTACGGAATGTAAATGGTAAAGAAACGGTGGTGAATCAGCCGTTATCGTTTCCGTTGAAGCCCGGAAAAACTTGGGAAAATCAATTCACCGAACGGAACCCGAATAAGACCCTCAAGTACGAAACCTTGGATACCAAATACACCGTGGTCGGTTACGAAACCATTGAGGTGCCGGCGGGCAAATTTCAGGCGCTTAAGATTGAAGCGGAAGGGCATTGGACTTCCGAGTTAAACCCGGTCAATACCGTGATTCAAGGCGCGCAAGTGTCGCAGAACGGCACCACGATGGTGTCTCAGATCAACAAGGCGGGCCCGGTCGTGGCGGCCGGCAGGACCTATAAGGCATTTTGGTACGTACCCGAAGTGAAGCGCTGGGTGAAGTCGGTTGAGGAATTTTATGGCAGCAACGGCGCTCGTTCAGAGCGCGATACGCAAGAGCTCGAATCGTTCAAGCTCAACAACTGAGATAGATTGACGGGGCTTCCGGAACTTACCCCGTCATCCCCAAGCGCCGCAATACCAGTACCCCGTCATCGGTCACGCGAGGTACCACGGTATTTTCCGCGGCGACCATTTCGACCAAATTATCCTGTTCCAGCGCGATCAAATGCGGGTTGTTCAGCGATACCTGCGTGGGCGCCGACAACAGCAGTACCAGTGTCGCCAATTCATGCGGCGAGAAAAAATGCTTCATCTGGACCTCGACTTTTTCTAAATGTTCGGGAAGCTGGCCGCCGCTTGAGCGGCAGGCGTCATGGCCATTATTTCCAGCGGCCAAATATTGCACGCAGTATGGCCTGCGAACACTTAAACAGAACTTAAAAGACTCAGGTTGTTTGGTTATAAAGCGTTACACAGCTTACGTCTCGGCCATTTGATCTCGCTCAAGAAAGCGAACACGCCGAGAGCCGATAGGGCGGTGATGGTGCTTAACATCCGGCACAGGCAGCCGAATGCGTGAGCATAGGCTTGTAGCAGAAAGAGCCGATCTGGCCCCAGCCCCCGCAGCAGAGCCGTCGCCTGGTCCATTTGGCCTGTCGCCACCCTTTGTGCGGCCTCGGCCAGCAAGGCGGATTGGGTGGCGTCGGCATGTGGCACCGCCCCTTGCAGCGTCAGTTCGATCATTGGTTATCGCTTTTTGCTGCCGGTGTTGCCGGAATTTTCCCGGCGTTATCCGGAAATCGAGCTTGACCTCGATTTCAACGATCGTCTGGTCGACGTGATAGAAGGGGGTTTTGACGCGGTGATACGTAGCGGGCAATTAAGCGATTCGCAATTGGTGGCCAAGCGCTTGGGGCCGTTTTGTTTTGTGCTGTGCGCCTCGCCCCAGTATTTGCAGCTACGCGGCACGCCGCAGGTGCCCGGCGATCTCGAACACCATGCTTGTTTGCGGTTTCGCTTTCCGTCTTCGGGCAAATTGCAGCCCTGGATGTTTCGCGAGCAACGCGAAGACACGGTGGATCGTTATCCCAGCGCATTCACCAGCAACAATATGGAAGCTTTGCGCGCGGCTTCGATCAGCGGCATGGGGCTGGCTTATATGCCGGATTTCCTGGTGCGGGAGGATTTGCAAAGCGGGGCGCTATGTTCGCTGCTGGCCGGTCATTTATCGTATGCCGGCCAGTTCTCGGTGATCTGGCCGTCAAGCAAACAACTTTCGCCCAAATTGCGCGCGTTCGTCGACTTTTTATCCGATCGGCTTTTTCCGTAGCGCCGCACCGCCTCACCACCCGCCGGTCGTTCCAGCGCTTGCCTGGAGCCGGTCGCACAAAACCCAGGGTCCCTGGAGCGCACGATTGCTCAATATGAAACTTCGATGCGCGAGCGCGGCGCACAATCGATCCTGGCGTCGCAACGTGGCGCGGAGGTGTTATTTGGCGCTGCGGCATAACCCCGCGCTGCCGCGAGAGGTGAATCAGGATGCATTCAAGTTGGGTAGATCGGCATCCCGGGTACCGTTCTGCTTTTTTAATTCCCTAAGCTAGTAAGTCTGAGCCCAGGCGTGTGCCGCAACAGTGTGGTTTTCCCCCGACGAACTATGCGGCGGACCACAGGCGAGACGTCGGCGGGCTTAATTTTCCGTTATGATTATTTCCCCGTGCAAGGCAGAAATTGCTGCGCATGCTAGTTTCACAATTTGATTCACGGTTCGACTCATTGCAAATGGGAGGTATGGATATGAATGATATTTACCGCACGGCTTTTTGCGACTTCCCCCTCAATCTATCCTTGCAATGGAACCATGACCGAGATAAAAACCAAGTCATTTCGCTGGACCACGCTTGCGCAATATAATCAAGATTGCCTCAGCGTTTTATCTTTACATAAAACCCGCCGCTTACTGAAACACCTGCTTGCCGGACTGGACACCGCGGACGCCGTGCTCGTCGCGGCATCTTTGCGCCCGTCCCGCATATCTGAGGCAGATGCCTGTCTCATACACATCAATACACCAACAGTCGATCATCCAAGACCCGAACCGGATCTTGCAGGCTACGCACGCGTATGCGGAGCTCCGTTCGCCTACTTGGCCGCCTGCAACCATCGAATACAACGCTGGCGTCGAACCTATTTTGAACGGGGCCGCGCGCTGCCCGCTTTCGGCGATTTCCCGCTGATGCAGCGCTAGCTTATGGGTTGGGCATTTGATGCCCGCTGCCTCCAGCCATCGCGCTTATCAGCTCTCTCTTGCTTAATCCATTGACCCACGCTTTGGCCGGGCAGGCCGTGCCACGCCCAGTTCAAGCGCGCGGTGTCGATGGATCTTGATCTATCAGGAACGACCCATCGTGTCTAATTTTTTAAAGCAACTTGGTTTTAATCAACATTTTTCCACGCAAGCCGACAAGTACAGTGCCGGTTTGCCTTATCGAGTGACCGAGGATTTTGGCCGGCGGTTTGTCGTCTCGGGTGAAGCGGAGGGGCAACTGCAAACCTATGATCTGACCTTTACCCACAAAATCAAACAGGCTCCGATCATCGGAGATTGGATCATCGGTCTGCTGACGGAGTCCGGTACGGTCGAATTTGTCGAGCTCCTCGAACGCGGCAGTTGTTTTCAACGTGTCGCCCAGGAAGAGTACGTGCAGCCGCTCGCCGCCAATGTCGACCGCTTGTTTATCGTGACCTCCTGTACCGCCGAATTCAACATGTCGCGGCTGGAGCGGTATTTACTGCTGGCTCGGGCTAACGGCATCGCGCCCGTCATCGTATTAAACAAGGCCGACTTGGCGCACGATAAAGATGGCTACTATGAACAGATCGCCGAATTGGGCCAAGAAATACCGCTATGTGTGCTCAGCACCTTCGATGAAGCGGGTGTAGCACAACTTAAAAACATGATCCCCCAGGGTGAGACGTGTGTCTTTGTCGGATCGTCCGGCGTCGGCAAGAGTTCGATAGTGAATGCTTTGCTTGGCCTCGATCAACAAGTCACTTTGGCGGTGAGCACGAAAGGCGCGCGCGGTTCACATACCACCACCAGCCGCTCGCTGTTTGTGTTGCCGGGGTACGGTGTCATCATCGATACGCCGGGAATTCGCAGTGTGGGTGTCGCGGCCACCGAGGAAAATCTAAACGATACCTTCGAAGATATCGCGATCCTTATGACACGGTGTGTTTTTCGCAATTGCCGTCATGAGGCTGAGGCGGGTTGTGCTTTATCGCAGGCGGTGGAAGCGGGGCACTTGAGCCCTAGAAGATTGGCTTCGTATAAAAAACTGCAGCGCGAAGCGGCTTATTTTGACGATCGGGATCAAGCCAAGCGTCAGCAAAAGAATGAAGGTAAACAACGTGCCGCTCGCCGTATCAGCCGCGAGCGATTTGAGCGCGAGCCTAAGTAGGGAGTCGGCGGCGCGTTATGTTTCACGCCGCCGGGAGTATGCTCAGCGGTGCCGGCTGCGGGCTGGAAATAGTTTTCAGCCCGGCCCGTGCTCCATCCGATATCATTTCGGTACCCCGGCAAACGGGGCATCGGCATACATTGCGGCAACCCCGATTCCTCGTTATCTGTATAAGACCTCACGATGACCTCCGCCGACACGCCTCAACCGCCCCTGACCGTCGATCAAGCGCTGCGCCAAGCGGTGATTTACCACAATGCCGGGCAGATGCTCGACGCTGAGCGTCTGTATCGCGCCATTTTGCAAGTGATGCCGCTTCACCCGGATGCGAATCATAATCTGGGCGTATTGGTGGTACAGCTCAAATTCCCGCTCGCGGCACTCGAATACCTCAAGACCGCGCTGGAGCAAAGTCCAAATCAACTGACCTATTGGGTGCATTACATCGAGGCCTTGTTGCAAGCGGGACAAACCTCGTTAGCGCGGCAGGTGCTGAGCGAAGGGCGGGCGCGTGGTTTGGCGGGCCAGGCGCTGGACGCGCTCGATGCTGTGGCCGCCAAGCTGGGCGCGGACGAAACCGAGATGAACGCCGTGATTACGCTATTTAATCAAGGGCGCTATGCCGAAGTCGAGCAACTGGCTCAAGCCATGACAGAACAGTTCCCCTTGCATAGTTTTGGGTGGAAAGTCCTGGGTGCGTTAAGTAAAAAAAATGGGCGGCTTGAGCTTGCTCTCGACATGATGCGGCGCGCCGCCGAATTGGCGCCAACCGATGCCGAAGCGCATAGCAATCTAGGCGCGCTGCTCAGGGAGCTGGGGCAGTTGGAGCAGGCGCAAGCCAGTTGCCGGCGAGCGTTGGAGCTCAAACCGGATTTTGCCGAGGCGCATAACAATCTGGGCAACACGCTCAAGGAGCTAGGTGATCTGGTCGACGCACAAGCCAGCTATCAACGCGCGCTGGAGCTTAAACCCGACTACGCCGAAGTCTATAACAACCTGGGAGTGGTCTTCACCGAAATGGGCGATTTTGCCGCGGCGCAGGGCAGTTGCCGCCGGGCGCTGGAACTCAAGCCGGATTATGTCGAAGCGCATAACAATCTCGGTATTGCGTTGCAGGCGCAGGGCCGCCTTATCGAGGCACAGGCCTGTTACCAAACCACGCTGGCACTCAGGCCGGATTACGCCGAGGCGCATAATAATCTGGGTACCGTGTTCAAGGAACTGGGCTGTTACGCGCAGGCACAACTCAGTTACCAAAGCGCATTGCGGATCAAGCCCGATCATGCCGCAACACTGAGCAATCTAGGTCACCTCCATATGGCCTCAGGCCGCTTTGCCGAGGCCCGGGCCAGTTACCAGCGTACCTTGGAGCTCAAGCCGAATCAAGCCGAGGTGCACAACAGCTTGGGCTATATCTTGAAGGAGCTGGGTCTGCTCACCGACGCCGAAGCGAGTTGCCGGCGCGCGCTCGAACTCAAGCCGGATTTCGCCGGCGCATTCAGCAATTTGGGCATCATTCTGGTTGAATCGGGGCGCTTGGTCGAAGCGGAAATCAGCTATCGGCGGGCGCTCGAGATTCACCCGGCCAACCTGGCATTTCACAGTAATTTACTCTGCGCCTTAAATTTTACCGGTCATCATGACGTGACCTATTGTCTTGAGGAAGCGCGCCGGTATGGCCGGGCGGTAAGCCAAGCGGCGACCCCTCGATTTTCTGCGTGGCCCGGTGCGGCCGTCGAACCTGAGCGCTTGCGTGTCGGCCTGGTATCCGCCGATCTGCGTAACCACCCGGTGGGGTATTTCCTGGAAGGCCTGCTACCCCACCTGGACCGCAAGCATATCGAGCTGTTTGCTTATGCGAGCCACCGCGATGATGACGCGCTGACGGCGCGGATCAAACCTTATTGCGAGGTTTGGCATGCCACGGCGGATCAGAGCAATGAGGCCGTGGCCCGTCAGATACATGCCGACGGTATCCATATATTGCTCGATCTGGCTGGTCACACGGCACAAAACCGGCTGCCTTTATTTGCCTGGAAACCGGCCCCTATACAAGCAAGCTGGCTCGGTTATTTCGCCTCCACCGGCATGGCGGAAATGGATTATGTGCTGGTTGACCCGGTGGGTGTGCCGGCCGAATCAGCGGATCAATTTACGGAAGATCTGTGTTATCTGCCCGATACCCGCCTGTGTTTTACCGCACCGCGGGATGCACCGGATCTGTCGCCGTTACCGGCGTTGACTCGCCATCACCTCACGCTGGCCAGTTTCCAGAATCTGGCAAAAATCACCGGTCCGGTGTTGAAGCTCTGGAGCCGGGTGCTGGCAAGTGTGCCCGCCGCGCGCTTGCGCTTGCAGAACAAAGCGTTGGGCGACCCTGTAATACGCGACACCGTGCTGCAACGCCTGCGCCGGCACCGCATCGACCCGGCCCGAGTTGACCTGATGGGGCAGATGACGCGAGCCGATTATCTGGCGGCCCATGCGGCCGTGGATTTTATTCTCGATACCTTCCCGTATCCGGGCGGGACCACCACCTGTGAGGCGTTGTGGATGGGGGTGCCGACGCTCACCCTGGCCGGTCGCACGTTGTTGGCGCGGCAGGGCGCCAGCTTGCTGACGACGGCGGGTTTGTCTGCCTGGGTGGCGCATGATGAAGACGGCTACGTCAGGATGGCGGTGGCCAATGCCAGCGATCTAGATCAACTGGCTACCTTGCGCGCCGGACTGCGCGAGCAAGTGGCGCGCTCGCCGTTATTCGACGCGCCACGCTTTAGCCGTAACCTGGAAGCGGCGTTGTGGCAAATGTGGCGCAGCCGCCCACGCTCCGGCACCGCATGACGCAGCCATGGAAATGGCGTGCAAACCGGGCAAGCCGCGCTTGGGGTGTGCCATGCGCCAAGCAGGCCGTCGGCGGACCTGATCTGGGTCTTATGTTGTGCGTACCTTGACCCAGGCTTTCAGCAGCTCCAGATGGGTGGGGTTGATCGTTTTCAGGATCACGCCGGCGCGAAAACCTTCGCGCGTCAACACGCTGCTCATGACTTCGACTTGGCCCGCCACGAGATGTCTTTGAGCGCCGTCAACCGGGTCGGGCATGTTGAGCTCGAACGAAAGCAGTGCGCCTATCTTGTAGGCAATGTCACCGATAAAACCAAATCCGACATCGGAAATTTCCATCACCGTGACATTGGCACTGGTTCCGGCCGACTGAATTGCAGCACGCCACTTCACATGTATCCTTTGGAATTCCCGTCGGTCGCGCAAGGCTGCGGGAAGCGGGCTATCAAATGCATTATTGGGGCCGGTATTAGACATGGTGTGTCGGATAAGGGGTTGATGCGCTACGTCATGCCATTACTCAAGCGGCATCCGCGATCGAGTCCAGGCGGTCGGAATGACTGCCGCTCACGGGGATAACGCCGATCACGTGGATTCGCGGCCCAGCGGCGCATAGCGTGGTCTCATGACAGCTAATGAGGCCCCATTTATGTCTGCAACTGGCCGGCGCGTAATGGAATGTCGCAATGAACGCTGCTGGGTGAAATTCTACGCTCAATGACGCGACCGGATATTATTTCGTTAGATTTCAGTTATTACAATTCTTTATATTATTAGGAATACTATTCAATTTTCCATAGGCCGCTGGGGCCGGATAAAATTTTTTAATAAATTGAATGTGTGCTGGAGATAGCCGGCCGTCGCAGCAATTACTTCAACGGCCGGCCTCGATCAGGGTGTCGCGAACGGTGGTGTTATGGCGAATAAGCGCGAAAAACTGGCTACGCTGGCGCTGCCGGCAAAAACCGCGCCCACGGCCAGCGCCAATGCCGCGCCGTGGCTGCTGGAAATCGTAAAGCACAATGCCACCAGGGCGGCGCCGGTGGTTTGGCCCAACAAGCGCGCGGTCGCGACCATGCCGCTTGCACCGCCGCTGCGCGAGGCAGGTGCGCTACCCATAATGGCTTTCAAATTGGGCGCCTGGAAAAAACCGAAGCCGGCACCGCACACGGCCATGCGCCAGCCGATATTAAACACACTGGGATGTTGCGGCAGCAGCGCCAGCAAGGTCATGCCGACACATAAGGTTGCCATGCCGATACCGCCCAATACGCCGGCGGAATAGCGATCCGACAGGCGCCCGGCGATCGGACCCATCATCGCGACCACAACCGGCCACGGTGTCATCAGAAAACCGGTTTCGACTTGTGAACGTCCCAGCACCGTTTCAAAGTAAAACGGCAACGAGACAAACGCCAGTCCTTGGGCCGCAAATGAGCAAATTGCAGTGAGCGTCGACAAGGCGAACATCGGCCGGCGAAACAAATCGACCGGCAGCATTGGCGCCGGGTGACCGGCTTGCCGGCGCAATAACAGCGCACCGAAGATCAAGGCCGCCGCAAGTTCAGGCACCACTTTGGCGAAACCTGCGCGATGCGTGGCTTCGCCCAGCGCCAGGATCAGCATGCCGAAGGCGCCGACATTAAACAAGGCCACCCAAATATCGAAACCGTGCGAGGCCCGCGTGGTTTCAGGCAATGCCCTGTAGGCCAGGAAGAAAGCCACCAGGCCCAAAGGCACGTTGACGGCAAACAGGGCGGGCCAAGTACTGACCGAGAGTATCACCGAGGCGACGGTCGGACCCACGGCAAAGGCAACCGCCACAATCAGCGAATTGAAGCCCAGTCCGCGACCGAGCAGTCGCGAAGGATAGATAAAGCGCAGCAGCGCGGTGTTGACGCTCATGATCGCGCTTGCGCCCAGCCCTTGCAGCACCCGAGCGCCGGCCAGCGTCGGCAGCGAACTCGACATTGCGCAGGCCAGTGACGCCAAGGTAAACAAGGCCAGCCCGCCCAGATACACCCGGCGATAACCCACGATTTCACCCAGTGCCGCGAGCGGCAGCAGGGTGGCCACCATGGCAAGCTGGTAGGCATTCACGATCCACACCGAGGCGGCGGGGCTTGCATGCAGGTCAACCGCAATGGCCGGCAAGGCGGTGTTGGCGATCGCCGTATCCAGCGTGGCCATCCCGACCGCGATAGCGATAGCAATAATGGCCCAGCGGCGGGTCTCGGCGGGCAATCCGTCTGCGCTATCCGCGGTGCCGGGTGAGGGTGCTGCGTTGGCCATGCGTTACATCTCCAAGCTGATATTGGTGGATAAATGTGCGGGGCGAAATAAGCGGCACGCCGACCTTATCCTGAAAAATCCCAGTCTAGCAGCAACATGCATTTTGCATGCAATTAGCAGGCGTTTCAGACTATCGAACAGAGAGATCCGCCGGCATTTCGGCTTGGTTTTATCATTTTGAATTAAGCGGCATAGGGTAACCGGCATTAATCGGAGACGCTGCCCGGCAGCGTCGCGAAATAGCGCTTCAGCGCCTCCATCGCGGCGCGTACCTTAACCGGCTCGCCGTCGCGCCGGGGCGTGATTGCCGTGACTGGAATCGGCATGAAGCGCCACTGCGGCAGCAGGCGTACCAGCGCGCCGCGCGCCAACGAGGGCAGCACGTCAGCATGGCCGAGGCGGGCGATACCCAGACCCTGTTCGCACATCTGCTGCAATGCCAACTGGTTGTTGCTCGCGATGCGCACACCGACCTGTACGCGCTGGCGCTCGCCGCCCGCGCCGTGCAAGTCCAGCGCCAGCGTCGGCAGGCGTTCGTCCGCCCGCGCCATGTCGTCCTGCGGCACCTCGGCTGTCTCGCGCGCGGACGCCAGCCAGTGGTGGTTGGTCAGGTCGTGCGGCGAACCGGGCATGCCGTGGCGCTCGACGTAGGCTGGTGCTGCGCACAGGATTATCTCGAACTCGCACAGCCGGCGTGCGACCCAGCCCGAGTCGGCAAGGTGGCCGGCGCGGATGGCAATGTCGATGCGGGCGTCGATCAGGTCAATCATGGCGTCGTCGACCAGCAGGCGCAGCAGCAGTTGCGGCGACTGCGCGAGCAGCGGCGCGAGCGCCGGGGCAATATGGGCGGCGAAGCCGACTGGTGCCGCCACACGCAGCTCGCCGGACGGCGTATCGCGGGCCAGGGCCAGCGAATCCGCCGCGGCACGGGCGGCCTCGAGCAAGCGGCGGCAGTGCGGGTAGCAGCGCTCGCCGGCTTCGGTCAGCGCGAGTTTGCGCGTCGAGCGATGCAGCAGCATCACGCCCACTTGCAGCTCAAGTGCGCGGATCGTCTGGCTGACGGCCGACGGGCTCATGCCGAGGCGGCGCGCGGCCGCACTCATCGACCCGGCGGCGACGGTCTCGGCAAATACCGCATACGGTTTCAGCTCATGCATTTTATAGCTCTGCTTCAAAGTGATATCGATTTTAACCCACTTATCGCCTCATCTTTAAGCTTGTATAGTTTTCCCATCAATTCATTACTTGGAAAAATTATGAAAATCGCTCTGATCGGCGCCACCGGATTTGTCGGCCAGGCCGTGCTCGCAGAACTCCTGCAACGCGACTTGCAGGTCACGGCGCTGTTGCGCGACCCCGCGAAACTCGCGCCGCGGCCCGGCTTGTCGAGCGTCGCCGCCGACGCGTTCGACGCCGAGGCCGTTGCCGCTGCCGTGCGGGGCCACGACGCGGTGGTGTCTGCCTTCAACCCGGGTTGGAACGAGTCCGGGCTCTACGATAAATTCATGCGCGGCAGCGCCGCCATCGAACGCGGCGTTGAGGCGAGCGGTGTCAAGCGGCTGCTGGTCGTCGGCGGCGCAGGCAGTCTGTTTGTCGCGCCGGGGATGCAACTGGTCGATACGCCGGAGTTCGCCAGCCACGTGCCCGCGAACATCGTTCCTGGCGCGCTGGCGGCTCGCGACGCGCTCACCGCGCTGCGCGGCAACCTGGCGCTGGACTGGACCTTCCTCAGCCCGCCCGCTTTTCTTGCTGCGGGCGAGCGCACCGGCGCCTATCGCGTCGGCGGCGAGGAATTGCTGATGGCCGGCGACAAACCGGCCGGGATCTCGGTCGCCGACCTGGCAGTCGCCATCGCGGACGAGATCGAGCGGCCGCGCCACGTGCGTGCGCGCTTCACCGTCGCGACCCAGGACTAGGCCGTGTCAGCCTGCCGCCGCGAGCTGGGCGGCAATGGCTGCGCCCATGTCGGCGGTATTGGCTGTGCCGCCGAGGTCGCCCGTGCGCGGACCAGTTTTCAGCACGTGCTCGATGGCGGCGACGATGGCGTCATGCGCCGCGTGTTCCGGCCCTGCGGTTTTACCTTGGCCGAGAAAATCGAGCATCATGGCCGCCGACCAGATCATGGCAATCGGGTTGGCAATATTTTTACCCGCGATATCGGGCGCCGAGCCATGCACCGGCTCGAACAGCGAAGGGAATTTACGCTCCGGATTCAAATTGGCCGAAGGTGCCAGACCTATGGTGCCGGTGCAGGCCGGACCGAGATCGGAAAGGATGTCGCCGAATAAATTGGAAGCAACCACCACATCGAAGCGATCCGGATTCAGCACAAAACGGGCGCACAGAATATCGATATGCTGCTTGTTCCACTCGACATCCGGGTAGAGCGCCGCGACCTCGGTGGCGCGTTCGTCCCACCAGGGCATGCTGATCGAAATGCCATTGCTTTTGGTGGCGACCGTCACGTGTTTGCGGCGCCGCCGCGCCAATTCGAAACCGAATTTCATCACGCGCTCGGTGCCGAAGCGGGAAAATATCGATTGTTGCGTCACAATCTCGCGCTCGGTGCCCGGGTACATGATGCCGCCTACCGCGGAATATTCGCCTTCGGTATTTTCGCGCACGATCATCATGTCGATGTCGCCGGCCTTGCGGCCGGCCAGCGGGCTGGATACACCGTCGAACAGGCGCGCCGGCCGCAGATTGATGTACTGGTCGAATTCGCGGCGGAATTTCAGCAGCGACCCCCATAGCGAAATATGGTCGGGTACGGTAGCGGGCCAACCCACGGCACCGAACAGGATGGCGTCGGCGTCGGCCAACTGCGCTTTCCAGTCGTCGGGCATCATCCGGCCATGTTGCGCGTAGTAGTCGCAACTGGCCCATTCGATATGCTGGTAGTCTAAGCCGATGCCGAAACGCCGGGCCGCGGCATCAAGCACCCGCAGGCCTTCGGGCATCACTTCGCGGCCGATACCGTCGCCGGGGATGACTGCAATACGATAGGGTTTCTGGCTCATGGTCGGGATCAAAGTGAGAAGAGCAGGCTGCCGTTTGCGATGCAAGCCGCCACGCGGTGCCTGCGCTGCGGCACCGCGATGTTTCGGCCGTGGTGTGTGAATAGGTAAGCCGGGCTGTGGTTGATTTTTTGAAGGTCCGTCTGCATTCTGGCACACACGCTATGACAACGCATGCAACCAAGCGTCACCCGGCATGATGCGTCGCATAAATTCGTCGAACAATGGCACGGTGAAGGCCGTGTCGCCGTGCGTCGGACTCCAAATCATGCCTTTTGCGATCAGATTGCTGCGAATAGGTCCAAACGACTGCACGCCTCGTCCCAGTTTATCTGCGATATCGCCTGATCGATGCGGGCCCGGTCCTAGTTGGGCCATGGCGCGCAGATACTTCTTCTCCGTGGGAGTAAGGCGGTCAAACCGCACTCTAAAAAAACTCTCATCGAGAGTCGCAATCGCCTCCTCCGATGCATTGGCAACATCCGCCGCCGTGATGGGGCTTTGACGTGCCACATCCCAAGCGTGCTTGCCCCATTCTTGCAAAAAATAGGGATACCCTTGGGTTTTTGCGACGATGAGGTTGACCGCATCTTGCTGTAGTTCAACACCTTCGTTTTCAGCGGGTTTGACTAGTGCATCCTTTGCGTCTGTTTCGCCCAAGGGGCCGATTTCCGCAAAAGTGAAAAGGCGCTCGGCATAAGATTTGGCTTCGCCAATTCGGCCACGAAGTTGAGGCAAGCCTGCTCCAACCACGGTTACAGGAAGCTGCCCTTGCGCGCAACGGTGCAGAGCCGAGATCAACGCCGCCATTTGATTCTCCGCGACATACTGAAGTTCGTCGATGAAGATGACCAAAACCGTCTGCGCCGCACGCGCAGCATTACCGATCTGCTCAAGCAACGCGGTCAGGTCGCCTTCGAGATCTCCGTTGTCGGCCAAGCCTGGTTCAGATGCATAATCCAGGCCAACTTCAATGTCGCTGTATGTGAGTTTCAGCTTGCCTACGAACCCTGCCAAAGCCCTAAGCCCCCTAATTGCATAATCCTTGGCAGCTTCGATCTTGCTGAGCCGGAGCAAGGCAAGCCGGAGTTGAGGCGCAAGCATTGCCGGCAGCGAGCGATTTTCCGGCGCTTCAATGCGCACCGTATGCACACCGCTCACTTCTGCATCACGACGCATCTGATCAAGCAGCACGGTCTTCCCCGCCCCTCGCAATCCCACCATCAAGACACTTTTTGCAGGCCGGCCAAGACGCAATCGTTCTATGCAGACCCGGACGGCCTCTCGCACTGCCTGACGCCCTGCAAGTTCAGGAGGTGGGCTACCCGCACCTGGTGCATAAGGATTGTGTATCGGATTCATGATTGTATCGATATTATGGAGTTTATTGATTATACATAAACTTGCTAATGTCGATACATCTAATGGTTTCAAACTGCCGCATTACTACGACATGCCGACCGTGAGGCATGGTTTAGTCACGCTTGACGGCGCTCAAGGGCGACGATCTCGGTAATCCGAGTGTTGTTGAGCACCGCCGCCAGCGTGGAACAGTCGGCAGGTCCGATTCCACCCATTTGTGTCGATAACTGGGAGGCGGGCGGGCAGTGTTATCTTGACTATTTAGATCGCAACGGCGGCTATTTCGCCCGGACGGCTGCTCGATACAGCCATCTGATGCTGCGCCGCGAGTTCGACATCCATCGCCGCGATTTTGACCACGCTCGGCCGGCCGGTCACCCGTGCCGAGTAATCCACAATAACGGGATCGCTTGGAATGACGCCGAACATCATGCCCCACGCGAATGCCTGACCCCACAACAAATCGACAGCGGAGAAGGTGTCGCCGAGCAGCCAGGGTGTGCTGGCGAGACGCGCCACTACTGTCTTCAGCATGCTGTCGAAATCGCCATAGGTACACATGCTTGGGGGCGCCGGCTCGCGCTTCAGCGCCTGATCGATCAGCGCCGGTTCATAGCAGGCCGCGTAAAAAGCCATCCAGCGCAGATAGGGTCCGCGCAACGGATCACCCGGCGCCGGGGCCAAACCCGCGGCGGGGAACAGATCGGCCAGATAGATAAAAAGGGCAACCTGCTCCGTGATCAACGCATCGCCATGCAGCACAGCAGGTACCTTGCCCAGCGGGTTGACCGCCAGATAAGCTGCCTGGCGTTGTTCGCCGGCTTTCATATTGAGGATCTTGAGTGCATAAGGCGCAGCTAGCTCTTCAAGCAGGCTCAAGACGCCAGATGAACGGGATTGCGGGGCGTGGAACAAGGTAAGGATAGGGCGCGTTGACATGAATTTTATGCTCCGGTGAGACGATCAGAGTTCCAAGGCCAACGACAGTCGTCAGCAAATACAGTGTGCGGGCGCATACCTGACATCTTGTGTCAGGTATGCGTATACTGCCGAGATGCGAGCAAGCCGCCTTCTTTCCATCCTCACGACCCTGGACGCTCATGGGCGTGCCACCGCGACCGAACTTGCCGACGCGTGCGAAGTGTCATTACGCACCATCTACCGCGATATCGAAGCACTCAGTGCGGCCGGTATCCCGGTGTATAGCGAAAGGGGAGCGGAAGGCGGCTACCGCCTGCTGGACGGTTACCGGACCAAACTCAACGGCCTTTCCACGCAAGAGGCCGAGACGCTATTTATGCTGGGCTTATCCGGCCCGGCCGCCGAGCTGGGCCTGGGTGCGGCGATGGAAGCGACCCGCAGCAAACTGCTGGCCGCCATCTCACCGCCGCTGCGCGCAAGCGCGGAACAGATGCGGGCGCGCTTTCATCTCGACGCACCGGATTGGTTTGGCGCCGCCGAACACCCGGACCATTTGCCGCGTGTGGCCAGCGCGGTGTGGCAGCAGCAGACGATCCGCATCCGCTATCAAAGCTGGAAAGCCGAGATCGAACGCAGTATCGACCCGCTGGGTCTGGTACTGAAGAGTGGTGCTTGGTATCTCGTCGGCCGCGGCGACGGTGATATCCGCACCTACAGGATTTCAAGAGTGCTGGAGTTGGCCGATCTTGAACAGCATTTTGAGCGGCCCGTTGCATTCGATCTCGCCGCTTATTGGCGTGCCGGGACCGAGCGCGTCGAAGCCGAGCTGCATCAAAACCAGGCCATCCTTCGTTTGTCGCCGTTTGGGCTGAAGTTATTCGAGGCGGTCATATCGCCTTATGTCCGTTCGACGCTACAGGTCGATGCGGCGGTGGATGCCGAAGGCTGGCACAGTGCCCGGGTCGCGATCGGATCGACTCAGCAGGGTTGTTTCGAATTGCTGCGGTTCGGCACGGAAATTGAAGTGCTGGGGCCGCCGGCGCTAAGGGCCAAGATGGCGGAAACTGCTGCGGGGATGAGTCGGATGTATGACGGCGACGCGCATCGCGCTACAACGTCAATATTATGAGTACAGCCCAAACAAACGGCGCCAGAATGCGATGGGCTTTCGTGGTTTTTTAATGCCACGATTCAACTCCACGAACTCTGCAAGCTGTTCAAACGTCCCGACCTTAAGCCACTCTTCCGGGGTGGGCTTCATGTCGAAATATTTTTCTATCTGCAAGATAAAGAGCGTCAGGTCGTCAGTATGAATTTTCAAGTCGATCGCTGGATTTGTACTGAGGTGGATTTTTTTTCTATCAATAAATCCTGTGGCATCGATGAAAATATCGATGCTTTTCTCAAAAATTTCATCTTTTGTACGTTCACCTGCCATTTTTTCCTTATAGGCGCACAGACCTATACTCACCACATCATAGACGGCCAAACCAAGCGCAACATAGGGAGACGCCCTTCCTACGATGCCGAAGATACGGATTGTACCAAACGTGCTCTTGGCCATTTGCGCGATTGTGGCGGGAGGAAGTTTCGCCATGGGGAAAAATTTTAGACCATAATGGCTTATCAAATTAGTCTTTTTCCCGGCTCCTAGCCAGACTCCATGACCTAATGTCAGCTTGCTGATCGGTATTCCTCCCACGCCAGTCACTGCTGTGAGAGCGGTTATCCCATAGTGTTCTTTTGCGCAACTCCATAGAGAATCCAGTGTGGTGTCGGGTAGCGCAATATCGGGTGTTGAAAATTTTAGTAATTCATAGCCAACTCTCCCAGGTTTGGGTATCGCTATGGCCCACATTCATTTTTAGATAAAGAGAAATTATTTATGAGTGAGCTTTTTTAAGCTCAATTTTAAGTCCTGATTTTTCTAATTTTTTTATTCAAAAGTTAATAACAATTGACAAAGGGAGTTTATTCATTCGAATTTTATATGTTTAAGTAAAAATCGATTACAGGCTAACATATTTTATATTGATGGTCGATCACCATAATATGGGATGATATTATTGAGATTGAATTATTATAAAATGGGCGTCGCCATAATATATGGTTGGCTATTTTGCCCAGCACTGTGCATGGCGTGAAGAGATACAACGGAACGGCGAGTCGATTGGCTGCTTGCTCACAACACCACCAGGCAGTGCAAGCCTGAGATTTTTGGGTAGGCTGTTTAATCTATCGATGGCATCATTATGCTGAGGCTTACCCAAGCTCAGAACCCCACTCACCGGCGTCCCTATGTCTCTCCACACTTGGCTGTTTTTTGTACTGGCGTATCTGATCACCACACTGAGCCCTGGTCCGAACGTCTTACTGGTGATCCGCAACACGGTACGTTATGGTGTTGGCGGCACGGCCGCTACGGTTGCCGGAAACTTGCTGGCTCAGTTTGTGGTGGTGATGCTGGTTGCTTTGGGGGTCGGCTCGATATTGGCGGCCATGCCGCCGCTTTTTATCGCCATGAAAGTCATCGGAGCGATTTATTTGATGTATCTCGGCGTGAAACAAGTGAGAGGTCAGCCGCAGCAAAAAACGGCTTCCATCGCACCATCGGCTGCGCCGGTTTTGAATCAAGCGAAAATCTTTCGTGAGTCTTTGTTTGTCTCCGGCAGCAACCCCAAGACCTTGATTTTCCTGTCGGCATTTATGCCTCAGTTTATTGCGCACGACCGTCCCTTGCCCGAACAATTCGCGGTGATGTATCTGACCGTGGCCGTCACCGTGATGCTGGTGCATTCGGTTTATTCGTTCAGCGCTCGCGGCGTACACGGACGTTTGGGCGCCAGCCCCTGGATAGCGCTGGCCAAACGTTGCAGCGGCTTGATTTTTGTGGGGCTGGGCGTGAAGCTCTTGACCGCCAAGCAGGTGTAGTACGGAGTCCACGGCCATGGAAAATCCTGAAATAAAAAGCGACCTGATCGCATTGCGCGATCTGGTGCGTCAATTTGTCAGTGAACGGGATTGGGATAAATTCCATACGCCGAAGAACTTGGCTACCGCGCTCAGCGTCGAGGCCAGTGAATTACTGGAACCTTTCCAATGGCTGGTTTCAGGCGACAAGAGCGAATTGGATGAGGCCACGCTGACCGCCATTCGTCATGAAATGGCGGACGTGCTGGCTTATCTGATTGGTCTTGCCGACAAGCTGGAGGTGGATCTTTATCAAGCCCTGATCGAAAAGATGGTGCTGAATCGCGCCAAATATCCGGTGCACAAAGTGCACGGTAAAGCACATAAATATTCCGCGTATCAGGACCCGGATCAGGAGTAATCGCCTTACGCCTTGTGTTCGTCGTCGCTCAAATCGGGTTTGCCGTCATGCGGACCCAGCGGGCGCGCCGGCCAATCGATCCAGCGGTCGGCTCGGGTCGTTTCGTAGACCGGATTGAGTGGATAACGAATGCGGTTTTCCGCTTTATTGCCTTCGCCGATCACCAGGAGCTGAACTTCCTGATCGGTGTTGTTGATAAAAGTATGGCAAATGCCCGTTCCCGCCGGAAACGCGACCGAGTCGCCCGGTACCAGTGGATGCAGGTGACCATCGATCCAGACCTCGGGCTTGCCTGCCAACACATAGACAAATTCTTCTTCCGCGCTTTCCGCATGAGGGTAGGAGGTGCGGCGTCCCGGCAGCAGGCGGTTGTGATGGATGCCGATCCGAGTCAAACCCAGCGCGTTCGCCAGCGGCGCGCCAATCGCCATCAGCTCGGTGTCGCCGGTATAGTGCGAATCGTCCGGTTGTTCCAGTTCGGTCCAGTGCCTGATGAAGTCGGGTCGTTGCATGGGGGCATCCTTAGGTTGGCGTTCGGTATCGCCATGCCGGATAACAGCACAGCGTATATAGCCTCAAGTCAGTACGTAATTGACCGGCTGGCTGGGCGGCGGCAAATCGGTTTCCCCCAGCGTTTCGCGCAGCGAGGCCTCGATTCCCATGGCGAGCGCATCCAGCGCCAGGTCATTGGGTTCGGTGCCGAACGGTTCTTCGATCTGCGAGCTGAGTGCTTCCAGCGCAAAAAAAGTATAAGCGATGAAACCGACAATTACGGGTGTCATGACGCCAATCGAGTCGACCAGGGTCAAGGCTTGGCGCGCCAAGGCGCGCGAGTCGTTGAGCAAGGTACCCCACAGAACGCGGGCTTCCCAATAACGCGCGTAACTGGTGTTATTGCGAAACCCAAGAAAAATGGCGAGTGTCAGTCCGATCAACGAGAACGGCACGAAGGTCAGGGTAACCTTCCATAAGAAGAGCCGGCCATGCAGTACGGTGACGATGACGGCGAATCCGATGGCGATCAAGAGCTGTGGGGCGATATCCATCAGTACCGAACCGCGCAAGGTAAACAACATGCGCAGCCAATGTGAGCGAGGGCGGACAATCATTGCTGTGGTCGATATTGACGGTGGTGGAATGGCGCTTGCATTGTCGGCCCGAGCGGGCACGGTGAGCTTGTGCGCCAAGCTCAGTTGAGCGGAAATAAGTATACACGCGAACTATGACCTCGCACCCGGTGACGGCCGTGCCAATCGGGCGCATTGTCAGCGAAAACCCACGGAACTACTTCGTCGGATAATTGATGCAGCACCGTTTGCTCCGATCGAATCGGATGCGGATTCCCGAGTTGTTGCCGCAAGCCGAGCGGCACCTCGATGCTACCTCGCTCGAACAACAGGCATTGACAATCCGCCCAAACTCGGCCAAAGTTAAAGCCATGAACAGCTACTTCAACCGGATCGCGCTCATTATTATCACCATTCATCGAATGGTGGGTTAGCGCGCGTCTGAAGCTAGTTAAAAACCCGCCCCACGAGGCGGGTTTTTTGTTTCCGTCTCTGGGTAAGTGCAACACCACCCAGGAACTTGCCATGCCATCACATGCACTCAAACGATTCGCCGTTACCGACCTTGACACTCCGCTCAGCCAAGATGACTATCTCAAGAAAATCCTCAATGCGCGCGTCTACGACGTGGCTCGCGAGACTGAACTGGAGCTCGCGCCGAATCTGTCGGCGCGGTTGCGTAACCTGATTTATCTGAAGCGCGAAGATAATCAGCCGGTTTTTTCGTTTAAGGTGCGCGGCGCCTACAACAAGATGGCACACCTTTCCGCCGAAGTACTGCAACGGGGTGTGATCACGGCGTCGGCGGGCAATCATGCGCAGGGGGTGGCGTTATCGGCGGCGCGCCTTGGCGTGAAGGCAATCATTGTGGTGCCGCAGACAGCGCCGCAGGTCAAGGTCGATGCGGTGCGTAGCCATGGCGGTGCGACCGTCGAAGTGGTGCAGGTCGGCGAGTCGTATAGCGATGCCTACACCCACGCGCTTAAATTGCAACAAGAGCTTGGCCTGACCTTTATCCCGGCATTCGACGACCCGGATGTGATTGCCGGCCAGGGCACGGTTGCGATGGAAATTCTGAGCCAGCACCAAGGCCCGATCCATGCCGTCTTTGTCCCTATCGGCGGCGGCAGCCTGGCGTCAGGCGTGGCGACTTATATCAAGGCCGTGCGCCCGGAAATCAAGGTGATCGGGGTGCAGACCGAAGACTCGTGCGCGATGGCGCAGTCGATTAAAGCGGGTCAACGCATTACGCTCGCCGAGGTCGGTTTGTTTTCGGACGGTACCGCAGTCAAGCTGGTCGGTGAGGAAACCTTCCGGCTTTGCCGCGCCTATCTGGATGAAATCCTGATCGTCAATACCGATGCCCTGTGCGCGGCCATCAAGGACGTCTTCCAGGACACCCGCAGCGTGCTCGAACCCGCCGGCGCGTTGGCGCTGGCCGGGGCGAAATTATATGCGGAGCGCGAAGGTATCGAGCAACAGACCTTAATCGCCGTGACCTCCGGCGCCAATATGAATTTTGACCGGGTGCGTTTTGTGGCCGAACGCGCCGAAGTGGGGGAGGCGCGCGAGGCTGTGTTCGCGGTGACAATTCCCGAGGCGCGCGGCAGCTTCAAGCGGTTTTGCGAATTGGTCGGTACCCGCAGCGTGACCGAGTTCAACTACCGTATCGCGGACGCAAAGGCAGCGCAGATTTTTTTCGGCGCGCAGATTAAGGATCGCGCCGAGTCGGCGGCATTGGCGCAGCTATTCGAAGCACATGGCTACGCTACGCTGGATCTGACAGGGGACGAATTATCGAAGCAGCATATCCGCTATATGGTGGGCGGCCGTTCGCCGCTGGCTCACGACGAACGTCTGTTTCGTTTGGAGTTTCCCGAGCGTCCGGGCGCGCTGATGAAATTTCTTGCGTCAATGGCGCCAAACTGGAATATCAGCTTGTTCCACTATCGCAATCAGGGGGCGGACTATAGCTCGATCCTGGTAGGGATTCAGGTGCCGCACACCGAGTACCGCGATTTCGAACATTTTCTCGCGGTGCTCGGTTATGCCTACTGGGAAGAAAGCCATAACCCGGTGTACCGCTTGTTCCTGGCTTAGCGAACCCGGTGCGCGGATCCTGATCGCCGGTGCTGAACAAGGTGCAGCACCGGCGGCAAGCGGTGGCTGCACCTTCACCCGTTGGCTTACGCTCCCGCTTTAACTCTTGGCTTCGGGAAAATCGGCGCCCAGCGTGGTGGCTTCCCAGGTATCGAAGTCATGGCGCATAAAATCGAGTTTTTTATGTGCTATTTCAAGCGCCATCTTGCCCAGCAGCAAACGCAAGGGCGGGTGGTCAGACAAGGCGGCGTCGATAATCGCTTGCGCGCCGCGCACCGGGTCCCCGGCCTGGTTACCGCTACGGGCGGCGGTCTGCTTGCGGCGTTCGCCGGCGGTGGCGGCGTAAGCGTCGATGTGAGTGGCCGACTGCTTGATCGAGGGGCCGGCCCAATTGGTGCGGAACGGGCCCGGTTCGACGATCAGCACGTCGATACCCAGCGGTTTGACTTCCGCCGCCAGCGACTCCGAGATGCCTTCCACCGCATATTTTGTGCCGTGATAGTAGCCGGTCGCCGCAAAGCTGGCGAGGCCTCCAATCGACGAGACGTTGACGATCAAACCGTTGCCTTGGGCGCGCATGATCGGCAACACCGCCTTGGTGGCGTCGATCAGCCCGAACACATTGGTTTCGAACATGGCGCGCACAGCATCGTCTTCGCCTTCCTCTATGGCCGCCAGGTAACCGTAGCCGGCATTGTTGACCAGAGCATCGATGCGGCCGAAACGTTGTTTGGCCTGGGCCACCACGTCATTGATTTGGGCGCGCTGGGTGACATCCAGCGGCAACACCAGCGCTTGCTCTTCATGACCAGCGGTTATGTCGGCGACGGCGGATGGATCGCGCGCGGTGATCACGGCACGCCAACCGCGTGCGAGTACCAGCTTGGCCAGTTCCCGGCCAAAACCCGTGGAACAGCCGGTAATCAGCCAAACAGGATTGTCTCGATTCATCATGGGGAAATCTCCGCTGTGTATTGAGTAAAGAGGAATAAAGCGAGGAATAAAGCGAGGAATAAAGCGAGCAAAATAAAATGAGAAATAAACGCGCAGACTTAACGCAGAGCCGAATACGCCGTTGGCGTCAGAATCTGATTCTCGATTCTTTCTACAATGATGGCGTGTGCTTCAGTTTCGGCGCGTTTTGCGACCCATTCCGGATCGGTGGAGAATGCGTTCCATTTGGTTTCACGCTCGGCCAGGCTGTCCCACTGCAACATATAGGTCAGCGACTGATTGCTCGGCCCGATCAAGGTGGTCCAAAACCCCACTGGCCGAATTTCGTATTTTTCCCAAAATTTGAGCGTAATGGTTTGAAATCGCTCGTGTAATGCCGGCAACCGCCCCGGCGCGCAATGATAGATTCGCAATTCGTGGATCATGAGGATTCCTGGCTGTAATGGGGGCAAGCGCCGTTTTGCATACGGGCGGCGCATAGATGCTGGTGAGACCGGCCTGACTCAATCTTAAACCTGTCGCGCGAATTACGCTTTCAAGCGGCCCTTGGCACTGAGCGACGGTTCATGCAGGCGGGTCTTGAGAAAATCGATAAACAGCCGGGTTCGTGCGGGCAGCAGGCGCGTTTCGGTAATTGCATGCACCTGGATCGGTTTTAAGCTCCAATCGGCCAGTACGCGCTGCAATTGGCCTGAGGCCACGTCTTCGCGGGTGATCTCGATATCCAGTGCCGCCATGCCGACGCCCAGTTTGGCCATGGCGCGACTGAGGCCCACACTATTCATGGTAAAACGCGTTTTTATCGTGACCTTGACGGTTTCGTCACCCCGGTGCAGGCTCAAGGTTGAATCCGGCATTTTGCTTGCGGCCTGCCCGACGCAGATGACGTGTTGGCTTAGATCGTCGGGATGCCTAAGCGGGGGTGCCTGTTCCAGATAACTGGCGGCGGCATAAAGATAACGCGGCAGCACCGCAATCTCGCGTGCCACCAGCATGGACGGCGTGGTGGGGGGCGGTCCCATGCGGATCGCCAGATCGAAGGGTTCGGTCAGCAAGTCCACCCGCCGCGGCGTGACATCAAAATCGAAGTCGATCAAGGGGTAAGCCTTGGCGAAATCTCTCAAGATGGGCGCCAAATAACCCGTTGCCAAATCGACCGGCATCGAGACCCGCAGCGTGCCGCTGGGCCGCTCCGCCACGTCGCGCAGCGCTTCATGGGCGATCAGCGCCTCTTCCACAATGCTTTGGCAACGCTTGAAGTACACCTCGCCGGCCTCGGTGAGTTCCACTTTGCGGGTGGAGCGATGCAGCAGCCGCAGGCCGATAGTTTTTTCCAGTTCCGCAATATGCCGGGATAGTGTCGAGTTGGGCATGCCCAGAGTCTCGGCCGCGCCGCGAAAACTTTTGGTCTTGGCGACTTCGACAAAGAGCCGCATGTAGCTGAGCACTTCCATTTTCATTGATCCATCGATGGTTCAGTACTTTAAATTATAGCAATTTATCCCTTTGATGGAGCAATATTGGCGGTAGTGTTGCTCTCTCAAACTCTAAGTTACGCCCTATTTTGATTGAGTCCCGCGACCGGCACGGGTCCAACTGTTGCCGTTAGGCTAAAACATCCACAGCAGCTTGATGCCGACGGCAATCAATACCACCGCAGTGACGCGATTGATCGTGCGCTTGGCGGCGCGGTAGACCTGCTGCATCTGTGCGCCGGAAAACCAATTGGCCAGCGTCACATGCCATAGCGTGGAACACAAGCAAATCAGTGCCACGCCAGCTAGCCGTACCGAGCCCGACAAGCTGGGGGTTAGCAGTGATGCAAAAATCGTGGCGAAAAAGACCAAGGCTTTGGGATTGCTCAGATTGGTCGCCATACCATACCAATACGCGTACCAATACGATTGACCCGCCCCGGGTCCGCCGCTTGCTGCCATTTGCGGTGCCAACGGTTGTTTTGCCTGGAGCCAGATTTTCACGCCGATATACAGTAGATAGGCGCCACCCAGGATTTTTACCGCGCGTTCGAACCAGCTAAAGTGGGCCAGCAATAAACCCATGCTGGTCGCCGCGAGGCAGGCCAGCACAGTGCTGCCGCTGGCGATGCCCAGGGCGGTATAGATCGCGTGGCGGCGTGTTTGATTGATCGCCGATTGTGTCACCACCAGAAAATTTGGGCCGGGGCTGACCAGCACCGGAATGTACAAGGCCGCCAAACTGGCAAGAATAATCAATTCATGGTTCATCGTATTTTGCCTGTGATGAAGAATCGCCCGGACGGCGAATCTGAGCACTCTCTAAGGATGCAATATCGCAGAACCGGCCGTTGGACCATCACCGAAATAATGGATACTTCAATTCCAAGTATGATAAATTTCGATGGATCGTAAGGTATTCAACAGCAGCTTTTCGCCGGCAGCGAGCCATATAGCCCGGTGAACCGACGAGGTGGAACAAGGCGTGGATAAAATCAAGCTGGGTCAATTGGAAATGCTCGTCGCGGCGGTCGATGCCGGGAGTTTTAGCGCCGCGGCGCTTGAGTTGGACTGTACTCAATCGCGTATCAGCCACTCCATTGCCGAACTTGAGCGCTGTGTCGGGGCGCGTTTGCTGGTACGGTCCCGCGCCGGTTGCGTGGCCACCGATACAGGCCGTCAAGTGCTGCTCAAAGCCCGGCAGATGCTGCGCCTGGCCCAAAGCATAGTGAACCTGGGCGAGGAAGACGCCACGGTGACCGGTCACGTGCGCGTTGCGTGTTTTCGCAGTGTAGGCACCCATTTATTACCGTTCGCTCTGGAAGCGTTGGCGCGCGACTACCCCGGCATCCAGGTCGATGTGAACAACGGCTGTGTCGATTACGAAGAGGTAGTCAACGCGGTGGAGCAGGGCGTGGCCGACCTCGGCATCACGCGCGCGGATGACGAGGATCACTTGCTGCACTACCCGTTGGCGCACGATGCTTATGTTTGCGTGGTGCCGGCCGCGGCCAAGCTACGTTCGCCCCTGACCTGGGAGCAACTGGCCGGCATGCCGTTTATTCATGCCCAAAATGCCGGCTCCAAACGGATTCTGGACGCATGCCGCGCGGATGGATTTAAACCCAGTTCATCGCGTAAATGGGCCAGCGACAGCGGGGTGCTGGCGATGGTCAGCCGCGGCATGGGTTTTACGATTACGCCGCAATTGGCGATCTTCCCGATGCCAAAAAGCGTCAAGATTCTGGACCTGCCGTTTGTCGCCAAACGCCATATCTCGCTGATTGCTCAACCTGAGGCAAACCGCGCAAAAGCGTTCAAGATTGTCACCAAGCTGATCCGCGATAAAAAAATTCTGAAGCTGACGGATGCATTTCGGGCTGGGGTGATCGGTCTGGATTAAGCACGTACTGTCCGCTGCGGCGCATCCTCGCGCTTAGTGTCCTAACAGCCCCTGGCGCGCGGCGTCCAGGATTTCGTCGGAAAATTCATGGTCCCGGGTGGCGCGCGCGAGGGTGACCGCGCCGAGCATGGTCGCGACCGTCAAGAGCGCGCGCTGACGGCGTGCTTTCTTCGACAGAGTCGGGGGCATCATGCGCTCGACCGCATCCGTCATGCCATTGATACCAGCCGTATAGGCGGTGCGAAAGTGATCGGTCTGCGTCTCGCGGATCGAATCGGACGCCAGGGCCGCGCCGGGACATCCGGTGCGGGGCTGGTCCCGGTGTGCAGCGGACAGATAACGCTCCAGCACCTTGGTGCGCACCTCGCCATTGCCTTGTTCGGCGGCATCAAGCAGCGTATTCCAATGTTCAGTCGCGACCTTGAAAGCGTACTCGCACGCTTCCACCGCGAGCATGTCCTTGGACTCGAAGTGGCTGTAGAACGCTCCGTGCGTTAGACCCGCTTCCCGCATGATTTCCGCGATCCCACTCTTCTCGATACCGCGTTCCCGGATGACACGCGAAGCGCCGGCGACGACGCTGTCCCGATTGAGATCTGCTTTCTGACGTGATGATCGACCCATGCCAATCTCCTTAATTAGCTTGATTTTACATGATTACGAACATATAAATACATTATTGTGATAATGTATTTATCATAAAAGACCCAGAAAAGCATGGTGCTGAACGGGTCGGTCACAGTTACTTCACTTCCGGATACCACCGCCATGAACCCATTCTCAATCGCTGCCGCCGTTATTACCGCCACTCTGATGTGCGCCTCCGTGGCGCATGCGGCCCCCACCGATGCGCCGCCGATACAGGTGGACGCAACACGCCCGCTACCCGACGCCGCGCTGGATCAAGTCAAAACGCTATTCCATCAGTTGATGGCGTCGGCGAACCAACATGATGTCGCCGCCATCCGGCACATGTTCTGGGACTCGCCGTCCGCGCTGATCGTAGCCAAAAGTGTGGACCCAGACCAAGGGGACTGGGCGGGATTCTGGGGTATCGATGCGGTCACGCAGAAAATCCACGATATCGCCAATTCCGGTCCCGTCACGCTTTACCCCGATTTCGACAGGCTGAAGGTGGTGGGCATCTCGGCGACGGTTGCCGAAACCTACGCCCCGGTGAAGATCGCCGTATCGTATGGCGGCCAAAACCCCGCCCCGCGCCCTTTCCTGATCGTGGTCGATTGGTTGAAGACTGCCGAGGGTTGGAAAATTGCTTCCGAAATCATCATTCCGGTACCGTCCGCACCGGCTAAAGCAAGCTGACCTTTTGGCTGGGCGAGCAGGGGTTAGCGTGTTACTCGCTGACTGTACTGTGTCACACCGAAAAACATGTTCCGCTTCAGATGTTTAGACCAACTACACAGGTGTTATCCACAAGCCTTTCAACACAAACGGTGGATAATTTTTACCGGACTGGCGGTGCTGATAACATATCGCTACGCTCTTAGCCCGCATTTGATCTGGCGCGGTTTAAGAGCCATGGAGACGAGATTCAGAACACAGCTTCAAGCCAAGGAAAAAGATGAGCGACTCGATTCATCGGCGCGCTAATTACGGCCTCGACGCACCGGCCGCGGTGCGTAATCCATGTATCGGCATCATCCTCGGCCTGTTGTTGTGGTTATGGGCGGGGCAGATTGTGATCCCACTGGGTCGCGCTGTGATCGAGGTGGGTCTTGCTGCTACGGGGTTGGGTATTGCCATATGCTTATCCTGCGGCGCCGCCTGGATGATCTGGGAAAGCAAAATCGGCAAATTGCGTAGCCGTGAACAGTTGTTGCAACACGTTTCGATTAAAGTAAATGCTTTAGATGGAAAATTGCGATGATGAAGTCGAGCCTAAGCAAGCCGAGCATCTTTGTGACGGATGTGATTGACCAGCGGATCGTCGACGTCATCAGCGGCGGTCTGGAACGTTACAACGACGAGATCACGGAATATAACGACCGGCAACCTCTGGCGGTGGTGGTGCAGGACCCAGCCAGCGGCGAAATTCTGGGCGGCGCTACAGGACGTACATCCTTGGGCTTGCTGTTTCTTGAGCTATTTTATTTACCGCAATCGCTGCGCGGCAACGGTTTGGGCACACAGATTCTGCAACGCTTTGAAGAGGAAGGGCGAAAACGCGGTTGCCGCTCCGCAGTGCTCTACACCATCAGTTTTCAGGCGCCGGCGTTTTATGAACGTCATGGCTGGCGCATCTTCGGCGAAATCCCCTGTGACCCTCCTGGCACCAGCAGAGTGTTTTTAACCAAGGCGCTGTAGATCCGGGCATCTTGGGCGCGATCAAGGTGGAACGTCAAGTGCGCTGCTTGATTGTCAGATGCCGATGCGCTTCCAATACAGCAGGGTCCCGGTTAGCCCGCCATGCGGTTTTAGCGCGTAGTCCGGGATCATGCCGGCCAGCGTATAACCCAATCCTTCATACAGCCCCGAGGCGCCGCCGTCCGTCGCCGTGTCGAGCACCAACAGCGTACGCCCGCGTTCCACCGCCAAACTTTCGGCCGCGCGTATCAACGCTGCCGCTACACCGCGGCCGCGGTGACTGACGCGCGTCATCAGCTTGGCGATTTCGGCGCGATGCGGCTGGTTGGGCGGGCAGTCGAGCAACAGGCTGACGGTGCCTGCCAACACTTCGCCGTCCCATGCGCCGAGGACCACCCGTTCGCCGCGTGCAGCGGCCGCGAGTGCCTGGCCCCAAAACGCACCTGCCGCTTCCGCCGACAGCGGATGCATAAAGCTGACCGAGCCGCCGTGTGCGACTACTTCGATCAGGATCTCGCTGAGCATCGTGCTGATGGCGGGCGAGGCGCTCAAGGTTTTGATTTCGATCTGGGGCATAGGATTTGACCGCGAGCGAGTGCGACGAGACAGGTCCGGGCGGGGCGGCGATCCGCGGGTCGGGCTCGTCTAATATATAGAAGGCTTTTGGCTATTATGGCGGACGGCAGGCCCGCTGTACAACATGAGAAAATAAGGCGATGGAAGATTGGGTCTATCGATTGAGCAACTTCTATCAGGCTTTATCGGACTTCGAGCCCTAAGCTTGAGGTCACCCACGAGGAGTTTGCTTTGAATTCAATCGCTGCAGCGCGTTATCGCGCCAGATTGCATAAGGTGCTCGACTATATCGACGCGCATCTTGAGCGGGATCTCTGCGTCGAGCGTCTTAGCCGCGTTGCCGCGTTTTCGAAATATCATTTCCATCGGCAGTTCACCGCGTTGTTTGGTATCGGCGTGGCGCGTTATGTCCAGCTTACACGTTTGAAACGGGCCTCGCATCAACTGGCATTTCGTCAGCGCGACCCGGTCATTGAGATTGCCTTGGCAGCCGGATACGAAGGGCCGGAGGCTTTTTCGCGGGCCTTCAAGAAAAGCACCGGACAGTCGCCTTCGGCGTTTCGCCGCCAGCCTCAGTGGGGTCTTTGGTATGACACCTTTCAACCTTTAAGCGAACTGAGGATAAATCATATGAAAGCGGATCATCGGGCGGACCAAGTCAGGATCGTCGTCTTCAAGGACACCAAGGTGGCGGCGTTCGAACATCGCGGCGACCCTCGGCAACTTGGCGATTCGATTCGCCGGTTTATCGCCTGGCGTAAGCAAAACCGTTTGCCACCGGCGATGAGCGCAACCTTCAACATTGCCTATGACGACCCCGCCGTCACCCCGCCCGGCGACTATCGTATGGATCTATGCGCCGCCACGGAACATGACGTTGCCGACAATCCGTTCGGAGTTGTCGGGAAAACCATTCCAGGAGGCCGCTGCGCGGTACTGCGCCATATCGGGTCCGATGCGACGTTGAGCGACACGGTCACCTACCTGTATGCGGTTTGGCTGCCTCAGAGCGGCGAGGAATTGCGCAGCTTTCCTGTGTATTTTCAGCGCGTCAGCTTTTTCCCAGATGTCCCTGAGCATGAGACGGTGGTTGACGTATTTCTGCCTCTCAAGTAGATGCTAAAACCTATGCACAACGGTTAAGATTGGTCGGTTGGCCGGGTCTTGGCCGCTACTGTCGGGCAGGGATATCCTGTTTGCGTCAACCGCCGCGGCCGCGGCGGCCGATGTCTAAGTCACACGCCTTATGCCACTCTCCACGAGCTACTACCTCGTGGTTTTTCTTGCCTGATTCAACTGACCCCCTTTGATTTTTCCGGCGTTCCGTGCCGATCGGCTATCTAGCGCAGGGTTTCGCGATCGTGTTTGATCTGCGGGTGAGCGCATCGATTCGCTTGGCGCAATTGGCGCCGGGCATATCCGCGTCCCATGACGCCTTCCGCTGCGCTCGCGGCTTAGGTCGACCGTTTGCGCGGTAGCGCAGTTTGGCTCGGAATTAATTTACTGGGGGTACAAATAAAATTGACAGTCATATATATCGGGGGTACATTTATTGGCATGGACATCTCTTACGATCCGTCCAAAAACGGAATAAACGTCGCTCAGCGAGGTTTGTCGTTTGAGGTGGCTCGCGGCTTCGACATGGCGCGTGCCCAGATCTTGGAGGATATGCGCTATGCGTACCCGGAGCGCCGGTTTCAGGCACTGGGTTTTATCGGCGACCGCTTGCATATGTTGGTGTTCACGCCGCGTCATGGCAAGGTTCATATCATTAGTCTGCGTAAAGCAAATCCACGCGAGGTAAAACTGTATGAGCAAACGAATCAGCAAGGAAGTGGCGGACGATAACCCGGAGTGGAGCGATGCGGAATTTGCCCGTGCCCGGCCTGCTACCGATGTCATACCGGAATTATTCGGTACAGAAAAGGCCGAACAAATCCTGCGGCCGCGCGGAAGGCCGAAATTGGAAAACCCCAAAGAGGCCATCAAGCTGCGCATCGATGCCGATGTGGTGAACGCTTATCGCGCGCTGGGCGGCGGTTGGCAAACCCGCATGAATGAGGCGCTACGCGACTACGCAAGGTCGCATGGGATGATATGAACGGCGGCTCGTTAAGTGACTTGCATCAAGGTACTCTTTGATATTTTACAAGTCATTGCCCCTGTTAGGCCTCAATCGATCAACTACGCCATCTCGCCATGAGCCTGAAATTTATCTTCACCGTCTGGACTGTCATGATTTTGATGGTTCTGGGTCCGGGTGCTGCCGCCCAGGAAAAAATTCAAATACCCTCGCTGGATACCGACGCATCGGGTCATCCGGTGTTACTCGACGCCTATTTGTTCAAACCTGCTTTGGCGACCGCGGCAGGTCCGCTTCCGGCGGTGGTGTTCATGCATGGTTGCAGTGGTTTGATAACGCATTCCGGCAAGCTTATGTCGCGCGAATTCGACTGGGCTCAGCGCTTGAACCAGCAAGGATATGTGGTACTGGCGGTAGATAGTTTCAGCACGCGTGGCGCCGCTAGCGAATGCGCTCATGGTGGCGCCGTAACACCTCAAGTCGAGCGGCCGCGCGATGCGTACGGAGCGTTGCGGTTTCTGCAGAGCCAACCCTACGTCAAGCCCGATCGTATTGCACTGATGGGATGGTCGCATGGCGGCGGTACCGTATTGTTCTCGATCGGACCGCGCAGTCCGGCGCGTGAAATAAACCGAGGATCAATGCAAATCTCGGCGCCGGCATCGCCACCTCGTGCCGCATCTGAAGTAATATCCGCAGCCACAACCGAAGCCACAACCGAAGCCACACCGGCCGCCAGTGATTTTCGTACGGCGATTGCTTTCTATCCGGGCTGGTGCAATACCTCCGCGCAACATGCCTCCGACTGGAGCACCGCGATTCCTCTATTGATCTTGCAGGGGGAAAGCGACACCTGGACGCGTGCCCAGCCGTGCGAGGATTTTGTGCAAGCAGTGCGAGCCAATAATATGCCGGTGGAAATCCATCTTTATCCCGGCGCATATCATGATTTCGATTTCCCGCATTTGCCGCTGACCGAACATCCCGAGTTCGCCAAGCGTACGGGGCCGGTGCCGATTACGGGCACCGACCCGGTGGCACGGGCCGATGCCATTGAGCGGGTCACGGCCTATCTGGCGCAAGCGCTGAAGCCCTGAGGTTTGAAAATCGGAATTTTGCTGAAGCAGGCGTGCCGGCTTGCGGTTTAAGCGATAAACGCCAGATTTTCCCGCAACGAGGCAATTGCCGTCGCGGTTTCGCGTTTTAATTCCGTCATCAAATCAGCCGCCGATAAAACCCGCGACAACGGTGCGGCTTGCCCGGCCCAGTGCGCGGCGAATTCCGCATTGCCCTGTGCCTTGGCCGCCGCATGCAAAGCCTTGCCTGCGTCATACACAATCGGGTAATCGGGCAAGGACGGATGGGCGGGATCTTCTCCCAGTTGGGTAAAACGATTGGCAATGGCGCGCGCCGGCCGTCCGGAAATGACTCTGGTGAAAACCGTGCGCCGGGCGCGGGCTCCGAGCAAGTTTGCGCGAAAGGCCGGGTCGGCCGCCGATTCAGGACAGCCAATAAACGCCGTGCCCATTTGCGCGGCTTGGGCTCCGAGCGCCAGGACCGCGGCAATTCCCGCACCATCCATGATGCCGCCTGAAGCGATCACCGGCAGCTTTAATTCGCGTACCAGCAAACGCACCAGGGCCAAGGTGCCCAACGCTTCATCGGCCCGCGCCATATCGAATAGGCCGCGATGGCCGCCGGCTTCGACGCCTTGCGCAACGATGGCGTCCACGCCTGCCGCGGCGACCTGTGCCGCATCATCCAGATTGGTCGCGCTAGCCAGCAGGACTATGCCCGCTGCGCGCAAGGCTGCGAGTTGGGCGGCCGGCGGCAGCCCGAAATGGAAACTCACTACCGGCGGGCGTTCCTCCAGCAGCATCGCGTACATCGCCGGGTCTTCCAGGAAGCTGAGATAGATATTGCGCAGGGAGACGGGCGGGGTCGCGCCGAACTCGGCGAAGCGCGGCGCCAGATAGGCCAGCCAAGCTGCTTCGCGTGTCGGGTCGGCCTGTGCCGGCGCATGGCAAAACAGATTCACGTTAAACGGTTTATCCGTCAAGGAACGGGTTTTACGGATAGCCGCGCGTGCGGTTTCAGGGCCCATTGCGCCCACCCCCAACGAACCCATCCCGCCGGCATTGGACACGGCCGCAGCTAGCGCCGGTGTATCGATACCGGCCATCGGCGCCTGGATGACGGGCATCGAGAGGCCCAGCCTGGTGAATAAAGAGGGGTGCTGTGTGGATCGATTCATCAATGTTTTCTCCCAGGATGCGGCGTCTTTAGTCAAGGCTGCTAGAGCTCTTGAAGCACGCGTTGAAATTCTGCGTAAGCCGAGGTGGCGTAGCCGGTGCGGCGCACCAGCAAGGTGTCCACGGTAAATAAGGAATAAGTGCGCAGCGGCAGGAGACTGTGCTGCAAGTCAAGCACCGACTTGGGCAGAATCGCCACGCATGAGCCCGCCATGACACAGGCCAGGATCGCATGATATGAACTCATTTCAAGCACTTTGAGCGGAGTTTCCGGCCCGCGCGCGGCGGATGCCAGCCAGTTTTCGGCGAACTGGCGATACGCGCAGCCTTGGGCGAAGCCGGCCAAGGTTCTGAGGTTCAAATCGTCCGGCCGGCGCACCTCGGGATGCGACGCCGGCATCACCAGCAGCAACTCTTCGGTAAACACCTGGATGCCTTCCAAGCCGGGGTCCAGACCGAGATCCTGGGGTAAAACGGCTTGGATTTTGAGCTTGCGCGTGCTGGGGCCGGCCGGTGGCGTTTTCGCTGTGCTCTGAGCCACCAGCGCGCAGTCCAGACGCCGCGCCAGCACATCTTCCTGCAGCGCGCGCGTGGTGCCTGTCGTAATCCGCAGTTCGACCTCCGGCCACAGAGCGTGATAACGCGCCAACGGCACCGGTAAACGGCTGGCCGCGGTGCTTTCCATCGACCCGATGCGCAAATGGCCGCTCGGTGTTTCCGGGTGCAAGGACTGGCGTGCCTCTTCCGCCACCGCGAGCAGCGTTTCGGCATAAGACAGGAAGCGATGCCCTTCCGCCGTGAGGGTCATACGTTTACCGTCGCGCAGAAAAAGGCGTACGCGCAACTCTTCTTCCAGTTGCTGGATGCGGGTGGTGACATTCGACTGTACCCGCGCCAAGCGTTGGGCGGCGCGCGTCACACTGTGTTCGGCGGCCACCGCACGGAAGATTTCCAAGTCCGTAAAGTCCACACATGCCTCGTTGAAAATCTTTAAAAAAGAATTATTTATAGAAAATAATCATATTTTATGATTTAAAAGTCAAGCAAGATCTTTGTCTGAACTTTGAGTCGTGGCATGAGAATGCCCGGCGCATGCTAAATAACAGCATGGTCAAACTTGATCTGAGCACGATGGTGCGTGTCTGTAAAACCGGCAGTCGCAGCATAAACCGCACTTGGTCTGGTTTTTGAGATGCAGCGGCCGCTGTTCGACCCGCATCGCTTAGGCTAACGCGGCACGTCGAGAGGAGTCCACGCTGCGATACCAGTCCGGCGATGTGGGTGCGGGTTATCGCGTGGGTCGGCTTCAACTTGGACGATATCGGCTAATCCGCAGCGCTACCTCTAAGCAAAAACCATGAACTTATTCATCCGTTTCGCCCTTGCCACGTTTGCCGTGACGGCGTTTTCCCCGGCCTGGTCTCAAGCTCCCGCCGCCCCTGCGCACTCGGCCTCACCGGCCACCTCACCGGCCACCTCATCTGCCACCTCATCTGCCACATTACGGCAAACCATCCAGAGTTTTGTCCCGGTTTTTTCCGGCCGCGTCGACGTCCAGGCTTTGCCGCTGTCGCAGGCGATCAAAACCGTGCAAGGCACAGGCCAACGTACGGTCTATATTGTCACCGACCCGGATTGCAAATATTGCAGAAAGCTGGAAGTGGCACTGAGCCAGATCAAGGATGTGACGATTTACCGTTTTGAATATCCGCTCACGGAGTTGCACCCGAATGCCGCCAATATTGCCAAGCAGATCTGGTGCGCGCCGGATCGCTCACAGGCGTGGGAGGTTTATGAAAATCAGCACCTCACACCGGCCAACAATGGTCTCTGCGCCAATCCAATCGACGCCAATATCGCCTTGGCGGCGCGCTTGGGTATCGAGGGTACGCCCTACATCATTTCCAGCAACGGCCGGATGAATGCCGGTACGCTCTCGGCCGAAGGCTTGGAAAAGTTTATTGACGGGACGGCCGAGTAAGTCGGTGCCTGGATGAAGCGCAAGCCTGCGTTTTAATAAAAAGCAAGCTCTTGGCTAATGAGCCGCAAGTGGATGGCTTAAGCCATGGAAAGCAATGCGCCATAGACCGGGAATAAGCCAACGGCTTAAGCTTCCAATGCCGATTCCTGCTCGACTTCGGTCGACAGCACTTGCAGCACCGCATCGCGTTTTTCCAGCAAATGCTGCCGCAGGATCGCCGACAGCCGTTTACCGTCACGCGCATCGAGTGCCTTGAGCATTTCGTCGTGATCGTGGATCGCGCTATCCCACTTGGGGATCTGGAAGTTGGAGCGAAAGCGCAGGGCCTGTAGACGCCGGTTTACCGTGATATAGATTTGCCGCAAGGCGGTATTGCGGGCGGCTTCATTGATCTTGTCGTGGATCGCCTGATTGCGGCTGTAATAACCGGCCAGGTCGTTTTGGCTGCGGCACGCCAGCATGGCGTAATGCAATGCCTTGATCTCCGCGATCTCGGCGGCGGTGATCCGCTCGCACGCAAGTTCGCCGGAAAAGGCCTCAAGGCCGCTCATCACTTCAAAGGTTTCGCGCAATTCCGCTTCCGACATTTTCGATACGGAGGCGCCGCGATTCGGCGAGATATCGATCAGCCCTTCGGACGCCAATACCTTCAGCGCCTCGCGCAACGGCGTGCGCGAAATGCCCAGCATCTCGCACAACTCGCGTTCGTTGAGTTTTTTGCCGGGTTCAAGCATACCTTCGACGATAAAGCTGCGTAGATGCTCGATCACGGCGTCGTGCAGTTGCTGGCGCTCGACCTTGGGCATCAAGGGTATCGGCGAGGCGTTGCCCTCAAAGTTAGTATTCTGCATACAAAAGCCAAAAGTGGTATGAAGGTAATTATATAGAAATTCATGATGCACATGACTTTTAAGGGTAAACCTTGGAAATAAAAGAAGAATAAAATATTGGGATAAGGGCTGTTGGCCTGCTATAGTATTTTGTATTCAAAATTCGATTTGTGAGGAATTATGCTTAAGCTCGATTTTCACCCGGCCGGCCGTCATTTTTTGCAGATTCCCGGGCCTAGCCCGGTTCCCGACCGTATTTTGCGGGCCATGAGCTATCCGACCATCGACCATCGCGGACCCGAGTTCGGCGCACTGGGTCTGAAAGTCATCGAAGGCATCAAGAAAATTTTCAAAACGCAGCAGCCGGTGGTGATCTACCCGGCATCGGGCACCGGCGCCTGGGAGGCTGCGCTGGTCAACACGCTCAGTCCCGGCGACACGGTCCTGATGTTCGAAACCGGTCATTTTGCGACCTTGTGGAAAAAGATGGCGGAAAGCCTCGGCCTGAAACCGGAATTCCTCGGACTGCCGGGCATCGAAGGATGGCGGCGCGGGGTCCAACCGCAGATGATCGAAGCACGGCTGCGCGCCGACACCGGCCACCTGATCAAAGCGGTGTGCGTGGTGCATAACGAGACGTCGACCGGCGTCACTTCCGATATCGCCGCGGTGCGCCAGGCTATCGACGCCGCCGGACACCCGGCCTTGCTGCTGGTCGATACCATCTCCGGTCTGGCCTGCGCCGATTACCGTCATGACGACTGGGGTGTCGACGTCACCGTTTCGGGTTCGCAAAAAGGCCTGATGTTGCCGCCTGGTATCAGCTTTAACGCGGTTTCGCCAAAAGCGCTGGCCGCCAGCAAGCAGGCCAAGTTGCCGCGCGCCTTTTGGGGTTGGGACGAAATCATCGAGATGAATGCGACCGGTTACTGGCCGTACACGCCGAATACCAACTTGTTGTACGGTTTGTCGGAAGCGCTTGAGATGATCCTCGACGAAGGTCTGGACAATGTCTTCGCGCGCCATGAACGCTTGGCCGAAGCCTGCCGCCGCGCGGTCACCGCGTGGGGTCTGGAGATTCAATGTGCCGATCCGGCGGTGTATAGCCCGGTGCTGACGGGCGTGATGACCCCTGAGGGGGTTGACGCCGATGCGGTGCGCAAGGTGATCTACGAACGTTTTGACATGTCGTTGGGGACAGGGCTGGGCAAGATGAAAGGGCGCATGTTCCGCATCGGTCATCTGGGCGATTGCAACGATCTGATGTTGATGGCAACCCTGTCCGGTTGCGAGATGGGACTGCGCTTGGCGGGTGTGCCGCTGGCCGCCAGCGGCTTGCCGGCCGCGATGGATTATTTGGTGGCGGAAGCCAAGGTCAAGGCGCTAAAAGCCGCTGCTTGAAGATGAGCTGAACGGACGGTGCAGGCGAAGGCGTAAGCCTTCAGCCTGCGAGGCCGCGAAACCGAAAATGCAAGCAGGGATGCCTGTGTTTCATCTCAAATTAATCGATCTACAGGTTTTCGTAAGGCTATTCGTAGACAATAGCCGGCGTAACGCAAATACACATCGGCCGCGGCCGATGTAGCGCGACCAAGCATGCCAGTTCCGGCGTGCCGTCGAGAGAGAATAACGGAGATAGGCGATGAAGCGGTTTCGTGCGACCAGTATCGTTCTCGTTTTGTTATGCATCATGTATTTCATCACCTACCTGGATCGTGTGAACGTCAGCACGGCAGCGGCAGGCTTCGGTAAAGATTTTCATTTATCTCATACTCAAATCGGCCTGGTATTTTCGGCCTTCGCTTATCCCTATTTGTTATTCCAGGTTATCGGCGGTTGGGTCAGTGACCGTTTCGGCGCCAAACGCACCCTGATTGTGTGCGGTCTGTTGTGGGCCGGGGGCACCATCCTGACCGGCTTTGCCGGCGGTTTGTTTTCGCTTCTGGCGGCGCGTTTGCTATTAGGCTTTGGCGAAGGGGCGACCTTTCCGGCGTCAACCGCCGTGATGTCGCGCTGGATTGCCAAAGAGCGGCGCGGTTTTGCCCAAGGTATCACCCATGCCGCATCGCGCATCGGCAACGCGGCCGCGCCAAGCGCCATTGTGTGGATCATGTTGAATTATGGCTGGCGCCAATCGTTTTATATTTGCGGCGCGATCAGCCTGGCCTGGGTTCTGCTGTGGCTGGTGACCTTTACCGAGTATCCCAAGGACCATCCGCGCATTACCGCCGCCGAACTCGCAATCCTGCCGCCGCCGAAACCCAAGGCCGCTGCGGTGCCCTGGAAAGCGTTATTCAAGCGTATGGCACCCGTCACTATCGTGTACTTCTGTTATGGCTGGACCCTCTGGTTGTTCCTCAGCTGGATTCCCCAATATTTCCTGCATAGCTATCGCCTCGACTTGGCCAAGTCCGCTTTGTTTGCCTCGGTGGTGTTTTTTGCCGGGGTGCTGGGCGATACCCTGGGCGGTATCGTTACCGACAAAATATTCACCCGCACCCGTAGCCTGAAAAAAGCGCGTAGCTGGATGGTGTCGATCTGCATGCTGTTCACCTTGTTTGTGCTGTTGCCCTTGATGTTTACGCACAGCCTGTATGTGTCGATGGTGTGCCTTGCAGCCGGCTTCTTTTTTGCCGAAATGACGATAGGCCCGATGTGGGCGATTCCGATGGATATCGCGCCGGAATATTCGGGCACGGCCAGCGGCATGATGAACACCGGGTCGGCACTGGCCGCGATTATTTCGCCGCTGTTTTCGGGTTACCTGATCGACCGTTTCGGTAGTTGGGAATTGCCCTTTCTCGGCAGCATGATATTGATGGCCATCGGTGTGGTACTGGCATTCCGCATGCAACCGGAAAACAAGTTCGACTCGGCGCCGGTGGCAGGAGCCCAGCCCATTCCGCACCTGGGTGTTTGAGATGAGCCATTCGACCTCGCGTTTGCTGTCTCAGCCGATTCATCTTGTGCCGACGGCGGCGCGTGGCGCAACCCCACTGGCACGCCATTTGCGCGATGCCGTGCGCGGTAACGTATTTTTCGATGCGGCGGCGCGCGGCCGTTATGCCACCGACGCTTCGATCTATCAAATCATGCCGATCGGGGTGGTGGTGCCGCGCGATCAGGACGATCTGCGGGTAGCGCTGGAAATCGCCCGTAGCGAAAAGGTGCCGCTTCTGGCACGCGGGGCCGGCACCAGCCAATGCGGACAGACGGTCGGTGAAGCGTTGATCGTCGACACCAGCAAATGGCTCAACGCTATCCTTGAATTCGATGCCGAAGCACGCACCGTCACGGTTGAACCGGGCGTGGTGCTGGACCATCTGAATGCCTGGCTGAAGCCGCACGGTCTGTGGTTTCCGGTCGATGTGTCGACTGGCGCGCAGTGTACGATAGGCGGCATGGCAGGCAATAATTCCTGCGGTTCGCGCTCGATTGAATACGGCAATATGGTGCACAACGTCGAGTCGATCGATGCGGTGCTGGCCGACGGCAGCGAAATGCGCTTCGCTTCGCTGCGCGAACCGGTGACGAACCCGCGACTGCAATCGATGGTCGACGATTTACAGCGGATTGCCCTGCGCGAGCGCGGTGAAATCGCCGAGCGCATGCCCAAGGTGCTGCGCCGCGTGGCAGGTTATAACATCGACTTATTCGATTGCCAAAACCCGCGCGCTTATACCGATGACGGCATCGCCAATCTGGCGCATATCCTGGTCGGCTCGGAAGGAACGCTCGCCTTTAGCCGCCAGATCACCTTGAAGCTGGCGCCCTTGCCGGTGCATAAAGTTCTCGGCGTGGTCAATTTCCCGACCTTTTATCAGGCCATGGATTTGACCCAGCATATTGTCAAACTGCAACCGAGTGCGGTCGAGTTGGTGGATCGCACCATGATCGATCTGGCGCTCACCAATCCAGCCTTCCGGCCGGTGATCGAGAAAGCGCTGATCGGCCGCCCGCAGGCCATTCTGCTGGTCGAGTTTGCCGGCGAAGATCATGCCGCGCAGTCGGCGCAACTGGCACGCCTGGTGGAGCTGATGGGCGACCTGGGTTTGCCCGGTTCGGTGGTCCAGATGCAAACCGCGGGCGAACAAAAAGCCTTGTGGGATGTACGCAAGGCGGGCTTGAACATCATGATGAGCATGAAGGGCGACGGCAAGCCGGTGTCCTTTATCGAAGACTGCGCGGTGCCGCTCGAACATCTGGCGGAATACACCAGCCGCTTGACCGAAGTGTTTCATCGGCATGGTACGGAAGGCACCTGGTATGCGCATGCCAGTGTCGGCACGCTGCATGTGCGGCCGATTCTCGATATGCGCCGCGATGGCGCCAAGCATATGCGCGCCATCGCCGAACAAGCGGCGCAACTGGTACGTGAATATAAAGGCGCGTATTCCGGCGAGCATGGCGACGGCTTGTGCCGCGGCGAATGGGTGGCATGGCAATACGGTCCGCGCATCAACCAGGCCTTCAGCGAGATCAAACACCTGTTCGATCCGGACAACCGTTTTAATCCCGACAAAATTGTGCGCCCGCCGAAGATGGACGACGCCCGCAATTTCCGTTTTGCGCCCGGTTACCGCGAACAAGCCATCGCGACCACGCTGGATTGGTCGGCATGGAATGTCGAACGCGATCCACTGAGCGGCATCGAAACCGCGCCTGGCACGGGCAACGATTTAAGCGGCGGCCTGGCGAAGGCGGTCGAGATGTGCAATAACAATGGCCATTGCCGCAAGTTTGACGCCGGCACCATGTGCCCGAGTTATCGCGTTACCAAAGACGAACAGCACGTCACACGGGGCCGGGCCAATACACTGCGGCTGGCGCTCTCCGGGCAACTCGGCCAAGACGGCCTGGCCAGCCTGGAAGTGAAGCAGACGCTGGACTTGTGCGTTTCATGCAAAGGTTGTAAGCGCGATTGTCCGACCGGTGTCGACATGGCGAAGATCAAGATCGAAGCGCGTGCGGCATGGGTGCAGCGCCACGGCATCAGCCTGCGCGACAGACTGGTGGCGTTTATGCCGCATTACGCGTCCTATGCCAGCCGGGTGCCGGGCTTGTTTGCCCTGGCCGAGCGTATTCCGTTGTTATCGAAATGGGGCAAAGGCAAACTCGGGCTGGCGCCGCAACGCTCGTTGCCGCGCTTCAATAAATCGTTTTTGTCCGGCGCGGTGGCGCAAGCCGCGGTGCCTGGCGCGGTGGTCAAAGAAGTCGTGCTGTTTGTCGATACCTTCAATAATTATATGGAGCCCGATAACGCACGTGCGGCGCATAAGGTACTCGAAGCTGCCGGTTATACCGTGCATTTCAACACCCGGGATAACGACCGTCCCTTATGTTGCGGCCGGACCTTTTTAGCGGCTGGTTTGGTCGGCCGTGCCAAGCAGGAAGCCCGGCGTTTGCTTGATGCCTTCAAACCTTTTGTCGAGCGGGGCGTGCCTATCGTCGGGCTTGAACCTTCGTGCCTGCTGTCGCTACGTGACGAGTTTTTGCATTATGGTTATGGCGAAGAGGCGCATCAGTTGTCGCAACTGGCTTTCTTGTTCGAGGAATTTCTGGTACGGGAGAAAGCGGCGGGGCGTCTCGACTTGCGATTAAAGGCCGTCGTCGCACCGCGCGCCTGGGTACACGGGCACTGTCACCAAAAGGCCTTCGACGCGTTCTCGCCGATGCAAACCGTGCTGGGCTGGATTCCCGGTCTGGAGGTGAAAACCATCGAGTCATCGTGTTGCGGTATGGCCGGTAGTTTCGGCTACGAGGCGGAGCACTACTCCGCTTCGCTGGCCATGGCCGAGCTGTCGCTGTTGCCGGCCGTCAGACGCGTTGAGACGGGCGACCTGGTGGTGGCGGATGGAACCAGTTGCCGCCACCAGATTCACGACGGCGCGCAAGTCGAGGCGCTGCATCTGGCGCGGGTATTGGAGCTGGCGCTTTAGCCTGCAACCTCGGTTGACACCTCAGCCGAGGCTGAGGGCGCTCACGGTTTTCAGGGCTGCGGCGCGTCCGGCTTGGCTGGAGCAAAGCGGCTCTGTACCGCCAGCAGTGCGTCGTCGGTGGTCGCCACCAGCCACAACCGCGCCTGCTCCAGCATCAGGCGGTTATGCTCTTTCAACGGTCCCATCGCGACGGCGGCGGTCCACGCCACCGGCGCGACGCGGCTTTTCCGGCCCGATGGAGTGCCCACCAGCAAACAATGCGGCCCCAGCACCAGCGAAACAAAAGGCAGCGCCGGACTGGCGCGTACCCGCCAATCGATAAACGGCTGCTCGCTGAACAGCAAAGGATTGGGCAAGCCGTGCAGCACACTAAAATCGTACAAGGCCAATTGTTCGCGCATGCCGACATAGACGCGCCGGATGTCGCCGATAACGGCGGCGCGGATTTCATCGTCGAACATGGCTTCCAGGGCATAACGCGCCTGGGCCTGCTGAGCATCCAACTGATAGGCGCTGAATAAGCCCAGTTCCAGGCAATCTTGCACCGCGCGCTGTACCTCGGCCACCGACCCGGCTGCCTCGGGCGTACCCAATTGAGCCGCGCGCAAAAACCGCGCCAGCCCGGCTTCCTGGATTACGGGGCCGTTGGCTTGCGCGGTGATATCTGCATCCTTGGCCAGCGGCACGTAGATATATTTCTCCGCCGCGAAGCGCGATTTTTTTCCTTCATCGAACTTGACTTCGCCATCGATGCAGTCGAGATAACGGGTACCGATTCTGCCGTGCTCCCACACATAGTTTTTGAGGAAAGGGCGTAACGGATGCAGCGTTTCTTGATCGGTCATTGAAAACTCCAGTGCCTCAGTATAGTGCCAGGATGCGTGCGTTGCTTAGGCGGACTAGCGATCACCATGCGCCTTATCGTGTCGCCGGAAAATTTGGCGGCTCGGCTCAGCCTTGAAGTTATCCACCGTTTATGTTGAGAAGCCTGTTGATAACTTGCAGAAAGCCCAGTCAAGCGTCTGATGTAACAGGCTTTTTTCCCTATGACTCGCAATAGTCATGAGGCCCGGAAAACCTGCAACGGCAGGTGGCACCTGCGTCACATTCCCACATTATGGGTCATTGCCTTAAGCCTGCAGCCGCTTATGAGCCAGCCATTGGACTGCGGGTTCGTTGTATTCATCGAGCTTGATGCCACTGTTTTCGAAGTTCAATTTCTGCACCACACGGGATGACGCTGCATTGTCCAGATTCACTTGCGCCAGAACCTGGTTCACTTCTTCCGTGGCGAAAGCCAAGTCTAGCAAGGCCTGCACAGCGGCAGTTGCCGCGCCTTGCTTCCTGCAGCCTGACGATACACCGTAGCCGATTTCAACACAGCCGGCAGCCGGAGGGTATTTGAAGCCGCAAGACCCGACGATGGTTTGGTCTGAATCTCTGACGATATAAAACGTACCGCACCCGTATAGCGATTTGCCTTCCTCGATCAGGCTTAAGGCGCGTAACGCGACAAACGCCGGCGGCAGCGCATCCTCGGCGACCCGTGCAGCGATGCTTCTTGGGATGGCGGAGAGGGCCATGATTTTCAGGTCGGCAAGGGAAATGGCTTGGAGCTTAAATGTCATGGGCGCGGCGGGTGGGATTGGATTAGCTGATGGAAATGATATCTCGGCTTGGCGGGAATAGTTGAATTTACTTCAGCGACGCATAGGCGCAATCCGGAAATAAATCGGCCTGGATTTTAGACGGTTGAGGCCGGTAAAGGTTTTACCTTACCGCAATGTGTTCGTTTTAATGCGCATCGATAAAATCCGCGACATCGTTCAACACCGGCGCAATGCCACGCAGCGGGGCACCGAGCGCGCCGACCAGCAACACATGATTGATCCCACGGTAGTGTTTCACCGTCACCGTATCGCCCGCGGCACGCAAGCGTGCGGCAAGCCGGTCGGCATTGCCGGGGTCGACGGTGGCGTCGCGCGTGCCGGCGGCGAGCAGCATGGGTGGTTCGTCGCCCTGAACAAAATTGATCGGCTGGCTGGCGGCACGTTGCGTCAGCGGGAACACCTGTTCCAGTATTGGGTCGGTCAGCGGCAGGAAATCGTAAGGTCCGGCCAGTCCGATCACGCCGCGGATCTGCTGCTTATTCATCTGCTGTGCGGCAAGGTAGCGGCCATCTGTGGCCAGCAAGGCGGCGATATGCGCGCCGGCCGAGTGCCCCATCAGGAACAGCCGCGCTGAGTCGGCTCCGTATTCGCTCGCGTGGTCGTGAGCCCAGCGTACTGCTGCCGCAGCGTCATCGATAAAGCCGGGGAATGCGGTTTCAGGATAGGTGCGGTAATCGGGTAATACAGCGACAAAGCCGCGTGAGGCGAGCGCCTCGCCGACAAAGAGGTAATCGCTGCGATTCCCGCTTTGCCAGCTTCCGCCGTAAAGAAAGACCACAATGGGCAACAGCCTGGGATCGGCGCTTGCGCCTTTTGCCAAGATTCGCGGAGCTGGGGAGTAGACGTCCAGCATACGGCGCGGACCAGGGCCATAGGCAACGTCGGCGGTCTTCTTGAAGGTGCTGCGCGGCACCAGGGCATTCAGTGTGCCGACCGCGCTGCACCCGCTCAGCAGGGCAAGCGCTGCGGCGGCTGCAAGGCATAACCGGCTGGAGATCATGGCAGATTTTATTCTGGGCATTTTGAGGTCAAATGAAATCCAGTGAATTAAACCCTGATTAATTGGCGTCGCCGGCAGTTTCAAACCCTGGTTTGCCAATCTCGTCCGGTCGCTGCGGCACGCGTTTGAGCCGCGATGTGTCGTAGCCTGCCGCATCCAAACGCGTCAGCAGCGAGCGATAGACCTCGTCGCTCATCTCGGGTTCACGAGAAAAAATCCATGCCAGGTTTTTACCGGGGTAGCCGAGGATGGTATAGCGGTAGTCGGGGTCGACATAGAGCGTGAGCTGGGTAAAGTAGATCGGCCAGAACAGGCGCACGCTCCATTGACCATTGTCGCTACCGGGTACCGGCGTATCGACAAAACTGACATGAGTAATCTGCGTATTGAAGGTTTTCTTATAGCCGAAAAAATTGTCGTCGATTTTACCGTCGGGGCGCAGCCGCCACTGAGCGTAACTGCCGACGAAATTGCGTTCGGCAAAGTAGGGGATATTGGCGATGACGTACCAGCGCCCCATATAACGCGGCAAATCGACGCTGACGGTCTTGAGCGGCTCGTTCGCTCGCGGGTTGGGGTTGGGTGGTGGGTTCGAACACGCACCTATTAGCGTCAACGACAGTACCGTGACCAGGCCCACATAGCGGCGCAGCACTAATCGTGCCCAGCGCGAACGTATGCGGGTCTTGGCGGGAATGTCCAGGAACGAATCAAGGTGTATGCCAGCTTCTGCCGGCTGGGGCCAGGGTCGATCCGGTTGGCGATTCAATTCGATCTCCTCTCTGATATTCAAGCAAGCAAAGGTGTTAAGCCACCCAGGACATTAAGCGGCCAAAAAGCACCTCTTTTAATCTATACGAGGCGAACCGCACATTAGATGCAGCGAGCTGAGTGATATACGCGGTTTCCTTTGATCTTATTGTGAGTTTTTAAAATTTGAGACGTCCGTAATCCGGGTAATTTTGGCGGGGGCTTAATTTAAGCGCGCAAGCTTGAAACTTTTATGCTGGTTTTGGGTTTTGGCTGTCGCTCGTTATTCCGGAAACATTGATGTTTGCATTTATATGTGAAGGCGACAGCACCAGTCACGGCGGCACTGTCCTTCGGCGTTTGTCGATATCGGATGTCAATGGTAAATCCATGGTTGTTTTGGGCGACCTGGTTTCGTGTCCCAAATGCGGCGGTAATTTCGCGATCACCACCAGCAAAAATCCCACCATCACGATAGACGGGATTTCCGCGGCTTTTCACGGCGACGAAACCGCATGCGGGGCAATCTTGCTCTCCAGCCAACTGTTGACGGCGGGGCATGTACCCCCTGTCGGCAGTGGTCATGCCTCCGATAGTAACGGTGCTACTGCCTTGGATGCCGAAGGTGCCGCGGCGTCGCCCACTTTGTGCCTCGAATGTCTTAAAGCTGCCGCCATGAGTGGCGCGTCGCTGGTGCCACGAGGCTAGACGCTATGGATAACGCCATTGATGATTATTTTGCCAAGTGGTGCGAACGTAGCAGCCGTCTGGCCCCGTTGTACGCCTTGGTTGACGGTTTGATCTACGCCGGAGCCGGATCCGAGCCGCTGATACGGTCGGCCTACAGCGCGGCGTTGTTCGACCGGACCGTGGACGCGTCGTTGGCCCAAGTGGGCCCCTGGCTGATCGACTACGCTGCCAGCGGTGCGGCTATGCGACTAGCCTTGGCGCAGCAGGCGCAAACCTCGCATGGCGTCAATTGGTTGATTAGCGGTCATACGCTCAATACGCTCGCCGAAGAATTGCGCCAACGGCTTGATGCAGTCAGGCCGGACGGTTCTCGCGCGCTGCTGCGTTTTTATGATGCGCGCGTCATGCATGGCTTGGCAGGTGTGTTATCCGACATGCAACGCATACGTTTTTTTGTGCCGGTATTTGAGTGGCTGGTACAGCTCAATGGCGAACTGGTTCGGGTGCATTCCTATGCTGCTTGTACTCACCCAGGCGCAGACGCAAAGCTTGACCGCGATTGAAGCGCGCCGCTTTGTCGAGCAAGTCCGCGCCGATATAGTGGTCGAATTTACAGCGCTAGCCTATACACCGGGCTTATCAGATCGGTGTACATGATGACGCCAATGTCGTGGCGTTTTTGAAATTCGAAGCAATTTCGCCGGGCTTCTATCGACAACCCAGGATATTAAAACTGCTGACACGCCCCGGTGCGTCGGCCGACCAACGATTCAAAGATTTTGTCGCCGTTGCTCAATGGCGGCAGCACCATCAAGACCCGATGCAAGGAGTCATCCCTTATGTTCATGGCATTTCCGGCAATACTGGCGGCGGCAGCGGATTTCGTGGCTTCTTTGGGCAGTGCTGGAACCGCATTATTAGGCGGTGCGGCGGTGGCAACAACGGCAAGCCTGTCGGGTGATACGGCACAGGACAATGCCAAGACCAAGCCGGTAGCGCGCACACTGCCTCGCACCGACGAGCCTTGCAAAAAATGCCCCGCGGAAGAAGGGAGCGAGGTCCGAAACAATCACGGGGTCAACTGGAACGCCTATGAATATCAGGCGCGGATTACGGGGTTTGCATTCGATACCGAGCGTTGTCTTTGGAGTATGGAATGGAACTGGCAGGGGATTGATTTCGATGGCTTTAAAGCGGAGCAGTGTCTGTTGCAGGAGGCGAAGGGGAATTATGATCAGTTTTTCGTCGCTCCAGGGAAACCTGAGCCGTGGTTTCAAGGGTTTAAAGTTATGGAATCCACCATTCAGCGTCAAGCTGCGACCGTGCGTGTTAATCCACCGGCCAAGCTGACTTGGTATTTCCAAACCCCCTTAACACGCAATTTCGTATTGGCTACGTTGCGGAACAGTGGTGTCGTGTCCGTAGTGCAGCCTTGATTTTGAGATGACCGTGAATATCAATTTGCAATTCCGTGACGAATCGCTCGCTTCAACCGATTTTAGAGAGATCCTTATCCGTCTCCAAAAGATCGTTCGCGTTATGGCGAAGAAAACCCCCAAGCTCGAAACATGGTATGCGCAGGGCGATAGTTTGAAAGAAGCTTATCTATATCGAGCATTCGAACATGATGCACCGTCCGAGCCTCTTCTAGCCGTGTTGCGTCAGCGATTCAAGGGGCCTGCCGGCGATTTCACGTATGTGTCGCTTTGGAATGGCGAGCAAAGCCTTGACGAAGGCGCGACACTTAGCTGCCATGTCGGCAACAAGGTACTGGCCGACTCGGTTGACATCAGTCTTTACGCGGACTTCCACTTGGGTGACGTCGAAGCGATGGCCGATGTGGTGCGTGCAGCAGTGGCGGCTTTTAATCCGGCATACGTGATCGCATCACCGTATGGATACATTGAAAAACAAGTCTTCGATGACCGTCCCGGCGTCGGCTGGATGCTCTATTTACCCAAAGTACTGACTGTCCAGCAGGTCCCGGAAGCGCACGCTTTGATCCCAATCCCCGAGGCCGGAAAACGCCAAGTCGGCACCCTCATCGTGAGTGAGATCGAAGAAATTTTTTCTCTGGATAACCCGGCCCATGTGCTGAACGCCAACCAGATCGAAATTCGTTTGGTCGATCAGGATCTGTTGCCGCTTTATGCGGAGATTTAATACTTTCGGTAGCACCGACGAACCGGCGCTGGAAAGCAATCGATAAACGCGGCGCGTCAGGCAGAGTAAGGTGAAACAAAACAACGCAACACCGCGTACGCACCATTTTTTTCCCAAGCACAGCTCCACAACCCTAGCTTATCGTGAGCAATGCCGAAGCGGACCAGATGTATGCAAGGTGGATAAAGCCCACAACGCCTTATTGTTTTTGAGCACGCCATTGCGCGTAGGCCGCGAGCGTCTCGTCGTCCGGCGGATAGGTACCGCGCAGCGGTCTGCCTTCAGTAATGCGCTGCGAAATGAAAATTTCCATCTGTTCCTGCTCGGTTGCGTCGCGAGCCACTTCCTCGGCCATTTCACGTGGCACGATGACGACACCGTCTACGTCGGCCACCACGATATCGCCGGGATACACCGCTACGCCGCCGCAAGCAATCGGCACGTTCATATCGACAGCATGGTGTCTCGCCAGATTCAACGTCGCGCTTGCACCTGCACACCACAGCGGCAGGCCAAGTTCCGCGATGGTGCCACTATCGCGCACAGGGCCGTCGGAGACCATGCCCGCAACCCCGCGTTTGACTAATCGTAGCGCAAGAATCGAGCCGACCGATGCCGCCGTACGATCGCCGCGGCAATCCTGAACCAGCACGCTACCCGGCGGCGCACGCTCAACCGCCTTGCGTTGCGGATGATCCGGGTTCTGGAATATGCCGAGGTGGTCGAGATCTTCACGCGCCGGAATATTGCGCAAGGTAAACGCCGGGCCAACCAGATTCGGCGCATTCGGCGCCGGCTTGACCAATGGCGCGACGCCTTGCAAGAACACGTTGCGCAGGCCACGCTTGAATAATTGCGTGGTCAGAGTGGCGGTACTAACGTAGCGGAGCTGTTCAAGTACGGCGTCGCTAACGGTAAGATCAGATGTTGTCACGATGGGGCTCTATAGAAGCATAGCGGCATGGCAATGGTACCCTTTTAACCTGTGACCCAGGGACCAACGAAAGTGGGACAGGCCCATATTGCTGCCATATTGCTGATCTTGACAACTAGGACCACCCCTAGAATTTCTGTGACGAATACGAGAGGCGCGCCATCTGAAAGGCACGAGAGACAGGCTGCGTCGAACGGCTGAAATCAACCCGCCTGATCTCCGAGTCGCTTCTGCATATTCAAGCCCGTCACCCCATAACCCAACGACTCATATAACGCTTGCGCCGCCGTGTTGTAAGCAAAAACATGGAGTCCTATGGTGTTTGTACCTAGCTCCCGCGCGATCGGTTCCAGGGCTGTGAACGCGCGTTTTGCGTGGCCTTGGCGTCGATAGGGTGCATCGATCTCAACGTTATAGATAAACGCAGTGCGCACGCCGGATCGATCCAACATTGCGACCCAGAGCGAGCCGACTGTTTGGGCGGCGGCATCGTGAATATCGAACAGATAATTGTCCGGGGTGGCCAGTCCCAACGGCAGCATCTTTTCATGGTCCGCGCGGGACCGCTCAAGCGCGCCCTCTGCGGGCCAACGACCAACCGCGACATTAACTTCGGCATAGCTGGGGATTGTTGTTTCAAGGAAACGGGCGTAGCTCTCGGGCGACATGGGAATTAGAACGGACACGCTTTCTCCTATCGAATACTGGGTTGTTGGTGTTGGACTCGTCAGCGATAGCGAAACTTATTGCTCAAGTGGGCCGCTTTTCCCTTCCACGCGCTCCAGGCCAGGCAGCGCCCACCAGGATTCGCCGAACTGCCCCTGCAACCAGGCAATAAAGCCGCTGACTTTGGCCGGCACCAAGCGCGGCGAGGGATATACCGCGTGGATTTCCTGCTGCGGCAAGACCCAATCGGCCAGCACTGCTTGCACCGCGCCGCTCTGCACCGACTCGTGCGCCACATACCAGGGCAGGGTGGCCAGTCCCATGCCGCTGCGCGCGGCAACCAGGAGGGCGGACAGGTTGTTGGAGCGCAGCGGTCCTTTTACGGGAACCTGTAGAACTTGCCCGTCGGGGCCGGTGAAGTGCCAGCGGGCATCGCCTTGAACTGTGCTGTAGATCAATGCTTCGTGCGCTGACAAATCGGGCGGTGTCTGCGGACTACCACGCCGAGCGAGGTAGTCCGGCGCGGCCACCACCACCCAGGGGTTGATGCCGAGATAACTGGCACCCAGCGTTGAATCAGCCAAGCGGCCCATGCGGATAGCGACATCGATGCCATGCTCGACCAAGTCGACATAACGATCTTCAAAAATAAGTTCGACTTGCAGTTCGGGGTGGCCGCGCATAAATCGCATCACCAGCGGCACCAACACCCGCCGCCCAAAAGCCACCGAGGTGCTGATACGCAAGCTGCCTTGCACGCGCGATTGCAGCAAAGCGGCCACGGTTTCGGCTTCATCCACATGATGGGCAATCAGCTTGCATTTCTCATAGTACAGCGCGCCGATTTCGGTGGGGGTTACGCCGTGGGTCGAGCGATGCAGCAAGCGCGAGCCCAGCCTTTTCTCAAGCTGCGCCACCAGTTTGGTGGCCGAGGGTTGCCCGATGCCCAGGTCGACGGCCGCTTTGCTAAAGGAGCCGAGTTCGACCACACGGATAAAAAGTTGTACAGCTTGGAGACGGTCCATGGCTTGGAAGTGGATCACGGCTAGACATCATAAGGCGTATTCTATTTTGGAATAAGCGAAATGCCTAGCTCGATACTTCCACCGGTCCGCCCAAGCGCCGACCATCAGGTCCAGTGTTCAGCAAATCTGACAGGAGACTTCGATGGCAAAAATGAAGGCCGTAATGGCCGCGGTGCTGGTGATGGAAAAAGAAGGTATCACGCAAGCGTTCGGCGTGCCCGGTGCCGCAATCAATCCCTTGTATGCGGCGCTGCGCGAGCGCCAATCCATTTCGCACATTCTGGCGCGCCATGTCGAAGGCGCTTCGCATATGGCTGAGGGCTACACCCGTGCCGCAGCCGGCAATATCGGCGTGTGTATCGGCACCAGCGGCCCGGCCGGTACCGACATGATTACGGGTTTGTACTCGGCCAGCGGCGATTCGATTCCGATACTGTGCATCACCGGCCAAGCGCCGCGGGCACGTTTGTATAAAGAAGATTTCCAGGCGGTGGATATCGAATCCATCTCCAAGCCGGTGACCAAATGGAGTGTCACGGTGCGCGAGCCGGGACTGGTGCCGCGAGCTTTCCAGCAAGCTTTTCATCTGATGCGTTCGGGCCGCCCGGGTCCGGTGTTGATCGATTTGCCGGTCGATGTGCAGATGGCCGAGATTGAGTTCGATATCGACACGTACGAGCCGCTGCCGATCTACAAACCGGCCGCGACCCGCAAGCAGATCGAGAAGGCGCTGGAGATGCTGGCTGCCGCCGATAAACCGCTGATCGTAGCCGGTGGCGGCATTATCAATGCCGATGCCGCCGATCTATTGGTCGAATTCGCCGAGTTGACCGGTGTGCCCGTCATCCCGACGCTGATGGGTTGGGGCACGATTCCCGACGATCATCCTTTGATGGCGGGCATGTGCGGTTTGCAAACCAGCCACCGCTACGGCAACGCCACACTGCTGGCCAGCGATTTTGTGCTGGGCATCGGCAATCGGTGGGCGAATCGCCACACCGGGTCGATTGAGGTGTACACCAAAGGGCGCAAGTTTGTTCATATCGACATCGAACCGACCCAGATCGGCCGAGTGTTTACACCGGACTTGGGCATCGTCAGCGACGCCCGGGCCGCGCTCGAATTGTTGCTGCAAGTGGCGCGTGAACGCAAGGCGGCAGGCAGGCTCAAGGACTATGACAGATGGGCCGAACGCTGTGGAGAACGCAAGCAACTGATGCATCGCAAGTCGCATTTCACCGAAACGCCGATCAAGCCGATGCGGGTCTACGAAGAAATGAATCAGGCGTTTCCACGCGACACGATTTATGTTTCGACCATTGGCTTGTCGCAGATAGCCGGCGCCCAGTTTCTCAATGTATTCGGCACGCGCCAATGGATCAATTGCGGCCAGGCCGGCCCGCTGGGCTGGACTATTCCCGCCGCGCTTGGTGTGGTTGCCGCAGACCCGACCCGCACCGTGGTAGGCCTGTCCGGCGACTATGACTTCCAGTTTTTGGTGGAGGAGCTGGCGGTGGGTGCGCAATTCAATTTGCCCTATGTTCAAGTGCTGGTGAACAACAGCTACCTTGGTTTGATTCGCCAAGCTCAACGCGGCTTCGAGATGGATTATTGCGTGCAACTGGCGTTTGAGAATCAGAACGTCAGCGATGACAACTTGCGCAGCTACGGCGTAGATCACCAGGCTGTGGTGCAGGGCCTGGGCTGCAAGTCCCTGCGTGTGACCGATCCCGAGAAGATCGGTGCGGCGCTGGTCGAGGCGCAAGCCATGGCGCGCAAATTCAGTGTGCCGGTGGTGGTCGAGGTGATTCTGGAAAAAATCACCAACATCGCGATGGGCACTGAAATCGACAATATCAACGAGTTCGAGGATATCGATTGCCGCCATCCCGCAGGCCGGGCGGGACTGGTCGCCGCCGGCTTGCTTGAGTAAGCCGGCTTAAGCGGTGGATTCAAGCGCCAACTCGACCCAGCAAGATACCCAACCTTACCAGGAGATTCTTATGCCTCGCTTTGCCGCGAATCTGACCATGTTGTTTACTGAAGTGCCGTTCCTCGAGCGCTTCGAACGGGCCGCCGCAGCGGGTTTCGACGCCGTCGAATTTCTTTTCCCCTACGCCTACCCGGCAGAGGATATCAAGCAGCGTCTGGACCAGCATGGCCTGACCCTGATCTTGCATAACTTGCCGGCGGGCGACTGGGATGCCGGCGAGCGCGGCATCGCGTGCCATCCCAACCGGATTGAGGAATTCAAAGCCGGTGTGGCGGGCGCCATCGATTACGCGGTGGCGCTGGGCGTCAAGCAACTCAACTGCCTGGCCGGCAAAGTGCCGGCAGGTGTTACCGAGGCTCAGGCTCGCGCAACCTTTGTCAGCAATATGGTGTATGCCGCCACGGCATTAAAGCGCGTTGGATTGAAATTATTGATCGAGCCGATCAACACTTACGACATACCCGGATTTTTCTTGAACCGCACGGCCCAAGCCGCGGCAATTTTGGCCGAGGTTGGTGCCGACAATCTGTTTATCCAGTACGACATCTACCACGCACAACGCATGGAAGGCGAACTGGCCGCCACCCTCCAACGTTATCTGCCGCTGATCGGGCATATCCAGTTTGCCGACAACCCAGGCCGCAACGAACCGGGCAGCGGCGAAATCAACTATCCCTATCTATTCGAATGCCTGGAGCGGATTCATTACGCCGGCTGGATCGGCTGCGAATACAAACCCGCCACCACCACGGAAGCCGGATTGGGCTGGCTGCAACATGTCGCACAGTAACGCACAGTAAAGAAAAATTTGACTCGACAAGGACCACAACATGACCACGCAAGTACTCAAAATCGGTTTTATCGGCCTGGGCATTATGGGCGCACCGATGGCTGAACACCTGCTCAAAGCAGGACACCAGTTATTCGTTTTCTCGCACGGTAAATTGCCCGAGACCATCGCCGCCAGCCAAGCCACCCAATGTCTCAGCTCGCGTGGCGTGGCCGAGCGCGCCGACATCATCATCACCATGGTGCCGGACACGCCCGATGTGCAGGCCGTATTATTCAACGATGATGGTGTGGCGGCAGGCCTGAGCGCGGGCAAGCTGGTGATCGACATGAGTTCGATCTCGCCGATCGCCACCAAAACCTTCGCCCAAAAAATCAATGCTCTCGGCTGCGATTACCTCGATGCGCCGGTTTCCGGCGGCGAAGTCGGCGCCAAGAACGCCACCTTATCCATCATGGTCGGCGGCGATCAAGCTGTGTTCGAGCGGATCAAACCCATATTCGAATTGCTGGGTAAAAATATCACCCTGGTGGGCGGTAACGGCGATGGTCAAACCGCCAAGGTCGCCAACCAGATTATCGTCGCGCTGAATATCGAAGCCGTGGCCGAGGCCCTGTTGTTCGCGGCTCGCGCCGGTGCCGACCCGGCCCGCGTGCGTCAGGCGTTGATGGGCGGTTTCGCCTCTTCAAAAATCCTGGAAGTGCATGGCGAACGCATGGTCAAGCGCAATTTCGCGCCGGGCTTTCGCATCGAGCTGCATCAAAAGGATTTGAACCTGGCTTTGTCCAGCGCCCGTGAACTCGGCGTGGCTTTACCCAACACGGCCACCGCACAGGAATTGTTCAATTCTTGCGTGGCCCACGGCGGCAAGGCATGGGATCACTCGGCGATGGTGAAAGCGCTGGAAAAACTGTCCAACTTCGAAATCGAAAAGGGGGCGGCTTGAGCACGTGTTTAGTTAAGGGCTTGGCGCCGGCCCTGTTGCGCCGCATGTTCGATGCGGCCATCGCCAGCGCCCAACCCGCGCTGTGCATCCCGGACCATCTGCCGGCTGCGCCGCCGCGGGGCAGGCTGATAGTGATCGGCGCCGGTAAAGCGTCGGCCGCCATGGCGCGTGCCGTGGAAGAAAACTGGGCCGGCCCGCTGACCGGGCTGGTCGTGACCCGCTATGGCTATTCGGTACCGTGCGCCCGCATCGAGATCCTGCAAGCGGCACACCCGGTACCCGACGAGAGCGGTTTGGTCGCAGCCCAGCGTATCTTGGCGGCGGTACAAGAATTGAACCAAGATGACATGGTGTTGTGCCTGATCTCCGGCGGCGGTTCCTCGTTATTGCCCTTGCCGCTAGATGGGTTGACCCTCGAACATAAACAATGGGTCAACCGTGCTTTGCTCAGTTCAGGCGCCACCATCAGCGAAATGAACTGCGTGCGACGCCACCTTTCCGCGATCAAAGGTGGACGGCTCGCGGCCGCATGTTATCCGGCGCAGGTACTGACGCTACTGATCTCCGACGTGCCCGGCGACAACCCTATCGACATTGCCTCCGGACCCACCGTAGGCGACCCGACCACGTGTGCCGATGCCTTGGCGATTGTGCGCCGTTACGGCATCGCCTTGCCCGACGCGGTGCGTGAGGTGCTGGAAAGCGGCCGCGGCGAATCGATCAAGCCTGATGATCCACGACTGGCACGCGCCGAGACGCGCATTGTCGCAGCCCCACAAAAGGCTCTGGAAGCAGCAGCGCTGGTAGCAAGAGAAGCGGGCGTTGCGGTGCATATCCTGGGCGATGCCATTGAAGGCGAAGCACGCGATGTCGGCAAAGTGATGGCCGGTATTGCGTTACAGACCGCCAATCGCGGCCAGCCTTTCACCGCACCGTGTGTGTTGTTGTCAGGCGGCGAGACAACAGTGACCGCACCGCGTGGCGGCAGAGGAGGCCGCAACGTTGAATTCCTCTTGTCGTTGGGCATCACGCTGAACGGGCACCCGCGAATTCATGCGCTGGCGGGCGATACCGACGGTGTCGACGGCATGGACGATATTGCCGGCGCTTATCTCGGTCCCGATTCGCTGGCCCGGGCTTGGGCGATGGGGATCAGGCCGTTGGAGAGCCTGGCGAATAACGATGGACATGGGTTCTTTGAAACCCTGGATGATTCGGTGGTGACAGGACCGACGTTGACTAATGTTAATGATTTTCGGGCGGTGTTTGTGGGGTAGGCGTGGTTTTGGTTCAAGGACGCTCTATTTCCAGCGCCAACACCCGTGCCGGCGGGATGTTTGCCCACACCATCGAACTGGCGCAAACAGAAAACCGGCTTGTCCAACGCCGAGACGAACTGAACCAGGAATAGGTAAATTGGATGACCCGCCCTTCGGGTGCCAGCACTTGTTGCCACTGATCGATAATTGCATCGGCCACCGCAGCTTGCAATGAGCGCAAAGGCAAGCTCGACACGATGGCGGCGACGACAGCTTGAGACGGCAACAGAGTCGAAAGAACGGTCGCATCCCCTCGCACCACCCGCACACCCGGAAAGCGCCTCCTGAGAACCGCCACAAACTCGGCCGATCGCTCGACGATGATGAGTCGCTCAGCGCTTATTCCTGAAGCCAGAAGCTCATGGGTTATGTTGCCCGTGCCGGCCCCAAGTTCGACCACATAGCCGTCCAGATCATGGGGGACGAGACTGGCCATTTTTCGTGCGAGTTGGGGGAAACTCGGCCATACCGCTCCAACGGCGGTGGGATTGCGGATGGCTTCTCTCAGAAAAACAGGTACGCGCTGACGCTGCGCGGCAGCCATCGAGAGACGAAAATAACGTTGCAACGACGTGGAAATTTCTTTCACTCATGCCGTCCCGGACATGCGGCCTATGCGTGGGCTGCGATCACGTAATTCGTCGGTGATGCGCGAATTGCGTGGTCATTATATGGCATAAGTGGGGGTGGTTTTGTTTGGACTTTTCGGGGATTTATTTTTTCTTTTCCGACTTTGCCGAAGAACCCTTCCGATACGTACTTCCGCCGACGCCGGCACTGCGCCGCTGGCGATGTGGTCGGCTATATCGACTATCCCCTGCTTTCCCCAAATCCTGAGGATTCTCTTGGATACACATCTCGCGTTTTTATGCGAACCTGTACAATCGATTCGCGCTGCGCCGCAACGCCTCTTTCACGAAAAGTACAGTCATGGACAAACTTGCGGCACTACGAGTGTTTGTTGAAGTTGCGGAAACGGGCGGCTTCTCGAGTGCCGCGCGAAGGCTCGATTGTGCCGCGTCATCGGTGGTGCGGTCAGTCGATGCACTGGAAGAATCACTTGGCACGGTACTGTTCAACCGTAGTACTCGTCAGGTCACTTTGTCGGATGCCGGCAGTGCTTACTACGCTCGGGCCAAGAAGCTGCTGGAGGACATGGCCGATGCCGATGCTTCGGTCTCGGACCGCGGTGGCGAGCCGTCAGGACCTTTGCGCGTTTCGGTTCCGGTGGCGTTCGGCTTGCGCTGCATTGTGCCGCGGATTGCAGAATTTTTGTCGGCATATCCGAAGCTGGCGCTGGATATCTGCTTGAGCGATGCCATCGTCGATTTGATCTCCGAACGCTTCGATGTCGCGATTCGGCTTGGCGAAGCAGCACCGTTGGCCGAGGTGGTCAGCAAGCCCATCGGCAAGTTCCAGCGTTACGTTGTAGCCAGCCCCGATTATCTCCAGGCGCATGGATATCCCGCAACGCCCGCGGACGTTTCGGTACATGATTGTTTACGTTTTTCTCTGGGGACGGAGCTGCAGGTGTGGACTTTTTGCCGCGCGCACGAGACCATAAAAATTGCCGTCACGGGGCGGCTGAAAGCCAATAATGCGGAAGTTTTGCGCCAAGCCGCGCTTGATGGCACGGGCATGGCGTTGCTGCCGGACTGGCTGGTGCGCTTGGATGTCCAGTCCGGCAGGCTGACAAGGCTTTTCGGAGATTACGACATCATTCCCAACGATGCGCGTTCGGTGGTGAGCGCACTGTATCTTCCTAACCAGCGCGGATCCTTGCGGGTGAACGCATTTATCGATTTTGTCGCAACCCTGATCGCATCCGCACCCTGATCCCGCTTCAAAGATGGTTCGTGGCGACCGCTTTCCCGAGCGCCAGATAGTGAATCAGCGCGACCACCGGGAACACCGTCGCGACACTGGCGACCAAAGTCCAGCCGCCACGGTCGAAGAGCGTGCTGGCCAGCGCCGAGCCGCATGCGCCGCCGATGAAGATGCTGGTCATATACAGCGCATTCAGCCGGTTCCTGCTCGCGGCGTGGAGCGCATAAATCTCGCGCTGACCCAGCACCATATTCATTTGCACGGCAAAATCGAGAACGATGCCGGTGACCACCAGCCCGGCGACGCCCCAAGCCGGATGGATCAAGGCCGGCGCATACGCCAGCGCACCGACGACCAGAGCGATCAAGGTTGCCCTGACCGAGTGGCCGGCATCGGCCAAACGCCCGGCAACCGGTGCCGAGGTCGCACCGATAGCCCCCACCAGGGCGAATAGCGCAATTTGGGTTTGCGACAAACCATAACGGCGGGTCAACTCGATGGGCACGGCGGTCCAGAACAGGCTGAACGAGGCGAACATCAACGCCTGATAAAGCGATCGATGACGCAGCACCGGCATGGTTTTGATCAATGCGCCAAGGGAACCGATCAATTGAAAATACGTCGCTTTATGCGACGGCTGGCGACGCGGAATGGTCAGGGCCAGCACGCTGGTCACAATCGCCATCAGGACTGCGGCGTAGCCAAACACCACACGCCAGCCGAAGTGATCCGCGACCACGCTGGAAATCGGACGGGACAGTAAAATCCCGAGCAGCAATCCACTCATGATGGTGCCGACCACCTTGCCACGCGACTCGTCCGGCGCCAAATGAGCCGCCAACGGGATCAGGATCTGTACCGCGACTGAGCTAAATCCGACCAGCAGTGAGATCGCGAGAAACCAGCCCGCTTGATGGGTAAAGGCCGCGGCACTGAGACTCGCGATCGAGACCAGCGCGGTGATAATCATCAGCTTGCGGTTTTCCAGCAAATCGCCAAGCGGAACCAGGAAAAAAAGTCCGAAGGCATAGCCGATTTGGGTCAACGATACGATCAGGCTTGCGGTTCCACCGGTCAGATGAAGATCGGGGGCGATCAATTCGGTGATCGGTTGTGCGTAGTAGAGATTGGCGACGATAGCACCGCAACAAAACGCGAATAACGCAGTCAAACCACGCGTGAGCTTGACCTGGTCATGGCCGCCGGTACTGGCGGTTGCATTTGCTGACATAACAATTCCTTGGGATCAATAAATGGGCGACGGTAGTGCTGATGCCGGGATCCAGGTTCTTAAGCCGACCCAGCATCATTACAGATAAAGTCGCGATGAACTTATACCCCAACGGGCGGCAGTTCGCACTGAACGACACAGAATGGATACAGGGTAACCGTTGCAATAAAATTGTTGAATGGGCGCGGAAGGCAAAAGGGCGTTGCGTTCAATGCAATGAAATAGCCGGTTTGGATGACGTTTGAGACAAATTTCGCTTTGCTGCGCTTGCCGGAAGCAGGGTTATTTCCAATATCCGTGTTGAAGAATCCGCCGGGATCGAGCAAGCTTCAGGTTGCATCTAGCATAAAAATTTAAGCACTATTAATACCCGCCGTTTTAATTTACTGGTCGATAATTCAAGAGCAGCTTCGATTCGAGCGATGCACAACAGTAGATCCAAGGCGAACCGCAAGCCAGCAACTTAACCTTAACTTCAAGGAGCACACTTCATGAGCACGATCAAGACGAAGGATGGCACTGAGATTTATTACAAAGATTGGGGCGTTGGCCGTCCGGTGTTGTTTTCTCACGGCTGGCCGCTTGATGCGGACGCGTGGGATGCACAAATGCTGTTTCTGCTGCAAAAGGGTTTTCGCGTGGTGGCACATGATAGACGTGGACATGGCCGTTCCGGCCAGCCGTCTCTGGGTAACGATATGGATACCTATGCCGACGACCTGGCCAATCTGATCGAAGCGTTGGACTTGAAAGATCTCGCCTTGGTGGGACACTCGACCGGTGGCGGCGAGATCGCTCACTATATGGGCCGGCACGGCACAACACGTATTGCCAAAGCGGTCTTGATCGGGGCTGTGCCGCCGTTGATGCTCAAAACCGCGGCGAACCCGGGTGGCTTGCCGCTTGAGGTATTCGACGGCATCCGTGCCGGCGTCGCGGCGAACCGGTCGCAATTCTACAAGGATCTCGCGGTGCCGTTCTATGGCTACAACCGCCCCGATGCCAAAGTGTCGCAAGGTGTGATCGACGAATTCTGGCGTGAAGGTATGCTGGGCTCGATCCACGGTCATTACCTGTGCATCAAGGAATTCTCCGAGGTCGACTATACGGATGATCTGAAAAAGATCGATGTCCCGACACTGATCCTGCACGGCGACGATGACCAGATTGTGCCGATCGACGACGCCGGCAGGTTGTCGGCAAAGATCGTCAAGAATGCCACCTTAAAAGTGTACCCGGGCGGCTCTCACGGCATGTGTACCACGCTGGCCGACCAGGTCAATGCCGACTTATTGGCGTTCTTATCTGACTAGGGACTGAGGACGCGGCTTACATGGCTTACAGAGAAAACGCTTGAGCCGGCCCCGGTGGTTTGCGGCGCGTGTTGCGCCACTGCGAGCGCAACATGCCCTCGCAGTAGAGGGCTGGGCTGGATTCAGCCACAGTTGGGACACTCGCTGTAGTCCATGCTACGCAGGAAATTCCGCTGGCTCGCCATGAGCCAGCGGAAACTTCAGCAGGGCTGAAGCATTAGTTTTAATGGCCCGATGTCGCGATCGAAAGGTGATTGGTTACCGAGGTCACGCCGCTGACACCCGTGGCAATTTGCGTTGCCAAGGCAATCTGGCCATCTTCCGGAACCGACCCTTCCAGGGAGATCACACCATTTTTTGCGATGACCGTAATGTGCGAGACGTCGATTTTCGAATCTTTGGTCAGCGCTTTGCGCACGCTTCTCGACAACTGGCGGTTGGCGACACGCACACTCTTCTTCGTGACGGCTGGGGCAGAGGCTGTTGCCGCGGAGGGGGCCGAGGCTGTTTGCGCATAAGCGCTTACGGTGACGCCTAATGATGCTGCAAAAACGATCAAGCTGGTTGCGACAAGTGATTTCATGGTTTTCTCTCCATTTTTGTTGATGTGGTGTGGCAGCATACCGCGATCCGGCTATCCGTGGTAGCACTTGGAAATATACTCGCGACGTCGAACTTAGACGGCGCTTTGATTTTGTGCTAGTACACGTTTTGTGCCGCGGTTTTGTGCCGCGACCCTGCCCATACCGAGGTATGGTCGGCTTGATTAATAAAATGCAACTAACGGTCTGTTTCGCAAGCGGCTCAACTTCGCAGTCCCGCCCAGCGGCCGCTCAGGTCAGGGCCTCAAACGTTCTGTAATGAGTGCGGTCCACGGTCTTATTGGCGGGGCGAGCAGCCCATAACCCGGTTAAAAGCCGTACTGAAGGCGCTTTCGGACTTTTGGCCAAGCGACTGGGATGACGCCGCACCGGGGTTGGGTTGATTTCCGATCTCGACCCTATGCGCTATTCGAATCCTGAAGCGATTGGGCCGCCTCGGCACGCGCGGGTCATATGTGAGTCGTGGCGTACGGCCGACCGGTTGCGGACGGCGGTCTCGCATGAGCGGTGTAATTTAATCCCTAATTGCGCCAAGCCGCCGTATCGAACTCAAACGCCGTACGCGACAAGACATCGCTTTTTTGCCAAACCACGTGTTTCAAGGTGACGGTCAAATGCCAGGTTTCCGGGTTGAGCGGCTCTTTTTTGGCAAAAGCCGTGGGTGTCAGTACCGCCACACAAGCACCCAGGCCTTGGTCGCGTACCGACTGATAGACAATCGCATCCACTCCAGCTTCACGCGTCAGCGCACCGAATGCCTGACAATAATCGTGATGAAGCGGGTCCAAAAACCGCTCGGCTTCAGTCGCAAAGGGTGCCGCCCGCAGGTCCACCGCGCTGCATTTCAGGGCGACCTGGAATAAGGTTTGCGGCAAGGTGTCGATAGCAACCAGCGCCGGCGACTCGGTGACAAAACGCCAGCGCCAATAACCCAATTCGGCGCAGGCGGTGCGCTGCAATTCCGCGGCGTATAACACCCCAGGGTCATAAGGCCGGCGAAACCGCGAGCCGTGGCGAGAGGTCGGATAGCGAAACGGGGTAAACAACAGCCAATGCAAACCCAGGGCCATTGCCGGGATGGGCGGTTTGGAGCTTTCCAGCAAGGCTTCGAGTTGTTCTTGCTCGGCCAGGCTGTCGACCAGCGCCATGGTCGAAACCCGGTGTTGAGCTTCGACCGCGCGCCAGGCCAGGGCACTGATGGCGCGCGCTTCAGATGCGACCGCGGTAGTAGTCCAGGTACTCGACGACATTCACTAATCCTTGGGCGGAACGAATCAGATCCACGGGGCGCGCCTTGAGCGCGAGATTGTCGCCGTTGAGCCAGGTGTGGCTTTGTTCGCCCGGGCCGACAATGGCGTCAAGCGAGCGGTATAGGCGCACGAACAGCAAGGCCAGTTCCCACTCTTTGCGCCGCGCCGGCTCGATTGTGTAGGTGCCGGCGATCAGGCGTGAGGCTGAGGGGGCGCTGATGCCCAGGATTTCAGCCAGTACGGTTTGACTGATCTTCAGGGCGGCGGTGGCGCGAACCACCGCTTTGGAGAGCGTCGCGGCCGGCAGCGGGGGACTGAGCGACAGATCTATATTCATGGTCACCTCCTTTCCATGGAAATTATAGACCATAAATGGTTCTGAGGAAATATGCCGAATGGCAGGGAAGAAAGGAATGGCCACTCCCGCTCGCCGATGCTTAAGTCTAGCGTCCCGTGATAAATGTAGAATGCCTATTTTGGCATTGACTCATATTTTATAAATATGATTAATACGCCGGTTTTGTGAGGAGAGCAGGGCATGGAACTGCGCCATTTACGCTATTTTCTAGTGGTTGCTGAAGAAGGGCAATTTACCCGGGCGGCTTCACGTTTGGCGATGCAACAGCCGCCGTTGTCCCATCAGATTCGCGAGCTGGAACAGGAGGTTGGTTTTGATTTATTTGTGCGAGAGCCCAGGGGAGTGTCGCTCACGCCCGCAGGCAAAGCCTTCGCGCAAGATGCGCAGATGTTGCTCGATACGCTGCAGCAGGCGGTAGGGCGTGCCAGCCGGATCGCGCGCGGCGAGTTGGGCACGATCTCGATCGGGTTGAGCAGTTCGGCTGGGTTTCATCCGTTTACCACCGCCGTGATACGCGCATTTCGTCAGGCCTATCCGGAAGTCGGGGTGGACTTGGCCGAACTCAACGCCGCCGAAATCATCGAGCGTTTGGCCAGCGGTCAGATCCATGCGGCTTTTTTGCGCAAGCCGGTGGAGCTGCCGCAAGGGCTTGCATTCGAATTATTGCTGGATGAGCCGATGGTGGTGGTGTTGCCGACGGGGCATCCATTGTTGCGTGGCAGCCGGAAAAAAAATCCGGCAATTCCGCTCGAAGCGCTGGCGCAGGAAGACTTTATCCTGGTGCGCCGACCCGGCGCGCCCGGCATGTATGCCGATATTCTGACCGCATGCCGGCAAGCGGGTTTTATCCCCAAGGTGACGCGCGAAGTGCCCCGCATGCTGTCGGGCATCAATCTGGTTGCGGCGGGTTTGGGGGTGACGCTGGTGCCGGCGTCGATGCAGCGTTACGACCAAGTCGGCGCGGTCTATTGCACGCTAAAAAATCCCACTCAGCTTAGCGCACCTTTGCATCTGGCTTATGCGGTCGAGGGGCATAACAGTGCCGCGGCGCGATTTATCGAGCTGGTCTTGGGACACGGAAAAATCTAGGGAGAAAGAACCCCCGGACCGGGCCTGCATTCGGCTGCGGTCCGGGTGCAGGAGCTTGAGCCAGCTCAAGTCGGCTCGCGGAAAACCGCTATACCTCGCCCGCTAATGCAATACAGCGCATGCAGGCGAGGCACACATGCTTAGTTGCCGAAGCCGTTGCTCTTGATATACGCACCGAGCTTGGAGATGTCCAGGCTGCCCCAGCCTGTCGGGTAGTCCCAGCCTTTGGCCGCTTTATAGCCGTAGCCCTGGTAACCGTTGTTGCCGGATACCACGTCATGCACCAAGGTTGCATTGCCGCTGATGGCGCTATAGAGACTGGCAGCCGGGAAGCCGAGCGAGTTCGAATTGGCCGATTCCAGGCGGGCCCAGAAGCCGACAAAAATCGGCGACGCAAGGCTGGTGCCGCCAATTTGTTCGACTTGGCCATTGACATACACCAGGGCCCCCGTGCTTTGGGCCGCATCAAACGCGATGTCCGGCAAAACCCTGGAACCCGATTGGCTTACCACCGCTTGCCAAGCGCCTGCGCTTTCGTACGAACTGATGCCGCCCGTCGAGGCCCACAGCTTGCCGTTTTGATCCAAGCCTTCGTTCCATACGGTTTCGCTGGAGTACTTATTGGCCGAGGTGGTCAGGAGCGTGGTACCGCCCACCGCGATCACGTTGGGCGAGGATGCCGGCCATGACACGGTATAGGTCGAGCCGTCCGGGTAGCCGCGGTTATTGCACTCGTAGACGCCTTCGTCGCCGGATGAAACCGAGAAGGTTTGCCCCTGCGCCACCGCCGTGGTGAAAATCGCATCTTCAGCTTGCATGGTGCCGTCAGCGTTGGCATCTGCTTCACACCAGCCGAGCGAGACGTTGATCACTTTTGCCAGATTATCCGACACCGCCTGGTTGAACGCTTGGGTCAAGCCGGTATTGCCGGAGGCATTATCGTCGCCCATGTAGAAAATCAACTGGTTGACCGAGCCGCCTGCGGCACCCACGATGGATTGGCTGTCGAGATCCCATTCATCTTCACCGTCCGGATCATCGGCGTAATTGCCATTTGGGTCACCTGTCGGCACGGCTTGCACATTCACCGCAGCATAGTTCTTGGCACTGGTGAACGTGTTCAGATCCTGCGTCGCCTGACTTACGCCGCCTTCGGTAATAATCCCGACGGTCGTGCCCGAAGCGGTCGGTGTGCTACCGATATCGTAGAGCCCCGGGAATTCGGTCGGGCTGTGACCCTTGGACGCGCTTTTGGCTGCAGCAAGCGTCTGGCTCTGGGTGGTCGAGCCATGGTAAATCATGGAATGAGCGCGGGCCACGTTCTGCAGACCCAGCACCGAACCGACGATGCCTGACAATTCTTGCGGCACTTGGGCGGGCGCGGTGTTGGCATAACCGGCGCGGTCATTCAATTGATAATGCACCAGCGGTGTGTTGAAGCCGGTCTTGACCGCCCCGGCGGTGCCGTCCGCCGAGATCAGAACGCGATTCGGCGTGACGCGGATATTGATAAACCCGCTTTTGCGCAAATGCGCCACGACCTTTTGCACCTGTGCCTCGGTTGGTGCGTAGTCCGTTAGAAATTTCGCATGGGTGAGGTACTTGCGATAACGTGGAGTGCCGGCATCGTTGACGTCATGAGCCAATTGTTTCAACTCGGCCTCATTGCGCAATTTCAGGCTGACGACGATATGCGCCGTTTCGCCTGCGGCAAGTTCGACTTGCGGTGTCGCGGCCAGGGCCAGGGTCCGGCTGGGTGAGATAAACGCTTTGGTATCCGTACTAGCCCAGGCGGTGGGTGTTGCCGCCGCATGCGCCGCCATCGATACCAAGGTAAGAGCCAGGGCCGATGCTGCGGCTTGGCCAAAACGAACTGCGGTATGCCCTGCTGGTGATGTTGATTTCATCTGATCTCCAAGGACAACAATGCCACGAGAAGTGGATTTGCCGAGGTTTGTGGTGTCAACGGATTAACCATCCGCCGTATCCCGAGCCATTGTTATGGTTAATTAACTTCGCGAGTGCTCAATCGATCATTGAGTAAATTTAAAATATCAGACTTTGTCTTTAAACGGATACCTGATATTTATGCCAGGATGGCTCTGTAGCTCGGTATGGCGTTCGATTCAGCTTGTATATACATCTATATAATTGATTTTTATGGATAAATTTTTATTCAAAATAAATAGAGCAAAACAACTAAAATAAATAGATCCGTATCGAATAATGATTTGGAAAGTAAGTTATATGGAAGATGAAATTATCTGATCAAAAAAGATCTTTGTTAATTTGGGATGATATGACGGGAATTCACTGAAGGATCTATACGGCTGTTTTTGTACTGAAATTACTTTAAGGACTATTTAACAAATCAGGCTTTTCCGGCTATACGCCGTGGGTTGAAGCGAATGTGAATCATTTAAAATAAAAAAATATATCAAGTATTTCATTCGACCCTCAAACAAAGGCCGGAATGGAATATCGGGTTAACCTTAGTTTTTCCGAGCCGTATGCTCGATGTTCCTCAGCAGCACGGAAAATTTAATTTTTCGGCTTGCTCCGATCCGCGCGGCAGGTGCCATTCCAAGTGGATTTAACCTTCTCGACCTTGAGGAATTCCTGTGGTTCAGCAGCCTTATGTTCGGTCCCGATATCATCATTTCGGATAAAATTTACTCGATTGTGCCGGACTGCTTGCGATGATTTTCGCAGTCTTGAATAATTTGTTCCAGGAAAATATGGCTGTTGTGGGACATGAATTTCTATTCGGCAATAATTTTTTATGTATAAATTTAATTTATAAATTTAAAATTTTGAATGAAAAAGTATTGAGCAGTAAGCATGTCGAGATATTGACCGTTCCCAATTCTGGCGCATGCGGAAATTTTTCGTTATATCAATCGGCGCTTGCCCGATCAAGATTGAGGTTTGGCTGTTTTATATTGTTGACCTGCCTGGAAAGGCATCCGGTATCTCAAATACTGGAGCTATGGGATGCCTGGTGCAAGGTGTTGTTCAAGTCAGATCGGTATGGCTCAGCACGCTCGTATTCCTTGACTGTAGCAAGTCGGCCAATTCTTTCGGATGCCTTTCATACCTATCTCAAAATAACATGACGCCTTGGTGAATATTCCAAGCAAAACACAAAAAAATATTTCATGCTATTCCCCGATCGGCATGATTCACAGCGCATTTAATATCGATGTATTTAAAGCGCCAAGTGTGCCTATAATGTTTGCGCGCATCCGCCAAAGTGGGCATTCTGGCAATACCTAGCCCGCCGTCGGCAAGCGCTTTTGATGCCGGAGACAGGATTTATTCAGCCGCAAGGACGCTTTGAGAAAAGCCGATCTGCGGCTGGTTTTGACTGTAAGGCATGATTTTGAGATGCGCTATGGTCATCCGTGACGCAATGAAGCAGCCCTGAATGTGAAAGTGCCACGATTCCCACGTGGTTTACAGCTTTTAGCACTATTGAATCGATCTCGGTGTGAGTCAGTGGCACTAAGCGAGGAGTCGTGGCATGAAATCGTTTCCGCTTTCGAATCTCATTGGCTCTTCGACACAATTCCAGCAGGTGCGTAAACAGATCCAAAAGATCGCCAGTGTGGATGTCGCCGCCTTTATTTCCGGTGAAACCGGTAGCGGCAAGGAACTGGCGGTTCGGGCGATCCATTATCTTAGCGCTCGATCCGACCAGCCCTTTGTCCCGGTCAACTGCGGTGCTTTGCCGGAAACATTGATAGAAAGCGAGTTATTCGGCCATGAGCGCGGTGCGTTTACCGATGCCAAGCAAGGTGCCATCGGCCTGATTGCCGAAGCGGATGGGGGCAGCTTGTTTCTTGACGAAATTGATTCCCTGAGTTTGAAGGCTCAGGCAGTTTTATTGCGCTTCTTGCAAGATGGGACTTATCGCCGAGTGGGTGGGACCGTCACCCGGCAAGCACACGTCAGGGTGATCGCCGCGTCTAACGCGTGCATGGAGCAATTGGTGGAAGCCAGGCAATTCCGCCAAGATTTACTTTACCGCCTGAATATTCTGACGTTGCGCATTCCCTCCTTGCGCGAGCGTGAGAGCGATGCTTTGGAATTGGCACATGTATTTCTGCAGCGCTTGTGCAAGATTTATAAAATGCCCGACAAGTGCTTCCATCTCGACGCGTTAGCTTATATAAAGCGCCATTCATGGCCGGGGAATGTGCGGGAGCTGGAAAACACCATTCATCGCGAATTCCTGATGAGTGACGATCACTGGGTCAGATTGGGGCAGGTGGCCGACCGCGAACAGCCGGTCGCCAGTGCAGGGCCGGGAATGGCATTTCGCACGGCGAAGTCTCAGGCGATTGCCGAATTCGAACGCGACTATTTGCTGGGTTTGCTGGCCCGTACCGAAGGCAATATTTCATCGGCCGCCCGCATCGCGGGTCAGGATCGTAGCGCATTCGCCAGACTGGTGCGCAAACACGGTCTCGCCAAAGACCGTTCCACCGGTTAAATGCGGATATTCCCCGTACAATTGGCGGTGCGGCACGGCCGCCTACGTTAGGGAGAGGCCTATGCCATGCGTTTCGATCGAGCAAATTGCGCAGGCGATCATGGCGTACCTGCAGCTGCATCCCAATGCGAAGGACACGGTCGAAGGCATCCACCTATGGTGGATAGACTGGCCGGAAGATATGCCCGAATCGATGGCGCTGACGCAGGCGTCGCTGGAGCAACTTGAAGCGCAGGGCCGAGTGGTATGTATCGTCGCCGGCCGGCGTGAGCTTTGGGGCGCGGTGCGGACTCCCTGAACCCGTTTGATGGCGCTTGGTTTTATCTCGCCCGATCCAACTCGTTTACCTCAACCCGGCTGGCCCGGAAAACACACGTCATGCAATGACGTTTCGTGAACGTCCCAAACAACTTTGCCGATCATTACCGCATGCCGTTATGCGTGGCGCCCTGGTTATCGGTATTCGCCGCATGTTCCGCGCTATTTCAGCACGCCGCTTGATGCGGCTTGATACCGTGCCGGGATTAAAAAATCCGGCCCTGAAAAAAAAGTCCCAGTGCTGAAATAGTGTGGGAAGTCGCTTCAAGCGGTTGATCGCATGAGGTTTTTGCCTCTGCCGGCGGCGCGTGGCGGCAGCCGGCGGACCGTGACATTTTTTGCCTACCCCAGGTTCGAGAAAATCTCCTTTTTATGCCCGTGCGGCCCGTGAAACGGGCCTGCCGGGATTAAAGCCCGAACTGGCACGTTACTTGTGTAGAAAGAGCGCGAGGTTCTGGCGCTAGTCTGTGACAGCCGCCTCCTTACTCCTTTACTGTTACTGAGCGAGGTTATGTGATGCGCTTGTTAGAAGATGACAATATCCAGCAGCAGCTGCTGAGAAAGCGGCCGGCAAGAGTCTCGATAACCTATGACGTCGAGACCGGTGGTGCGATACAAAAAATCGAACTGCCTTTTATCGTCGGCATTTTCGCCAACCTTGCGGGCGATCTGGTCGCCCCGATCAAGCCTACGCCGTACAAACAGCGACAGTCGGTCGAAATCGACCGGGATACCTTCAGCGACGTGATGGCCGCTTCGGGCGCCAGTGTCGATCTGACGCAGATCTCTTATGTGCTGCCGCCTGACGCCAACGGTCGGGCGCCGAAGCGCTTGTCCGGCATGCTGGTATTCAATACCATCGACGATTTTTCGCCGCTGCAGGTGGTCAAGGCGATTCCGGTGCTGGACGCTTATTATATTGCCCGGACTTACGTGCGGGGCTTGCAAGCGAAAGGCGAGACCAATGATGCACTGGCAACGGTGCTTGATGCTGTATGCGACACGACCAACGCTCCGCTACAAAAAGCCTTGATTGCCGCCTTCCCGGCCGCAACTCCGAATACCTGGGGCAGCGTAGCCGCGACACCCGATAGCGTCCCCGCAGAAGCCGCAGACTTGAACGCCGGCAATTTGCTCAACAAGTTGTTGGGGCAGTTGCTGGGCGACATCAGTTTGCTGACGGACGATCAACAGGCTGCGCTCAAGCAAGACGCGTTGACCCAGATCGGTTATTTCTCGAGTTATGTAGTGGCCGATGTCAAGGCGCCTGCGGCAGGCCAGCCGGTGCTAAGCGCCACCATGCAGATCGATTTGAGCGTAGCGAATATCGACCTGATACTCAGCGCCCAAGTATCGACCATCTTGCATGCACCGAGTTTTCAAGCGCTTGAAGCTACCTGGCGCGGTTTGTTTGGACTGGTCACCACGACGGACACGGGGGGCTTGCTCAAACTACGCGTGTTCAACGCCACCCGCAAAGAGTTGAACGACGACCTGGAAAAAGCTGTCGATTTCGATCAAAGTATTTTGTTCAAAATGATTTACGAGGCCGAGTTCGGCACCTACGGCGGTAACCCATATAGCCTGTTGGTGGGGGATTTTGAGTTCGGCAATAGCGATGACGATATCGAATTCCTGAATAAATTCACCCAGGTTGCGGCAGCAGCTCATGCGCCATTTATCTCCGCCGCCGATGCCACCTTGTTCGGTTTGAAAGATTTCTCCCAACTGGCCAAGCCACGTGAACTGGCCAAGATCTTCGAGGGTAATAGCTGGATCAACTGGAACCAGTTCCGCCAGACCGAGGATTCGCGATACGCCACCTTGGTTCTGCCGCATGTGTTGTTGCGCGCACCGTATGACTGGACAGTTTCCCCGGTTGAAGGGTTTAATTTTGTCGAAGACATCGGTGTCGCGGTGCCGGTGGTAAGTAGCGCCGCGCCAAGTAGCGGAGCAGCCAGCAGCGCTGCGGCCAGCAGTGCCGCGGCAAGTAGTGGCGTTGCCAGTAGCGGCGCAGCAAGTGACGGCGCGGTAAGCAGCGGTGTTGCCAGCAGCGGTGCCGCGAGTGACGGTGCGGCAAGCAGCGGTGCGGCAAGCAGCGGCGCAGCAAGTGATGGCGCGGCAAGTAGCGGCGTAGTCAGCAGCGGTGCCGTATCGCCCGGTGCCACAAGTAGCGCTGCCCCCAGCATCAGCGCTCCGAGCGTGAGCGTCGTATCCCCGTCCGCCGTCACCATCGCCGCGGTGACCTCGGCGCAGCCAGCCGTCGATCCGAATGCGCCTGTCGTGGTTAATCCGGACAATTCGAAGTTCCTCTGGGGCAATGCGGCCTATTCATTGGCGCAGCGTGTGACCAATGCGTTTTCCTTGTACCGCTGGACCGCCTCAATACGCGGCGAAGAGGGCGGCGGTGTGGTGGATGGCCTGCCGTTGTACCAATATCGCTCGGATATCGGCTCGACCTTGCTGTTCTGCCCCACTGAGGTGTCGATCACGGATCGTCGCGAGAAGGAATTGAGCGATCTCGGTTTTATCGCGCTATGCCATTGCAAAAATTCGACTGAAGCCGTGTTTTTTGGCGCTCAAACGGTCAACCAGCCCAAGGTTTACGTTTCCGATTCGGCTAACGCCAACGCCAATTTGTCGGCGCGTCTGACCTATATTCTGGCCGCTTCGCGGTTCGCGCATTACATCAAAGTCATCATGCGGAAAAAGGTCGGCAGCTTTATGACCCGCGCCAATGTAGAGGCTTATCTGCAAACCTGGATTTCGCAATATGTTTTGCTGGATGACAACGCTTCGCAGGATGTCAAGGCGACTTACCCTCTGCGGGCAGCCAGTGTTGTGGTTACTGAAGTGCCCGGCGATCCGGGTTCCTATCGCGCTGTTTTATTCCTGAGGCCGCATTTCCAACTTGAAGAGCTGACGACTTCAATTCGTCTGGTTGCCGACTTACCGAAAGCTTAATCAGCCTTGGGCATTGCGTTAGGCCATGTTGGCCAAACCAGACCCGGAACCTAATCGCATGGAGCAGAAATGGATTTAATCTTATTGCAGCCGGGCAACCCTGATGTGTTCGGCGGAAAAACCAACAGTTGGACCGAGGGCGGCAGCTTGATCGATAACACCTGGCGCGACGAAGTACTGGCGCTGGGGCAATGTATCGAGCTGGTGTCGATTCACCAGGGCATGAAACAGCAACTGACCACGGACGTCAGTAATTCCGCGCGGACTTCGGGACGGCCCATCATCACCGAATTTACCTGCGTCAAGTACGTGGATAAAACCTCGGTCAAATTTTACGAATACTGCTTGCGCGCCGAACCGCTAGGAATCGGCAAAGGGGCACCGACCAAGTTATATATCGCACGAAATTCCGGCGATAAAACCGCCAACATCATCACCATTTCTTTGCGTGACGCACTGATCAGCGAGATTCAGTTCCAGTCGCATCCGGACGATATGCCGACTGAACAATTCAAGCTGAGTTTTACGGAAATTCTCTGGACCTATACGGTGCAGCGAGCCGATATGGGTAGCGCGGGCAACTTGTCCACCGGCTGGAGTATCGCCCGCAATCGACCTATCGGGCAGTTCACCGACTAAGCGGCAGTGGGTTGTTGGCGGGAAAATCGGTGTTCGACCTAGGAGGATCGTATGCAGTACTTGCTCGAACGTTTGGCTGATCCGCCGCAACTGCGTTTGGCTACCGGTTACGAAGGTGCAGGAGACTTCGACGTGCGCCAGGCCGTATTGGCGCAAATCCGCCGCATCGCCGCCAACCGCCCGGTGGACAAAGACAATGGCTCGGCATTGCTCAGTTTTGGCATGCCCAGCATCATCGATCTTTCCGGTACCAGCGATACGCAGTTGCGTAACTACGCCAATCGCCTGGCCGCGGCGATTGCCCGCTTTGAACCGCGCCTGACCAATGTGAGCGTGGATCTGGTGCCGGACAGCAATCCTGAAATGCCGTCACGGCTGCAGATCAATGCTCAGTTGTTGGGCGCTGACGGTGCGCAGCCGTTCCAGTTCGTGTTTGACGGAATGCCGCAACGATGAAAATCGCCGATACGCACTTGCTGGATTTTTTCACCGACGAGCTGGCCGCTCTACGCACCGACGCAGCCCAGTTCGCCGACGCCTATCCGGCGGCGGCCAGTGCTTTGGGTTTGAATCGCGGACATTCCAACGACCCCCAGGTCGAGTTGCTGATTCAGTCATTTGCTTTTCTTGCCGGGCGTTTGCGTTATCAGGTCGAAGTGGGCAACGCGGCCTTGCCTAATTCGATGATGGATTATCTCTATCCGCATATGTCGGCGCCGGTACCCGTGATGATGGTCGCGCAAATCGACGTCAAGGCGGACGGTGCCAATTTCGCCAAGAAGGTACCGCTCAAACGCGGCAGCTATCTCACGGCAACGGCGGCCGGCAATACCGGCACACCGATTGCATGCCGTTTTCGAACTTCTTACGAAACCCCATTGTACCCGCTGGAAATCAACCAGATCAGAGTGTTGGGCGATCAGGATTTACCGCGGTCATTTGGGGTTCCGGCCGGCTCGGCGATCAGTATCACGGTGGTGCGGACCTGTATCGAAAGTATCAAGACCTTGCAGATCGATCCGCTACGGGTCTATATCAATGCTGAACAAAAATACGCGCACCGCCTGTATGAAACCATCGCCGCCAGCTTGCAGCAGGTGGTGGTATATGCGCTAAACGCCGACCGTCAGCGTATCGAGCCGCCTTGTGTGCTCGACCCGTCCGCTTTGCGATGGCTAGGCTTTAGCGACGACCAGGCCATGTTGGAGGCTAGTCCGAATACCCACCCGGGTCACCGTTTGTTGCAAGAATATTTCGCTTTCCCGGAAAAATTCATGTTCTTCGATATTCACGGCATCGAGGTGCCGTTGGGTATCGATAGTTTTGAGTTGCTGTTGCTTAGCGGCGAGTCGTTCGATAGTGTTTCCGAGCTGCCTGCGTCGTTGCTGATGCTCAATTGCGTGCCGGTGATCAATTTGTTCGAGACGCGCATCGAGCCTCTGGCGCTGGACCAAACACAATACGAATATCGGATACAAGGCGATGCGCAAAATCATCGTTATTGCGAAGTCTATTCGATCAAGGAATTGAGTTCGATACGACCCGGCGAAAGTCCGCGAACTATCTCACCGTATTTTTCGATGGCCGACTTCCAGCATCTGTCGCAACAGGATTATTTTTACCTGACGCGCCGCGACGAGAGTCAATTGAAGGACGTACGAGGCACCGAGATGTACATCTCGTTTCTCGACACCCAATCCAAATTGAGCCAACCAGTCGACGAGACGCTGGGTGGCACCGCCGTTTGCAGCAACCGCGGTTTGCCCGAGCAATTGCGTATCGGCGATCCGCTCAAACTCGAAGGGGCCGGGCCGGTCAGGGCCATCACGGTGATCAGCCGCCCCACCTGGCATCAGACGCCGTCGCTGATCGGCGCGCGCCCCTGGGCCTTGGCGTCGACGTTGGCGCTTAATCATTTGTCGTTGGCCGAGGGTACGCAAGCGTTGGCCGCTTTGAAAGATATTCTCCGTTTGCATGCGGGGGCGCGTAATACCTTCGGCGTGAAGCAGATCGACGGCATTCGCGGCATGACCTGCAAGCGCGTCCAGCGCCGCTTGGGACGCGATGCGTGGCGCGGTTTTGTGCAAACGCTATTGATCCATCTTGAATTCGATCGCGACAATTTTGCCGAACATAGCGTGGTGCTGTTCGGTGCGGTCCTGCGCCGTTTCTTTGCACTCTATTGCTCGGTCAATATGGCGGTAGAGGTTCGCATCGCGACCAATGATCGCAAAGGCGACTTGAAACAGTGGTCGCCCTTGGTCGCCAATCAGGAAAACCTTGGAGGAGATACGGAATGGCATTCCCAGGCCGGCGCCCAGCCCGTTCTCTAGAACATCTGCTGTTTGAGCAAAGCAGCCGCTTTAATGTCTACCAATTGGTCAGACTGTTGCGCTGGCGCGATAGCGTGGCGCAGCAACACAAAACACGACCGGTGAATACCACCTTATTGCAGAGTCAGCATTTGTTGTCGCATGCCCTGCGTTATCGCTTGCGTAGCGGGCCGACGGCATCGCGCAGCATGGGCGAGCTGACTCATCGCCTACGTTTTCGCGCCGAATTATCGGCAGCGTTTCCGGGGCACGAAGTCACGCAATGCCGGTTGGCCTTGCGGCCCGCGGCCGATGGTAAGAATCTGGACGAAGTAGTTGAAATCCGTACCCCGAATTATTGTATCGCCAGCGAATTAGGCCCATTCCCCGAAACCTTCGTCGAATGGATACGCGATCTGCAGCGTTCGGGCGACTCGACCCAGGCTGAGTTTCTTGACCTCTTCAACCACCGCTTTAATGTACTGCGGCATCAGCTCAAGGCGACCCAGGATGTGGCGCTGAATTTCGTCCATCCGAACGATACCCTGCAAGCCGATTTTTTGGCGGCGTTGATGGGCTTGTCGCAACCGGCGCTGGAGCAGCAGATTCCGTTGCCGCGCCGAGCCTGGCTCGGCATGGCATCGATGTTGGCCGATACCCGGCACAGTACGGTCGCGGCATTGCGGGTATTGCGCTTATATCTGGGCGGTACCGTCTGGCTTGAACCTTTAATCGGTAGTTGGAGTGAAATCGACCCGGCCGACTGCACGCAACTTGGAACATTTCAGAGTCGTTTGGGGCAAGGTCTGGTGCTGGGCCGGCGAGTGTGGGACCAGCAAGCCGGCGTCAGGCTAACACTGGATGGCATTTCGTACGAACGTTTGTGCGCGTTGTTGCCGTCGAACCAGGCTATGCCGGACGGTACTCAACCTTATGCCGCCTTGGTATCGATGCTGCATTTGCTATTCGACCGGCGCGTCGATTGTCATATTCGGCTTGCGGTACGCGGCAGCACTTTGCCGCGCGCGATACTCGCATCCAACCCGACTGCAATGCAAAGTCAGGCTTTCGATCTCGACGCTGCGGACAATACTGCCACGCCGGCTTATGTCGGGATGCAACTCGGACGCACCGCCTGGCTCGCCGGCAGCACGGCGGGCGACGAAAATCGGATTGTGGCTTATACCATTTCGGCTTATCCAAATGCGATGAATGCGACGAGCGCAACTGACGCAAGCGGGAGCCCGGTATGAGCGCGAGAATTCCGTCAGGGACGACGTATGTCAAGTCGATTGATCACCCCGCACCGATCCTGTTCCTGCATTGCGCATTGTTTATGAGCGGCAATCAGATCATCGGCGACGCGATGTTCAGGGTGATCACCTTTCAAGGGCAGGAAAACGTCTCCGAACCTTTTGAATATACGGTCGAATTGCATGGCAATACCCATCGCGATAGCCAGCACGGGGCACATACATTGCATTTTTCGGAGATCGTCGGGCGACCCATGACGATAGGCGTGCAATATCCGACCGACCAAGCCGAACGCGACGTCATGTCGGCACGTTTTATGAAACTGGTCAACGGTACCGGCGGAGCGCTCGAGCGTGCCTCGGTATCGCTCTTTAACGGCATCGTCACCAGTTTTGCGATGGATCAGCCCGGGGTCTATCGTGCTACCTTGAAGCCCGCTTTGTGGAAGTTGACGCTGACCAATAGTTATCGGGTTCATACGCACACCAATATTTGCGATTTGATTGCATCGCTGATGAAAGCGCATCGCATCGATTATTCGATCGATGCGCTGTGCGGCAACAGCAGCATGGCACAAACGCGCTACCAGGATTGGTTGCAAGCGGGCGAGTCGGACTATGAATTGCTGCGGCGGCTGATGGCGAAAGCGCATATCTATTACTACGTGGTGCATTCCGCCACCAGTCATCAGGTGATTTTTGCCAATCGCGCCGATTACCGTCATGTCTATCCGGATCGGCGCGCCCTGCGTTATACCTATACCAGTCTTGACGAATTGGGCACCCAGCAAGTCGATGTGATTTCGCAATACAGCTATCAGGAATCCCTGACCAGCAGCGGAGTGCAGACGGTGTTTACGCGGCAGGAAGCAGCCTGGGAAGATGACGCGGTGGCCCGCCACGAATCGTTCTACGCAAAAAGCCAAAGCGATGTCGGCGAGTTACCGTTCACCCAATATAAGATGTTTCAATATGGGACCAGCGATAGCGAGGTCAGCCATTTTGTAGAGTCGACCCGCCGCTCGTTGCAGACTTCGGGCAGTACTCTAACCGGCAGCAGTTTTTGTCCATTCTTTCGCGTCGGTTATCAGTTCGCATTAAGCAACCAGCCGATGACGGCACGCCCGATGCCGATTCAGACCTCGCTGGACGGCAAGAGTTTTGTTTTGACCTCGGTCAAACACAACGCCAGCCAGGACGGCAGTTACCGTTGCGAGTTCAGCGCGGCCCAAGCCGAGGGTTTTATCACCCCGTTCTCATTGGCTGAGACCCAGCAGGGCACTCTGATTGCAACGGTGGTCGACCATAACGACGACAATGCACCTCGAGATTGGCGCTATTACACCAAAGCGCCGTTCGATCCGCAAACCAGTGAAATGAGCGACAGCGCGGCCAACCCCGATACCTTGCGAGCCATGGGGGTGTGGGTTAAATTTTCGACCGACGCCCAGGCACAGCCGGTCTGGATCAAACTGGCGCCGCATATGCAGACTGTGCCGGAAATCGGCGTATCGGTGCTGGTCACGCGCGCGCAGGACGAATCCGAGTTGCCGGAGATCCAGAGCACCATTCAAGCCAACGGCAGCCGCGTGATCATGCCCAGCGGTTGGACTGCGAATACCCATGTAGGTAATAGTTATTCGACTTCGTATAGCGACGGTAAGTCAATCCGCTACGGCCAGAATTCGGTCGCGGATCTGTCGGCTGCGATCGAACTGGTGACGGAAGCGTACGCCAGCGGCAGTTATCGCGATGCCAGTTTCTCCCAAGGCGCGGGGTACAACTATTCGCGTTCGGAAACCATGCAAGAAGGTTTGCTGGGTTATTCGCTGTCGTATGGTTCGAATTTCAGTCAGAGCTGGGCCAAGCAAAGCCATAGCTTCAGTGCGATCGGGCAAAGTTACAACGAATCGGTCCTGGGGCTTTACGATCCTGCCGCGCAACAGCCGGTGACACCGCCGCCGCAAGCCGCCACGGCGGTGACAACCAATCTGACTACGGTGAACGGCAACAGTTGGAGCGATGCGAAAAATTATGGCGATGTGAACAGCATCGCCCTGACTCAAGGCAATACCGTCAATCAATCGAGTTTCACCGGCGACGTCAACAGCACGACGACCCATGTCGGGCAGGTGAATAACACCACCACGGTGACTGGATCTTCAGATAATACGTCGACCTATAACGGTACCGTGAGTTCGACTACGACGCATAACGCCCTGGTTTCTTCGACCACCACAATCAATGCGGACTCCGATACCAGCAATACCGTCAGCGGCACCAGCACCACCAATTCGACTACGGCAATTTCTTCCAATTCGTCGATGACCGGCGTTTCGACCAATAGCTCAATGACCGGGGTTCAGGTGGCGACCAATTTGGTTGGCGTGACCACCACCACCGACATGACCGGTGTTTCCAACACGACTTCGTTAGTGGGCGCGTCAAACCGGACCTCGATTTCCGGTGCCACCTTGGACACCACGATTGCCGGCAGTGCGACGCAGGTCAGCATTACCGGCAATTCAAATGACATCAAGATGAATGGGCCCGGGTTTTCTTTCAACGAAACGGCCGAGCAACCCGAGATCAATATGAGTGATGTCAACATCACCATGATTGCGCTGATCCAGATTTATATGTGAACGCGAATCGTGAAAATCATCAAACCTCTGACGCTCGGTATCTTGACCCGCCCATACAGCTTGGGTGGACAACAACGCTTTGCCGTAACCGCCATCGGTTTTTTTAGTCTGGGTGATGCGCCCAATGAGCGTTTCCAGATCGAAAACACCAGTTGGGCCCTGATCGCCCCCAAGCTGCCCACCAATCAGCCGCTGGACGAAGCCATGCCCAAGGCACGCGCCGAAGTGCTGCTGGGCGCCAGTGCTTACACGCCGCAGAAAAAACCGCATACCGCGATGCAAGTGACAGTGTCGCTGGCGAACGTCAACAAAACCTTGCAGGTGGTCGGTACACGTGAATGGCACTATGGCCTGATTCCCTGGTATCAGGTGGGGTCGCCGCAGCCGTTTATCACCATGCCTTTGGATTATGCCCATGCGTTCGGCGGTCCGCGCCATCCGGGCAATCCGATCGGTGTCGGCTACACCGGCAATCGTTATGCGGGGTTGGTCGGGCGCAATCGCGGCACTTTACCGAATCTGCAAGACCCGCAACAACCGGTTCGTTGTCACTGGAAACGCCTGGCACCGGTGGGCTTTGGACCTTTGGCACTGAATTGGCAGCCGCGCAATCAACGTTTTGGCAGCTATCGGCGCGACTGGCTTAAACATGACGCGCCCGGACTGGCGGCCGACGCCGACCCGCGTTTATTTAATATGGCGCCGGAGGATCAATGGCTGCAAGCCGATCTGCAAGGTGGGGAAATCTATAGCCTGTGCGGCATGCATCCTGAGTTGCCGGAGGTACGGGGCCGGATTCCGGAATTGAGCGCCAAGGCATTTATCCGCCGTGCGGGAGCGGCGCAAGATCAACTTGACGCGGTCGCCATGCGTTTCGATACCGTCTGGTTTTTTCCGGACGCGATGCTGGGCGTAGCGATCTATCATGGCGAAATAAGCAATGCCGACCCGCTTGGGCTCGATATCGATACCGTGATGGTGGCTTATGAACATCGCGACCGGCCTAAAACGCTGGAGCATTACCGTGAGGTTTTGGTCAAACGCAGCGATCCGGAAAGTGCCGCGCTGCATCTATTCAACGATACCCAGTTAAGTGCCGACTATAGCGCGCCGGAACAAGCACGCCGCGCGCAAAACGAATTACACGCCGAACTTGCCGCAACCCAGAAACAGCAAGCTCAACTCGATGCCCAGATGGCGGATTTCTGGTCGCGCGCCGGCCACCCGCCACCCGCTGGCTACGTTGCACCGGTTGCCCAACCTTCGCCGATCAGTTTTCCCAGTGCCCTGCAATTGCGCGAAAGCGATTTTGACCTGAGCACCACCATCACTCAGGCACGTGCATATGCAAAACAAGCGCGGACCTCGCTCGCCGAATTGGATAGCTTGCCGCAGCGTTTGCCTCCCGTACCGGCGGAGAAACCGGTTGCGGCACAGGTGCTGCAAGAGCAGGCGCTGGCCCGTGCCGCGGTGCCTGCTTCCGACTTGGCGCCACAACCGGACGGCGCGGCAGTCTTGCCGGCTGCTTTACAGCATGTGATCGACCAGGCCTGCCAAGCGGGGGCGGCGATTACCCCTGAGCTTAAGCAGCAACTCAACAGCTCGTTGAGCCAGCAAGCCGCGCAACAACGCCAAGCCAGATCCGCTACACCGCGTTATGCCGGACCGAAGCTCGATGCAACGACGGCTCGATGGCTGGGCGAACAAGTGCATCTCTGGCACCGCGGCGGTGCTTTCCTGGCTGGACGCGATTTGGCCGGGGCGAATTTATCGGGTTTCGATTTTTCCGGTGCCGATCTGCGTGAGGTCATGCTGGAAAATGCCGATCTCAGCGGTGCGTGTTTTCGTGATGCGCTACTTGACCGGGCCAGTTTGAGCGGGGTCATCCTGGATGGCGCGGATTTCAGCGGCGCCTCCCTGCAACAGGCCAATCTCAGTCATAGCCGCGGACATGCGGTGTGTTTTCGCGGTGCCGACATGCAGCAAGTTCAGGCGCTCGATGCGAGCTGGACGGCAGCCGATCTGAGCCAGACAAAATTGCAACGTTTGCTGGCGCCTAATCTGGATCTGACCGATGCCGTGTTAGATGGAGCGCAACTCGAATTCGCCGTCCTGCTGGGCGCCGACGCTGCCCGCAGCCGCTGGCATCGGGCGCAATTGAGTCAGACGGTATTGTTGCGGGCGCATCTTGAACAAGCTGATTTCAGCGATGCGACGTTAAACAAAGTGGTTTTGATGGACGCACAGTTGGCACGCAGCATTTGGCGCCGTGCTTCGATCAGCAATGTAGCGGCAGGCTCGTCGGATTGGCAGGGAGCTATATTGGCGGACGTCACGGCGCGGTTATGCAGTTGGCATAAGGCAACATTGGGCGCTACCGATTGGCGCGGCGCCCAACTTGCCGCTTGCGATTTATCGTTTTGCGATTTGCGTGCGGCGCAGATGACGGGAGGCCTGTTTGCCAAATGTCTGTTGTTAGGTTCGGATTTGCGTGGCGTACACGCGGCGGACGCCGATTTTTTCCAGGCCTTGCTACGCAGTTCCGATTGGCGCGAGGCTCAGGCCGCCGGTGCAAATTTTGTGCAGGCTGATACAGCCAATGCTCAATTCGAACACGCCGACTTGCGGCGAATTGTGCTCGAAGCCGGCCGGAGTCTCGTATGAACACGTCCATCTTCACGGCCACAGGGTTGGATTCGGCGGCGGTATTGGCTGCTATCGACCAGGCCAGGAAATTGGACCGCCCCATCGATCAACTCGATTTGGGCTCAGTCGTCGCATTTGACGCACGAGGCGCGGATTGGAGCAATGCGATATTTAATGCATCGATCCTGCCGCGCTTGCAGTTAGCCGGCTGTAACCTGACGGGGGCGAAATTTATCCATTGCGACCTGCGCGGTCTGGATTTCAGCCAGGCGACCCTGAACCGGGTTTCGTTTGTGCACTGCCGGATGAACGGCGTCACGATGCCGGCGCACGATTTCGAGAAAAACAATTTTATCGAATGCGATTTGACCGCTTCCATCTGGTCGGCGGTGCGACTTGAGTTTTGCGCTTTTGCCAATTGTGTTCTTGACGCTGCCATATTACGCGGCGCCATATTTTCGAGGATTGCCTTGCATGCCAGTACGCTGAAAGGTACTGATTTACGCGATGTCACATTGGATCAAGCCGCGCTGAACCAGATCGATTTGCGCCCCGCCTTACTCGGTGGATTAAAGGGCTATAGCTCGGTGCTGATCAAGAGCAACTTTGCCGGAACCGATTTGCGCGGGGTGAAATTGTTGCGCTGTACGTTGCAGGCTTGCGATTTTACCGGTGCCGATTTGCGGGGTGCCGACTTGAGTGAATCGAATTGCAGTCAAGCTTTGATCATAGGCACACGGGTTGACGGCCTACGCGCGCAGCGCGCTTTGTTTATCGGTGCCACGCTGGAAGGCCTCGATTTGCACGGGGCCGACCTTGAGGGCGCGATTTTCAAAAGCGCACGTCTTGATCGCTGCAACTTGGCACATGCCGGTTTGCAGCAAAGCATCTGGCAGCAAAGCTGCTTGACGGATGTATCTTTTTTTTCGGCGGATCTGCGTCATGCGCGTTTTGACCTGGCGCGTGGCGCGCGGGTTTCGTTTGAGCTGGCACGGCTCGATCATGCCAGCTTGCACGGCGTGACGATCGCAGATCTGTCGACTCAGCGCGCCAGCTTGGTTGGGGTACGGCGCACCGATTCTTTTTTACTGGCGGCGCAGTCGCGCAGCTTGGCTATGGAGGCTGATTGATGCATACCGATCAACTGGCGGATCGTACGACTCGCCCGATTTCACCGCAATGGAGCGAGACCGTGGTGGCCGTAGCGCTCGATAACGGACAATTTTTACTTGAGGACGGACGGGTCGCGGCGGCAGCGCTTTCGTGTCTGCTCGAACCCGAAGTCGGCGACCGGGTACTGGGGGTAGGGTGCCGTGACGGTGCGTGTTATATCGTCCACCTGCTGGCGCGTCAGGATCCGGCGCGGGCCACTTTATCGGTGCCCGGGGTCCATCAGTTGACCATCAGCCAACCCCAACTCGCACTGCAAGCGGGTGAATCATTGGCCCTGCGAGCTTTATGCGATGTTGAATTGACTGCTGCCACCGGCACTCTGGCGATTAACGCGCGCAATTTATTTCAGACCGTGACCGAATCGCTGGTGGAAAACATGCGGGTATATATCGGCCGAGCCGAACATTATCTCCTGGAGGCAAGCCACTTGTTGCGCCAGCATGGCGAGCAGGTGATAGTGACGGCCGATAAGGACGTCAAGGTCGACGCCGACCGAATTTCCATGGGCTGAGTTTTTTATTGGAGTCTGCGATGTTTGCCAATACTTGCTTAGGGGTGCTCAATCTGGCATTTCCCGACGTGTGTTACGTACCGACCCCAATCGGCCCGATTCCCTTGCCGTTTCCGAATCTGGCCATCTCGTTTACGCACATCCCATCGGTATTCAATGTGATTTTCGGTGGTGGTTTGGCGGAAAACCTGATGACCGAAGGCACCATCAGCGAAGGCGATACACCTGGGCTGGGCGGCGGCATACTGTCATTTATGTTTATGGGCCCGGACCGGCAACTGCTGGGCAGCTTCAAAGTGATTGTCGGGGTGATGTTCGCCACACGCCTGACCACGCTGACCGGCCAGAACGGCATGTTGCCCAATGCGATAGGAATGTCGATTACGCCGTCGCAATTCCGCGTACTGATCCTGAGCTGATGATGCGCCGCTTATTTTCCTCCTCGGCCTGCGTGTTCATCTGCCTGACGTGCCTGTTGGCGCCGGGCTGCTCGCTATTCGGGCCCAAGTACGCGGCGGTGCGTGAGATCCAGGTGATCGCGCCCAGCGATGCAAATCAAACCAGCGCAACCGCGATTGATCTGGTGTTTGTTTATGACCCGGCGGCGATTTCCGTGCTGCCGTTGACGGGGCCTCTATGGTTTGCCAACAAAGCACCGCTCAGCAGCGCTTTGATCAATCGCATCGAAGTGGTCTCGATCCAGCTTCAGCCCGGTGCGGTAGTCGCCCCCGTCAAGTTGCCCAAACAATACAAGCATGCGCTGGCAGTGTTCTGTTTTATCAATTTTATTGCGCCGGCAGGTCAGGGTAGAGCCGATTTGACCTTGTTCAAGCAAGCTGTAATTACCTTGGAATCCGATACCGTGACGTACTCCGGAACCCGTTGAATCGCGCCGCATGATGCGGCTCGGCGATATGGCTCAGTAACCTTGCTTAGTAACTCGACCAATCTAGGTGACATGATGGAAACGGCAATTCGATTACCCGAACAAGTGCAATGGTCAGAAGGGCTGTTGCTGTCGCCCCAGCATTTGCAACAAAGCGATATGTATTGGCAAAGCCAGTTATGTTACCAATTGAGCGCAATCAACCCGGATTTTTGGGGGGTACGCACTTTGGAGCTGGACGATGCCAAGCTGGCTGACGGCATCATCAAGGTGACCAAGCTCGAATGTGTTTTGCCTGACGGCAGTGTGATCCAGTACCCGGCGAATTATCCGAATCTGCAACTGAGCCTGGACCTGACGAGCGTGATGACCAAGGGCAGCGGCGCGCTGCGCATATCGCTGGTGCTGCCGGTGCGCGGCACCGCCGTGATCGCGGCCAGCGGCATCGTCAAACGTTATGAATCGGTCGATGGTGGCTTGGTTTCCGATGAAAATACCGGCAACGGTGAAATGCCGATCGCCCGTTTGCGCCCGTTGATTGCATTGCAAGCCGGTCCGATCACCTCCAACTATTGCGCTTGTCCCTTGTTTGCGGTTGAGCGTGAATCGACCGGGCATTATCGCCTGACCAGTTATCATCCGCCGATGCTGGATCTGGGAGCTTCTACTTTCTATGGCGCCAACGCCGGACCCAACGATTTTTCGCTTAGACCCCGAGTACAAAAACTGCGTGTCGCGTTATGGGCCAAATTACGTGAACTTTCGGGCACGCCGGTCGATGGTGCCGTCGATTCCGCACAGGTCGCGGCTACCACTACCGGCAATCATTTCCAATTGATGGTGGCGAGACAACTCGCCACCATCTTGCCGGTATTCGATCTGATGGTACTGGCGGGCGACACCCGGCCGCGCGACATGTATCGGATGTTGGCGGTATTGGCGGGGCAAGTTTCCGTGATCGACGCCATTCCCTCGCCCCCGGTATTGACGCCGTATCGCCATGACGATTGTTACGCGCAACTGGACGCGGTTCTGCGTTATATCGACGACAAGATCGCGCCCATTACGTCGAATTTTGAATTGATTGCTTTCGTTCAGGACGATGCCGGGAGTTTTTCCCAAATGATGCCGCTGGATGTGGAGCGCGAGTTGATTGTCGAAGTCAAACCTCGTCCTGGACAATCTCCCGAGGAAATCGGGCGCTGGCTGGAACAGAGCATGATCAGCAGTGCGCATCTGGCGCATGAGTTGGGGCAGCGGCGCTTACTCGGTGCCCTCACTTCACTGCTTGAGGTGGAAGAGATCCGGCGGCTGGGCTTGCGCGCCGGTGGGCTGTTTTATCGCATCGAAAATCAGACCATCGAATATAACGGCGAAGTCACCGCTGTATTTCACCCCAATAAATCATTGCTGGTCAAAGGGCCTGCAAACTTGCACATCCCCGCCGGGATAATTTTGTATCGCAAACGTGCCGGCGGTCTGGCGCCTGCGGTAGCGCCCGCCCGGCACGCGATGAATTCACCGGCGCCGGTGGTCTCGAATCATTCCAGCGATAAGCCGCGCGAGGAACCCCATGGCAGTGACTGAGTTGGCCGCGCGCGGCGCCTCGCAATCCCTGTTTGACTACTTCACGCAATTTTATGAAGAAGTGGTCAAGATCAAGACTGCGCAGGACCAAGGCGTGCTGGCCGGATTTCTCACCGTAGGCGACGCGCCCGCGCCCGAGCACCCGCTTGATTTCGCAGCGCGTGCCAGCGCCCGCTTGGCGTTGTTCCTGGAACAGCAGGCGCGAGTGCAGGCGCAAACCGGTTCGGTCGCGGAAATCGAAGCGGGGACTCAAGCGCGTTATGCGATGGCGGCGCTGGCCGATGAAATCCTGATTCTCGAATTCTCCTGGCCTGGGCAGAAGGCCTGGGGTGGGGTGTTACTGGAGGATCGGCTGTTTCATAGCCGCGTGGCGGGACGGCGTTTTTACGCGCTGACGGAAAAATTGCTGGCCAGCCACTCGCGCACGGTGCTGGATGCCGATCTCGCCTTGGTCATGCTGATGGCGCTTGAATTGGGTTTCAAGGGCATGTATCGAGGTCATTCCGAGCTGGCCGCGCTGGATTCGGTCAAGCAAAAGCTTTATCAATTTATCCGCGGCCGGCACCAGAATCCGGACCGCGACTATGTGTTCCAACAGGCTTATCAGAATTGCCGCTCAGGTGGCTTGGGCCAGCAAGGCGCTCGTTTGGCACCGTTGGCGCCTTGGTATAACGCGGCCTTGATCGCAGGCGTGGTGTATTTGCTGATGTCGGTTGCAGTCTGGTTGTTCGAGTTGCATCCGTTCTTAAGCCTGTTTGCCTAGTGGGAGTGCCACAGTGACTGCCGTATTTCTGCTTGCGCTACTGATAGGAAGTTTGCTGGGTCTGCTTGCGATCTGGCTGATTATCCGTGCCCGCGCGCCCGCCGCGGCGCCTGCGGCCGTACCCGCCAACGGCGCGACAGCCGGTCCGTCGTGGATTGAACGCGTGGTGGATGCGCTCGACTACCTCAGCACACGCCGCGAGTGGCGCTACGATCAGCCGTGGGTTTTGTTGTTGGGCGAACAAGGTGCTGGAAAATCCAGTCTGATTGCATCGATCGACAAGCAATTGATCAAGCCGCAAGAGCCGCGCGATGCTCAATTAAGTGTGGCCGGTACCGCCTGGACCTTGTACAACCAGGGCGTGCTGATCGACCCGTTGGGCAGCTTGCCGAGCGCGGCGGCAGGCACTCGCCAAGGCAAAGAGTGGGCCACAATTCTGGAAGCCATCACCGCTCTGCGGCCCGAGCGGCCGTTGGACGGCCTGGTGCTGGTGGTGAGTGCCGCGACCTTGTTGCATGGCGATGAGGACGTACGCATCGCCAGTGCGGAAAACGCCTATCGGCAATTATGCGTGTTGCAAGACGAAATCGAATTCACCCTGCCGGTCTATGTGGTGATCACCCAAGCCGATTGTATCGAGGGTTTCAGTGCTTTTTGGGCAGTGCAGGAAGCGGGCACCGGTCAGCAGATGTTCGGTTGGTCGGCTTCGGCATTGGACGCCAATCAATCCCCGGAAAAATGGGCCGATGCCGCGTTCGACAGCATGGGCGACGAATTGCGGGTAGCGCAGTTAAGCACTTTGATCGAACATGAGCAAATCCAAGCGATCGATCCTTTTTTCCTGTTCCCGGTCAGATTTGAAGCCCTGCGCTCAGCCGCGGGCGACTGGTTGACCATCGCTTTTCGTTCGACTGCCTGGCGTACCGGCTTTAGCTGTCGCGGTATCTGGCTGGCAGGCAGCATCGAAGCGCAGGGTGCGCAAGCTCCGCCGCTGCGTAAAGATGTGAGTTTTATCAACGATCTGATGACTAAAAAGGTTTGGGCCGAGAAGTACTTGGCCAACCCGACACGTAACGCCAATTTGTCGCGCAATCGCTTGATTCGCGGTTTGCAGATTGCCTGTGTGGCATTTTCAGCGGCGCTGTTTTTGTCCCTAGGGATTGCATCGTTACGCGTACACCATCAAGTCGACATGCTGGATGCGGAGCTGGCGGTGTTCAAATCCACGCCGGCGGTGGTGCCGGGCGGACCGTGCCCATCGCGCCAACAAGTATTGTCGTTGCTCGCCAGCGTGCGAGATCTCAATGTCAATTCGTTTTATCTCGCGATTCCGAGTTCCTGGTTTGACCAGCGTTTGCGCAATCGCAGCGCGGACTTTATTGCCACACACGTGCTGAATGCGGTGGTTTTACCGGGACTGGCCTGCCAACTGACTTTGCGCGCGAACCGCTTGATCAAACTGGGCGACCATACGCCCGATGTTCCCACAGCGGATACCCAAGCCTTCCCCGCGTACCGCGAAGGCCTGTTCAGACAAGTACGCGGTGTGCTGGCCCTGGAAAACGCCTTGGCCAGTTATCGCCGTTTGACCCGGCCGGGATCGGCGGGTACTGCCGGAGACGCGGTACAGGATTTCGCCGCACTGGTGGCGTATGCCTATGATCTGGGTCCGAGTGACGTGACGTTGGTGGAGGGGCGCGGCAATCTGCAATTTTTTAATCAGATTCTATTGAGCGCGCATGAAGAGACGCCATTGGGTTTGCCCGACCAGATGGAAAGCATTTTTGCCGGGCAGATCACGCGCATTTCGGACTCGACGCGGGTGCGTCTGCTGTACGACGTGCAAGCGGGAAAAACCTTGATCGAACAACTGGAACAACAACAGGAACCGGTGCTCAAGCGCACGCGTTATCTGGTTTGGTGGCTGGATTGGGTACGTGCCGAATGGTTGGGCTCATCCGCCAAAATCGACCCATGCAGCAGTATTGAAACCGATCTCGGCTCACGCATCGCGCAACTCATGCATATCAATGCAAGTTACGAGTCGCTGCAGGCCATTCCGGCGCAATTCAATAACCAGCAATGCAGCATTCCGGCGCATAACGCGTTGCAAGATATGCAACTCGATCCTTATGGGGCGTTGTTTACCCAGATCGCGGCATCGAATGCGGCGCAGACCAGTACTCTGCAAATGAACCCGGCGCTGGTCGCCGAACAGCAAGGTCTGGTGGCGGTGCAACAGCTCAATTTCATGCAAATCGAACCGACTCAGGGTTTCACTTGCGTCGCGGATGCAAGCGGCTGGAGTTCGACGGTTCTTGATCAAGTGATGGCGGATGTACGCCAATATCAGGGGCTGTCGCAACGTTTTGGTTTGCCGCCGCAGCGCACCGATAGTGCCAACCAGCCTTTGTACAACCGGATTGCCTTATACCAATTGAATAAGGTGATGAATAGCACGCTCACCGATGCGCAGCAGACGTCCGCCGACACGTCCCAGACCAGCGGCACCAGCGTCGGTAGTGTGTCGGCCCTGGACCAGCAATTGTCTCAGGAAAGCAGCGATCTGACGCGCTCGCAAACTCAACTGATGGCAATTCAACAAATGTATGGCCAGTTGGGACTGGTTGCCGACCGCTCGAATTTTGTCGGTTGCCTGCGCGGTTTTGCCAGCGAGAAACTGGGCTTGATCCAGGGGCTTGCCAATCAGAGCCTGTTATACGACCCGCTGACCGCACCGGGCGATAGTTCTTTTTTCAATTTGGCCACCACTCCGGTGACCGCCGATTACCTGGCCCGCCAAGCGGCCCGGGCCCAGGTGCTGACCAGCTACGCTACGCCCTTTACTTCGGTGCTGCTTAATACCGTGGGCAGCAACGATGCGCAACTGAGCAACTTCCAATCGTCGGCATATTGGAGCAACACCATTGCCGAGATGAACCATCATCTGCAATTCAAAGGTCAAAACGATCAAGTCAGCTATCTTGAAGCGATGTTCCTGACGCAGTTCCCCGATCTGTCGGTGGATAACTGCGCCGCACAATGGAAAAGTTATCAACCGGCTGCGACCGGCAACGATTTGTTCTCGATCTTGCGCACCAGCCTGGAACACGGGATTCAGCGCCGCTGCGAAGGCGGCACGCAAGTGACTTCGGCCAATGCCTGGAAACCCTGGCTGGATCGCTTTAATACCGAACTGGCGGGGCGTTTCCCCTTTGGTCCACTGTCCGCGCCGGATGCATCGCCGGCGGCGGTGCAAGCGTTCTTTGTCGACTATGCGGCGCAAGCCGACAAACTCAAGACCATGTTGACCCAGTTGCCGCCGGCGCAAGCCTATGCGGTAAAAACCTTTGCCAAGCAACTGGATGCCGCCAACGCATTTTTTGCGGCAACGCTCGGTACCGGCGCCGTGGCTGCGCCGGTCCATTTGAACTTGACCTTCAGGGCGGCCCCTGAGGCATCGCCGGGCAGCTCGCAAATTCTATCGTGGCTGATGCAGGTGGGGGCACAAACCGCGGGCTTACCCAATCTTGCCACCAGTCTGGACTGGCCGTTTGGGCAGCCGCTGACGCTGAGCCTGACCTGGGCCAACCGCTCGCTCTATACGCCGGTGGCCTCGGTCAACCAGACCGACTTGCGCGTCGACGGTTTGACCGCCTCGTATTCGGCGGCAGGCGATTGGGCGCTGCTGCGCATGATGGCCGCGCACCAGCCGCATTCGGTCAGTGCCAGTACGGCCAAATCCCCGGCTGCCGTGGTGCTGGAGTTCGACGTGCCGGTGATCGGACCGGTCACCGCGGGCGGGCCGGTGACGCCGCCGTTACCCGTCGCCGCGAGCAGTACCGCAAGCAGTACCGCAAGCAGCGCCGTTAATAGTGCCTCAAGTGTCACCTCAAGCAGCACCGGCCGCCCGAGTACGCCAGCCGGCGGCGGCACCGGCGGCGGCTTGCATGCCGGTGTGACCCCGGCTTTTGTCGCGCTCCAGCTCAAGGGCGTGAGTCCGACCAACGGTGCCCCGGTCCCGCTCAGCGTACCGGTCTATTTCCCGCTTGCGGCCCCCAATTTATAGTTGCGAGAACCCACCATGAACGACGATCTCAGGTTAAACGCCGACCTATATTGGCTGGAACATACGGGGCTCTCGCTGGATGCCTTGTTGGCACCCGTCGATGCGCTGCTGCCGGCCGGTGCGTCGCTGCGCAATGACGCGATGTATAAGGAAATCCGCCAGGCACGGCGGCAAGACGATGCGTCGCTGCCGATGGGCGCGTGGGAGCATGAACTGAAGCGAGCCGACTGGGATGGCTTGACCCGCCTGACTACGCAGGCGCTCGCGCAGCGCAGCAAGGACTTGCAACTGGCGGCATGGCTGCTCGAAGCCCAGCTACATCTCAACGGTTTTGCCGGCATTCCCGCCGGCGTGACGCTGATCCAGGATTTGTGCGAGCGTTTCTGGGACGGTTTGCACCCGTTGCCCTCCGACGGCAACTACGATCATCGCGCCAATGTGTTTCGCTGGATCAACGAAAAATTGCTGACGGCCTTGCGCCAGATTGCCTTGACCCAAAGCGGCGCGGAGCGCGAATTCAACTGGGCCGACTGGGAACAGGTACAACGCAATGAGCAATTGCGCTCGGCCGCGGGTGGGCGGAATGCGCCGGTGGAAGGCGTCGATATGCCCGAAGTAGCGCGTGCCATGGCCAGCACCCCCGCCAGCTTTTATTCCACTTTATTTTATACCCTGGCCGATGCGACGGAAGCGTTGGGCTTGCTGGGGGAAGTACTCGATCAGCGTTTTGCCGGGGACGCCCCCGGCCTATCGGCCTTCTCCGGAGTACTGATGCAAATCAAGGCGCTGGCCGGTGCCGAATTGCATAAACGTGGAGTACGGCCTGCGCTGCATGCTCGTTCGCGAACCTCAGGCGAGGCCGCTCATGATGCGCTGCCCATACGTAATTCAGCTAATCCAGGCGGTCCCGAGGTGATTTCGCTCGCCAGCCGCCGGGTTCGCGACGGCGACGATTCCGTTTCGGATCTGCCCGGCGGCGGTCGTGAGCGCGCCTACGCCCAACTGGCCGAAGCGGCTGAAACGCTGCTGCGGCTGGAACCTCATAGCCCGGTTCCCTATGTGATACGCAAAGCGGTTGAATGGGGCGCACTCGATACCGTACAGCTTTATCAGGAATTGTTTTTGCAGCAGGGCGGGCAGTTGAACATTTTCCAATTACTGGGTTTGGATCCGGCGACAGCCAAGGCTTGAGCCGACCTTGACCGGCGTCGATGAAGGGAGCGTGCAATGTCATTATGCATCGAAGAAACGCAGTATCAGTCACGGATAGTGCCGCAGGCATCCGAGCTATCCCCGGATACGCATACTGCGTATGCGGCTTATGCACCGGACGAAACGACGGTGTCGCCGCCTCTTCCCGCTGCGCAAGATGCGGCCGCTGCATCCGCTGCGGCAGAGGCGCCACCCGACGCTGAAACCGGTGGCGATTTTGTCGATTTTTCCCAGTTGGCACAAGCCTGGATCCAGCAATTACCCTGCATCGGCGATAGTCTGGCGGCTCCTGCTTTGGCCGATGCCTGGGCCGATACTATCCTCGATGCCTGGTTCGCCGCACGGGCGAGCGGCGCACTCGACCCGGCGCAGCCGCTGATGATTCTCGATCTGGCGCCAGGCCAGGGCCGATTGGCGGTGCAGGTGTTGCGGCGGCTGCAGCAACGTTTGACCCTGCTGGGATGCGCCGACTGGTGTGTCAGGTATTGTGCGCTTGCTGCTTCACGCGAGGCGCGAGACATGCTGCGCGGTCATCCCGCTTTACAGGCATTTTTTACCCTGGGCTGGTTCAGTGTGATTTCCCACTGGCCTGCCGGTCAGCGGCAGAACCCGGTGGTGGTGGTATCGCTGGGCAACCTGGGGACGCACATCAGTCAGCTTTATGCGGTGCATTATGGCCGCATCTTTAGCGGCAGCGTTGCGGCGCGCTCCTCGGGGCAGGACGGGGTCGAACTCGATTACCGCTGGCAGGAGGCCGTGGTGCCGGCGTCCTTGCACGAATGGCTGGAGCATTATGCCGGGCGCTTGAACACCGCCCCGCTGCTGATCGCGCCTGAGACGCTGCAGCAAATGGACGCGATTGCCGCATTGGCCGGTGGCCGTTATCTGCTGCTGGCGGTGGACCTCGGCGCTGTGTCCGAACAGCAGTTACGCGAACACGCCATGTGCCCGCCGACGTTATGGCGTGCCGGCGCCAATCGCTTGCCGGTCAACTTTGAATTAATCGGTCTTTATCAGCGTCGACACGGGGCGCAGACCCGTAATCTGATCTTGGCCGATGGCGGTTGGGTGGTACACGCGGCATTGTCGAACTGGCCGCTTGAGATCGATGCGCTGATGTCGCGCCTGACCGGCGCCCACCCCGATCATCTGGCACTGCAACGCAGCGGCGCCAACCTCAATTTGACCGATCCGGCCAGTGTGCTGGCGGCATTGCGAGCAGCCAATTACGATCCTTGCCTCTTGCAAGCCGCCTTGCATAGTCTGATTGAAACACCGCCAGTGCTTGATGCAAGCCAAGCTCGCGACTGGCGGTTGGCGCTGGAGCAAGTGTGGTACCGGGCCGGCGCGCTCATGCCATCAGGCGATTTCCTGTTCGAATTCGCCAACTTTGCATTGCATTTGGGCCAGGCGAATATCGCTCGCGAGGCGCTCGGCTTGCTCTTGCTCGATGCGCCGGACGACATTCAGGTGCGTCATCTATATGCCTGCTGCGAAGCCACGACTGGCCGCAGTGAAATGGCCTTGAGTTTGTTGCAAGACTGCGACGACCCCGCCTTAAATCCACTGCGGCAGCAACTGCAAAGCCGTATCGACGCGTGGCCGGCAGATTTCGATACCTCCTGCGCGCTTGACGGCGAATTGATACTCGAACCGCTCGATGGGTTTCACGCGCAGGCTTTTCTGGTGCAGTACCGCGATCGTGAGATCGGCATCGCAACCCGTCTGCCCGAACTCGATAGTGTTGAAGCCGTGTGCGCTTGGCTGGCGCCGGATAGTGCCGGCGAGGCCACCAAACAGAGTGCACAACACTATGCGCTGATGCATCAGGACAGCGGCTTGGTGGGCGCGGCCGGGTTGAACCGCATCGGTACGGCGGCGTATTTCTATTTTTGGATCGGCACCGATTACCAGGGCCGCGGCTTCGGTCAACGCGCGGGGCGGCTGGCTTTTGCTCAAGCGCGAGCCGCCGGGATCGAGGAGATTTTCACCTCGGTCTATGAGGACAACCGGCGGTCGCAACAGGCGCTGGAAGCGTTGGGCGCGGTGCGGCTGATGCCGCCGGCCGAATGGGATGGAGCTCAATCCGATGCCGTTGCGCCCGATGAAGCCATGGTGTTTTATCGTTATGCGTTGCAAGACGGCATGGCTGAAGGTGATGCGTTTGAGCGGATGCAGACACTAAGGCGTGAACTAAGAGATAGATGAATCGTTGACACTTACCAGGAGCAATATCATGGCCGATGAATCTTCACCTAAAACCCCCCGGCAACATTTTTTTTCCAGTTTCACCGAAGGTGTCCAGAGTACTGTTAGTGCCTGGGGTAACGCGTTCCGGCCTTCCAATTATGGCCATGCATCGCGCCAAACGGGGCAGTTATGGGGTGCGGTAACGCATCCCGGCCGAACCGCAGATACCTTGCACCACACGGCCGACGCACTCCATGAAAACGTCGACGTACCCAGTACTTTCGGACGTACCGCGGGAGATATCGCAGGCGGGGCGCTGACGCTGGCGGTAGGAACTTTTGCGGTAGCCGCCGCAGTGCGCAACCCCTACCTGAGAACGCGTCTTGCCAATCAGTTAAGCCAGCGCTATTCCAGCAGCCCCGTGCTGCAAAATCCCGTATTGCAACATCCCAAAGTACGGGATTTTTTCGTTACCCGGCCTTTGTCATTCGCGGTCGGCGCCGGTCTGGGCACCGCCGCGTTTATCGGAGGTGCGAAAGACCGCGCCGACACGGCGAAAGAAAACGCGCAGCAGCATCCCGAGGTGAACCGTAGATTGCAAGCGGGTCAACTGCATGAGGTGCTGGCGACCCCGGTTTCGCGCATCGTCAAGCCGCCTACCACCAAACTATGATTGGAGCCGGCCAGAGCTGGCGGGCCTTGACTGTGTTTAGTCGTTGCCCACGCTATTGAGCCGCTGGGCCAATTCGGCGGGCACTTCATGCGATAAAATCGTCTGGCTGCGTTGCGACAACGGCTCGTCGATGGTGTCGGGCTGGCGTTGGCGTGACAGATGCGAGGGGCCGCTCCATTGCGCCAACACTTTCTTGCGCCGCGCTTCCACGTCATCCGTGGCGTGCGGATGGCGTGTGCCCAGCACCGGGCGATTGCTGTCGTTGGGCGTGATCACGGTCACCAGATGCTGATCGTCGCGCAAACCAAGTTTGATTGACATGAATGAGATGCCGTAAGAGAGTTGATATCAGTATCCGATGCCCGGACCAAGATAGCAAGTCGGCGACGGATTGATCTCATGATTTCGCTCGTTGCATGCTATGACGCGGCGACGGCCGCAGCGGAAATAACCGGAGTGCGGTATATGGCGCGTATTTATCAGGCAGCAAGCATGGGCGAGGCACGCGTGCGCGCCGCACTGGTGTCGCGAGGCGAAGCCGATTTACTGGTATGCCGGGTAAGTAGCTGGGGTATGGCGCACGGCGATGCGCGCTGGTTTATCACACGCGACAAGCAGGAAGCGACGGCATGGGTGTATTTCACCAGCATTGGCATGGCGCAAGTAAAAATCTGCTTTGTCGATGGCCTGGGTGAAGCCGGTTGGCAACGGCCGCACGCGCTCAAAGGGCGTCTGGCTTAGCCCTGGCGCCAACGGATTCAGGCCGCCGGCTTGGGCGGCGGCAAGACAATCACGGGCGGCAGGTCAAGCAGATGGAATTGCTGCGCCAGCACGGTTTGCTGGGTCCGTGCGTCGTCATAACTGTTGTAGTTGCCGGCCGCTACCAGCACCCACGCTTTGCCGTCTTCGGTGGTCACATTCAGGATCTTGACCGGCACCTGGGCGGCGGTAAATGGCGCGGCACTGTCGGCGGCCTGGTCGGCCGTGGCCAGCAGCGCGACTTGCAAAGCGTAGACCGTATTCGCGGCGGGTGTCGCCGGAACCAATAGACTCGTCAGTGCAATCGCCGCCGGGGCACTCGCGGCCTTTGCGCCGCCTGCCGCCGCAGGAGTTGCCGCAGCCACCGCGGCACCAGCCGCCGCCACCGATTTGACCGGTATCAGCTTGCTCAAGGACGTGGGCAGCCACTGCGGCAGCGTCACATCGTAGGGTGCTTTCAGCGCCGCCGGTGCGAGCAGGCCGGCGACAAACATCACGATGCCGAACACGATAACCACCAACACAAAAGCGATTTTTGACATGGTGCCTTAACTGACGCTGAAGGGATGCATGATTCATGAACCTTGTGCTTGCAGATATTGCATCGTAACGCGTTGCCGGTAAAGCGGCTACTGTTGGTTTGCAGCATTTTATCCATGCTTGATCGTGCGTAACCCAGCCTCACGCCAACCGGCCGATGTCCGATTAAATCGTGCGATTGGGTCGCCGCGGCCGTTTTGAATTGAACGAATCGCGCGAGAAACCACTCCCACTTATCGACAGTGAATAAAGGGAGACATAGGCATGCCGTTATCCAAGCCGGACGGTACTATTCATGCTCAGAAGAAGAGCGGCGCCCGCGCAGGTTCATCCATGCGGCATCTGTCCGTGTATCAGGCTGACTCTCAGCCCGTCTCTCAGCCCATCTCTCAGCTCGTCTTGCAAGACGCCGGTCGCTCGCGTTTGCCATGGCACTATGTCGCGCGCTTGCTGCTCGGCCTGCTGTTCCTGCATGGCCTGAGCGCACCGGTACAAGCCGACACTTATCTGGGCGGCCCACTCCCGCCGCCGCCCAGCGAGCTCTACGGCGACCTGTTTGTCGCGGTACAAATGGCGCAGATTTATCCGGATCAAAAAATTTTCCCGGATGCCACGTCCAAACAAAGTCCCGCCACAATTATTCGACTATACGAGCAGCAAAAAAATGCGCCGGGTTTTGCCTTGGCGCATTTTGTCGCGCAGCATTTCACTGCGCCGGTCGAGTCATCGGTCACGCCGCCGCCCAACCAGCCGCTACGCCAACACATCGACTGGTTATGGCCGGCCTTGACCCGGATTACCACTAGCGCGCCGCACGACAGTTCCTTGATTCCGCTACCCAAACCTTACGTAGTGCCGGGCGGGCGGTTTCGCGAAAGTTACTACTGGGATAGCTATTTCACCATGCTCGGTTTGCAACAAGCCGGACGCGAAGACCTGGTCGATACCATGCTGGACAACTTTGCTTATCTGATCGACACCGTCGGGCATATTCCCAATGGCAATCGGACCTACTATCTGAGCCGCTCGCAGCCGCCGTTTTTCTCCTATATGGTCGACCTGGCCGCCAGCAAGGAAGGGGCCGGTGTGTACCGCAAATACCTGCCGCAATTACGCCGCGAGTACCAATACTGGATGCAGGGCGCGGATGCGGTGAAGCCCGGCGAGGCGCTGCAGCATGTCGTGATGTTGCCTGACCGGACGGTGCTCAACCGCTACTGGGATGCGCGCGACACACCTCGCGACGAATCTTATCTGGAAGACGTAAAAACCGCGCAACAAGCGCCGGACCGTCCGGCTCCCCAGGTCTATCGCGATCTGCGCGCCGCGGCCGAAAGCGGCTGGGATTTCAGCTCGCGCTGGCTGGGCGACAACCACAGTCTCGCAAGCATCCGTACTACCTCGATTGTGCCGGTCGACTTGAATAGTTTGATGTACCACCTTGAGACCACCATCGCGCGCGGTTGCAGCGAAGCGCAGGATTCCGCCTGTGTCGATCAATACATCGGTCTGGCAGCGCACCGTGCCGCAGCGATCAATACCTACTTGTGGAACAAGAGCGGTTATTACGGCGACTATGACTGGCAACTGGGTCGCTTGCGCAACAATCCTTCGGCTGCGATGCTGTATCCGCTATTTACCGGGGTTGCGTCTCCTCAGCGGGCGCATCTGACGGCCCAGCAAGTTCAAACTTTGCTGCTTAAGCAAGGCGGACTCGCCACCACCACTTTCGCGACCACTCAGCAGTGGGATGCCCCCAATGGTTGGGCGCCACTGCAATGGATCGCTGTCGAAGGCCTCAAGCGTTATGGCGAGACTGCGTTGGCGAAAAATATCGGCACGCGGTTTTTGGCCAATGTAAATCATGTTTATTCCAGCGACCACAAGTTGGCGGAAAAATATGTGGTTGACGGCGAGGGCGAGGGCAGCGGCGGGGAGTATCCGCTGCAAGATGGCTTCGGTTGGACCAATGGTGTCACGCTCAAGTTGTTGAACGCCTATGGCGAGGGGCCGTGAGCGCATGCTCGGCCCGTTTTGACAAATAGGTAAGCCGAATGGGCCAATCGTTCAATGCATCAATGTCTCAGCGCTCTCGACGCATAATTGATGCCACCGTGATCGTTGGTAGTATCAAGTCAAGTATGCTCTTAAGCCATATGCTTTGTTAGCTGAAGGGTGTCGGATTATTTTCACAGGGAACCTGCATGACAATAACGCAGTTGCAGAGCAACCACCGCTGGCCGGTGGACCTTGAAATCTGGCATGTCGAAGTTTCGGCGGCCGATGTTATACCCGATCAGATGGAGGACTTGAATGCCGCGGAGCGCGATCGCGCCATGCGTTATCGTTTAACGGCAGACCGGGTGCGTTTTGTCGCCGCGCGTTCGGCTTTGCGCCGACTGCTGGGGCAACGCTTGGGTATGGCGCCCGCTGCGCTGACGTTTGTCGCGGGCGCATATGGCCGTCCGGCGTTGGCAGATTATCCGGACCTGTCGTTTAATCTCTCGCATGCGGGGTCCCACGCGCTCATTACTCTATCCAGCCAACGTTTGGTCGGCATCGATATTGAAGGCGTGGACCGCTCGCTGGACTGGCGTTCGCTAACGAAATTAATCTGCACCGAGAGCGAACAAGACATGCTTGACGCGGCTGCGCCGTCATTGCAAGCGACCTATTTTTTCCGCTGCTGGACTGCCAAAGAAGCTTTGCTGAAAGCCCTTGGTGTGGGCATTACCGACGGCCTGCTTGCACTCACCGTGAAGCTCGACGGAGAAGGCCGGCAACAGCCGGCGATAGAGGCGGCATCGGCCGTTTCAGGTGCTGCCGCATTGCATTTTCATTGGCTGACGGATATCCCCGCATACCTTGGCTGTATCGCTTATAGCGACGTCTGATAACTGACATTTCTGTCTACCCACGTTGCTGCCGGCTGGGCAACGATCCGCGGGATTCGGACGAAAGCACCCTCTCAAATTAACTTGACAAGACGTGTTACGAAGCCTAATTTTCGTCTTTGAATGAGAATGATTCGCATTCAAACAAATACGATAAGCTTATCCCGGAGTGCATCGATAGGGCCGGTATCCGCGTCGGCCCCAGGCTTGCAAAACATTACACTTTGAAAGGAACGGATCATGAGTTGGGACGATGACAATACGGAATTCGAGGTAGTGATCAATCATGAAGAGCAGTACTCGATATGGCCAGGTTATAAACCCATCCCTGATGGTTGGCATACGGTCGGTAAACGGGGCAAGAAAGCGGAATGCCTGGCGCACATCGAACTGTGCTGGACCGATATGCGACCCTTGAGTCTACGGCAGGCGATGGAACGGGATGGGGTTGCGCCGCCGCCGTCATTGCCGTCTGCATCGACGGTGAGCCCGCAATGACGATTGGCTTGTCGCAGGAGGGTGCGGTGCATTCGACGCTGAATCTTTTTTGCCTGCCTTATGCCGGCGGGAGCGCGACGATCTATCGCGAATGGCCGGCCCATTTGCCGCGCTGGATCAAGCTGATCCCGCTGCATATGCCGGGTCGTGGCGTGCGTCAGCAACTGGCCCCGATGCATCGCTGGCCTGAACTTCTCGATCTCCTGCTTGAGGATATGCGGCCCGATCTCGATCAACCTTTCGCGATCTTCGGCCATAGCATGGGTGCGTTGGTGGGCCTCGAACTGGCCCATGCGATCCGTCGACGCTATGGCCTGAGTCCTCTCTGGTTCGGCGCTTCGGCTTGCGCCGCACCCGCCCGGCGCGAGCCCGGCGGCGACTGGCTGACTTGCCCGGAAAGTGCCGTATTGGAGCAGATGCGCAGCTTGAACGGCACGCCTGAAGAGCTCTTGTTAAGCCGCGATCTGATGAATCTGGTACTGCCGTTCATGCGCGCTGATTTTCATCTATGCGGCAGTTATGCCTATCGGCAGCGTCCGCCGCTTGCCTGTCCTGTGCTTGCACTCGGTTCGAACTCGGATGACGTCAGTCTCGATCCCACGAATTTATCTGCCTGGTCGCTGGAAACCAGCGGGCCATTTGTAAAAGAAACGTTGGATGCCGGTCATTTTTTTATCAATACCCATCGCGATACGTTGATCGAGTTGCTGGTGGCCAGCCTGAAACAGGCGGTCACGGCACCGCGCCGGCGGCTCACTGCTGTCGCGGCGTAACTATATTTCTAATCACGTGCAGTTTTCACGGAGGTTTGCCCAGTGGAACATTTAATCCCGCTGTTTGATTTTTCGCCGTATGTCGGCGCACGCGAAGAAACCTTGGACCTGATACGCCAGTTCGCAGCACACGATGCATTTCGGAGCGCGCAGGTGGAAGAGCTGGAGCTCGATGAAGATTTTTACCGCAGACCCTTACGTCCGGAAGATTTGGCCTTTTTGCAATTCAAGAAGCCGGTGCGTGCCGAAACCGTCAGCCGTTTGCCGTCGCTGGCATCGCAGCGCTTGTTGCTGAGTTTGAACGAAGTCGCTGTGGCGCGTTTGCCGCGTGATGGCGGTGATGAGGCTTTTGCCCACTTCGACGCTTACTACAGCGAACGCAACCAAGTTCTGGGCGCACGTATTCGTCCTTTCCTGGAAAATTATGCATTCGACTTTGCCGGGCATGAAGCGGTAAGCGGTATCACGGTAGACGCTTACGGCAAGCGGCTGGTCAACTTGATCGCCGACGAAAAAGTTTTTTGGGCCGAATTATTCGAGCTCTTGCAACGCAACGATTATCTGTTGGAAGGATTGCGTTTTATTTTAATTCAGCGCTGGTGCCTGGCGCCTTCGCGTCGAGTTGCAGTGGCCCGGGCCGCTGCCTCCGGATTTTTCGATGCGGTGGCGCCTGGCGACCAACCGCGTTTGGCCACCGGTTTGAGTACCGGGTTTGCCGTGACCTCGCCTCACGATACGCTGCTGGCGCGTGCGGCACAATTTGCCGGGGTCGCCAAACAAGCCCATTCTTACTGGCAATTCTATTTGCCCACCAGCTTGGCAAAATGCAATCTGCTCTATGCTTTGTCGGCCCGTCCCAACCGGGCTTTTGCATTACTCGGTGCGGCTTATGCGGCGGAAGCCGAAGCGTTGGCTTTTAATAGCGCGCTGGTGGAAGTCTGCCCGCATTTACTGGGTAAAACGGAAGCGGCTGCGTTGGTTTGGCATGATGCTCCGCGTGAGTTGAGCGGACGTTTCCAGCGAGCCCTGGCTCAGATCGAGACGCATTACGGTGTAAGTGCGTTGGGTCAATTCGGCCAAGGCTGGGGTGCCGGCGAAAAACTGGCGGCACGGGCGCGCTGGGATTTGGGCGAACAACTGCGCTGGTTGTCCCGTATCGAGCAATATTGCCAATTCGCCAAACAGATCGCATTGCGGGTTGCGCTCGAATGTCCCGACATCGATCGCGAAACCTTTATTGAACCGCGGGAAATGTGCTCGACCACGCATGTGCACAACGATCATCGTCTGGTGGTGATCGAAAGCGGCGAGATGATTTTCTGGGGCAACCTGGGCATGCAATTGAAGATGAACCCAGGCGATATGGTGTTGATCCCCGACGGGCGTTTGCATGGCTCGACCGTGGTATCCGATGAATGCACCTACCACCAGCCGATCATTCCGGACGACTGGATCGCCGCTTTGAGCGCCGCGGGTGGTGCGGCCGGGAATACCACCGCTCATGCGGCCACGGCGATGGAAACGGAGATACAAGCCGAGATGTCAGCCAACTCATAACGCGGCGCTGAGCCGCACAGGCATCCGGCGTAGGGATGCGCGCGAGCTGCCGCTTACATCAGGCACCCGCCAGGCACCCGCGTCACGTGCGGCACTTCCCATGACCCATTTAAAACCGGCATGCCGCCTCAGGCGGGTGTCGTTGCGTCTGCACGCGCCTGCTGTATGCGCCGGCAATGACGTGCTGGACGGATGAAGACGACGGAGCGAGTAATGCAAAGCAGCGACAACGCCCTATGGCAACAGAATCAAGAGGCGGCAATCACCGAGCCAGGATCCGAGTTGTCTCATGCGGCTGATGAGTCGGTATTGGAGCCGGTGTTCGACGTCGAAAATTGGAAAAGCCGGATTATCGCTGGGGCTGCGCTGGGCGAGACGGTGAACCCGCCCGCATGGCTGACAGCATCTTACGAAACCTTGCGCGAGCAGGTGATTCACCCGGAATACCCTTGTTTTTTCGGCACCATGGCGGAAAAGCGCGGTGAAATGTTTTATGCCTATGTGCAGGGTCAAGATACGCGACCTTTGGCCGAAACCATGGCGAAATTCGCCGAACTGGCGAACTTGCCGCAATATCGTAAATACAACATTGCGGTGTTTTTTGAGCCCGAGGCGCAAGCTCGCGAACACCAGGCTTACCAAGACCTGTTCTGGGACACCTTGCAATTTCTGCATAACGTCGACCCTGACCCGGCAGCAGATCAGCAGCATGACCCGTCGCATGAAGACTGGGAGTTTTCCTATGCCGGGCTGCAGATGTTTGTGGTGTGCGCGTGCCCTTCATTCAAGATACGCCACAGTCGCAACCTGGGCCCGGGGATGGTGTTGTTGTTCCAGCCTCGTGCCGTATTCGTCGACACCATCACCAACAAAGTGATCGGTCGCGAAGCGCGTAATCAGGTGCGCAAGCGTTTGATGACCTGGGATGACACCGGTCCGCATCCGGATCTGGGTTTTTATGGCGATCCGGGAAATCTCGAATGGAAGCAGTATTTTCTCGGTGATGAAAACGTGGCGGCGCAAGATCGCTGCCCCTTCCTCAAGCGGCAAGCCAGGCAGGCTTCGGCGCAAAAGGCGGTAGCGCAGGGTATGCCGTCGAACGTAGCTGCCTCGTTGCCGGCGCGAGCGGCTGCGGTTACATCTCCTGCTGCAAAAAATAGTGTGCAAGCGGTAGCCCAAAAATACGCCGCTTTGCCACCGGACAAACGCGCCGCGTTCCGCCACCAGCTGCGTCAGCGCGGCATAGACGGCGAGCGCTTGCCGATGGTCGCGCTGGCAGGCCGTACACGACGTTTTCCCCTGGCGGCAGCGCAGGAACGCCTCTGGTTTCTGTGGCAGCTCGATCCCGCGGACGTCAGTTATAACACGTCGGGCGCACTAAAACTGGAAGGCCATTTGTCGCTCGAATGCTTGCATGCGGCAATGGCTTATGTGGTCGGCCGGCACGAAATACTGCGCACGCATTTTGTGGAAGATGAGGGACAGGCATGGCAGGTGGTGAGCGAAATCGCAGACCGGGCGGATTACGGTTGGAGCGAAAGCGAAATAAACGCTGGTGCTGCGCTCGAAGCGAAGCTGCAGACACTGGCCTTGGCACCATTCGATTTGACCCGGGGGCCGCTCTTGCGCGTTGCGCTGCTGCGTCTGCTTGCGCCGCAAGGAGAGAGCGGTACGCCCGCAGAGCATGTGCTCCATGTATCGATGCATCATATCGTTGCCGATCATGCCTCGATCAAAGTATTGTTCGACGAATTTATCGCGGCTTACCAGGCTCTGCGCGCGGGCGTTTCTCCGGTAGCCGAGCCTTTGCCGGTGCAATACGGCGATTATGCCGCCTGGCATAAAGAGTGGTCGGGCGACGCAGAGCACCATCCGCATCTGGCGTATTGGGTCGAGCAACTGGGCCGCACCCACCCGGTGCTCGAACTGCCGACGGTCAAAAAACGCCTGAATGCTCGCGCAGTACGCGGCGCGCGTGCTGGCCGCACCTTGGATGCCGAGCAGGTAAAGGCTTTAAAACGACTGGCGGCACAACATCAGACCAGCCTGTCCACGGTTTTGTTGTCTGCTTACGCGGTACTGCTGGCACGTTATAGCGGTCAGCAGGATCTGCGTATCGGCCTGCCCGTGGCGGGGCGCGGTCGACTGGAAACCGAGCGCCTGATCGGGTTCTTCATCAATACGCTGGTGCTGCGTGCCGAACTATCCAGCGCCGCATCGTTCGAGATGGTGCTGACTCAACTTCATCAACGCGTCCTGGAAGCGCATGGTCACGACGCTTTGCCCTTCGTCGAGCTGGTCGAGGCACTTCAACCCGAACGTAACGCCGGGCAGACGCCATTGTTTCAGGTAATGTTTAATTACACCCACGCCGAAAACCAAGACTTGGAGCTGGCCGGACTGCGTGTATCGGAACTGCCACAGGAGATTCCGACCGCGCGCTTCGATCTGGTATTAAATCTCGTCGAACGCGACGACGAACTGCGAGTCGGGTTCAACTATGCGGCGGATCTATTCGATGAAGCGGTAATGCGGCAGATGTTGGGTCATTATCTTGAGATTCTGCAACAGCTCGACACACTGGCGCACCGGCCTTTGGCGCAGATCGTACTAAGCCGGAATCAAGCTGTGCACCCGAGCGTCGCGCGTACCGCGTTTAAACCGGTCGGCGCCCGTTTCAGCGAGCAAGCGGTTTTGCATCCGCTGGATGCCGCGTTGCATTGCGAAGGAACACGGCTTTCCTACGCCAAACTGGAAGGTTGGAGCAATCGTCTGGCCCGCCGCTTGAACCGGTTCGGCGCACGAGCCGATGAATGTATCGGTTTGTGCGTGGAACGTTCGGCGGCGCTGGTCGCCGGTGTGCTGGGTACATTAAAATCGGGCGCGGCTTTTGTGCCGCTCGATCCGGCCTATCCGCTGGAACGGCTGGCTGCGATGCTGACCGACGCGGGCATAACGCGAGTCCTGGTCGACGGAGCCGGCCTTGAGCGCTTGGGCGATCTGCTGCATGGCAGGATCGCGATTCCGGTGGCGGACGGCGATATGCCGGAAGAACCGGTAACCGCCGCCGCGCCGGGTTTTTCCGCCATCGATGCGCAACAACTCGCTTATGTCATCTATACCTCGGGTTCGACCGGGCGACCCAAAGGGGTGGCGATCAGCCATGGCGCTTTAAGCCAGCATCTCGACGATTTCATCGCGACTTACCGCATTACCGCGGCGGACAAAGTGTTGCAGTCGTCAACCATCAATTTCGATGTGGCTTTGCATGAATTATTGCCGGCCTTGTTATGCGGCGGCCAAGTCGAAATGCGTGGGCCGCAGTTATGGGATCTTGAAACCACCAGCCGGCACTTGAGCGACGAACAGGTGACGTTTGCCCGCTTACCCACCGCGTATTGGCAGCAGTGGCTGCGTGAGCCGCCCCCGGCAGCATCGTTGGCGGCGTTACGGCAGATCACTGTGGGCGGCGAAGGTTTGCCCGGCGATGCTTTGCGGCAGTGGCGTCAAGGGCCGCTGGCGCAGATCCGGCTCGACAATCTGTATGGCCCGACCGAAACCACTATCGCCTGCATGTATCGCCAGACCTGCACTCACGATCAGGAGCAAACCGTGGTGTCGATCGGCAGCCCTTATCCATCACGCTCGGTTTATGTCCTGGCGGCTGACGGCAATCAGGTCCCGCTTGGCGTGCCGGGTGAGTTGTGCATCGGCGGCCACACTTTGGCGCGCGGTTATCTCGGGCGGCCGGCGCTGACCGCGGAGCGCTTTATCCCTGATCCGCACGGTCCGGCCGGCAGCCGTTTATATCGCACCGGCGACTTGTGCCGGCAGCGCGTGGACGGCAGCATGGATTTTCTCGGGCGCTTGGATCAGCAGGTAAAACTGCGCGGCTTTCGCATTGAACTGGGTGAGATCGAAGCCGTGTTGCGCGAGGTGCCGGGCGTGCAAGCGGCAGTCGCTATGCTGCATGGCGCGGGCGAGGCGCAGCGTTTGACCGCCTATGTGGTGGGCGATATCGTTGAAGCTGCGGCCCTGGGTGTGTTGGCAAACCGCTTACCGGCTTATATGGTGCCGTCGAGGTTGATGGTGCTGCAAAGTTTGCCCTTGATGCAAAACGGCAAGGTGGATCGTGCCGCATTGCCGCTGCCGGAAGTCGACGCGCAACGTCTGCAGGTGGCGCCCAAAACCACGCTGGAAGCAGGTTTGTTGGCGATCTGGCAGTCAGTATTGGGCCGCGACGACTTGAGCGTGAGCGACAATTTTTTTGAGGTGGGCGGGTATTCCCTGCTGATGATGCGGGTTGCCTCACGAATCCGCCAGCAACTGGGCCGTGAAGTATCGCTGCAAACGCTATTTTTGCACCCGGTGCTGGCAAGCCTTGCGGCGCAGTTGGAAGCACGCGAAATAACGGTGGTCGAGGCCATTTTGCCGCGCCAACCGGAGAGCCGCATTCCCCTGACGCATATGCAGGAGCGCTTGTGGTTTCTGTGGAAGCTGGAACCGCACAGCGCCGCTTACACGATTGCCGGTGCAGTCAGCTTAAGCGGCGTGCTGGATGTAAGCGCCGTGCGCTGCGCATTGGAGCAGTTGCCGATGCGGCATGAAAGCCTGCGTACACGTTTTGTCGAACAAGATGGGCAGGCATGGCAGATCGTCGACCAGGAGGTGCGTTACGCCTGGCGTCAGGAACGACTGCTTGATCGCGCCGAGCTTGCCACGCGGTTGCCGGCATTAAGCCGTGAGCCTTTCGACTTGGAAGATGGTCCCATGCTGCGCGTGGCCCTGTTGACTTATGCCGACACAGAAAATGTATTGCATTTTGCGATGCCGCATATTGTCTCGGATGCCTGGTCCCAGGAAATTCTGTTACGCGAATTCTCGCATCTGTATCGCACGGCCACTCAGACCCAAGCGGAGCAACTGCCGCCGCTGCCGATTCAATATGCCGATTACGCAGTGTGGCAACAACGGCAGCAGGACGATGCTGCCCTCGAAGACCAATACGCATATTGGCAGCACGAACTGGGCGGCGCTCAACCGCTGCTGACTTTACCGGTCGACCGCATACATCACGGTGCTCGCAGTAGTGCCGGAGCAACGGTCGGGCATCGGCTCGATGCTTCTGTGGCGCGCATGCTTGAGCAACGTTCGCAGGAGCATGGTGCAACCCGTTTTATGCTCTTGCTCGCGGCTTTCGGCGCCATGCTGCAAGGTTATAGCAACCAGCACGATATTCGCATCGGGGTGCCGGTGGCCGGACGCGATCGGCTGGAAACCGAGCCGCTGATCGGCTGTTTCCTGAATACGCTGGTGATCCGCATGAGCCCTCGCCCGGGTCAACCCTTCAGTACCTTGCTGGCGGAAGTACGCGAACGGATGGCTGGAGCCCAGGCGCATGCGCAGCTACCGTTTGCGAAACTGGTGGAGCGTTTGCAACCGCAGCGCAGCATCAGCCACACACCTTTATTCCAGGTGATGTTCAACTATAACGGGCAGAACCGCAAACCGATCGACCTGCCTGGGATTGAGGTGCGTGCGCTGAGCGGGGAAAGCGGTACAGCGCAATTCGATTTGTCGCTCGACGTCGCCGTCGATGGCGACAGCTTGAAAGTGGCGCTGAACTACGCCACGGACATATTTGAACAGCACACGGCGATACGTTTGCTCGACAGCTATGTTGCGGTGCTGGAGCAAGTGGCACAGCAACCGGATACGCGTTCCCTGCGTTTACTGGATCTGCAGGAACAAACGCAACTTCTGGCTTGGGGCCGCAACGCCGCCGTTTGTCCGCCTACCGAAGCGGTACATCGGCTGATCGAACGCCAGGCGCTGCAACGCCCGGATAAAACTGCGCTGGTGCTGGACGGAACGTCATTGAGTTATGCCGAGCTGAATCTACGAGCGAATCGGCTGGCACATCGCTTGATCCGTCATGGAGTCGGTGCGGAGGTGCGGGTTGGGATTGCTCTTGAACGTTCGCTGGAAATGGTGGTGGCACTGCTCGCGGTATTGAAGGCCGGGGGCGCCTATGTGCCGCTGGACCCGCAATACCCGGCCGAACGCCTGGCTTATATGCTGGCGGACAGCGGTATTGAATTGTTGCTGACTCAAGCGGACCTGCGAGGACGTTTGCCGCTGCGGGCTGGATTGACCTGCCTGGAGCTGGATACACTGGCGCTGTCGCCCGCACCTGCCGAGAACCCGTCAGCCGGGTTTTATGACGACCAGCTGGCTTATGTGATTTATACCTCGGGGTCGACCGGCCAGCCCAAAGGCGTCGGCATTAGTCACCACGCCTTGGCCCAGCATATACAAGTATCGATCGACTTTTTCGGTTTGGATGAAACGGACCGGGTGCTGCAATTTTCAACATTCAATTTCGATGGTTTTGTCGAACAGTTATTTCCTGCGCTCTGCGTCGGCGCAACGGTAATCCTGCGCGGCCCCGCGCTATGGGATAGCACCACCTTCCAGCAGCAGGTATTGCACCATCGGATCACCGTCGCCGATTTGACTACGGCCTATTGGCAACTGCTGGTCCAGGATTTTTCCCGGCTCGGCCTGAGCAATTTCGGCACTTTGCGACGGATTCACGCCGGCGGAGAAGCGATGTCGTTGACGGCTTTGCGTAAGTGGCATGAGACGCCGGCTTGGGCGCGGATACAGCTTCTCAATACCTATGGTCCGACCGAGGCGACGGTGACGGCATCCGTCTACGCGTGCAGCGCGATGCGGCATTTACAGGATCTACCGGCACTGGTGCCGATCGGCACTCCACTGGCGGCCCGTAATTTATATGTCTTGACGCAAGATATGTCCCTGGCGCCGGCCGGCGTAGTTGGGGAGCTGGCCATCGGCGGCGATCTGCTGGCACGGGGCTATTTGAATCGGCCCGGGCTCAGCGCCGAACGGTTTGTACCCAACCCCTTCGACGCCGGCGGCGGCAGGCTGTATCGTACCGGCGACCTGGTACGTTGGAACCGCACCGGCGAACTGGAGTATGTGGGACGTATCGATCATCAGGTCAAGGTGCGCGGGTTTCGTATTGAACCCGGGGAGATCGAGGCGGCTTTGTGTAATGACCACCGTGTCAGGGACGCGGTCGTGGTGGTCAAGGAGATCGGCGGCCAGGCATCGATTGTCGCTTATGCGGTGCTAGAAACAGAAGCCGGCGAGAGGGATGCGGATGCCTTGCGCAAACCGTTGCTGGCACAGTTACCCTCATATATGGTGCCGCACCATATTGTGCTGCTCGCGAGCTTGCCGCTTACCCCCAACGGCAAGCTCGATCGCGACGCGCTGCCGTTACCCTCATCGCAGCGCGATGAGGCGCGCTACCTCGCACCGCGTACTCACACCGAGCAGACCCTGGCATCGATCTGGAGCGATCTGCTTGGCGTCGCACGGGTCGGCGCGTCGGACGATTTTTTTGCGCTGGGCGGGCAATCGCTGATCGCGCTACGCCTGGTGGCTGCCTTGCGGGCGCATTTGACGGTCGAACTGCCCTTGCAACAAGTGTTCGCTTATCCGCTGTTGGCCGATCTGGCGCAGGCGATCGATGCTCAACGTGCCACAACGAGCTTGATCGCTTCTGAAAATGTGATCGCCTGCCGCCCTGATGGTATGCAGATGGTGCCGCTCTCGCCGGCCCAGGAAAGATTGTGGTTTTTCTATCGCCTCAACCCGCATAGTCCGGCGTACAACCTCGCGGGTGCGGTCAAGCTCGGCGGCATGCTGGATCAGAATGCACTGCGGGTGGCGTTGGCGATACTGTTTGCCCGTCACGAAAGTCTGCGCACACGGTTTGTTGAAATCGACGGCGTGCCGATGCAGCAGATCGATGTGGCCGCACCCGGCTGGACGGTACTCGACCTCGAACAGATGCAGCAGGGTGAAAACGCGAGCGGTGCCGCTGCTGCTTTGTCTGAACTCTCACGAGCCCCATTTCTGCTTACCGAAGGCCCCTTGTTGCGAGTCACCGTGCTGCGGCTCGGTCCGTCCGAACACATCCTGCATTTTGTTACGCATCACATTATTTCCGACGCGTGGTCGAGCCGCATCCTCTTAGATGAATTTTCCCAAGCTTATACGGCAGCGCGTTTGGGACGGGCGGTCGAATTGGCGGCGCTACCGATTCAGTACGCCGATTACGCTTTATGGCAGCGTAATGCACTCAACAGCCGGCGCTGGGCCGTGCAACTCGACTTCTGGCGCGCGCGGCTCGGCGGCGAGGCGGTGGTACTCGAACTGCCCTTCGACCGGCCTGTACCGGCGATACGTCAACACGCGGGAGGCCGGGTCGATGCCGAACCGGCCGGGCAAGTGATTGACGCAATTCGAGCGCGCGCAAGCCGGCATCGGGCGACACTCTTTATGGTATTGCTTGCGGTATTCGATGTGCTGCTGTCACGTTATAGCCGGCAGGAGGAAATCCGCGTTGGGGTACCGGTCGCCGGCCGCGACCGGCTGGAAACGCAGTCGTTGATCGGTTTTTTTGTCAATACACTGGTGATCAGCACCAGCATGGCGCGACAGGATACGTTTGATGCCTTGTTGTCGCACGTGCGCGAACGCGTGCTGGAAGCACAAGCCCATCGGGACGTGCCGTTTGCGCAGGTGGTCGATGCCCTGAATCCGGGCCGAAGCCTGACCCAGGCACCGTTGTTTAACGTGATGTTCAACTACGATCACGGCACCCCGGGCGAAGGACTGAGTTTGCCTGGTTTAAGTGTGTCGCCGCTTGAACTGACGACGGGTACCGCACGTTTTGATCTGGTGTTATCGGTGCGCGAGCAGGGCGATGCAATGGCGCTATCGTTGACCTATGCCGAAGATGTATTTGAGCGCAGTACGGTCGAGCGGATGTTGGCCCACTATGTTTCGCTGCTGGAGCAAATCGCCGTAGCGGGCAACCCTTATCTGGGTGATTTGCGGCTTGACTCGTCCAGCACACACTCCGCACTGGCGATCCACGAGTTTTCGCCCGTCGGCGCACGTATCGCTGCACAAGCGCGTCGCCAACCCAGCCTGCCTGCGGTGCATTGCGAAGGTGAGCGCTTGTCGTATGGCGCCCTGGAAGCCTGGTCGAACCGTATTGCACGGCGCTTGCAGGCACAGGGCAGCGGCGCCGAAACGCGCGTGGGTTTGTGTCTTACGCGTTCGGTGGGACTGGTGGCGGCGCTGATCGGCGTGCTCAAATCGGGCGCGGCCTTGCTGCCTCTCGACCCGGCTTATCCGGCCGAGCGTTTGCGTTTGATGTTCGAGGATGCACGCGTGTCGTGCGTGTTGTGCGACAGCTCGACCCGGGCCATCTGCGAATCAATCTTTTCCGGCTGCGAAATTGTCGAGATCAATACCCTGGACAGCATCGGTTGCGAGCCGGTCCAGAGCGCCATCCACCCGGAACAACTGGCTTATATTATCTATACTTCGGGCTCGACAGGACGGCCCAAAGGGGTTGCGATCAGTCATCTGGCACTGAGCCGGCATCTGGACGATTTTATCGCCAAGTACGGCATAAGCGCCGCCGATACCCAACTGCAATCGTCGACCATCAACTTCGACGTGGCGTTGCACGAGCTGCTGCCGGCTCTGGTGCAGGGCGGTCAGGTGGAGATGCGCGGGCCGCAACTATGGGACATCGGCACCACCAACCGGCACTTGAAGGACGGTGCGGTGACCTTCGCGCGGATTCCTACCGCCTATTGGCAGCAGTGGCTGCGTACGCCGCCGCCGGTGGCCGATCTGGCGTTGTTGCGGCAGATTACGGTGGGCGGCGAAGGACTGCCGGGCGATGCGTTGGCGCAATGGTCGGCCGGCCCCTTGGCGCAGATCCGGCTGGATAATCTGTATGGCCCGACGGAAACCACGATTGCCTGCATGTACCGCGAAACCCAGGTCACGGATGCCGGCCAGGCTATCGTGTCGATCGGTCAACCTTATGCATCGCGCCAGGTTTATGTTTTGGACCCCTACGGTAACGAGGTACCGGTGGGGGCGCTGGGTGAGTTATGCATTGGCGGCTTGACTCTGGCGCGCGGTTATCTGGCGCGTCCAGGTTTGACCGCCGAGCGTTTTATCCCTGATCCACGACGGTCCGGAGCACGCTTATATCGCAGTGGCGATCTTTGCCGGCGACGGGTCGACGGCAGCATCGACTTTCTTGGGCGGCTCGACCAGCAGGTGAAATTACGCGGCTTTCGCATTGAGCTAGGCGAGATAGAAGCGGTGTTGCGCGACGCCTCCGGCGTCCATGCCGCCGTGGTAACGCTGCGCGGTGAAGGCGATGCCCAGCGGCTGTTGGCTTATCTGGTGGGCGATGGCGATGAGGGGGCAGTGCGCCGAATCGTGGAAAGACGTTTGCCGACTTATATGGTGCCGCAGGCATGGGTGTGGCTGGAGAATTTGCCGCTGCTGCACAACGGTAAGCTGGACCGCGCCGCACTGCCGGAACCGTCCGCCGGGGTAACGGGCGACGGCCATCGCATCGCACCCCGCACACCTGTCGAAATACAGTTGCATGGTATTTGGCAAGAGGTGTTGCAGCGTGATGATCTCAGCATCACCGAGAATTTTTTCGAAGCGGGCGGCCATTCGCTGCTGGCGCTCAAGGTGTTGGCTCATTGCGTCTCAGCCGGCTTGCCGGGGGTGACGCTGGAGGCTTTGTTCCGGCACGCGACGGTGCGCACCCTGGCGGCTCATCTTGCGGGACAGTTGGATGCTGAAGCGGCGCTACAGGCGGATACCGGGGTACCGCCGATAACAGCCGCGGCCAACGTGGTCTTGATGAGCGAGCCTGGCGATGCGCCCATGGTATTCGCCATTCATCCGGCATCGGGTCTGGTGGCCGACTACCGGCCGCTGGCCGATGCCCTGGCCGGGATTGCCCGCGTCTACGGGGTGCAAGCGCCGTTTTACACCGAGGATTGGTGGCCTGGCGATTTGTCGCAACTTGCCGCCGACTATGCCGCGCGCATCCGCACGGTACAGCCGCATGGCCCGTACCGCCTGATCGGCTGGTCGATCGGCGGTCTGATAGCGACCGAGGTGGCGCGGGTATTGGCCCGTGATGGCGGCACGGTCCCGTTTGTCGGGCTGATCGATGCCCATATGCTGGTCGCCGGCGACGGACATGATGAGGCGCCTGTCACTCTCGAACAGATGCGCAACTATCGTGCGGCAGATCATGAGCTGCAGAAAATCCTCGATAGCGCCGGAAAAAAATGGCCGGCCCTGCGGGGCGAATTGTCGGATACCGACACCCGCGCGCTGCTCAGTAAAGTGATGCTGTTCCAAAGGCATCTAGGCCATATTGCCCGTTACACCGAGCGCAAACCGTTGCCGCTTGACCTGAAACTGTGGTGGGCCCGGCGTCAGCCTCACCGGCCGGCGCGCGAAGCCACGGCGATGTGGGCCGCGCGTGCGACCGGGCAGGTTTCGGTCGGCAGCGAGATCGATGCCGATCATACGCAAATTGTGCGGCATCACGATCTATTCGATGACCTGGCCCGTGCGCTGGCGTTCAGTATGAAACAGGCTAACCGTCCGGAGTTGCTGTCATGAATATCACACCGAAGCCGCACCAGCATCAACCCAATCTGGCTCAATGCTTGCATACGCTGGCGCGCGAGCGCCCGGATGCGATTGCATTGATCGCGGTTGATGAAAACGGCGATACGCTCTATGACTACGCCGAACTTGATCGCCGCGCCAGGTGTATTGCGGTCTATCTGACGGCCCATGCCGCTGCGCACGGCGCGGCGGGCGAGCGTGCGTTGCTGTTGATGGATAGCGGTATCGATTATGTCAGTGCATTCTTTGGCTGTTTATATGCCGGGGTGGTAGCGGTACCGGTCTATCCGCCGGAATCGAAACGGGAGCCGCATTTGGCGCGCTTGCGAGGAATTGCGCAAGATGCGGGCGTGCGTTATGTGTTGACCACGGCGGCGTTGCGGCAGCGCTTCGCCGGGCAGTACGGCGAACTGGCCCCGGACGCCGCAGTGGTGCCGGTCGATACCTTATGCGCCGAGAGCATGGGCGGCGACGGGTTTTTGCTGCATTCGATAGACCCATCCGATATCGCATTTTTGCAATATACCTCCGGCTCGACAGGAACCCCGAAAGGGGTGATGGTCAGTCAAGGCAATCTGCTTGCCAATGAAATCGCGATTAAGGCGGCTTTGGGTGTAGGTCCGGACGATGTGTTTGTCAGTTGGCTGCCTTTGTATCACGATATGGGTTTGATCGGCAGCTTGCTGCAGCCGATATTCAGTGGCATTCCGCTGGTGTTGATGTCGCCGCGCTATTTTCTGGAACGCCCGCTGCGCTGGTTGCAAGCCATCGCGCGGCACCATGGCACGATTTCCGGCGCCCCCGATTTTGCCTATCGTTTATGTGCCGAACGGATCCGCGATGAAGCGCTGACGTCACTCGATCTATCGAGCTGGCGGCTGGCTTTTTCAGGTTCAGAGCCGGTGCGGCACGCCACGCTCACTGCCTTCGTTGCGCGGTTTACCGCGGCCGGTTTTTCGGCCGAGGCGCTTTACCCTTGTTACGGCCTGGCCGAGGCGACCTTGTTCGTCGCGGGCGGGCGGCGCGGCGCCGGCATGGTGTCGACGGTTTTTGCCGGCGAATTATTGGGCATGGCACGGGTGAGCGCGGCACCGGTAATCGCGGAAGGCACCCGCTTGGTCGGCTGTGGTGCGCTACAACCGGGGCATGCTATAGCCATAGTCGATCCGCTGAGTGGACAAAGGCTCGCGGATGACCGGATCGGCGAAATTCAGGTGAGCGGTCCAAGCATTGCGCAAGGATATTGGCAACGTCCTGAAGCAAACGCGCAGACCTTTCGCACCGAGGGCGAGACTCGATGGCTGCGTACAGGGGATCTGGGCTTTATTTATGACGGCCAGTTGTATATTGCCGGCCGCTGCAAAGATCTGATTATCGTGCGCGGCAAAAACCTTTACCCGCAGGATCTTGAACAGGCGGTGGAAACGCGCTGCGAATTCGCTCGCAAAGGGCGGGTCATTGCCTTTTCCGCCGAGATCGACGGTATCGAAGGCCCGGCATTGGCGCTTGAAATCGCCCCGATGATGAAGCAACGCCATGCTGCCGCTGACCTCGTG
>Ga0302178_10000048_pt1 | contig 109765 bp, 85 predicted proteins | sample I_Palsa_E1_3_FD_198790 | JGI IMG/M metagenome (GOLD analysis project Ga0302178, IMG submission 198790) | Peat permafrost microbial communities from Stordalen Mire near Abisko, Sweden - I_Palsa_E1_3 | ecosystem: Environmental > Terrestrial > Soil > Palsa > Peat permafrost | place: Sweden...
CCGACTCGATACGCACCAGATTTTCCGTGCTCATTTTGGCCTTTTCCACTTCTCCTAATGCCGTCATCACAATTTCCTCAAGATCGCGGCCGACCACCCCAATCTGATCCTGTACGGCTTTAACCAAGTCTTTAATGTGGTCCGCGTTCTCGGCGGAGTCATGAGCAAGACTGCGAATGTCCGTTGCCACCACCACAAATCCCTTACCAAATTCGCCTGCTCTTGCCGCTTCAATGGAACCGTTCACCGCCAACATATTGGTTTGAATTGAAACAGTCGTGATCGCATCCACTATCTTGTCGATGCGACGCGATACCAAATCGAGATCTTTGATCTGTTTAATACTGGCCTTGGAAGCCAGCACTGAAGAAGAGATACCGCTGATCAATGAGTCAATCGAAGTTTTGTTCACACCGAGCAGATTTTGGATAGCGACCACTTTCTCGCCACCAGCAATCGCGCGATTCTGAGCCAGTTCGAGGCTTGTTTCGATCTGAAACAATGCTGCCGAGGCCTCCGCGGTACCGGCAGACTGAACCTCCGCGCCTTTTCGGATCTGCTCTATGGCGGTCATGATTTGAATGCCGGAGCGGTTGATTGCGGCGACCGACGACGACAATTCCTCAGCGGCGGAGGCAACTTCCTCGGCGCTTTTGGAGACATCGGTGGAGATTTTCAAATCTTCCGCAAGCTCAGATAGGCTTTGTGCGGCTTGCTCGCATTGAGCTAGCGATTGGGACTGTTCCGCCACCGTCTTTCCCGACTCCTCGGCTGCGGCCGATTGTTCCTCTGCTGCTGCGGCGATGTCTTCGGAACCTTTCAATGCTTGCTGAGCAGCCACCCTCGATTGCTGTGCGCCGACGGCAATTTCTTGTACGCCTTTAACGATATCGCCCGCATCCAAACGGATCTGCTCGAGTTGCGACGTGACAATCTTGCCATTGGCAACTTCGCCTTCGACGGTTTTAGCCGAGGCGCTAATACCCTCGGCGATGGCCTTCACTTCGAGCTGGATCTGGGCCACCAAATCCTGAATTTGCTTGGCGCTTTTCTCAGATGTTTCCGCCAGCGTCCGAACCTCGTCCGCGACGACAGCAAAGCCTTTACCGTGCTTACCCGCGCGCGCCGCTTCGATGGCGGCATTCAAGGCCAGCAAATTAGTTTGGTCTGCGATACGAGCAACCGCCTTGACGATATTGCCAATGTCGGCGGCTTTCTTTTCGAGTTGATTGACCATTTCAACCGAGGCGTTCTGTCGATGCGCTGCAATCGCCACATTGGCGACCATCGCGGCGACGTCGGCGCTGGTTTTGGCAACCAAAATCTGTGTCGCCTCGGCTTTCGACTGGCTGATATCGGCATTCTGCAATTGCCGAAGAATGGACAATTCGACCTGCTTGAACGCAGCCACAGACTCCTGTGTAGCACCCGAAGCTTCTTCCGCTCCGGTGGCGATCTGATCGGAGGAGCGCTTGAGTTGTTCTGCAGCCGAAGCCGCTTCATTGATGCCCGACGACAACTCCCCAGTTGCTGCCGCAATGCGCTCCGCTGCTTGTTGTTGCTTTGCCAAAGTACGCGCAACTTTGCGCTGCGCTTCTGCCTCCCGGACAATCACCGCTGCACTCTTTCCCTCGGCAGGCGAGACGATAGCAATTTTATTGGTAGATCTTCTGATGAGCGCCATGCTATATGTCCCTTTTATTTGAATAAAATATGGACGTGCGAACGCCCACCACGCACTGCGCGATAACACACAGTGATGCAATTAACTTCGGCGTTACTTTAGAGAGAAACTCGCAGTAAGAATGGATAGCACGAGAGAAACTGCGCTTAGTGCAGTTGACTGAGCTGAAACCTTGCGAGATATATTACTAAGTTTACTAAAATTACTGAACTTAGTAAGCGCATCAATGGCGCTCGATCTTGAAACGAAATATTCGAGACCGCAGGCCAAACATGCGTGAAGGGATAAACGGCATTTCCTCTAAGGAGAACGAATTCTCAGGGACTATTGAATATTTATTATAAATAGCGGGTGATATGTCCAACAATATTTCTCAAGTAATGTGAGCTAGTATCACCCGCCATTTAAATTAATCCAATGATTTAAGTAAATAAACAACTTGACACCCGACAAATAGACGCGACCAAATTTTCCCAAAAAAACAATTTGCATTTCATCGAAATTCTCTGCGGCTACCGCGTCAATGGCTATGACGATCCTTAAAATCGGTTTATCAACAGCACTTAGATGACTGATTTATAATTATTTGATTCAGATCAATAATTTGGCTTATACACGGGTATCGCTCTATTGCGCTGTTTAATTTTCCCTTCGTGAAAATATGTGTTGAGCTGCATCCCACGACTTGACCAAATCCAGGATTGGTACAGTGTCGCTGTATTTGACCCGATATGCTGGAATCCGCGGCGTCAGGTGGAGTTGATCGGTCACGCGAATTTACTTAAAACGTAGGATCAAGGCTGAGCGCCGAACGGGCCCGTAAAAGAAGCAATCTGACCGCCGCACGTCATACACCGAACCCAGGTCGATCGATGTGAAAACACTGCGTATATTGTTATTTTATTACGAAAGACATTCCCCGACCACGCCCAAATCGACCAACCTGCCCGCCGTTTTGTTTGTAAGTCAATTTGATGGTAAAAATGCAAAACCCCTTGATTTCTCTGCAAAATCAAGGGGTTCTTAGCATTTTTGGCGGAAAGGGTGGGATTCGAACCCACGTTACGGAAGAACCGTAAACCAGATTTCGAGTCTGGCGCATTCGACCACTCTGCCACCTTTCCTAGGGTCGTTGCTATCACGGTACTTGTGACATTCAGCCGCGGTCGGTTGCGGCGAAGTCAGTGATTATAGCGGAACCTGAATTCTATTCCAAGCCCCTCGCGGCAGATTCTCGAAGAATCGTTCAGGAAATCTGCTCAAGCCCGCCCAGATAGGGTTTCAGCACGGCGGGCACGGTCACTGTGCCGTCGGCGTTCTGGTAATTCTCGAGGATCGCGACCAGGGTACGACCCACGGCCAGGCCTGAGCCATTCAAGGTGTGCAGCAATTCCGCCTTGCCTTGGGCATTGCGGAAGCGGGCTTGCATACGGCGTGCCTGGAAAGACTCCATATTCGAGCACGACGAGATTTCGCGGTAGGTGTTTTGCGCCGGAATCCACACTTCGAGGTCATAGGTTTTGGCACTGCCAAAGCCCATATCGCCGGTACAGAGCAACATCTTGCGATACGGCAATTCAAGTAATTGCAGAATCTTTTCAGCGTGGCCGACCAGTTCCTCAAGCGCCGCAGCCGAGTGTTCCGGTTGCACCAGTTGCACTAATTCGACTTTGTCGAACTGGTGCTGGCGTATCATGCCGCGCGTATCGCGGCCGTAGCTGCCGGCTTCCGAGCGGAAGCAAGGCGTATGTGCGACATACTTTTGCGGCAGGGTCTCGAGCGCGACGATTTCATCGCGCACGAAGTTGGTCATCGGCACTTCTGCGGTCGGAATCAGATAGAAATTTTCAAAGCTGTCGCCTTCGCCGTCGCCGCCCGTCTTGCGCGGCACTTTGAACAGGTCTTCCTCGAATTTCGGCAACTGCCCGGTACCGCGCATCGACGCGGCATTAACGATGTAGGGCACATAAACTTCGTGGTAGCCATGCTCCTGCGTATGCGTGTCGAGCATAAACTGGGCAAGCGCCCGATGCAGGCGCGCAATACCGCCGCGCAGCACGGTAAAACGCGCGCCGGCCAGTTTTGCGCCAGTATCGAAATCGAGGCCGAGCGGGCTGCCGACGTCGACGTGATCCTTGACTTCGAAATCGAATACCCGCGGCGAGCCGTGGCGCAGCACTTCGACGTTGCCGCTTTCATCGCGGCCGGCCGGCACATCGTCTTGCGGCACATTCGGCACGTCGAGCAAAAATTCGGCGAACTGAGCCTGGATCAGATCCAGACGCGCGGCCGACGCCTTCAGCGTATCACCGATACCGCCGACTTCGGCCATCACGGCGGCAGTGTCTTCGCCTCGGCCCTTCATCGCGCCGATTTGTTTGGACAAGCTATTGCGACGCGCTTGCAGATCTTCGGTCTGGGTTTGAATTTCGCGCCGCTCGGCTTCCAGGGTCTGGAAAGCGGCAACGTCCAGGGTGTAGCCGCGATCGGCCAGACGGCGTGCGACGGCGTCAATGTCTTTGCGCAGCAGTTGAATATCGAGCATGGGACCGTGTTCCATGACGCCGCACTGGCGTCGGTTAGCGAGAGCTACGCGTTTGGCCGCCAACAAGCCAGGCGGCCGAGCGCGTCAATATAAGGTGCGAAGTGGTGATTTTATCGCAATGGCGTGGCTTAGCCGCATTTTGGCTGCCATTTTGGGCTAGCGTTTGCTTTTATTACGACTTATCGCGATGCGTACGCCGCCACTCGGCGTCCAGCGCACGCAGGCGGTCGAGTTTTTCGCCTATCCTGTGCTCCAGGCCGCGCGGCACCGGCGCATACCAGCCCGGCTCCTTCATACCGTCCGGCAGATACGTTTCACCGGCGGCGTACGCATCGGGCTCGTCATGGGCATAGCGGTATTCATGACCATAACCGAGTTCTTTCATCAGTTTGGTCGGCGCATTGCGCAAATGCACCGGCACGCCGCGCGATTGATCCTGGCCGACCGCCTTGCGCGCCGCGTTGTAGGCCATATAACCGGCGTTCGATTTCGGCGCGACGGCCAGGTAAATCAGTGCTTGCGCCAGCGCCAGCTCGCCTTCCGGCGAGCCCAGGCGTTCATAGGTTTCGGCAGCGTCCAGGGTAATCCGGGCCGCGCGCGGGTCGGCCAGGCCGATATCCTCCCAGGCCATGCGCACGATGCGGCGCGCCAGGTAGCGGGGGTCGGCGCCGCCATCGATCATGCGGCAGAACCAATACAAAGCGCCGTCCGGGTTGCTGCCGCGCACCGATTTATGCAAGGCGCTGATTTGGTCGTAAAAGGCGTCGCCGCCTTTATCGAAGCGGCGCAGGTTCTCGGTCAGCGCGCTGCCCAGCAGCGCTTCATCGATTTCAGTGGCCTTCAACGCCGCGCCGGCACGGGCTACCAATTCGATATTGTTCAGCAGTTTGCGCCCATCGCCGTCGGCCGAGGCAATAATCAGTTCACGAGCGGGGTCGGTAAAGCTCAGGCCGCCGAGTTCGACGCAGGCGCGCGCCAGCATTTCGCCGAGTTCTTCGGTTTCGAAACTCTTCAGCACGTACACCGCGGCGCGCGATAACAGCGCGCTATTGACTTCGAACGACGGATTTTCGGTCGTCGCGCCGACAAACACGAACAAACCGGACTCGACATGCGGCAAAAACGCATCTTGCTGGCTTTTGTTAAAGCGATGGACTTCGTCGACAAACACCAATGTCTGATGCCCGTGAGCTTGATGGATGCGCGCCGTTTCAACCGCCTCGCGAATTTCCTTGACGCCCGACAGCACCGCCGACAAGGCGATAAACTCCGCATGGAAGGCGGCGGCCATGAGTCGCGCCAGGGTGGTCTTGCCCACGCCCGGCGGCCCCCACAAAATCATCGAGTGGGCCTGCCCCGATTGAAAGGCGACGCGCAGGGGTTTGCCCGGCCCCAGCAGATGCTTCTGCCCGATCACTTCATCGATGGTTTTCGGGCGCAGCCGCTCGGCAAGCGGCGCTGCGTGCTGATTGGACTCAAACATAGTCGGTTCCGGCGAGAGCGTCATCAGCCCTTGATCACATCGGCGCCCTTAGGCACCACAAACTTGAAGGTGTCGGCCGGCAAACTCGGATTCTTCTTGAGATTGCTGAAGGTCAACAAGGTCACGTTGCCGAATACATCGTGCAATTCCATGGCGCTCAGCTCACCATTCTGAAAGCCGATGCCCACGCTCTGGAACTGGGTATCTTTATCCTTCGGGGTCAGCTCCAACCAGTCGATGCCCTCTTTGACGCCGACATCGCGCAAGGTGAAATGGGCATTCAAGTCGTTGCTGCCAAACAGGATGGCTGCCGGACTCGCGCCCAAGGCATTGCCGAGCTTGCGTTCGGTCACTTGGTTTAAATCCTTGTCGAACACAAACAAGGTATCGCCATCAGCCTCCAGCACTTGTTCATAGGGCGTGTGATAGGCCCAGATAAATTTGCCCGGGCGTGCAAACGAAAAGGTTCCGGACGAGGGACCGCCCATTTGGATCGCGGGCGGCTGCCCCTGGGACTGCCCCTGCCCCGCAGTTTTGCTTGGCGCTTTAACTTGGCGTTGGGTGAAGTCGCCGGTAGCGGAATGCACTTGGGCAATGAAGGCTTGCAGCGATGCCGTGCCGCCGGCGAATACCTGGCTGGCAAACAACAGCGTCGCGCCGGCAACAGCCGTGCGTATCAAGGCGGTGTAACGGCGAAGCAAGTTTGCTTGGCCCATGGCCGGAAAATCTGACATGGTGACGGGTTCCATCGGTAAAGGGCTCGGGTTTATTCTTCGCGCGTCGGCACCAGGATTTCGCGATTGCCGTTCGACGACATGGTCGACACCATGCCCGATTGCTCCATCTGCTCCAGCAAACGGGCCGCACGGTTATAACCGATACGCAAATGCCGCTGCACCAGTGAAATTGACGCACGCTTATGCTTGATCACGACCTCGCAAGCCTGATCGTATAGAGGGTCAGACTCGCCAGCCGCCGCGCCGGTTCCCGGCGAGCCATCGAAAGTATTCTCGCCTTCGCCGCCGGTGCCGCCTTCCAGCAGACCGTCGATATAGTTAGGCTCACCCTGCTCCTTGAGCTTGTTGACCACGCGATGCACTTCCTCATCCGAGACAAAAGCACCATGCACCCGCACCGGAATGCCGCTGCCGGGCGGCAGGTAGAGCATGTCACCCATGCCTAGCAAGGTATCGGCGCCCTGCTGATCGAGAATCGTGCGCGAGTCGATTTTCGATGAAACCTGGAACGCGATCCGGGTCGGCACATTGGCCTTGATCAGTCCGGTAATCACGTCGACTGACGGGCGCTGGGTCGCCAGTATCAAGTGAATGCCGGCGGCCCGCGCCTTTTGCGCGATCCGGGCGATCAGTTCTTCGACCTTTTTGCCGACCACCATCATTAAATCGGCCAATTCGTCGATGACCACCACAATATGCGGCAGACGGTCCAGCGGCTCGGGGGCATCGGGCGTCAGACTAAACGGGTTAGGCAGCTTTTCTTCACGCTTGGCGGCTTCGTCGATCTTGACGTTGTAACCGGCCAGGTTACGCACGCCTAGTTTACTCATCAGCTTGTAGCGGCGCTCCATTTCGGCGACCGCCCAGTTCAGGGCGTTGCCGGCCTGACGCATATCGGTCACAACCGGGCATAACAAATGCGGAATGCCTTCGTAGACGCTCATTTCAAGCATCTTCGGGTCGATCAAGATCATTCGCACCTGATCCGCGGTGGCCTTATACAACAGCGACAAAATCATCGCGTTGATACCGACAGATTTACCCGAGCCGGTGGTGCCCGCCACCAGCAAATGCGGCATCTTGGCGAGATCGGCGCAAATCGGCTTGCCGCCGATATCCTTGCCCAGCGCAATCGTCAACATGGAAGGCGCGCTGGCATAGACTTCGGAGTCGAGAATTTCCGACAAGCGCACCATCTGGCGCCGCGGGTTGGGCAACTCCAGCGCCATACAATTTTTGCCGGGAATGGTCTCGACCACGCGGATCGAGACCAGCGACAGCGAGCGCGCCAAGTCTTTGGCAAGACCTACGATTTGACTGCCCTTCACGCCCGTCGCCGGTTCGATCTCGTAGCGCGTGACCACGGGCCCAGGGTAAGCGGCCACCACGCCGACTTCGACGCCGAAATCCTTGAGTTTCTTTTCGATCAGGCGCGAAGTGTAATCGAGCGTTTCGTCCGAGACGGATTCCTGCACAGCGGCGGCAGGATCGAGCAACTCCAGCGGCGGCAAAATGCTGTCCGGCATATCCAGAAACAGTTGCGCCTGCTTTTCCTTGATGGCCCGCTCCGATTTGGGCACCGCGACTGGCGGCACGATCAACACCGGTTCGTGATCCTCAAAACTGACCCGGACTTTCTCGACCTTGCCTTCGCGCTTAACGGCCGCAACCTCACCGAGTTTGCGGTCGCGCCCGACTTCATGACGCAATCTGAGCAGCATCACGGTATCGATCAGCAGGCCGCCGAAGCGTTCGGCGACGCTGAGCCAGGAAAAACGGAAAAACAAGCACAAACCGACCGCAAACAGGAACAGCAAAACCAGTGTGCCGCCCGTAAAGCCAAAGGCATGCGAGATCGCCCCGGCAATCCCATCGCCGATCACGCCGCCGGTCGAGCGCGGCAGGTGGAGTTTGAACGACCACATGCGCAGCGACTCGATGCCGACGCTGGACAGCATCAACAAGCCAAACGACACGACTTCCGCAATCCAGCCGCCTTCTTTGCGCGGCGCGCCCTCATCCGTCGACGGCCGGCCGTCATGGTGGGCCAGTTTGTTATAGGCGACACCAACCCGGTGCAGCAGCAAAACGGACCAGCCGTAGGCCGAGACACCGAATAACAGGAACAGCATGTCCGCCATCCAGGCGCCGACGCGGCCGCCCCAATTGCTGATATGGTCGACCTGCAAGGCATGAGTCCAGCTGGGATCTTGTGGGCTGTAGCTAAACAGGGCAATCAGCAAGAATGCCGCGAACACCACCTGCGCGAGCCAGCGGATTTCGATAAGCAGGCGCGACATGCGGTGCGGTAATGCAGGCGAGCCTGAGGAATAGTTAGTTTTTGCCATTGATCGCTAGGTACTTCCTGGGCCGAATCGCCCGATAAAACTCGATAAATCGTCGAGCCTAATTGTAATCTGTTGAGCCCGGGCTCCGGGCAAATGTCGTGCTTTAAATCGAGTCACTGAAGCATGCCGTGGCAAAAATCTCCTGTTACGCCGCGGGCAAATCGGCCGCAGACCGCAAAATTGGGCCCGCCAGCCCCATGCGGCCGGACTGACGGCGGGTTTCATCGGAACCGCCCGGGGTCCGGGGCTTAGCATACCGCCGAGCCATGGCTATCGCCGAGATAGGCAGGATCGATTCGCTAAATGGCCGCTAGCTTTATAATAGCGAACTACCGTTGCCTGAATGGCCGGTTGCGGCACATCAAGGTCACCGGACCGGTTACCTTCTTTGTGCGCCGGCAACCCGCCAGCCGGCGCAATCCACATACTGAAATGTTGTCGGGGCTGCCAGGCAGCCTGCGCCAACGTTGTTACGGAATTAGCCATGTCTGAAGCCAAACACGCCAAAGTTCTGATACTGGGTTCCGGCCCCGCCGGATATACCGCCGCCGTTTACGCCGCCCGGGCCAATCTGGCGCCCGTGATGATCACAGGCTTAGCCCAAGGCGGCCAACTGATGACCACCACCGATGTCGAAAACTGGCCGGCCGACGGCAATGGCGTGCAGGGTCCGGAACTGATGCAGCGCTTTCTTGAGCATGCCGAGCGTTTTAACACCGAAATTATTTTCGATCATATCCACACGGCCAAGCTCAACGAAAAGCCGATCCGCCTGATTGGTGACAGCGGCGAATACACCTGCGACGCACTGATTATCTCGACCGGTGCGTCAGCTCAGTACTTGGGCTTGCCGTCCGAAGAAAAGTTCGCGGGCAAGGGCGTTTCGGCCTGCGCGACCTGCGACGGCTTCTTCTACAAGCAACAGGAAGTCGCGGTGATTGGCGGCGGCAATACGGCGGTCGAGGAAGCCTTGTATCTGTCGAATATCGCCAAGAAAGTCACGATTGTGCATCGCCGCGATAAATTCCGCGCCGAGCCTATCCTGGTTGACCGCCTGATGGCCAAGGTCAAGGAAGGCAGTATTGAGGTCAAGTGGAATCACGTGCTCGACGAAGTGCTCGGCGACGACTCCGGCGTGACCGGTATGCGCATTAAGCAGCGCGATTCCGACGCGGCCACCGAGATTGCGCTGCAAGGCGTGTTTATTGCCATCGGCCACAAACCGAACACCGATATTTTCGAAGGTCAGCTTGAAATGAAAAACGGCTATATCGTGACGCGTACGGGCTTGGTCGGCAATGCAACCGCCACCAGTGTGCCGGGCGTGTTCGCCGCCGGCGACGTGCAAGACCATATCTACCGCCAGGCTATTACCAGCGCCGGCACGGGTTGCATGGCGGCGCTCGACGCACAGCGTTACCTGGAAGAAGCCGACTCACTTTGATTTGCACGTATTGATTTGCGTGCTTTAAGTGGCGCACTTTAACGTCGCAGATAGCGCCGTGGCAGGGTTTAACAGGCCAGCTCAGGTAAAGCTGTTGTAAAACCCGGCTACGGCGCAGCAGATAAAGTTTACACTCCGGTCAGACATTTATTTTCGCACTACCTCCGTCATGACCCCAGCCCCGCCCCGCCGTAAACACTCCGGGCACCCTGCCGAAAAGCTGGTGCCACGGCCCAATGCCGCCCCCGCCAAACCTGCGCCGCAGCCTCCTCAATTCACCAATCAGCCCGCAGGCAGTCTGCGCAGCCTTGAAGCACTGGGGCAATTACGTGCCGCGCTGAAAACCGAAGCGGCGCGGCGCGAACGGACTCGGCTGGAGGAACGCCAACGCACCCGCGAAGCCGAGGAAGCGGCCAATGTGTTCAGGGATCAAATTGGCGCCGTCCAGCCGCTTAAGGCGCCACCCCGCATCCAGCTCGACAAATCGCCGCCCGTACCTTTGCCGCTGCAAACCCAGCGCGATGAAGCTGCCGTGCTGGCCGAAGCCATTTCCGACGACTACGACCCGGAAATGCTGCTTGAGGTTGACGAAACGATTTCGTTTTGCCGGCCGGGCGTTAGGGGCGACGTGGTGCGCAAACTGCGCCGCGGAACCTGGATCGTGCAAGCGCAGATCGATTTGCACGGCATGCGCCGCGAGGAAGCCCGCGAGGCCCTGGCCGATTTCCTGCGCGCCGCCGTCAAAAGCGGTTTGCGCTGCATCCGTGTGATCCACGGCAAAGGGCTGGGATCGATCAATAAAGAACCGGTACTGAAAGGCAAGGTGCGCGCCTGGCTGGTGCAGAAGGAAGAAGTGATCGCCTTCTGCCAAGCGCGGCCGCACGATGGCGGCGCAGGCGCCGTGGTGGTCTTGCTGCAGCCCGCCACGCAACTTCATAAAGGTTGATTCATGCCCGCCGTCAGCATGCACGCCGTGAACATGCACCTACGCATTTCCGAATTACTGTCGGCGATGGAAACCCTGGCCATTTTCGCCTATGCGATCTCGGGTCTGATCGAGGCGCGCCGACGCAATCTCGATGTGGTCGGGGCGTTTATCGTCGCCTTCCTGACCGCCTTTGGCGGCGGCACGTTGCGCGACCTGCTGCTGGAGCGCCGGCCGTTTTATTGGGTCGAGCACGAGAACTATGTGCTGATCTTGTTTGTGATGTCGCTGGCCGCGCCCTTCCTGCTGAAAATGACGACCCGCGTCGTATCGAGCCGCGCGCTCTTGGTCGCCGATGCGATCGGCCTGGGTTTGTTCAGCATTTCCGGCACGTCGATGGCTATCGAGATGGATTTACCGATGTTCACCTCGGTGATGATGGGTGTGATAACCGGGGTGTTCGGCGGTGTATTGCGCGACGTGCTATGCAATGAAGTGCCGTTGATCTTGCGCGATTCCAGACCTTACGCCACCTGCGCCTTTCTGGGGTGCTGGGTGTATATCGCGCTGGCGCGCGGCGGCATCGCGCCCGATATGGCCGCCGCAAGCGCGGCCGGCTTTATTTTGGTCGCGCGACTGCTCACGTATAAATTCAACGTGACCTTGCCGCGCTAATGTCCTGCCCCGTAGCAGGACACGCGAGCCCGATACCTTGGGCCGTGCCTGGTGCATGATGCTTAGATAGCCGCTTCGTCCTGCTCACCGGTGCGGATACGAATAACGCGCTCCACCTCAGTGACAAAAATCTTGCCGTCGCCGATTTTTCCGGTGCGTGCCGCGCCCACGATGGCATCGATCACCTGGTCGACTTGTGCCGCCGTGACCACCACCTCGACCTTGACCTTGGGCAAAAAATCGACCACATATTCGGCCCCGCGATAGAGTTCGGTATGGCCCTTCTGGCGGCCAAAGCCCTTGACTTCGCTGACCGTCAGCCCAGTCAGGCCGACTTCGGCAAGCGCTTCTCGGACTTCGTCGAGCTTGAACGGTTTGATGATGGCAGTAATACGTTTCATGGTGACCTCGTCATGGTGATGCGGGCGATGATGCGGGCGCCCGCTTTACGCTTTACAGTGCATCGCATCGCTTAGGGCATTTCGTTGAACTTCGATGTAATCGGGTAGCGCCAGTCTCGACCAAACGCACGGTGCGTCACGCGGATCCCGATCGGCGCCTGACGGCGCTTATATTCGTTGATCTTGATCAGGCGTGTGACGCGTTTGACGTCGGCCGGCGCATAACCGGCTTCAATAATCTCGGCGATGCCCTGATCTTGTTCCATAAACCGCTGCATGATCGCATCCAGCACTTCATACGGGGGCAAGCTGTCCTGGTCAGTCTGGTTATCGCGCAGCTCGGCCGATGGCGCACGCGTTAAGATCCGCTCAGGGATGATATCGCGCTGGGCAAAGCCTGCCGCTTGGTTACGATAATGGCACAAGCGGTACACCAGCGTTTTCGCAATATCCTTCAGGACTGCGAAGCCACCGGCCATATCGCCGTACAGCGTACAGTAACCGACCGCCATTTCGCTCTTGTTGCCGGTCGTAAGCACAATCGAGCCATGCTTGTTCGACAAGGCCATCAACAAGGTGCCGCGAATCCGGGCCTGGATGTTTTCTTCGGTCGCATCTTCGGCAAGACCGGCGAACTCGCCGGCCAGGGTGGTGCGAAACGCATCGAACATCGGCGCGATGGCAATTTCATCGTAGCGCACGCCGACGCGTTGCGCCATATCGCGCGCATCTATTTCGGAAATATCGGCGGTATAGCGCGACGGCATCATCACCGCACGCACGCGATCGGCGCCCAGCGCATCGACCGCAACCGCCAGCACCAAGGCCGAATCGACCCCGCCCGACAAGCCGATCAGCGCGCCCGGAAAGCCGTTTTTATGAATGTAATCGCGCACGCCGACGACCAGCGCGGCATAGGCTTCCGCTTCAAGCGAAGCACGTTCGACAATTTCACCATGTTGGGGCACACCGTCAATAAAATCGATCAGGCCGAGACCTTCATCGAATTGCGCCATGCGCATCGCCAATGCACCGCTGCCGTCGAGCACAAAGGAATCGCCATCGAACACCAGTTCGTCCTGCGCGCCCGCCAGATTCACGTAGACCATGGGCAAACCTGTCTCGCGGACCCGTTCGCGCAGAATATCGATACGCTCCTCGCCTTTACCCAGATGATAGGGCGACGCATTGGGAATCAACAACACCTGAGCGCCCGCCTCCTTGGCGCGCTGCGCCGCGGAACGATGCCAAACGTCCTCGCAAATCACCACGCCGTAACGTACGCCGTCAACCTCGAACACAAAAGGTTGCGGACGAGTCGCGAAGTAACGCTTTTCGTCGAACACTTCGGTATTGGGCAGCTCTTCCTTGAAGTAACGGCCGATTACCCGGCCTTCAAGCAGCACGGATGCGGCATTAAACGTGTCGATCGGCGGCAAGCCGCGCTTGATCGGCCGGTTTGCATTAGTATGGGCGGGTGTATCTGACAAATGCGGCGGATTTTCCCGGTAGGGATGGCCGACCAGCACATGCAGCCCTTGCAGCGCAGCCAGTTCCCGCGTCAGTTGTTCGAGCGCCGCCGCGCTTTGCGCATAAAATGCGGGACGCAACAGCAGATCTTCTGGCGGATATCCCGAGGTAGCGAGTTCGGGCGCGACAAAAATACGCGCGCCACGCGCATGGGCTTCGCGTGCTGATTGCACGATTTTGGCCAGATTGCCGGCGAAATCGCCAACAGTTACATTAAGTTGAGCGAGAGCGATTCGGGTTTTCATAAAATCGGTCGCCACAGCGACATCGTATGAGCAAGTTTAATTTCCGGGGCCCAACCGCCCCGTCCGGCATACCTTAAGAAACCAGGCAACCGAGTACAGCGACAGATGGTAGCAAATTATCGCACGCGCATTGCCGATACACCGGCTGAGATTGCACTGAATGACTGGAATGGCCTGCTTGCACGCCAAGCTCGCCCGACGCCTTTTCTGCGACACGAATTCCTCCACGCGCTCGATGCAGCCGGTTGCGCGGTAGCCGAAACCGGCTGGGCGCCGCAATTTGTCACGCTGTGGCGCGATACGGCGGACGGTGAAGTGCTGGCCGCCGCAGCGCCGCTTTATATAAAAACGCACTCTTATGGTGAATACGTGTTCGATTGGGCTTGGGCCGAAGCCTATCAGCGCCATGGTCTGCCGTATTACCCGAAGATGTTGTGCGCAGTGCCGTTTACGCCCGTCAGCGGCGCGCGTTTGTTGGCCGAGGACGAGCAGGCTCGGGCGGTACTTGCCGCGACGCTGGTGGCCTTTGCCGAACAAGCCCAGGTCTCGTCGCTGCATGTGTTGTATCCGACCGGCGCCGAAACCGATGCACTGATCGCGGCCGGCTTGATGACGCGCAGTAGCGTGCAGTTCCACTGGCTGAATGCCGCTTATGTTGATTTCGAGGCGTTTCTGGCCACCCTGGAACAAAAGAAACGTAAGAATATTCGCGCTGAGCGGCGTAAAGTGCGCGAGGCCGGCGTCACCTTTCGCCATATCGAAGGCCGCCACGCCAGCGATGACGATTGGCGTTTCTTCAATCGCTGTTACCAGCAGACTTACCGCGAACATCAGTCCAGCCCCTACCTCAATCTCGAATTTTTCCAGCGCATCGCGGCGACCATGCCCGACAATTTATTGCTGGTGATCGCCGAACGCGCGGGCCGACCGGTTGCCAGTTCGCTGCTGGTGTATCAACGTGAACCCGATGGCGGCACCCTGTATGGGCGTTACTGGGGCGCAGTCGAGCATATTCCCTGCCTGCATTTCGAAACGGCGTATTATCAGCCGCTCGAATTTTGTATTGCCCAGGGCATCGCTACTTTCGAAGGCGGGGCGCAAGGCGAACATAAAATGGCGCGAGGCTTCTTACCGACCGTGACTCACTCGGCGCACTGGCTGGCCCACCCGTCCTTCGCCGATGCGGTGGCGCGCTTTGTGGAACGCGAAAGCGACGGCATCGAAGCTTATGTCGATGAGTTGCGCGAGCGCAATCCGTTCAAAGAGTAGTCGCCAACGGGATGCGGCAGAGGTATGCTCGGACCTGCTTGAACCGACTCGTGCCAGTGGCGGCACGCGATTGCCGCCTCGCATGCCACCTAACAGCCCCTTCACCCACCCATTTACGACAAGCTGTCAGCCATGCCCTGGTTTCTTTATTTGATCGAATGCAATGACGACAGCATCTATACCGGAATCGCGGTTGACGTCGAGGCGCGCTACCAGAAACATCTGAACGGCACCGGTGCGCGCTATACCCGCTCGCGGCCACCGCGCCGCCTGCTGGCTCAGTTCGAATTGGCAGACCGCTCCAGCGCATCGAAAGCCGAATACCGTGTGAAACGCTTAAGCCCAGCACAAAAACGTGCGCTGGCAGAGGGACGGCTGGCGCTGCCGATGCCAGAAGAAGTAGCAGGCGAAGCAGGCAGCACCGCAATAATGCCACTGACCAATAGCAACTGAGCGCAACACCACTACGCTCAGCCCGTGCATCATCACGCGACTGCGAGCTTCAAATGTCCAACCGGTTGCGCGGCGGGCTTCACATTGATTTCTATGTCGTAGCCCAGCCGGTTAAGGCAATCCATCAACTTACGCTCGGACAGGTTGGAGAAATCGCCGCGCACCATGTCCGACACCTTGGGTTGCGTGATCCCCATCCGCTTAGCGGCTTCTTGCTGTGTCAGTTCAAGCTGCCGCATGGCCTTGATGATCTCGATCACCAGGCCTGCCTTGATCTTCAGTTTGTCGGCATCGGGCAGGCCCAAATCGGCAAACACATTGCCGCTGCTGATTTCGAATTCAGTGTCGTTAATTTTTCGTTTGCTCATTTGCTAACTCCAGAGCCATTACAGCCGCATCTTTCAGGCGAGTGTGGATAATGTCCAAATCTTCTTTCGGTGTCTCAATGCCACGCCGGCTTTTCTTCTGAAACACATGAAGAACGAACACTGCGACATCGAATTTCACGGTATAGACAGCGCGATAAGTGCCGCCCGCGTCATTCTCAATTACCTCAAGCACACCGGCGCCGCCAAAACCTTTCAACACTTTTGCGTCTATATGCCGCTCGCCATGTTGCGCAACATTTAACGCAAAACCGAAAGTACTACGCACCGCTTCCGGCAAGGCCAACAAATCTTTCTTGCTGGCGCCAACCCAGATTAACGGTTTCTCAGGTGAAATATTCGCACGTTTTTTATACATGAACAAGTATATTTTTTAAGAAAATATTGAGAGGACACAACAACCGCGGTGCTTGGAGCAAAACGCGTACAACAGAAGAGAATTTACGCTCACAGGGAGGCACTGTGGCGCTTTTGCGGTGTGGCTGGCCATCAGGCCTAATGGTGAGAGGCCGCGCCACTTAAATCGGGACGCTCAAAAAAATACGGCGTCACCGCTAATTTAGCTGAGCACAAAGCACAGTAAACAGCAGGGACGCCGTATCTTACAGCTAGCGCAGCCGGCTGATATCGGCCGCGCACGAAGCGCTTACTTCTTGTAGTTGGCCGCGCCTTCGGTAATTTCCTTATGCGCCGCATCCACGCCTAGCCAGCCTTCGACCTTGACCCATTTGCCTTTTTCGAGCGCCTTGTACTGCTCGAAGAAATGCTTGATCTGGTCTTTCAGGTAGCCCGGCACGTCATCTACCGACTTCAGGTCGGCCGTCATCGGGCAAACCTTATCGGCCGGCACGGCCAGCAGCTTGGCGTCGACTCCGGCTTCGTCGGTCATCTGCAGCATGCCGAGTGCACGGGCGCGCACGATGGAGCCGGCGAGCAAGGGAAACGGCGTGATCACCAGCACGTCAACCGGGTCGCCATCGCCCGACAAGGTTTGCGGAATATAGCCGTAGTTGACGGGATAGCGCATACCCGTGCTGATAAAGCGATCGACCACCAGCAAACCGAGTTCTTTGTCGAGCTCGTACTTGACCGGGTCGCTTTGCGCGGGGATTTCGATAATGACGTTGAAGTCGTGGGGCAAATCCTTGCCGGCGGGAACGTGATTGAAGCTCATGAAATATCTCGTGAAAGTCCAGGGTCAAAAATCGGAACGACGGGGTTCCGGCGAAAGAAGCGCGAAGCCGGTGCACCCAGGCGGCGCGCATCGTCGCGCGCAACACCGGGGCCGCCGTTTTACACCATGCCGCACCAGACGGCCGACACAATTTATAGCGATTATAGCGAAACCCACCAAGTCGCTGAAATCAGACCGCCAGCGCGCTTGCGCGGTAATGCTGCGCAGCTTGTTCCTGATTGCCCAATTCCTCGTGCAATTGCGCCAGGGTGCGGTGCACACGCACCGACAATGCTTTGTCGTCGGTTGCCTTCAGCGCACCATCGAGGAAAGCTTGCGACTTACCCCATAGCTGCTGCTGGAAGCACAAGCGGCCCAGAGCGAATAATAAATCGGGGTCCTCGGTATGATCGCGCCGCCAAGTTTCAGCGCGCTGTATCAAGGGCAGCGGCTCGCTGCCGGCGCAATCGGCATAGCGGCGCAACAAGCGCGGATCCCAATTCTCTTCGAGCGCATCTTCAATGATCTTGCGTGCCGGCGCGTAGCGTTCGAGATCGACCAACAGGCTGGCGGCGAGGTCCGCCAGACGCGGCGAAGTCTTTTCGGTAGCGGGCAGATTGTGCCAGCATTCGAGCAAGGCATCGGGGTTGTGGCGACAGTCGCGCAGTAAATTCTCGCCGGCTAATTGGCGCAAGCGCACCGCAACCGCGGTGTGAATTGCGTCGCGCTTTTCCAGCGCCTTCACCAGCTTCAGCACTTCGCCCCAATGTTTAAGCTGCTGGCGCGCGCGCAGTGCGATCTGCTGGGCGTAAATCCGTCGAGGTCCTTGAGCCTGCATCTGCTCCAGTGCGGCCAAAGCGCCGTCGGGATCGCGTGCATCGGCGCACATATCGGCTTTCGCGGTTAGCCGCGCATCCTGCCATTGGGGGCCATTCACCGCGGACAGCCATTCGTCGCGCCGGGAGAATTCATGCATGCGGTGTGCGGCGGTCGCGCCGACCAAGCTTGCCGCATTGATGTTTTCCGGCAGTAACTCTCCGGCATCGCGCGCGGCTTTTTCGGCCCGCGGAAAACGTCCGGCAAACAAGTGACCGATCGAATCTCGCAGCGCCGCATGCCCTTTTTCCGCACGCGCACGGCGGCGATAGGCGGCAACCCGGCTCGGCATGGTCCACACATTGCGCACAAAGCGCATCAAGGTATAGAACAGGATAAAACCGACGACAATCGCCGCCACCAACAGATTCAAGGGAAAATCGATGCGCTGGTTGCCCAACACGATCAATACGTGACCATCGTCGACACGCCCAAGTATCGCCAAGGCAGTCGCCAGGATAAACAACAAAGCCAGCCAGATTAGTCCTCGCAACATGGCTTAGCTCCGGCTCTTGAATTGACGCACGGCAGCCAGGCTGGCGCTCATATCCGGCAAGGCCACGGTGGCCGAAGCCTGATCGACTTGCTGCAGCAAATTATGCACGGTTTGCACACGCTTCGAGGTCGGGTCGAAGTAGCGATTGACTGCGGCGTTGGCCGAGCCCAAATCGGATTTCAGTGTCGCCTGATTGCGAGCCAGCAGTGACAAGCGCGCCGACAACAAACGCAGCTTCAGGTTGGCTCTGAGGAAATAACCCTGGTCCGGCGCCACCAGCATCGCGTCCGGATCGTCGATGCGGCGCACCTGGACCAAACTCTTCAAATCACTCCCGGCTTCAAATAACATTTGCTTGATCCACGTCTGCCAAGCAGGCCCGGTAGCACTCGCATCGACGCCCGAACCGGCAGGCTTGGCCCCCGCGACAGCTTGGTCGGCGGGATGTTTTTCCTCGCCCAGCAGCGGCAAGGTATCGACTTGCGCGATGGCATCGTCAAGCTTGATTGCCATACCGGCCAGATCGACCTGCGGCGTAGCTTTGAGTTTTTCGATGTCTTGCTGAATCGCACGCCGCACGCTCAGCATCTGCGGTCCGGTGTTCGCCGCGAGCCGCAAGTCGGCGCTTTGCAAGGCGAATAGCGCAAGCTGCACATTACCGGTGAGCTGCAACTGCTCGCTGGCCGTCGACAGCATCTGTCCGATTTCCGCCAGGGTCCAGTCGTCGCGATTGCGCGCCAGATCCTGGTATTGCTGCTGCAAGGCCTGTTCCGCGGATTGCGTATCTTGCGCTTTGCTATTCACCTGTCCAAGCTGAGTATCGAACTGATGCGCTTGGGCCATGACTTGCACGAGGCGCGCCTCGCTCGCATCTTGGCGCTGCGACACAAGCTGCTGGAGCCGCTCCATTTTGCGATTCAAGACATAAGCACCACCGCCTGCCGCCAACACCACGATCAGCAAAATAAGCCAAGGCAGAACGCTTCGACCGGCGCCGGTTCCGACGGCTTCAAGCAGCGGCGGCGTGGCGGCAGCGGATGAATCTGGTCGCGGTGCGGCTTGCGAAGCCGACGGAGAAGTGGGCTTCGCGGCGGACGGTGAAGCAGGCTGTGAAGCGGACTGTGAAGCGGACTGTGAAGCAGGCTGTGAAGCAGGCTGTGAAGCAGGCTGTGAAGCGGTCGTCGATGCCGAATTCGACGCGCTTGATGCAGCCGGCGTCGAATCGCCGGGTTGGGTGTCGAGCGAAGTATCGTGCGTGTCAGTCATGCGTCTGGAGACCAATTTAGTTGTCTGGCCAGGGGCCAGGGGCGTTGCCAGAGACAAAATCGCGCCGACGATATTGCGATCGCCCGCGCCCGAGAGTGTAATCGTATCAAAACCTAGACTGCGTGCGGTTTCCGCGATGCGTGCGTGTGGCGCAATCGCCTGACTGCGCTTCAGTGCCGCGTAATGCGCCGCACTCAGCGCCGTGCAGGCCAGATCGTTCAAATAGCGCACGCCCTCCGAGCTGGTAAATAACCAGATCAAGCGCTCAGGCCCCTGATCCAGTCGTTGCGCAAGTGCTTGCCACTGCGCCTCGGTCGGTTGCGGCGCACTGCGATGGTAGGCCGTCACGGTGGTGACTATAACCCCCATTGCACGCAGGGTTTCGGCAAAGAGCTCGCGACCGCCGTCGCCGCGCACCAATAACACTTCGCGGCCAGCCAGGGTATCCAGTTGCAAAACGTGATCCAAGGCCTCCAGCAAAGCTTCGGAATCATAGCGCACCGCATCGTCAAGCGCCTCGCCCGATCCGCGCGAGCCCGTCGGTACGGCCTGTCGACTGGCGGATTTGATGGGATAAGCTTGTTCGGGCGTCTGGTAGGTCAACTCATGCGAGAAATCATGCGCCATATCGAGCGCGACATCGACAGCCGGATCAGAAGGTGCGGCCGCGGCGACCTCAAGTTCCGCCCCTTTGGGCGCAATCACCCGAAACCGTGGCGTCGCAATGCCCCATTGAGCCAACGCGCGCACGCTACCCGGCCCCATGACGCCGATCGGCAACAACTTGGGCCACGACACGCCAATCGCATCGCGATAGGCCATGGCCTGATCGATGGCGTTCGGCGAGACGAACACCACGAGCGCATAGCGATCCAGCGTCGACAGGGCGGTATGCAAGGCGCTGGCATCGCTGACCGGACGGATTTCCAACAAGGGGAATTCGACTGCCTCGCAACCTGCGGCGCGAACCGCGGCGATCAGCTCAGCCGCCTGACCGGTCGGTCGGGTAATCATGACCGTCTGCGGGGTCATGGATAAAGCATCAGACATCGCAGCTCCGGCAAAGTTGTGGGTCGTCACGCAAGCGTTTAGGACTCCGTCGCGGGTCGATCGGGATGACCCTGAGTGACCAGCAAGGCTTGCACAATCTCAAGCGCGCCTTGCTGCACAAGCTCGTCAGCCACCTGTTGACCCAACGCTTCAGCTTGCAACAGATCGGCCGGCTGGCTGCGCGCCTGCGCGGATAAGGTGCGCGCGCCGTCGGGTGTGGAGATCGCGGCTTGCAGCCAGAGCGCGCCATCCTGCCAACTCGCATAAGCAGCCAGCGGTACCGTGCAACTACCGCCCAGCACTCGCGAGACCCGGCGCTCGGCCGCAGTCGCCAGGGCCGTCGGCAGATCGGACAGGGGCGCCAGCCAAGCTTGCAAGTCCGGGCGTCCAGAGCGGATTTCGATACCGAGCGCGCCCTGTCCGGCGGCGGGCAAGCTATCCTGGACGTCGATCAGGCTGCGGATGCGTGCGCCCAGGCCCAAGCGTATCAGGCCAGCTGCCGCCAGGATAATCGCGGCATAAGCGCCGCGATCTAGCTTAGCCAGGCGGGTATCGAGGTTGCCGCGCAACGGCTCGACCTTCAAATGCGGGTAGCGCGCCCGCACCATGGCCTCGCGCCGCAAACTTGAGGTCCCCACCACACTGCCCGCCGGCAGCGCAGCCAGGTTGTCGAAATGCGACGAAACAAAGGCGTCGCGCGGATCCTCGCGCTGCATCACGGCCGTCAGCGAAAACCCTGCCGGCAGCAGCATCGGCACATCTTTCAACGAATGCACGGCCAAGTCGGCTCGGCCTTCGGCCAGCGCTGTTTCCAGCTCTTTGACGAACAGCCCTTTGCCACCGACCTTGGACAAGGTACGATCAAGAATTTGGTCGCCGCGCGTCGTCATCCCAAGGATCTCGACTTGGGCCGCAGGATACAGCTTTTGCAACAAGGCTCGCACGTGTTCGGCTTGCCACAACGCCAGTCGGCTCTCTCGTGACGCAATCACCAGAGTGCGGGGCGCTTCAATAGTAGGTATCTCGGAGTTCATAGAAGATGCATCGAAGGACGAGATAAAGTAGGCTAGCAATGGTATCACGCACCCCAACTGACCCAGCCCATCCTAAGCCAATTAGGGACACCCTTAAGGAACCGTATCGTGACGTCTCCCGGATCAGCCCGCAAACTCCGGCCTGAAAGCCTCGCCCCCGAATCCGCAGCCTCGGTTGCGCGGACCCAAACCACGGCGGCCGCCGCGAAGAAACGCAAAACCACGGCAACTCCGGCCGGCGATACCGAGGTCACGCAAATTAAACAGGTGCCGCAAAATCCACTGAGCGACAAAAATCGCGCACGTGACGACAAAGACCAGCCGCTGTTTGAGGACATCCGCTTTTTGGGGCGTTTGCTCGGTGAAGTGGTGCGTGAGCAGGACGGCGACGCCGTCTACGAAGTGGTGGAAACGGTGCGCCAGCGCGCCGTCAAGTTCCGCCGCGAAGACGACAGCGCGGCCGCCCAGCAGCTCGAAAAGCTGCTGAATACGCTAAGCCGCGACCAAACGGTGTCGGTGGTGCGGGCCTTCAGTTATTTTTCGCATCTCGCCAATATTGCCGAAGACCGGCATCACATCCGCCGCCGCCGCGTCCACGAGCTCGCCGAATCGGCCGCGCCGGCCGGCACCTTGGCCCATGCGCTGGCCCGCCTGACCGAAGCCGGCGCGGGGAAAACCCCGGCCCTGCAATATTTCTTCGACCATGCACTGATCGTGCCCGTGCTGACGGCCCACCCAACGGAAGTGCAGCGCAAGAGCATTCTTGACGCGCAATACGACATCGCCAAGCTGCTGGCGGAACGCGATCAGCCCCTAACACGCGGCGAACGCGAAGAAAACGAAGCGCTGCTGCGCGCGCGCGTGACTTCGCTGTGGCAGACCCGCATGTTGCGCGACTCCAAGCTGACCGTGGCCGACGAAATCGAAAATGCGCTGTCCTACTACCACGCGACTTTCCTCAACGAAATTCCGACGCTGTACGCGAATATCGAAAAATTGCTCGCGGAACACGGTCTACCCGCACGTTTGCCCTCGTTTTTCCAAATGGGCAGCTGGATCGGCGGCGACCGCGACGGCAATCCAAACGTTACCGCGCCGACCCTGGAGTACGCCATCACGCGCCAGGCGTCGGTAATTTTCGAACATTATCTGAGCGAAGTTCATACGCTGGGCGCCGAACTGTCGATTTCCGAATTGCTGTGCGGCGCCAGCGACGCGCTCAAACAATTGGCCGCAAGCTCGCCCGATCAATCGCCGCATCGCCAAGACGAGCCTTATCGCCGCGCACTAATTGGCGTGTATGCGCGGCTCGCCGCCACGGCACGCACGCTGCTGGGGACATCTGCGCCCACCATCCGCGAACAGGCCCATGGCGACGCGCAACCGTACCCGAATGCGGAAGCTTTTGTGGTCGACCTGCAAACCCTGGTCGACTCCTTGCGCGCGCATCATGGCGCCACCTTGGCCCGCCCGCGCCTGGAACCGCTGGTGCGCGCCGCCGAAGTGTTCGGTTTCCATCTAGCCAGCATCGACTTGCGCCAAAGCTCCGACATTCACGAAGCGGTGGTCGCCGAATTACTGGCGCGCGCCGGCGTGGTCGCCGACTATGCGGCATTGAGCGAAGCCGAAAAACTGCGCGTGCTGCAAGCCGAGCTGGCCCAGCCCCGCCCGCTGCTGTCGCCCTATATTACCTATTCCGATCTGACCCGCAGCGAATTGGCCGTATTCGAAGCCGCACGCGGCATCCGCCAGCGTTTTGGCGCGCGCGCCGTGCGCAATGCCATCATCTCGCACACCGAGACCGTCAGCGACTTGGTGGAAGTGATGTTGCTGCAAAAAGAAACCGGCCTGATGCAAGGTTGCCTGCTGCCGCTGTCCGACAGCGCCGACGCGGCCCATCAAGAAACCGCGCAGGAAGCCGCGCAGCTTGGCTTGATGGTCATCCCGCTGTTTGAAACCATCACCGACTTGCGCCAGGCGCCACATATCATGCGCGACTTGTTTGCCTTGCCCGGCGTCGATGCACTGGTCGAAGCACAGGGTAACGAGCAAGAAGTCATGCTGGGCTATTCCGACAGCAATAAAGACGGCGGTTTCCTAACATCCAATTGGGAGCTGTATCGTGCCGAACTTGCGCTGGTGTCGCTGTTCAAGGATCGCGGCGTGAGGCTGCGCCTGTTCCACGGCCGCGGAGGCACTGTTGGACGTGGAGGCGGCCCAACCTATCAGGCTATTTTGTCGCAGCCGGCCGGCACGGTCGACGGGCAAATTCGTCTGACCGAGCAAGGCGAAGTGATTGCATCGAAATTCGGCAATGCCGAAATCGGCCGACGCAATCTCGAAACCGTGATCGCAGCCACGCTGGAAGCGACGCTGGCGCCCGATCATGGCGCACCGGCGGCCCAGCCCGACTTCGAAAAAATCATGCAATTCCTGTCCGATCAGGCAATGCAGGCTTATCGTGCACTGGTCTACGAAACACCGGGCTTCACCGATTATTTCTTTGCCTCGACGCCGATTGCCGAAATCGCCGAATTGAATATCGGCAGCCGGCCCGCATCGCGCAAATTCAACGATCCGGCGCACCGCAAAATCGAAGACTTGCGCGCGATTCCCTGGGGCTTTTCCTGGGGGCAGTGCCGTTTGCTATTGCCGGGCTGGTTCGGCTTCGGCAGCGCGGTACAGGCCTATCTCGACGAAGCGAGCTCGCCGGCCGAGCGCAGCAAGCGCCTGAACACACTGAAGAAGATGAACAAGACCTGGCCGTTTTTCGCCACCTTGCTGTCGAATATGGATATGGTGCTGGCCAAATCCGATTTGGCGGTGGCGTCGCGTTACGCCCAACTGGTCTCGGACAAAAAACTGCGCAAGCATGTGTTTGGCCGCATCGTCAGCGAATGGGAAGGCACCGCGAAAATGCTCTCGGAAATTACCGGCAGTGACGAGCGCCTGGCCGGCAATCCGCTGCTGGCCCGCTCGATCCGCAATCGCTTCCCGTATCTGGACCCATTGAACCACTTGCAAGTCGAGTTGCTGAGCCGTCACCGCTCCGGCACCACCGACGATCGAGTCAAACGCGGCATCCATATGACCATCAACGGTATCGCGGCCGGCTTGCGCAATACCGGCTGATCTTAGTCACCAAGCACTTTAGGCCCGAATCTCATGCGATTCGGGCCTAAAGCGTCACGCCTGCGAGAACATAGCCTCACAAGACAGGATTCATCGCTGCTTGGACGAGAGTCCGGCAGATTTAGCCCAGAGTCCAGAGTCATACAACAACGCCCCCAATCCTGACGGCGCAACCGGCCCGGTGATTTATTCCGGGAAGTTGTTGCCGACCACCTAAACCGGCAGCCAGCAGTTTACGATGGCGATTTGGCCGGCGTATGCTTGCAAGCCTATTCCCCGATCCCTATGCCGGTTTATGCCCGGATATTCCAAAGTAGTGTGCATGACTGACCTTCAATTTAACCCCGCGCCGCCACCCGGCTGGCAAGCCCATCTGAAGCTGGGCTTTGCGGCCCGTCCCGGACAAACCTTTCTGGCCGAGCGCCGCCATTTGGGACCGCTGCGCGTACAAAAAACCCTGTATCCGGAAGGCGCGGCCATCTGTCACGCGATCATCGTGCATCCGCCGGGCGGCATTGCCGGCGGCGATTCGCTGGATATCGAAATCGACGTCGGCGCGGCCAGCCATGCGGTGCTTGCCACGCCGGGCGCGAGCAAATGGTACAAATCGAATCAGCGTACCGCCCGTCAAAGCATTACCCTGAACGTTGGCATGCAGGGCCGCCTGGATTGGCTGCCGCAAAACAATATCGTCTTCGATCATGCCAGCGCCGAACTCAACCTAACCTTGGTGCTGGACCCCAGCGCCAGCGCGATCGGCTGGGACGCCACTCAGCTGGGGCGGCAGGCAGCCGGCGAGCAGTGGTCGGCGGGCCGTCTGCGCAGCACCACCACGCTGATGCGCCCTGACGGCCAGTTATTGTGGGCCGAGCGCGCGCTACTGCAAGCCGACGAGCCGCTGCGCTTGGCCTCGCAGGGCCTTGCCGGCTGGCCCGCGTTCGGCACACTGTGGGCCTGTAGCCCATCCTGCCAGGGCGAGGACGCGCGCACACTGAGCGAACGCCTGGCTGCACTGCTGCCCTTCGATGAACAGATCCGCGCCGGCATCACCTGCTTGGCCGGCGACTTGCTGCTGATACGCGTTGTGGCTCGCAAAATGGAAGCTCTGCAAAACCTGCTCACCGAATGCTGGACTCAATTGCGCCCCGCCATACACGGCGTACCCGCGCAACCGTTGCGCATCTGGACGACCTAGGCGAGAACGAGGCCCTCCGGCCTGTGGCTGCGCGCAAGCCCCAAAGGGAATTCCTACGGGGCGAGGGACTTCCTCAGGGGCGGGAAATTAGGACGCGGCCCGGCGTTTTCCTGAACAGACCTTAGCTTCTTATAGTCCACATTTTTTCTGGCCGCTTGCGTTGCATGGCGCTCTCGCGGCACACTCGATGCTGGCGATGGTCTACCCATTTTGCCGGGCGCAATCCAAGCTCGGCCCACCTTTCATTCTGCGCTCTCATGAAACTGACTCCGCGTGAAAAAGACAAACTGCTGATTTTCACCGCCGGCCTGCTGGCCGAGCGGCGCCGCGCTCGCGGCCTGAAACTCAATTACCCGGAAGCCGTGGCCTTTATCACCGCGGCCTTGATGGAAGCCGCACGCGATGGGCAAACCGTCGCCGAAGTGATGCATTACGGCACCACCTTGCTCAAACGCGAGGACGTCATGGACGGCGTGGCCGACATGATTCCCGACATTCAGGTCGAAGCGACGTTTCCAGACGGCACCAAGCTCGTTACCGTCCACAACCCGATTCCCTGAGTCGTATCAAGCAGGTTTAAGCGCAGGCATAACAGCAAACGAGGCAGCCATGATTCCAGGCGAAATGTTTATCGACGCGGGTGAGATCGAACTGAATGTCGGTCGCGCCACGATTACCCTGAGTATCGCCAATACCGGCGACCGGCCGATCCAGATCGGCTCGCACTTTCATTTTTACGAAGTCAATCCTGCACTGGCCTTCGATCGTGAGGCCGCGCGCGGCTTTCGCCTGAATATCGCCGCCGGCACTGCGGTGCGCTTCGAACCCGGCCAGGAGCGCACGGTCGAGCTGGTCGCCTTGGCCGGCGAGCGCATCGTCTACGGCTTCGACGCAAAAATCATGGGGCCGCTGTAAGTGATCAGGCATGGCCTGGCAAACCGATTAACGAACTGATTCGAGAGAACAACATGACGCTTAGCATCGGCCGCCGCGCTTACGCGGAAATGTATGGCCCCACCACCGGCGACCGCATGCGTCTTGCCGACACCAACCTTGTGATCGAAATCGAGCACGACGCCACGATCTATGGTGAAGAAGTCACCTTCGGCGGCGGCAAAGTAATCCGCGACGGCATGGGCCAATCGCAGCGCGTGCATGCCGAAGTGGTCGATACGGTGATCACCAATGCGGTGATCATCGACCATTGGGGTATCGTCAAGGCCGACATCGGCATCAAAAACGGCCGCATTGCCGCCATCGGCAAAGCCGGCAACCCCGATATCCAGCCGGGCGTAACGATTGTGATTGGGCCGGGCACCGAGGTGATTGCCGGCGAAGGCAAGATTGTCACGGCCGGCGGCATCGATACCCATATTCACTTTATCTGCCCCCAGCAAATCGACGAAGCGCTGTCCTCGGGCGTCACCACCTTGATCGGCGGCGGCACCGGGCCGGCTACCGGCACCTTCGCCACCACCTGCACGCCGGGCCCCTGGCATATGGAACGGATGTTGCAGGCCGCCGACGGCTGGCCTATCAACATCGGTTTTCTCGGCAAGGGCAATGCCAGCCAAAGCGCGCCTTTGCTGGAGCAGGTCGCAGCCGGCGCCATCGGCCTCAAACTGCACGAAGATTGGGGCTCCACGCCGGCCGCCATCGACTGCTGCCTGTCGGTCGCCGACGATACCGATGTGCAGGTGGCGATCCACACCGATACGCTGAACGAGGGTGGCTTCCTGGAAGCCACCGTGGCGGCGTTTAAAGGCCGCACCATCCATACCTATCACACGGAAGGCGCGGGCGGCGGCCACGCGCCCGACATTATCAAGGTCTGCGGCGAATCGAATGTGCTGCCGTCGTCGACCAATCCGACCCGCCCGTACACGATCAACACCATCGACGAACATCTGGATATGTTGATGGTCTGCCATCATCTCGACCCAGCCATTGCCGAAGATATCGCCTTTGCGGAATCGCGTATTCGGCGCGAAACAATTGCTGCCGAAGATATCCTGCACGACCTCGGCGCACTGTCCATGCTGTCCTCGGATTCGCAAGCGATGGGGCGCGTCGGCGAAGTGGTCTTGCGCACCTGGCAAAGCGCCCACAAGATGAAAGAGCAGCGCGGCACGCTACCGCAAGATTCAAGCCGCAACGACAACTTCCGCGTAAAACGCTATATCGCCAAGTACACCATCAACCCGGCGATCACGCATGGCATCTCGCATGAACTGGGCTCGCTGGAAGTCGGCAAATGGGCCGATCTGGTGCTGTGGGACCCGGCATTTTTCGGCGTCAAGCCGACGCTGATACTCAAAGGCGGCATGATCGCGGTATCCCTGATGGGCGACCCGAACGCCTCGATACCGACGCCGCAGCCGGTACATTACCGCGAGATGTTCGGCACGCGTGGCGGCGCCTTGGCGCGCACCTCGCTGACCTTTGTCTCGCAAATGGCGCTCGACGCCGATGTTGCGGGCCGCTACGGTCTAAGCAAACGACTGGTGGCAGTCAAAGATACTCGCAACGTCACCAAAGCGCAGATGATACACAACGCCTGGCAGCCGACCATCACGGTCGATCCTGAAACCTATCAGGTGGTGGCCAACGGCGAACTGCTGACCTGCGAACCCGCCAAAACCTTGCCGATGGCACAACGTTATTTCCTGTTCTAAGGCCACATGCGGAAAATCGATAAACGCCTGGGCGCCGGCGTCAAAATGGCGCGCCCGCTGGTCGAGCGCGCCGCCACGCTCACCCTGCCCTATGACGCGCGCTGCAAAAGCCGGCTGGCCGCCACGCTCGATTCGGGCGAGGAAGTCGCACTCTTGATGCCGCGCGGCACGGTGCTCGCGCATGGCGATTTACTGGTCGCCGACGACGGCGCACTGATACGCGTAATCGCGGCCAGTGAAGCGATCCTGCGCGTTTGCGCCGCCACCCCGCTCGACCTGATGCGCGCCGCCTACCACCTCGGCAATCGGCATACCCCGGTCGAAATCGGCGCCGATTATTTGCAACTGGAAGCCGATCCGGTGTTGCGCGCCATGCTGGAAGGCATCGGCGCTACGGTCGAAGTACGCACCGCGCCGTTTCACCCGGAAGCCGGCGCCTACGGCGGCGGCCATCGCCATGGCCACGACGCCAGCTTCGCCGAGGATTACGCTTTGGCGCAGCAGGTGTATGACGAGCACGATGGGTCTCATGGCGGAGGTAAAAAAGCGCATGCTCATGCCGGTCACGCGCATACCCACCCGCATCAACATGATGAAAACTGCGGCCATCATCATGGGCCGAGCGGCCAGGCCGAGCCCCCCGTCGCCGTCCACCCGCATCAGCACGATGAAAACTGCGGCCATCATCATGGGCCGGCCGGTCAGGCCGCCGCGCCCGTCGTCTTCCATCGCCATGCAAAGCGCTGAGCTCACTACCCTGCTGCATCTGGCCTCACCGGCCTTGCCGATCGGCGGCTTCAGTTATTCGCAGGGGCTGGAGGCTGCGGTTGAAACCGGCATCATCCACGACGCTGCCTCGGCTCAGCACTGGATCGCCGCAGGCTTAAGTCAGGTGCTCGCGAAATGCGAATTGCCGTATATCGCGCAGCAAATGCAACGCTGGCAAGCCCAAGACTTCGACGGCGTGCGGCAGGCCAACGCCTGGTTTCTGGCCAGTCGTGAATCGGCCGAATTCAGGCAGGAAACCGAACAAATGGGCTGGTCGCTGGTGTCGCTGTGCAACTCGCTGGAATGGGGCAGCAGCGCGGCACGCGCGGCGCTGCTCAGCGTCAAGCCGATTGCGCTGCCGACCGCCTTCGCCTTTATCACCAGCGCACGTGAAGCCGATGCCGAGGCCAGCCTGACGGCCTATGCCTTTAACTGGGTGGAAAACCAGGTCGCCGCGGCACTCAAGGCTGTGCCTTTGGGGCAGCTAGCCGGCCAACGTATTTTATTCGGCTTGCACGAAGCGATTGCAACAGCCGCAGCCGGCGCCTTACGCGTGGCGCCTGACGATCTGTCGACTTTCTCGCCCCTGCTGGGGATTTTGTCGGCACGGCATGAATCCCAATACTCCCGATTATTTCGCTCCTAATGAATACTAACTATCCTTCCCGCACCAAAAAATTGCCCCCCTTACGCGTCGGCATCGGCGGCCCGGTGGGCTCGGGCAAAACCACGCTGGTTGAAATGCTCTGCAAAGCATTGCGCGACCGCTATGACTTGGTGGTCATCACCAATGATATTTACACCAAGGAAGACCAGCGCTTGCTGACGGTAGCCGGCGCCTTGCCCGCCGAGCGCATCATGGGCGTGGAAACCGGCGGTTGTCCGCATACGGCGATCCGTGAAGATGCTTCGATCAACCTGGAAGCCGTCGACCGGATGCTGACGCGTTTTCCCGATGCCGATATCGTCTTTATCGAATCGGGCGGCGACAATCTGGCCGCGACCTTCAGCCCGGAATTATCGGATCTGACGATTTACGTAATCGATGTCGCCGGCGGCGAAAAAATTCCGCGCAAGGGCGGTCCGGGCATTACCAAATCGGATTTGCTGGTGATCAATAAAACCGACTTGGCACCCATGGTCGGCGCTTCGCTCGAAGTGATGGCGTCCGACGCCGCGAAAATGCGCGGCGCGCGGCCGTTTGTGATGTGCAATACCAAGGCCGGGGAAGGCTTGGACACGGTGATTGCGTTTATTGAAAAGCAGGGTTTGCTGCTTAGTTAAATTGGCGCCCGGATTTGTTCTGCGCCCCGTGCGGTGTAAGCTTCAGTGCCACGCGGGCCACCACGAATTTTTGGGCGTCATAGCCTTTGTCCGCCCCGACGGTCATCTCACGCTCAGGGTCATCAAGCGCCTGTCGGCATCGCTCATCATGACCTTGGCGGCTTCACGCTCGGCATAGCCGTCAGCGATCGTTACGGCGGCACTCGCCACCAATCAGCCGTCAGGTTGAGACGACCATTTGACCCGTCATTGCGAAATTCGCTTACTAGAAATCCTTAACAAGGTGGCTCTCAGTAAGAGTAAGGAGGTCCGATACTCACGGAGCTGTCGCCTGACTGAGCGGTCAACATGATACTTTGGATCGTCGTATTAAGACGCACGTATTGATGCGCCCGAATAATTCCGACATCGTATCTGAATGGACATGGCTACCGATGCTGCCAAGCAAAAAAGAAATGGTTGGCATTATTGATTCAGCTGGATCTGGCTTAAGTGATGAAATCGAAGTTCTTGATACGGATGGCAATCGTTACAAAAGGACATTGGGTGATACGGGCTCGAATTGGATCTTCGTAGATGCTATTCATTGTCACGTCATTTTTTGATAAATAAGCATTCACGATCAGCCCGCAATCATCGCCAACAACACCCGCACAATACGCGCCGTCGCGCCGCGATGGCGCGCGGCGAATGCCGCTGCGGCCTCCCCCATCGCAATGCGCCGCGCGGCATCGTTCAATAAACTGGCCACAGCCTGCGCGAGACCGGCTGTATCAAGAACTCGCACCGCCGCGCCGGTGTTGATGGCGTCGCTAGTGGCTTGGGTAAAATTGAAAGTATGCGGCCCGATCACGACCGGCACGCCCACCGCGCAAGCCTCGATCAGATTATGCCCACCAAGCGGCATCAAGCTGCCGCCAATAAATGCCACATCCGACGCGCCATAGTAGGACGCCAATTCCCCCATCGAATCACCGAGCAAGACCTGCGTATCCGCGGGTAAAGCCTCCTGATTCCAAGTCGAGCGCCGCACATAGCGCAAACCGGCGCGCTCGATCAAGGCCGCGACCTCGTCGAAGCGCTGCGGATGGCGCGGCACCAAAATTAACAACGTCTGTGCCAGGGTCGCCGACGAGGCGTCCTGCAACACTCGCTGGAAAGCTTGCAACACTTCCGGCTCTTCGCCTTCGCGCGTATTGGCCGCCGCCCACACCGGGCGCGCACCGATCGCGCGGCGCCAAGCCTGCGCGGTTTCCAGCGCGCCCGACGGCAAAGCCATATCGAACTTCAGATTGCCAAGCACCACCACTTCACGCGCCCCAAGCTTCAACAGCCGCTCGGCATCGCCCGGACTTTGGGCCAAGACTTTCGACAAATCGCCGAATACGCTGTGGGCCGCCGCGCCAAAGCGCGCCGCACGCCGCGCGGAACGCTCCGACATCCGGGCATTGGCCAGCACCAGCGGCACACCCGAGCGCTTGCATTCGGCGATCAAGGTTGGCCAGACTTCCGTGTCGATCAACACGCCGACGGCAGGTTGCCAATGCTTGAGAAAGCGGCGTACGGCTTGCGGTATGTCATAGGGTAAATAACAACGCTGGACCCGGTCGCCAAACACTTGCTCGCCGGTCGCGCGACCGCCGGGCGTCATATGGGTCAGCAAAATATGGATCTCGGGGCCGGCCGCCAGCAAGGCATCGATCAAGGGTTGCGCCGCGCGCGTCTCGCCCACCGACACGGCATGCACCCAGACCAATTTGCCCGAAGTCGGTGTCAGTTTCGCGGGTGCGTAACCGAAACGCTCGGCGATATGCCGACGATAGCCGCTCTCGCGCCGCGAACGCCACAATAGACGCAACACGGCAAACGGCGCCGCCACCCACCACAGCAAGCGATAGAGAAAATTCAGTACAGCGTATGTCATACCAGATCACGCCCCGCAAGCCGCTCTAAAATACCCAGCGGCGCACATTCGGGCCGCACCATCGCACGAGCAGGCAGGAACAAGGTTTGCTCCAGCATAAATTGTCCCGACATCACGGCATGGGAAGTCTGGTCGGAATAACACACCCACACGCTGCCGGGCGGAAACGCCATACTTTGCTGGGGGCAATCGCGTTGATAGGTTTCATCGGCTTTCATCGCATCGTGCAGGCCGAGCATCAGATGATCGTAAGCACTGCGTGGCGATTTAGTGATGTGCAAGGCGTTCAGCAACCACGCCGAACCCGGTAGTTGCCGCCCGATACGCGGCATAAAGCGGCGCGCGACATCTTCGAAGGGTTCGCCCACGCGCCAGACGCGCGGCACACCGTCCGGGTTCACATTGGTAAACACGCGCAAAATCCGCTCGCCGTAATTCGGCCGCGACGGGAACGCATCGACGTGCAAACGCCGGTCGTCGGCGCGTACCGACTGCGTGCGGCCCTCGACTTGCATCGGCCGATAGCTGGTCGGCGCGAGCCGCAATGCGGGAATATAGTAAGGTACCAAGCCGTGGATCAGCGTTTGCGATTGGCTGCGAAAACGTTCGACCATCTGGGCCAGCGCGGCCACAGTCGCGGCGTCGCCGCGGGCGCCCTTCAAGCGCCCATTGGCATCGAGACTGATATTGCGGGACTTGGGATCGCGCACATCCGGATTGAGAAAGCGCGTTTCAGCCTGCTCAAGCTGAAACCCCAGATGCGGGAAAAACAGCACCTTGCCCGATTCGAGGGCCTCGACGGCGGCGCCTTTGGCGCTCGCCTCCAGATCCGCTAACGACCAGTCGCGCGATTTCAGTTCAACAATTTGTGAGCTCATGCGGATTCTTCAGACCTAGTGTGTTGCGGTAATGACAGACTCGACGCCAAGCATTCCAGGCATAACGAAGCTCATGCGGATTCTTCGGACAAGGCGTAGTGCAAGGTTGGCGTGCGCTATCTTAGCGCCTTCCAGGCAAAACGGAGCTTTATTCGGATTCTGCGGATTCTTCGGAAAAAGTTTGCTGCAAGGTTACGCCCACCGTCCCGATCAACTCGGTGAGCGCGGCGTCCACCTCGGCCGGGGTAGGCGGCGTGCCCGTATCGCCAAGATTGATAATATTGGACGACCAGAAGCCCTCGGTTTTCCAGCGCGGCGAATCGCAATAGAGCTCGATCGTCGGGCGCCGCAACGCGGCCGCGATATGCGTCAGGCCGGTATCGACCCCCACCACCACGGCGGCACGACGTATGAGTGCAATCGCTTCCATCACCGATATTTTCGGCAAGACCAGCGCGTTTTTCATCTTGGCGGCCAAAGCCTGGGCGGCTACCCGTTCGGCCGGCGACCCCCAGGGCAGTAGCACTTGCATACCGCGCTGCGCCAGCGTATCGGCCAGTTGCACCCAGCCCTCCACACTCCATTGTTTGGCGGCACGCGCCGTGGCATGGAAGAATAAGGCATAGGCGCCCGACGGCAAGCAATCGGGAACAGGCTCCGGCTGCGGCACACCAAGCCGGAAATCGACCTCGCCATGGGGACGATCAATAGCGGCGGCATGCGCTTGTTCGTGGGCTTCCCCGTGTACGGGTTCATGCTCAAGCGAATAATCAAGCGCACGCGCCGCAACCTCACGGGCACGCGTCACGCCATGCGTGCGCACCCCAACCGGCACCGACTGATCATGAAAAATGCGCGACAGCCCCTCATAGCCCGAACCTTCGGTGGCGTTGGCCAGACCAACCCGGCGCCCGCCGGGAGCCAGCCTGGCAACCCGCATCAGCGCCCCGGTTTTGAACAAACCCTGAGTATCGAAGATGATGTCGTAGGCCACGCTGCGCAACTGCTTGAAACACGCGGCAATTTCGGCGCGCGTGCCGGCTGTTTGAAGGCTTTTGCGCCAACGCCGCAAGGCGAACGGAATCACGCGCTGCACGTCCGCATGCAAGCGCACTAATTCCACATAAGCCTCCTCGACGACCCAGTCGATCTGGGCGTCGGGAAAGTGCCGACGTAAATCGGACACCATCGGCATGTTATGGACGACATCGCCCAAGGACGACACGCGAACAATTAAAATTTTCATCAGAACGGCAGCAAGGCCTCAGGTTTTTCCGTGAGAATCACACGTTTGAAATCCTGCTGAATACGCGCGAGCGCCGCGTCGTTATCCGCTTCAAAACGCATCACGATCACCGGCGTGGTGTTGGACGAGCGCGCCAAGCCGAAACCATCCGGATATTCGACCCGCAGACCGTCGATCTTGATGACTTCATTCGCGCCTTCAAACTGGGCCGATTGCTGCAAACGGTCGATCAGCAGCAGATTTTCGCCTTCCGCGCATTTCAATTGCAGCTCGGGCGTGCACAGTGAGTCGGGCAGGGCATTCAACAAGGCGCTTGGATCGGTCTCGCGACTGAGAATTTCGAGCAGACGCGCGCCAGTGTACAGGCCATCGTCGAAACCATACCAGCGGTCCTTGAAGAAAATGTGACCGCTCATTTCACCGGCCAGCGGCGCGCCGGTTTCACGCAATTTCGCTTTGACCAGAGAGTGGCCGGTCTTCCACATCAAGGGCTGTCCGCCATGCTTGCGGATCCAGGGAGCCAGGTTACGCGTGCATTTGACGTCATAAATAATTTCCGCGCCGGCATTGCGCGACAGCACATCTTGCGCATACAGCATCAACTGGCGGTCCGGATAGATAATTTCGCCGTCTTTAGTCACCACACCCAAACGATCGCCGTCGCCGTCGAAAGCGTAGCCGATTTCAGCATCGGTGGTGGCCAGCGCGCGTATCACGTCCTGCAGATTTTCAGGATGGGCCGGATCGGGGTGATGATTGGGGAAAGTGCCGTCGATTTCGCAGAACAATTCGATGACTTCGCAACCCAATGCACGGAACAGACGCGGCGCCAATTCACCGGCGACCCCATTGCCGGCATCGATCACCAGCTTCATTTTACGCGCCGGCTTGATATCGCCGACGATGCGCGCCACATAGGCGTCGAGCACATCGTGCTGGCTATAGCTGCCGCTGCCGCTGGCGAAATCCTTATCGACAATGCGGCGATACAACGTCTGAATCTGCTCACCATAGATGGCGGCGCCGCGCAGCACCATTTTGAAGCCGTTATAGTCGGGCGGGTTGTGGCTGCCTGTCACCACGATGCAGGAATCGGCCGTGCGGCCGTCAAGCGGGATCTGGGTGGCGAAATAACCTACCGGGGTCGGAACCATGCCGACGTCGATCACATCGATGCCCGCCGACTGCAAACCTTCGGCCAGCGCACCGGCCAGCTCAGGCCCTGAAATCCGGCCGTCACGGGCCAGGACCACCGCGGCGCCGCCCTGGGCGCGTATTTCGCTGCCGAAGGCCTGACCAATCTGGCGGGCCACATCGGCATCCAAGGTGGTGCCGACTACGCCGCGGATGTCATAGGCTTTAAAAATCGATTGAGAAACCATGAATATTTGTCCTTGTATGACGGAACCAGTCCGCGTTTAACTTATTCAACTTATAATCGCAGGTTAGCGGCCAATTCCAGTTCCAGCGCGCCTATTTTAATGCTTCTGCCGCCTTACGCTGTAATTTTGCTGCCCCCTTCCCTCTGACTCGGTGAATGCTAAAGAAATTCAAACAACCGGATATTGCAAAAGCGTTAGGCAATCTGGCTTGGCTCGGCACCGAGCGTTTGGTCCAAATCGGGGTGGCCATCTTGATCAGCGGCATGCTGGCGCGCTACTTCGGCCCTGAAATCTTCGGCAAGTGGCAGTACGCCAACACCTTATTGCTGGTGATTGCCCCCCTCACCTGGGTCTGCGGCGCTGAAATACTGGTGCCGCTGATCGTGCGGGAGCAGGCGCGCACCGCTACCCCAAACTCGCTGGGCGTCATCCTGGGCAGCGCATTTACCCTGCGCTTCGCGGTTTCGCTGCTCGCGCTGCTGCTCTGTTGGGGCGCGCTGTCTATCGGCTGGCTCGATCCTTTAGTCGCGGCCATGCTGGCGGGCCTAGCCGTCACCATGCTGTTCCGCGAGCCGTTTGGGGTGGTCAGCGCCTGGCTGCAAAGCCAAACGCATAGCAAACCGGCCCTGCTAATCAGTTTAAGCACCGCCCTCCTGAAAGCCGGCGCGGTGTTTATTCTCGTGCACTCCTTGGTTGCCCCAGGCCGTTTTGGGTGGTTGTGGGCCGCTGAATCCTCATTGATTGCTGCCTTACTGGTGCTGTATTTTATCCGACGCCACCATGGACGGCTCGGTTGGCATATTCGTCCCGCGCTTTTCAAGCACTTGGCCTCAGCCGGCACCGTGTTCTGGCTCGGACTGATTTGCATGTATTTGTTTCTGAAGCTCGACCGGCTGGTGCTTGAGCATTTTGTATCCTACGCCGAGCTTGGGCGTTACTCGGCGGCCCAGCAGTTAAATGAAAACTGGATCACACTGGGCCTGATGCTTGCGCAAACACTGGCGCCGGCCTTTATTTATCGCATTGAAAATACCCTGGTCCTGCGACGCAATGTGTTGCGTTTAATGGCCTTGACCGCTTTACTGATGGTCTGCGGCGCACTATTTCTCGACTTGATCGCGGGCTTTATCATTCGACATATTTTCGGCCCTGCCTATCTGGATGCTATCGGAATTTTCCGTTGGGCGGTATGGTTGTCGGTCCCGGCCGGCATCGAGGCAATCGGCAATCTGATTATCTTGAAATTCCAAGCCAAGTATGTGCTGCTGGGAAAATGGCTGTTAGCCTTGTGCGTGGCGTTTATCGTCGACACCGCATTGGTGCCGCACTTGGCCGGATATGGCGCATTAATTGGCCTGGCATGCGGCTACCTCAGCGCCGCGGCCGTCAATATTTACTATTATCGACTTCGATTGTTCTCATGACCGATGGATTGATCGCACCTGTGAACGCTACACATCACGCCTCGGCCACCGCCGACGGCATGCTCGACGATGTGACGGTGCTGATTCCGGCCTATAACTGCCAGGCAGATCTTGACCGCACCTTGGCGTCGCTGGTGAGCGGCACACGGGTCAAGGTGCTGATCGTCGATGACGGCAGTGTGCCCGCGATCCAGGCGCCCGACCTGCCGCAACTGGACATCGACATCTTGCGTTTGACACCCAACGGCGGCATTGAGCGCGCCTTGGCGCAAGGTTGCCAGCGACTCATCGAGCGCGGCGTGCGCTTTATCGCCCGGATCGATGCCGGCGATTTGGCCCTGCCCGGCAGACTCGCTAAACAGCGCGCCTACCTCGACGCCCATCCTGAAGTGGCGGCGCTGGGCACCTGGGTCGATGTCGTATCGATGACAGGGGCGCATTTATTTTCACTGAAACCGCCAACGGAACCCGCTACGATACGTCGCAGACGCTTTTATCGCAGCTGCTTTGTGCACCCGGCGATGATGTTGCGCACCGAGGCTGTGGCACAAGCGGGCAACTATCGCGACCGTTACCGCGCGGCGGAAGATCTCGATTTGTTCCTGAGAATCATGGAACACCATGAATGTGCCAACCTGCCGGAAATCGGCCTGCTGTACGAATTGAACGAAAAGGGTATCAGCGCAACCCGGCGCCGCACCCAAATCCTGTCCACGCTTAAATTGCAACTCCATTATTTCGAGCCGCTCAATCGGTTTTACTGGTTGGGCTTATTCAAAAATTGCCTGCACCTCATGTTGCCCTATCGCGCTTTGCAGCGCGTCAAGCTTGCGGTGTTGGACCGATGACGAAACCGACTATCGTGCCCCATCGCAAGCTACATCTATGTCTGGTCAGTAATACCGCCTGGGCGATCTACACATTTCGGCTGGGTCTGTTGCGCAGCCTGCTGGAAAGCGGCGTGCGCGTCACCGTGATTGCACCTTACGACGACACAGTGGCCGCCATGGAGGGATTGGGGGCGATTCACGTCGACGTGCCGCTGGCCTCGAAAAGCGTCAATCCGCTCGACGATCTGCACACGTTTTATGCCCTGTGGCGCACCTATCGCAAGTTGAAACCGGATTTAATCTTTCACTACACCATCAAGCCGAATATTTACGGCTCACTGGCCGCCATGCTGGCGGGCGTGAAGTCGATTGCGGTCACCACCGGCCTGGGCTATGTTTTTATCCAGAAAAGCCGCACCGCCAAAATCGCCAAACTGCTCTATCGGCTGGCCTTCAGATTCCCGCGGGAAGTCTGGTTTCTGAACTCCGATGACCGGGCGACCTTTATCGATCAGGGTCTGCTGGCCCATCCCGAGCGTGCAGTGCTGCTGCAAGGCGAAGGCATCGACCTGACCCAATTCCAATTCACCCCCTTGGAAACCGACAAAGCGCATTTCGACTTTTTACTGATAGGTCGATTGCTCTGGGACAAAGGTGTCGGTGAATATGTGGAAGCCGCGCGCAGGCTCAAAGCGCTCTACCCGCAGGCGCGTTTTCGCGTGCTGGGGCCGGTCGGCACCGCCAACCCCAGCGCCATTCCGCGTAGTGCATTAGATAATTGGATCAAAGAAGGCATCATCGAATGGCTCGGTGAAACCAGCGACGTGCGCCCGTATATCGCCCAAGCCGATTGCGTGGTGCTGCCCTCGTATCGAGAAGGCATGCCGCGCACTTTACTGGAAGCCTCCGCCATGGGACGCCCGATCGTCGCCTCGCGCGTTCCGGGCTGTCAGGATGTAGTCGAAGACGGCGTCACCGGCCTATTGTGTACCGCGCGCAGTGCGGATCAACTCGCCATTGCCATGGCGCGGATGTTGGAAATGACACTTGAGCAGCGCATCAAAATGGGGTCAGCTGGATGTGAGCGCATGCATGGGAAATTTGACGAACGTGCTATCGTTGCACTCTATTTTGCGACGGTAAAGACACAAACCGGCGTTCCACTTCCTTCGCGAGCCTAAATCATGACCCCCACCCAGCCGGATCACCCCAAGACCACGAACGCCACGCCCGCCAACCCCAGCACCAAGGGCTGCATCCTGGTCACAGGCGGCGCCGGCTTTATCGGCTCTCACACCTGTGTGGAATTACTCAATGCCGGTTATCAGGTGGTGGTGGTCGATAATCTGGTGAACAGCAGTCGCGAGTCGCTGCAACGGGTCGAACAGATCACCGGTAAAACGCTGACCTTTTATGAAAACGACGCCTGCGACGCGCACGCGCTGAATGCCATCTTCGAGCAACATCCGATTCGCGCCGCCATCCACTTCGCTGCATTGAAGGCCGTTGGCGAATCGGTCGCCCAGCCCATCGCCTACTATCGGAATAACGTCGATAGCTTGCTGGTGCTCGCTGAAACCATGCGCGCGCACCATGTGAAACATATTGTCTTCAGCTCATCGGCCACCGTCTACGGCAACCCGCATGCCGTGCCGATAGACGAATCGTTTCCGCTGTCGGCGACCAACCCCTACGGCCAGACCAAGCTGATCGCCGAGCAAATTTTGCGCGATCTGGAGATCTCGGATGCCTCATGGCGGGTCGCGACCCTGCGTTACTTCAACCCGGCCGGCGCCCATGAAAGCGGTCTGATCGGCGAAGCACCGGGCGGCATCCCGAACAATCTGATGCCCTATGTCGCCCAGGTTGCAGTCGGCAAACTCGCCAAATTGCGCGTCTTCGGCAACGACTACGACACCCCCGACGGCACCGGCGTGCGCGACTTTATCCATGTGGTCGACCTGGCGCGCGGCCATCTTGCCGCCCTCGACACGCTGTTCTCGCAAGATCGCAGCTTTACCGTCAATCTTGGCACGGGCCAAGGTTATAGCGTGCTGGACGTGATCAAATCCTTTGAAGCGGCCTGCGGCAAACCGATTCCCTATGAAATCGTGGCCCGTCGTCCAGGCGATATCGGCTCATGCTATGCGAACCCGGCCGCCGCCGCCGCGCTCTTGAACTGGCGCGCGGAATATGGCATCGAGAGAATCTGCGTCGATCATTGGCGCTGGCAGTCGGCCAACCCCAATGGCTTTGTATAATAGCGAGTGCGGGCCCGCTCACGGGTAACGTATAAAAAAAAGCCGCATCTCACGATAGCGCGCTCAGACCTCGCGGGAATCTCATGCTTAGTTTCGCCCTTGCTTTTGCCGTTTCGCTGCTGATTACCTTGCTCGTGATTCGCTATGCGCATTTACATTCGCATCTGTCGGGCGCGCAAGATCTAACCGGCGTGCAAAAATTTCATGCTCGCGCGGTCCCGCGGGTCGGCGGCGTCGGCATTCTGCTAGGCTTGATTGCGGCCGCCTGCGAGCTCTATCTCAGCTATCCGCGCATTTCCGCGGCTATCCTGCTGTTAGTCCTGTGCGGCATGCCGGCATTTCTGTCCGGCTTGATCGAAGACCTGACCAAACGCGTGAGCCCGCTGATGCGCTTGCTATGCACCATGGCCGCGGCGCTGCTTGCTTACTTTGTGATTGGCGCGGCCGTCACGCGCATTAGCGTCCCGCTCTTCGACGACGCCTTGGCTTACCCCTTGGTCGCGTGCCTGGTCACCGTACTCGCCGTGGCGGCCCTCGCTAACGCGGTGAATATCATCGATGGCTTTAACGGCTTGGCCGCGATGGTCAGCTTTATGATGTTCGCCTCGCTGGCCTATGTGGCGTTCGAAGTCTCCGACCCGGTCGTGTTGTCGGGTTCGCTAATTATGATGGGCGCGATTCTCGGTTTCTTTATCTGGAACTTCCCGGCCGGGCTGATTTTTCTCGGCGATGGCGGCGCTTATTTCATCGGCTTTATGTTGGGCGAACTGGCCATTCTGCTGGTCTTGCGGCACCGCGACGTGTCGCCCTGGTATCCAGTGCTGTTGTTTATGTATCCGATCTTCGAAACCTGTTTTTCGATCTACCGCAAGAAATTTGTGCGCGGCATGTCGCCCGGCATTCCAGACGGCGTACACCTGCATATGCTGGTGTATAAGCGTTTGATGCGCTGGGCCGTGGGTGCAAAAACCGCACACGAACTGACTCGGCGCAACTCATTTACCTCGCCTTATTTATGGTTGTTATGCCTGATCGCAGTGATTCCGGCGACGCTATTCTGGCGCCATACCGTGCATTTATTTGTATTTGTGGTGGTGTTTGCGCTGACTTATGTCTGGCTGTATTTGAGTATTGTCAGATTTAAAGTGCCGAGGTGGATGGTGTTTCATCGGCGTTGATAGCCGCTAGACCTCAAGGCCATTCTGCCGCGAAGATTAATGGCTCAGTTTTAATTTGAGATTAGAAACACCGAGTGAGTGCTATTCGGCCTAAACATGGAAATTAAAGCAAAAACAAGCTAAATCTTCGCTTATCTCGAATTAAATCGACATTATCTCTGGCATATTTGCACTCTCACTCGGCAGATAGTAGAGTGGTGTCCGCAAATCCTGATAAAAACCGCCCACCCATTGAGTCAGCACCGAGGCCGGCATGGCTCCCTCGTTTGTCGAATTTCAAATCTATTCGTGACCTGATTGCATGCGCAGCAAACCCATCGTTGTCGATCTGGATGGCACTCTGATACGTTCCGACCTGCTGGTCGAGAGCGGCTTTGCCTTTCTGAAATGCGCGCCGCATCGCTTTTATGAACCCCTTGTGTGGCTCGTGCGCGGCGGCAAACCCTCGCTGAAAGCCAAACTGGCCGAGTGCACAGCCGTCGACGTCACGGTGCTGCCCTATGACAAACATCTGCTCGAATGGCTGCGCGCCGAGCGCGCCGCAGGTCGCACCCTGGTGCTGGCCACCGCCAGCCATGAGCGCTATGCCAAGGCGATTGCCCAACATTTGGGATTATTCGACAAAGTCTTTGCCAGTAGCGAGCAGGTCAATTTATCGGCGCGTGCCAAGCGCGAGGCACTGGTCGCCGAATATGGCGAGCAAGGCTACGACTATGTCGGCAATTCGCATGACGACGTGCCGGTATGGCAAAGCGCCGATCGCGCCTACCTGGTAAATCCGCTGCGCGGCGTGGAACGCGCGGCGCGCAAACGGGACAATGTCGAGCAGGTTTTCGAGAACCGTCCGAACCCGTTAAAAGTCGCCGCGAAATCGCTGCGCTTGCATCAGTGGCTTAAAAATCTGCTGATTTTTATTCCGCTGCTCGCCGGCCACCACCTGCGCTCGATGCCGCTGCTCTCGGCCTTAGTGGCCTTTCTAACCTTCGGCATGTGCGCCTCGAGCGTCTACCTACTCAACGACCTGCTCGATCTCGAAGACGACCGCCATCATCCGGTCAAGCACCGGCGCCCCTTGGCCTCGGGGGCCATGCCGTTGGCCTGGGGTATCGCCTTATTCCCGGTGCTGCTGGTCGCGGCCTTTTCGATTGCGTGGATTTTTCTGCCCTGGCGCTTCAGTGCGGTGCTATTGGGTTATTACGCCCTGACACTGGCTTACTCGATGGTGCTCAAGCGCCGCGTGATGGTTGACGTGGTGGTGCTGGCCGGTCTGTATACCGTGCGCATCATCGCGGGCACGGCCGCTATCGGCACCCATTTGACGTTCTGGCTGCTGGCCTTCTCGATGTTTATCTTCCTGAGTCTGGCGCTGGTCAAACGTTACGCTGAACTCGAAGCGATGCAGGCGCGCGGCCTGGTCAAATCGCGCGGCCGCGGCTATGTGGCCAGCGACCTGCCGCTGTTGTGCTCGCTGGGCACAGCCTCCGGCTACCTATCGGTGCTGGTGCTGGCGCTGTATATCCAGGACCGCGGCACCGCCGCGCTGTATCACCACCCGCAGATCATCTGGATGGCCTGCCCGCTGCTGCTTTACTGGATCAGCCGCACGTGGATCATTACGCATCGCGGCAAAATGCACGACGATCCCATCGTGTTCGCCGCACGGGACCGCACCAGTCTGATTGTCGTGGCGCTCTGCGGCCTGATCTTCTGGCTCGCGCTCTAAGCCATGCCGACGCTGCTTTCCTGGGGCCGTTACCCGAACGCTCCGCAACAACCGCACCCCATCGCCTGGCGCGACCAGGCGCTGCGCGCCTGGCAAAGCGTGCAAGCCGAGCATGGCACGACGCTCGCGTTCGGCAATGGCCGCAGCTATGGCGACAGTTGCCTGGCCGCCTCCGGGCATGTCATGCAAACGCTACCGCTCGATCGCATCATCGCGGTCGATTGGCAGCAAGGCATCGTGCGTGCGGAACCGGGCATTACGCTCGAACAAATCTTGCAAGTCGCGATCCCGCGCGGCTGGATGCTGCCGGTCACACCCGGCACCCAATATGCAAGCCTGGGGGGCGCCGTCGCCAACGACGTGCACGGCAAGAACCATCATGTGCGCGGCACCTTCGGGCGCCATTTGCGCAGCTTTGGCTTGGCGCGCAGCGACGGCAGTCAGTTTGAATGCTCGCCCACGTGCCACCCGGAATGGTTCGCCGCGACGATAGGCGGGCTGGGACTGACCGGGCTGATACTCTGGGCCGAAATCCAGTTAATGCCGATCCGTTCAAGCCAGATCGACGTCACCAGCATTCGCTTCGAGAATCTCGACGCCTTCTTTGCACTGTCCGAAGAACTCGATGCGCAGCACGAATACAGCGTTGCCTGGATCGATTGCCTGAGCCGCGGCTCAGCCCTGGGGCGCGGCATCTTTATGGTCGGCGACCACGCCAGCAGCGGGCCGCTGGAGGTCGATCATCGCAAGAAGCGCACTGTCCCCATTACACCGCCGATTTCCGCGATCAATGGACTGACGCTGCGCGCCTTCAACACACTTTATTACAAGCGTCAGCCACCGGGCAGAATACAATCGCGGGTCAGCTACGACAGTTATTTTTATCCGCTCGACAGCCTGCTGGAGTGGAATCGCATCTACGGCCGCGCCGGCTTTCAGCAGTATCAATGCGTCGTGCCGAGCGCCACTGCGCGCGACGCAACGCGGACGATACTCGAAGTGATTTCGGCCAGCGGCACCGGCTCGTTTCTGGCTGTGCTGAAACGCTGCGGCGATGTGCCCTCGCCGGGATTGTTGTCGTTTCCGCTGGCCGGTATTTCGCTGGCGCTCGATTTTCCGCAACATGACAGCCGTAATCAGAAGCTGTTCACGGCGCTCGACGCAATTGTGCGTGCCGCAGGTGGGCGCCTGTATCCTGCCAAAGATGCGCATATGTCGGGCGCCGATTTTCGCGCCGCCTATCCACAATGGCAGCAGCTGGAGGCGCTCCGCGACCCAGCGATGCTGTCGCTTTTCTGGAAACGAGTCACCCAACCATGAAGAATATCGTCATTATCGGCGCCACCTCGGCCATTGCCATCGCCTGCGCACGTCAGTGGGCGGCCGATGGCGCCCGCTTCTTCCTGGTCGCGCGCAATGGCGAGCGCCTGCAGCAGGTCGCCGCAGACCTCAGCGCACGCGGCGCGACCTTGGCGGCCTGCCATCAACTCGATATCGACAAACTCGACGACCACCCGGCGATGCTGGCGCGCTGCGCGGTTGAACTGGGCGCCATGGATATTGTCTTGGTGGCCCCGGGCACCCTGCCCGATCAGCAGGCCTGCCAGAATGATCCGGCTTTGGCGGTGCGCGAATTCAATACTAATGCGGTGTCGGTGATCGCGCTGCTCACCCCCATTGCCAACACACTGGAAGCGCAAAAGCGCGGCGCACTGGCGGTGATCTCGTCGGTCGCCGGCGATCGCGGCCGGCCGTCGAATTATCTGTATGGTAGCGCCAAGGCTGCGCTGTCGGCCTTTTTGGAAGGCTTGCGCGCCAGGTTGTTCAAGGCCGGCGTATCGGTTCTGACCATCAAACCGGGCTTTGTCGCCACGCCGATGACGGCCGGCCTGCCGCTGCCGGGGCCGCTGGTGGCCAGCGCCGACAAGGTTGCGCTGGATATCGTCAAAGCCATCGCCAAGCGTCGTAACGTGGTTTACACGCCGTGGTTCTGGTGGGGAATCATGTTGATTATTCGGTCCGTGCCGCAGTTTTTATTTAAGCGTGCCTCGCTTTGAGCGGCATCACCACAAGCACATTCAAATTTCGAGCTAAAGTATGAAGCAAACCCGCATTGTGATTCCCGGCGGCGCCGGTCTGGTTGGCCAAAACCTGGTGGCCCGTTTGAAGGCACAGGGCTATAACAATCTGATCGTGCTCGACAAGTTTCGTGCAAATTTAGATATCCTGCGCAAAACTCACCCCGATATCACAGCCGTGTATGCCGACTTGGCGGAACCCGGTGGCTGGGAACATCATTTCGCCGAAGCCGAGGTCGTGGTGATGTTGCAGGCACAGATCGGGGCGCCCACGCTCGAACCTTTTGTGCGCAACAATATCGTCGCCACGCGCCATGTGCTGGCCGCGATCAAACAGCACAAGGTGCCGTACACGGTCCATATCAGCTCGTCGGTGGTCAATTCCGTCGGCGACGATTTCTATACCGACACCAAGCGCGAACAGGAAGAAATCGTGCTGGCTTCCGGCATTGAGTGCGTGGTGCTGCGCCCGACACTGATGTTCGGCTGGTTCGATCGCAAGCATCTGGGCTGGTTGTCGCGCTTTATGCAGCGCGTGCCGGTATTCCCGATTCCGGGCAACGGCAAGTATATGCGTCAGCCGCTCTATGTCGGCGATTTCTGCAATGTGATCATCAGTTGCATCAATTCGCGCATCAAGGGTGCGGCCTACAATATTTCCGGGCTGGAGCACGTCGACTATATCGACATCATCCGCCAGATCAAACGCGCCACGAACGCACGCTGTGCGATCGTCAAAATTCCCTACAGCCTGTTCTACGTACTGCTTAAAGTCTATGCGCTGTTCGACAGGAACCCGCCGTTTACCGCCGATCAATTGAAGGCGCTGACCGCCGGCGACGAGTTCGAGGTGATTGACTGGCAAAGCATTTTCCAGATCCGTGCGACCCCGTTCGCCCAGGCGATGCATGAAACATTCAATGATCCGGCCTATAGCCAGATCGCACTTGAATTCTAAACAAACGCCACGATGAGCGAAGATCGCATTGCAGTGCTCGGCGCCGGTCCCATGGGCTTGGGCGCAGCTTACCAACTCGTCAAGGACGGCCGTAAGCCGGTTATCTTCGAAGCCGACGACCGGGTTGGCGGTATGGCGGCTTGTTTCGATTTCAACGGGCTGTCGATTGAGCGCTACTACCACTTTCACGCCATCTCGGACCACGCGTTTCTAAAGGTTTTGCAAGAACTTGGGCTGGAAGACAAGATGCAATGGCGCGAAACCAAGATGGGCTATTTTTACCAGAACCGCGTACAGGCTTGGGGCAACCCGATGGCCTTGCTGAAGTTCAAAGGTCTCGGTTTTATCGCCAAGTTCCGCTACGGTTTACACGCGTTTCTGTCGACCAAACGCAACGACTGGAAGCCGCTCGACCATCTCGAAGCGAGCGGCTGGATCCGTCGCTGGATCGGCGAAGAAGCCTGGGAAGTCCTGTGGCGGCGCCTGTTCGACTACAAATTCTACGACTACGCCGACAATCTGTCCGCGGCCTGGATTTGGAGCCGTATTCGTCGCATCGGGCGTTCGCGCTACAACCTCTTCCATGAAAAGCTCGGCTATCTGGAAGGCGGCTCAGACACCCTGTTGGAAGGCATGCGCCGCTATATCGAAGCGCATGGCGGCGAGTTTCGCCTAGCCACGCCGGTGCAGAAAGTCGTGATAGAAAACGGCAAGGTGACCGGTATTGAAGCGGGAGGCGAGGTACATGCCTTCGACAAGGTGATCAGCACCATCCCGCTGCCCTATGTGCCGCGCGTCATGCCCGATCTGCCTACGCCGATACTCGACGCCTTCAAGAGCGTAAAAAACGTCGCCGTGGTCTGCGTGATCGCCAAGCTGAAAAAACCGGTGACCGAGTACTTCTGGCTGAACACCAACGATCCGGAGATGGATATTCCCGGTATCGTCGAGTACACCAACCTGCGACCGCTTGACCAGCATATCGTGTATGTGCCCTTTTATGTGCCGGGCGAGCATCCCAAATACCAGGAAGCCGATAGCGTGTTTATCGACAAGGTAAAACGCTATCTGATGAAAATCAACCCGGCGCTGCGGCCCGACGATTTTATCGAGGTGCGCGCCAGCCGTTATCGCTTTGCGCAACCGATCTGCGAGCCCGGTTATCTCGACCGCCTGCCGCCGATCCAATTGCCGATCGAAGGCTTGCTGGTGGCCGACACTTCGTACTACTACCCTGAAGACCGCGGCATCTCAGAGAGTATCGACCTGTCGCGCAAAATGGCGAAGATGATATGACCCCCAGCCATGCGCCGGCGAAACGCCCCTTGGTTTCCAAGAGTTTCCTGCTGTTCCTGTTGACGGGCGGCTTTGCGGCCCTGGTCAACTGGGGCAGCCGGATGATCTACAACCTCTGGATGCCGTTCTCGGCGGCCATTGTGGTGGCGTATATCACCGGGATGATCACAGCGTTTATCCTGGCCCGGCTATTTGTGTTTAAAACCAGCACCCAATCGACGGGCCGGTCGATATTCTTTTTTACGCTGGTCAACTTGGTGGCCGTGCTGCAGACTTGGGGCGTCAGCGTAGGCTTGGCGTATTACCTACTGCCTAGACTGGGTATCCATCTGTATGTTAAAGAATTAGCTCACTTAGTGGGCGTGATAGTACCGGTTTTTACCAGTTATATCGGGCACAAACGCTGGTCTTTCAAAGAACATTAATTATTTGGATTGGAGTAAAGATCCGTTGTTACCGACATCAAATCACGATCAAGCAAGCGCTGAGCGCGATGCCGAAATAGACCGGCTTAAGCAGGCAGCGATCGAGCGTGACAAGCAGATCGCCGAGCTCGAACAAAACCTGGCCGAGTGCGATAAAAAAATTGCCAGCCAGACGGCGGAAATTGACGCCTTGCGCCGCTCGACCAGTTGGCGCTTGACGGCGCCTTTACGCGAGCCCAAGACACAGCTATTGAGGATACACACGCTGACCAGCTTGATAAGACGCAGCGTCAAAGCACGAGGCGGCGTGACCGCGATCTTGTCCAAGGTGGTCCAGCTCTATCGCGAAGGGGGTTTAGCCGCCCTGCGCGCTAAAATTCAATGGCTCAGATCGGGGCCGACCGGGTCCATCGATCGCAAGCTCTACAGCCAATGGATCGAACGTTACGATACCCTCGACGACCGGCTGCGCACCGCCATTCGTCGACGCATTGCCGCGTTCAACCATGCCCCGCTGATCTCGGTGGTGATGCCGACATACAATCCCCAGCCAGAATGGCTGGCGGAAGCGATCGAGTCGGTGCGCAATCAGCTATATCCCAATTGGGAGCTGTGCATTGCCGACGACGTATCCACCGACCCCGCGATTCGCACGCTCTTGGAAAAATACGCGCGTGACGATAAGCGCATCAAGGTGGTGTTTCGCGAGCAGAACGGCCACATTTCAGCCGCTTCCAATAGCGGGCTGCAAATTGCCAGCGGCGAGTGGGTCGCGTTGCTCGATCACGACGATCTGCTGCCGGAACACGCCTTGTATTGTGTGGCGGATGCAATCCTGGCCAATCCGGCGATTCGGCTGATTTACTCGGATGAAGACAAAATCGACGAGGATGGCCAGCGGCACGACCCCTATTTCAAATGCGATTGGAACCCCGATCTGTTCTATTCGCAGAATATGTTCAGTCACCTCGGCGTCTACTACAAGCCCTTGCTGGACCAAATCGGCGGTTTCCGCCTGGGCTTGGAAGGCTCGCAAGACTACGACCTTGCCTTGCGCTGCCTCGAACATATAGAAGCGCAAGCGATTCATCATATTCCGCGCGTGCTGTACCACTGGCGCGTCCACGCGGCCAGCACGGCCGCGGACGCGGGCGCCAAGCCGTACGCCGCGCTGGCCGGCGAGCGTGCGCTCAATGAGCATTTCGCCAAGCAGGATATGGCTTGTCACGCCGAATCGCTGGGCTTCGGCTATCGGGTGCGCTATGACTTGCCCGAGGCGCTACCGCTTGTCAGCCTGATTATTCCAACCCGTAATGGCTTGCAGCTGATGCGCCAATGCATTACCAGCATTCTCGATAAGACCACGTACACCAATTACGAAATTATCATCGTCGATAACGGCTCGGACGACCCCGAAGCGTTGCGCTATTTCAAATCATTGAGCAACGACGCCCGTATCCGCGTGCTGCGTGACGACAGTCCGTTTAACTATTCGGCTTTGAATAACGCCGCAGTTTTACAGGCCCGTGGTGAACTGATTGGCCTCGTCAACAACGATATCGAGGTCATTTCCGCGGACTGGCTATCCGAAATGGTCAGCCTCGCTGTGCAACCGGCCATCGGCGCGGTCGGGGCCAAACTGCTCTATCCGGACAATACTTTGCAGCATGGTGGGGTGGTGTTGGGACTCGGCGGCGTGGCCGGACACGCAGGTAAGCATGCGCTGCAGCCGAACCACGGCTACTTTGGCAGGACCAGTTTAATCAGCTCGTTTTCGGCGGTCACGGCAGCATGTTTAGTGATGCGTAAAGCTGTCTACCTGGAAGTCGGCGGCTTAAACGAAAAGGATTTGACCATCGCCTTCAACGATGTGGATTTTTGCATCCGCGTGCGCGAAGCCGGTTATCGTAATGTGTGGACGCCCTATGCCGAGCTGTATCATCATGAATCGGCGACCCGGGGCATCGAGGACAATCCGCAAAAGCAGGCGCGCTTCGATGCGGAAGTTGAGTATATGCAGCGGCAGTGGGTAGATCTGCTGACAAGCGACCCGGCCTATAGTCCTAACTTGACGTTGGAATATGATGGGGTTGGCTTGGCTTGGCCGCCAAGGGTCAAGTCCCTGGTTTGAAAAATCGGTGATGGATGAGCAGGCGCTCTGCGCCAAGCTCAATCACACATCACAACAGAGATCGGGTAGTTCATAGCAACGGAGCGAGCGTGACTTCAGCGATCGCTCACTCCGAAATCCTGCTTAGCGCGCCACCGACTCCCCACAAAAAACAACGTTATCGATTTTCGGTGTTATTGCGTAACCTTGAAATCCAGATCGTACCGCGTCATGGCTGATAACACTCTCGACATCTTTGCGGTCCATACCCGTCAGCGCTGCGCCAGCAACAATGCCACCTTCCACAAAATACACCACTTTCGGCACGCGATGCGTTCGTTCGTCGAACGCCCAACCTCGTAACCTAACGTGATCGGGATCGTTTGGGATCGCATCAACCGCGTCGATATTGGTGTGGCACGTTTCGATGCCGAGCGACGCTGGCGTCTTGCCGATCGCGTCGCGCACCGCTTTCATGTCCGACAGCCCGAAAACGGAAATATTCGCTTGTATGGCGTTGGCAGTGACATGCTGTAATTGAGCGCGCTCCTGCACAGTGTCTTCGGGATAGATGCGCGCGAGTGCGTCCATGTCTCGCACGCCCAGATCAAGAGCTAGAGTCGACTGCATCTTTTGTCTTGCAAGCTCGCGGCCAACGGCATCAATTGTCGCGATTTGTGAAGAGAAGAGAACCAACGGTACGATGATGGAAAGCGTACGCACCACTGCGATAGTCGAAAGTCGTTCGCGGCACAGATAAGTGAACAGCAGAAAAAGTGTGGAATACAAGAGCAATATCGGTGTCTCATAGCGCCCGGCCAAAGCGGCGCCTAGACCAAAATGCGTCCTGCCGATCGTCGCTGCAACCCCGGCCGCGCCAACGTGAGCAGCGAACAAAACGAGGGCGAGATACATCGGATCGCGTGTCGTTGAACAAAGCCAGTGAATGCCCAGATATAAGCTCGCGCCAATCACTGTCGCGCCAACCAGCAGAGTAAGCAGATCGCAATGAAAAATATATGCGAACGGCGCACCAAGGAACATCAGTAGAAACTTGACCATCTCCACAAGTGGAGCAGCAGGATGCGGCATTGCTACGTAGTGGTGTTTCCAGAGCGCAAACGTCACGACGGTGATAATAATCAAGGACAACATGCGAAACCATGTCGATTTACCGCTCAGCGCGAGCATCGCGATCAGCAAAGGCAGCGCCAGCAGACCGTTTGCCATGGAAACCGTCGACAATATCCCGAGCACAATCGCCGCGACAAACCATGGCATGCGCCGCGTGTCGTGTGTCCAGATCGCCATGCTCATCAGCGCCGCGAGCGGCAACAGGTAGGCCAAATAAAACTGACTCTGGTAGCCCCAGTTGATGTTCTCGGCTTGAAGCCAAGAGAAGCATGGGACAGCAATTAGCATGCTCGCCAAACAGGTAAGCTGGCGATTGGTGCGAAATAGATACCGGGCGGCAACCGATAGTGCCCCCCATAGCAAGAACATCAGTAGTACGTTGATCGGGATCAACAGATAGGACAGACCACCAAAAAACTTATAGTCAAGCCAGAACAATATTTTTGACAGAATGATCCGGTGTTCATTGGCCTGCTCGAAGAATGCCGGCAGACCCTTTAACTGCTCAGTCATGTAGAACTGCAGAGTACCATCCCACATATCCCAAAATGGAACAGAGGAAAACCATCGGACAGCGCCGACAACAGTGGTCGTGATAAAGAAAAGCGGGGCAATAGCCGCCAAGGAGAGGGGTAAAGATAGTCGACGCATGCTTTATTTTTTCTTAATTCTCTGGTGTAAAACCGCATTCAGATTGGGATCAATCTCAACCGTCGGTCTTCATTAGCTTGACCACATGCATAAATTTCCGTGCTCATTTTATCGTGCTTTCCTTACCGTTCCGCGCCACATCCGAATTGTGCAGTGCTCATGCCGCAAAACTTGGCTATCGACTGCGCTTTGATGTAAGCGCATCCTCCGGGGTCGAGACCAGCACTCGCAACGCTCCAGCCGGAATGGAATCCGCTCCAGCCGGAATGGAATCCACGCCAGGCGTAATGGCATCCACAGGCGGCGCTACGTCCGCCATCTCTAGTGGCGGCGCCTGCGTGGGCACGTCCCGCTTGGCGCGAGCAAGCGCTTTGCCGACAACCAGGTTGACTAAAGCTCCGAACGGGCCTGCAACCAGAAGATTGGCCGCAGTCAAGGCACTCGCACCAATCAGCATGTTCTGGTTGCTTTGCTCGACCGGATTGCCGGCAAGGAGGTTGCCGGCCTGCATCGGCGCCATGACCAGACTGAGGGAAGTCCAGTTCTTGAACGTTTCCAGCGACTGCTGCCAGCTCACGTTCGGGTCCAAGGCCTGATTGAAACCGTTGTAGATGTTGAACAAGGCATCTACGCCCAGGTCCACCGCCGTGATCTTGTTCTGGTAGAACATGGCGGTCACGCCTATGCAAATGGCTCCGGATAGGCTGGCCAGCGCGAGCTTGGCAATGCGATCGGGATCGTGAACTTTTCCGCGCGTGGCCCCAGGTAAGGCCGTGAATGAATCCAGTTCGCGGGCGAGATTGTAATAGCCCTTGAGCACCTGCCCAAACTGCCAGTCTGCCGTATCGGTCAGAATTTTCCCGGCCGCCTTGGCATAACGTTGTTGCAAGGCTAGCTCGGTACGTACTGCAAGTACCTTGCCGCCGAGCGCATGAAGTTTTTCCTTGTTTGCGCCGGACACGCCAGCGGTATCGATGCCGCCCACTTTGACGGCCCGCTGATCCGGCGGCAACAGACCGTTGCCGGTAATAAAACTGGCGACTTGTCTTACCGCACGCACGGTGCGGCGAGGCAGCGACGTCACCTGGCCCGGGTAGAACGTATAGGCTAGCGCGACTGCCGACGCGGTGGCGGCGCCGATGCTGTAAGCCGGATTATCGGCAATCCAGCTGGTTTCGCTGAACAGATTCAGCGACAAGGCGATGCTTTGTATCACATTGGCATAGTCGCGATTCAGGTAGAGGTTGGCGATCGCAGCGTCGTCGGCTGTCGCCCGCATCCCGAGACCACCCCGCAGCATGGTCGTCTTGACGTATGACGCAATAATGACGCACATTTGTTGCCGCTCTATCGGCACCGCAAATAGCGGCAGTACGATCGGCAGCGGCGTACTCAGGATCGCCTGTGCGACGAGTTTCGCGCCTCGTTTCCATGGATTTGTGTTTTTGATCAAGCTGTCGATCGCGGCACGCGTATCGTTAATGCTGTCGCGAAAGTGCTTTTTCAGATCGGCGGGCAGATCCAATTCCGCAATATCCTTTGCCCAATTGCTCAGTTGCTCCTTGAGCTGCGGTAGTGACATTTGACCGGGCGGCGGATGCATCATGCGCTCACGAAATTCCTTGTCGTCGCCCGTGTTCAAACCGGTGTAAAGATCCGTTTGGTTCCAGACCCCGGTCGCCACGTTCGATAACATCGTGGAAAAACGCCTGTCCGACGATAGTGGCAAGGCGATTTGCCGCTCATTCTCGGCGGCATTCGCTGCGGCATTCGCTGCGGCATCCGCCGCAGACTGAGTGGGTGTTGCAGGAGCGTCGGCAGGCGCGCTGCCGGCCCGTTCCGTAGAGACTGCCCTTTCGACTGCCCGTTCCCCCGCCTCAAGGTCTCGCGGCGTTGCCACAGCTTCTGCGGGCGAGTCTTTGCGCTTTTTTTTCCCCAGTGTGTACATTAACGGAAGACTGGCCGCAGCCAACCCGAGTGCCGTAGCACCTACCGGTACAGTGTATTTCTCCTGAAACTCGCCGCTCTGCGGCAGGCTGGGGACGTACACATGCGTCGGCGAGTCGCTTGCGACTTGGTGTGCTCGGTTTGCCGAGTTTGCTTTCGCCGATAGATTTGCTATGTCCCAGGGCAGCGGCGAGAGGTCGTGCGGCACTGCCGGCGCGGGCACTGACGGCGCAACGTGTCCACGGGCGCCGGAGGGTCGCGTGGCCGTTGCCATGCCGCTAGCAGCAAGTGCAAGTACCGCGAGTTTCTTCAGCGACGGTATTTGCAGCCTCCCCCTGTGCGGCGCGCGCCGCGCTTTGGTCTGCGACGCAGAAGTGGAGGCCGGTGACTCGGCTTGGTTGTTAGCACCACTGGGCGGGCCTTGTGCTGAGCGCCCCTTCAATCCGTCCAACGCCGGATTGGAGCGCTGCGGCGGCTTGCCCGCCGATTCAGTTCGCGCATTCTCGTTTCCACCCTCGGTACCTAGAGGGGCTTTGAAACTGGAAATAGGCGATACAACCTTCGGCATTTCGCTCTTTTATTGGATTACGAGTAGTGTCTAATAGTATTTTTTCTCCACTCATACTCCGCTTACTTAACGAAATGCAAACGCCGATTACGAAGCCGGACTTCCAATACTTCCTTATAAAGAAAGCAGATAAACGGCTAACAGCCGATCCGGATTAGCCCCTTACAATTGGCGTTGTTGAATTAATCGATCTTTCTACGCGGGTAAGAGACCAAGCACCTCAATCGAGCGCGGCAAAAATTTCCCATAGCGCAGCAACGACGCCCGAATCTCCGCCGCGCCGATTTCGTAGAAATTTTCCACCTCGGACTGCCGGACCCGCTTGGCGCCAAAGCGCTCATGAAAAGCCCAGACGGAGGTGTTGTGACGATCGACTTCAAAATGGGCTGCCGAGAAACCCAGATAATCGAGCGCGTAGCGATAGACGATCAGCGCCGATTCCAACGCCACCGAGGCCGGTGCGCCGTCTTTGACGATCCAACTGCCCCAGGAAAAGCTCTTGCCGATGGCATTGTAAAGACGCACCGTGCCAAGCCGATTCATCTCAAGGTCACAGATCACAAAATACGCCTGACCCGAGCCTTCGAGGTAGCGCTGCGTCCAGGCGATTTGCTGTTGCAGATCGCCGTCGGTGGCCGACAGGTAAGCGCCTTTTTTAGGGTCCAGGCGCAGCCCTAGAATAAAAGCCGCATCGTCCAATGTAACGTCGCGCAGGACCAGCTTATGGCCGCGCAATTGCGCCGCACGTTGGATGATAGGCGCCGCCGTCACGGCGCACTTGCGCCCTGCAGCGCTTCTTGGAGTATCGCTGCCACATACGCGATCTGCTCCGGCGCCAGATGCGGGCCGATCGGCAGACTCAAGACTTCGTGGCTAAGGCGCTCGGCGACGGCGCTGGGCCCCGGCACAAGCCCTCGGTAAGCACCCGACTGGGCGGGTGGGATCGGATAGTGTATTTGCGTGGCAACGCCACGCTCTGCAAGGTAGGCCATGACCCGCTCTCGCTGTGCCACGCGTACCACAAATAAGTGCCAAGAGGATACCGCGCCGTCGGTCAGTGCCGGTAGCGTTAACGGTGCGTCTTTAAGCAACTCCCGATACTGCGCCGCTTGCCCTATCCGCAAAGCGTTCATCTCATCGAGCGTGCCGAGCTTGACGCGCAGAAAGGCCGCTTGCAATTCATCCAGACGTGAATTGAAACCCTGAGCGTCATGATGATATTTCACCGATGAGCCGTAATTAGCCAGCTCACGAACCCGCTGGGCCAGCAGCGGGTCATCGGTGACCACTGCGCCGCCGTCGCCCAAGGCGCCGAGATTTTTGCCGGGATAGAAGCTGAACGCGGCCGCATCGCCAAGGCTGCCTGCGCGGCGTCCCTGGTAAAGCGCGCCGTGCGCCTGGGCCGCGTCTTCGATCACTTTCAGTCCGTGGCGCTGCGCAATCTTCTGCACTTCGGCCATTTCGGCCGGTTGGCCATATAAATGCACCGGAATAATCGCGCGCGTTCGCGGTGTAATCGCCGCTTCAATCTGCGACACGTCGAGATTGTGGCTATCGCTGCGCGGCTCAACCGGCACCACGGTCGCACCGGAGTAGGTAATGGCCAGCCAGGTCGCGATAAAGGTGTTCGAAGGTGCAATCACTTCATCGCCCGCGCCGATATCGTAAGCGCGCAGAATCAAATGCAAGGCATCGAGCCCGTTGCCCACACCAATGGCATGTTGCACGCCGCAGTAATGTGCAAACTCCGACTCAAACGCGCTGACTTCCTTGCCCAAAACGAACTGACCGAGCGACGTGACACGCTGATAGGCCGCGTCGAGTTCGCTGCGCTGCCGGCCATTGATGGCGGCGACATCGAGGAACGGGACCTTCATTCTGCACCTCGCGCCACGATGTAATCGTCATAATCGCGGTAGTAATCCGATTCATCATAAAACTCGGACGCCAGCGACAAACACACCGACCCCGACGAGAAATTGTCGAGTTCCCGCCAGATCATCCGCGGGATATACAGGCCCATATAGGAGCGATTCAGATGGTAGGTTTTTCGATTCACACCATCGTCGACATGCACGTCGAAGCTGCCCGACATCGCCACCAGCACCTGCTGCAGGGCCTTGTGGCTATGCCCGGCGCGCGCGGCGCCGCCGGGCACGTCATACAAATAATAAATCCGGGCGATATTGAACGGGATTTGCCGGCTATTTTCGACAAAAGTCAGCGCGCCGCGCGGGTCTTCTATGCGCGGAAATTCCAAGATCTTGCAATCGGAGATTGTATTCATCGGCTCGAACAAGGACTAGGGCTAGGGCGGTGCTGAAATCGGATAAGCCATACTAGCAAGCGCACCTCCAATTTGCCAGCAGGATGGGACTCAAGGTCTTTTACGCTTGGGGTGTTTCTGAAATCAGACGCACCAGTTCCACCATTTCGATTTCGCGGGCCCGATTCAGCGCGTCCAATTCAGCCTCGCTGACCGCCACCTGGCGCTCACGACGTTTGACCTGGGCTGCAGTCAAATGATCGTCCAGGGCATAGTGCACGTCATCGAGAAACAACTGCAAGGGGTTGGCGGCATGCGGCCGTTTCATCGGCGCGGGGCGGGCATTGGCGCCCGCATCGATGGCCTCGGCAAGCACCGCGGCCGTATGAAAGCGCTCGAAATGTTGCCGGGCTTCCAGGGACTCGCGCGCCAATTGTTCGGCCGTCAAAGCGCCCAGATGCGCAAGCAACTGCTCCGGCTCGGCCCACAAAAATGCGCTCGGGTAATACATGTCCCCGGCCCCATAGAATGGGGAAATATAGGAGTTGTGGCCGATAATCGGCACGCCGGCGCCCATCGCCTCGATCGCGGTCTTGGCGCCGCCCAGAGGAAACGATGACAGATACACGTCGATCCGATGTTCATGCAGTGCCTGCCAAATACTCGGCACCCACGGCACATGAACGAAACGTTCCTGGGGGATAGCCCGCGCGCTCAAATTATCCTGAATACGCTGCAACGTGGCGCCGGACAGCGGGCCAATATGTACATGCGTGCCGCCGGTGCGCTCCATGACGCGCGCGATGACGTCCGCGTAGGCGTATTTGTACGATCCTTCGAATTTGTTATGCGAGCCCGAGGAGCACGTCCGCAAGCGCCCCTCGGCCAAAAACGCGGTGGCAGCCGAACGCATGCCCAAGTCCTGCGCGACCAGCGGCCAATATACCGGATGTTTGATCCCCACCACATCGTGACAATTGTGAAAACCCATGGGATGCGGGTCGATATGCAGCGTGTGGGCCAGCGTCACGCCCAGGCACAGTTGGTGATCGCCGTGATGATAGAACACGGTCTGGTCCGCCAGCGACGCTTGCGCCGCGGCAATCGCGACCGGGTCTTGATGGTGGTTCATTAACACCAGCTTGCGCGGCCGCAAGGCCAGCAGGCGGCGCAGAGTCCAGCGCAGCTTGTCGGCCAGGGCGCCCGCGGGCGCCATTTCGCCCGTCACCGAGGCGCCGAAACGCTCTTCGATAATAGTCGGATCGGCTTTGTTAAAGGCATCGGTGAGCAGCACCACGGTGCGCGGACCGAAGCGCTGCGTCTCAAGCAGATCGACAATCACGGCCGTGTGACCGCCGGTGCGGTATAACTCGGTCGCAAGCACGACGCAGTCGGCGCGTGTATCGTCTGCTGCGTCCGTGTCGGCGCCAGGTCCTTCGCCATCACGGAGTTCGGCGAGAAAACTGTGCCCGACCATTTGACAGAAGCCATCGAGCATCGGGTCGGCAAACACGCGCGCGATACTGCGACGATCGAGAATACAGGCTTGCACAAAGGCTTGTACTTTCAGCAGCGCGCCTTCGGCATCGCCGCTTTGCCAAGCCGCATTCAGTTCGGCCGCGAGGGCTTCAATGGTCGGATAAAACGCGTCGTCCGACGAAACAGAAACCGTGCTCATAGTGTCATCTCCGTTTCGGATCGATTCAAAACACACCGGCGGGCTCAACACACAAGCTTTGCCGGACCATTGCGGGTTCACATAGAGGCGCAGTCGCCATCCGTAGAAGCGTTACATGCCGCTCAAATTTCACCGTCGGCGTTAATCAAAGCCCAATAACGCGCGCACCCCTGCTCCAGCGAAAACATCGGACTCCAAGCCAGTTCCTCTTGCGCGCGGCTGATGTCGAGGTAGATGCGATGCACATCGAAGGCCCGTTCCGGCATATAACGCACGTGCCCAATCAGATCGGTCTGCTCACACACCACGCGCAGCACCTCTTCGAGCGTGTGGCCGGCGCCGCTGCCGATATTGTAGGTACCCGATTCGCGGCGCGCGCCGGCTGCGAGCAGCGCGCTGACCACATCGTCCACATAAATGTAATCGCGCACGACCGAGCCGTCGCCCCAGATTTCGATCGACTGCCCTTTCATCAAACGCTGGATAAAGGTCGGAATCACACCCTGCACGCCAATATGGTGCTGATGCGTGCCGTAGGGGTTCGCTACGCGCAGCACGTTAGCCACCAGACCGTTGAGCTCCGAATACATATGCAGATAATGTTCGACGGCGAGCTTGACGACGCCGTACGAGCACAACGGTTGCAAGGGATGCGTCTCGGGCACCGGGAGTTGGCTGGGGTTGCCGTAAACCGTTCCGCCCGAAGACACATAGACGATGCGCTTAACTTGCGCGACCTGCATCAACTGCAATAAACGCAAGCTGCCGCCCAAATTATTGTGCACATCGGCGACCGGGTCGGCATTCGAAGTGCTCGGCACGGTGGTGCTAATCAGGTGGTACACCAGATCGACACCCGCAAGCGCAGCCTCAAGACCACTGCCATCGATAAAATTGCCGCCGAATAATTCAACGCCGGCCGGCACCGACTCACCGTCTCGCAAGGGCCGGTCGAATACGCGCACGGACGCGCCGCCTAGCAACAGGGCATCCACCAAATGGGTCCCGAGAAAACCTCTTCCGCCCAAGACCAAAACTTTCAAACCGGAGACCGAAGCATCCATGAACACACACCCTCTCGCTTAACGGGAAACGCCCGGCGCATAAGTTACTTTGAAATCAAAGCCGGCATGATGGGCAATGGTCGGCAACAATCTTTCAATCGCATGCAGCATGGAGCCGTCGATCGGCAGCGGCTCATCGGGATACTCACTCCAGTCGAGTTGCAGGTCGAACAGCGGTTTCAATGCCTGGGGGCGCGCCCAAAACATGGTGCCAATCGCAAAGGTGAAAAATTGCGTCGGCAAAGTCTCGATACCCATGCGCGCCGCCAGCTGTTCACCGAACAGCTGGTTTTTATCCCAACCAATGGAATTGGGATCATCGGCGAACACCATGCCCAGTTTGGGATTGGCGGCAAATTCCGCCAAGATGGTCTGCACCGGCCGATGGGTGGGCCCAAGCAAATTTTGCATCAGAAAATCGACCCAGTCGCGCACCAGATTTGAGCCTACGACATGCACGCTTTTCTTGGTGTGGAAATGCCCGATCACATCGTACTTCAGCAGATCGTCGGCAAACTCGCTGAGCAGCGGGCCGATGTCGCGACCCCGATTCGGCACGATACGGATCTCATGAGTACCGCGCTTATATTTGGCGAGCCGCACCCGCACATCGCGCGCCACCGCATCGGACGGCACGCTGATATACAGATCGCTGTTCACCTCATTGGCCTGCAGACGCTCGACCAGATCGGTCAGCATATCCGCATAGAACACATGCAGGTGTACCGCGACCTTCAGCGTTTGCGGCACGGCAAGCGCTGCTTGCCGCGATACATCGATGACGTTTGCCTGCCACGGGCCTTCAGGCTTACCCGCTTGCAGATAGTGACTCAGCGGATTGATTTGCCGATCCGTCAAATCGTGATGCTCGGCGTAGACGTGCGGATAAAAACCGGGCAGCGCCTTGCGCGCATAAATCCGCCCTTGGCAGGATTTAACGTATTCGCGAATCGCCTCTTCGCGGCTCTTCGACGACTCAGGCAGCAAATAAAACGAGGCGTTGAAATCGTCGCCTTGCGTCAGCAGCTCGATGTCCTGCTGTTCCTGGCTGACGGCCTGGTTCAGCACGCCGCCGAGGTCGATCAATTGTTCGACATAGTGTTGCATATCGAAACGGCTGTGCGCGACGGCCCGCATTTTTTCCGACAGCGCCGCGTAAGTTGCGGGCTCGCGATACAACTGGGTAATGCGGCGCGCGGCCTCTTCGACACTCAAGAACGGTAACACGCAGATTGCGGCGAGCGGATCGTCAAGCAGATTTTCGGCCACACCCGTGGCATCTTCGAAACACAGCACCGGCAAGCCCGCCGACATCGCATCGATGGCGATATTGGGCAAAGGATCGAGCCTGGACGAGATAAAGCAGACATCCGCCAGGCCGTAAATTTCTTCGAGATCGGACGTCGGCCCGAGCAGTTCAAAGCGATTTTTGAGACCCGACTGCTTGACCTGCTCCTCGATAAAATCGGCGTAATCCTGGTACACGCTGACGACGCGCCCGATCCAGACCATCAAGATATCGGCGTCGGGGTCGCGGCGCTTGATTTCAGCGGCCGTCGCCACAAACAAATCGACCCCCTTGCGATACTCGACCGTGCCCGCACCGAGCACGATAAACGGCTTGGTTTTTCGGTTCGCGATCAGCGTTGCCAACGCATTGGCGCGTGCCGACGCTTTGTCCGAGCGCGGCTGCGCCGGAATAATCGATTTGCCTTGAGGAATAATCGGCGAGGCCAAGGCCGCCGGGCGCGTGCGCTCGATCGCCGCGCTATCGCGCACCATGCTCGCGGAAAATACCGTACGCCCGGCCCAGGCCATGGCGTCCACCAATTCGTCAGGTGAACAGAAGAAATTAAAAAATTCGTGGATCAGCAGTACCGACGGCACGAAGTTTTCGGCCAACGGTTGCAGCACGCCGCGTGAAACGATGCTATTGACGATCGCCTGGCGGAATGTATAACGCTTGCACAGCGCTTCGATCACCGGCGTGATCGCGTAAGCATGGCGGTCGGCCGGTGTATACGGCCCGACCACGACGTGGGCTGCCGTATCGAAGTAGTCGAGAATATCGCCGTCGCCGAGCAGCAGGACCACCACATTGTATCGATGACGCAATTCGGCGCAGATATTCCACGCCAGGATCGGCGCGCCGGTGCGCGTGGCTTCGTGACTCACGACCAGCACATAGTCTTTGTCGGCCGAGAGCGCTTCGCCGGTTTTGCGCATGCGCAACGGTGCGGGCAAGCCGGAACGCCCTTCGGCCTTACCGAAATGAAGATAGTGATGGTAAGGGTCGAGTTGCGCCTTGCCGACATCGGGATAGCGTTTCAGGTAATAGGCGACATCGAAGTCCGATGCGGTGACCACGGCGTCGGTGACAACCGAGTCACTGAGCACAGAAGCGACCGTTACCGATACGCGCGCCCCGGAAGGATTGCTGCCGGCGTCTGCAGCAGCGTAAGTCACTGCCGCAGTCGGCGTGCCGGCAACACTGGACCTAGCGCTGGAGAGCAAGCGAGCGACGACTCGACGCGCCACGCGAAACGGCCTCATCAGTCGCCACGAGCTCGATCTGATGAAGGCTGCAATCTGTTCGTCGCGCTGTTGTAATTGACCTTGCATCAGCGCAATACGCCTTGCCGCATCAGCTTGCAGGGCAGAAATGCGCTCCGCTGATTCAGCTTGGATATCTGAAATACGTGCCGCGGCTTCTGCCTGAGACGTCGACAAGCGCTGTTGGCACTCGCTTAACTCGGCTTGCAATGACGCCAGTTCAGCCTTGCGTTGACCCAGTTCGAGATGAAACAACACCGTCTGCGCGGCCGGATTATCGAGCGACGGGCTAGTCACCGCAAGCCGATCGCGGTCGACGGTGGCGCCCGAGTCGGGTTGATGCTTGGCGTTGCGCTGCGGCGCATGGGCCGCCCGATGCACAAGGCGCTCCGCGATCAAGGTCACCGCGTGGTCATGCGCTTGCTTCAGTAAGAACGCATTTCTTTCCGACAATTGCCGAATAGCGCTTTCCTGGCCTTCGATGCGCGCCTCGAGATTTGCCGCATGCTGCCGCAATTGCGCCAGTTCATCGAGCGGCGCCGCAATCTTGGCCGCGCCCGCATCGACCTGGGTATCGACCTGCGCATCGATGTGATTCCCCTCCATCTGCAACTGTTCCTTAAGCACCGCGGCTGTCCCCTTTAATGCTTCAAGCAAGCAATTCGCATACCGTTTTTTTTAGAATTATGACGCTCATGCTCATGCAATGGCGTCGGTAGGCGCTTGCACTGCCGGCTCACCCTTACGGTGAATACTCTTGATCTGCCCATGTTCCAAGGTAATTTGCACATTGCATAGCTCGTCGATAATCGCTGCGCTATGCGAGGCCAAAACCAGAATGCTGGCCTTGCCGACAAACGCTTTCATGCGCTCTTCGGCCTTCAGCACAAAATCGGCATCGCCGACACTGAGCCATTCGTCCATCAGTAGCACATCGGCTTCGACACTGGTCACAATCGAAAAGGCCAGGCGCAAGATCATGCCGCTCGAATAGGTACGCACGGGCATGGTCAGATAATCGCCCAAGCCGGAAAACTCGGCGATGGAGTCGGTCAGCTCACGCATTTGCTGTTTCGACGCACCCATAATCAGCCCACGAATCACGATATTTTCGTAACCGGTGGCTTCATGGTCCATGCCCAAGGTCACGTCAAGCAGGCTGGTAATGCGCCCGCTGCTGCGCATCGACCCGGTGGTCGGTTCATAGATTCCGGCGAGCATACGCAGCAGGCTGGTTTTACCGGCGCCGTTGTGCCCCATCAAACCGATGCGGTCCCCCGGCCTGATCTCCAGGGAGATGTCTCGCAGCGCTTCGACCACGGTAATATTGCGACTCGACGAGGCGATTCTGCCGCCCGTTGCCGCCGACAAGACTAGTTGCTTTAAGGAGCGATTGCCGGCGCCGTACACCGGCAAATGCAGGCTGCAATTTGAAAGGCTAATAAAGACCATGGCTCAAATCCAAAAGGCCACGCGTGAGCGGAAGCGAATAAACAAAGGCATCGCAATCACGTACAGCAAAACGGTGATGCCGATGGTCGTCGAATAGACCCCGATACTCGGCAGTTTCCCCAAGATGGGGCCGCGCACCAACTCCATAAACAGATACAGCGGATTGTAATTGGCCAGATAGGCGCGCGTGCCGAGATTCTCGGGGCGCCAAATAATCGGTGTCAGGAAGAAGGCCAATTGCACGATGCTGGCGACAATCGGCTGCATATCGCGAAAGCGCGTGCAAAAAATGCTCAGTATCAGGGACGCCGGAAACGCCGCCAAAACGATTAACAACACGCCGGGAATCGCCAGCAGCCAGCTGACTTGCGGCGCAATCCCCACGTACAACATGATGGGTATATAAGCCACGATGTTATGCAGGAAAATCAGCAGATTGCGATAAATCCCGCGCAGGGCATGCAAGCTCAGCGGCAAACGTACCGAGCGAATAATGCTGTCCGCCGAGGTAAACGCGGTACAACCGTCGAGTATCAGCGTTGAGATCAGACCCCAGGTGATAATACCCAAAGACAGATAGGGTACGAAGGCGTGCAGATCCTGTTTCAGCAAGGCGCCGTAAAGCGGCCCCATGCCGGCAATCGTCACCAGCATGGTCAGGGTGATCCAGAATGGCCCCAGCATGGAACGGCGATAGCGCTGACGGATGTCCTGCATACCGAGAGTCATCCAGACCGGGTAGCTGCGAAAGCCGTCCAAGACATCTTTCACCCCACTACGTACACGGCTGGGAGCAGTGTTGCTCAGCACATTGACATCCATTTAATCATCCTATAGGTGTAGCGCGGGGCGGCAAATTGTACCATCCCCGCCATAAAGGTCCAACGCGCGGGCCGGTGCTTCGGGCCGACTGCCAAGCCGCGCCAACCCGGCTTCCAACCCGGCTTCCAAGCCCGCGTCCAAGCCTGTAAACACAAGCTCGGGCGGCCTCGAAATGATACCCTCGCAGCAGTGCGCCAAGCGTACGGACAGGTATTTTCAGCTTGACGGCCGACTCGAATCGAAACGCCCCAACTTCCCCCGCCAGCCATCCCACAGCCCACGTAAAGCCATCTTCAGATGCTGGCGCCGTTGCGTCGGCATCAAACTGTAGATCACCAGACGCACCGGCATTTTCACCAGCTCCGTGGACTTCCAGCTCAAAGGCAAATTCGGCCGCCGCATCAAGGCGACGGCATTTCTGAACAGGTAATAGTGACGCAAGGGACTATGCATCGGGTAAGCGCGCCCAAACACACGCACCGGCTCGCCGCCGAGCTCATGGCGCATTCTGATCCAGGGCGCGCCGAGGATGCGATAGCCACCCAGCTTGGCGCGCAAACACCATTCGAGGTCGACGAAATCGATAAACAAGGCATCATCCATGGCACCGATCGCGGACCAGTAGCGCAGGTTGATACACGACCCCGAGGTAATCAGAAAATCGACCTCGATTAAGTCCCGGCCTTGCGGCGCCACTCGCTCCAGCGTCCAATGCCGAAAACGCACAAACGGCGCCACCCCTCGCAAGCGAAGATCTTCGTAGGCCGGGCCGATCAAGGCCACCCGTTCACCCGCCTGATTCGCCTGGGCAATCAAGTTCGGCAGTTCGGTTAACAGCTCGGCCGGCGGTTCGCTATCCTGGTCGAAGAGAATGGCCACCTCCACCTCGGCGCGCAGCAAGTTCGCCACGCCCTGGTTAATCGCCGTGGCAATGCCGACATTTTCACCATTCGGCAGATAGTCGATGGCGCTCGACAAACCCAAGTCACTGGCGGCGTGTATCGAAGGCGTATTGTCGACCACCACACAATGCAGGGCGGACGCGAGCCGGTTGGCCCGCTCGATACAGGCCGCATCGGGGTAATAAAAGACCACGACAGCACCGACTTTGACGCCGACCTCGGCGCCGACACCGCCGCTGACCTGGCCGCTGGGCGCTGGCAGACTGCCGTTCAACGCGCCGCCATGCACAAACGCAAAGCATCCTGCCAATCGGGCGCACGCAAACCGAAGGTGTCGGCCAGCTTGTCGTTCGACAGCCGCGAGTTGCTTGGGCGCACGGCCGGGGTCGGATAAGACGCGGCCGGAATCGGCTTGACCAGCGGTTTATTCTCAAGATTCGAGAGCTGAAAAATCGCCTCGGCAAAACCATGCCAGGAGGTAGATCCAGCCGCCGTTAAATGATAAACGCCACTATGCTGCCGCCACCATTCCTGCCAATCACCCTGCCCCGCGGCGACCGCCTGCGACAAGACGTTGGCGCTCAATGCCGCAATCGTGGTCGCCCAGGTAGGCGCGCCGAATTGGTCGGCGACAACACCGAGCTCACTGCGGTCGGCGCCCAAGCGCAGCATCGTCAGCAGGAAATTCTTGCCGTGCGTGCCATAGACCCAACTAGTGCGAAAAATCAAATGCGCGCATCCCGACGCGGCAATCGCCTGTTCTCCGGCGAGTTTGCTGCGGCCATAAACGCTTTGCGGATTAACCGGGTCGTCTTCGAGGTAAGCGCCTTGTTTGCTGCCGTCGAATACATAGTCGGTCGAGTAATGCACCAGCGCCGCGCCAAGGCGCTTGGCCTCTTCGGCCAGCACAGCCGGCGCCTCGGCGTTCAGGCGCATGGCGGCGTCAATCTCGGTTTCGGCCTTGTCGACTGCCGTATGGGCGGCCGGATTGACGATTAACGCGGGCTTGAGCTCGCGCACCACGCGGCGGATCTGCTCAAGGTCGGCAAGATCGAGCCCCTGGCGGTCGAGTGCGACCACACGACCCAAGCCTTGCAGGCTGCGGGCCAATTCAAAACCGACTTGGCCATTCACACCGGTCAGCAGGATGGTTCTTGGTTCGAGTGTCGTCATTGATATTCCCTGCGGAGTTCACGGCGCGGTGCTTACCGTCGCGGCTCACCCGATGATTATTTAAAGCAATCGGCTTCGGACAGATGCTTGCCTGCGGCATCCTTGGCGGCGAGCAGCGGCTCGAAATCGATGGGCCAATCGATGCCGATTTCAGGATCGTTCCAGACAATGCTGCGCTCATGGGCCTGATACCAGTAATCGGTGGTCTTATAGAGAAACTGGGCGCTTTCCGACAAGACCACAAAACCATGGGCGAAACCGGCCGGCACCCACAGCTGCCGATGGTTTTTTTCCGACAGGTTGACACCGACCCATTTGCCGAAATTCGGCGAGCTCTTGCGGATATCGACGGCGACATCGAACACTTCGCCCTCGACCACGCGCACCAGCTTGCCCTGGGCATTTTCGATTTGGTAATGCAAGCCGCGCAACACACCGCGCGCGGAGCGCGAGTGATTGTCTTGTACAAACACCACGCCCGCTTCCACCTGTTCGGCGAATTCAAGCGCATTGAAGCTTTCGTAAAAGAAGCCGCGATCATCGCCGAACACTTTCGGCTCGATGATTTTGACTTCAGGCAGCGCTGTGGCAGTTACTTGGATGGCCATACAACGGAGTCCTTAGAAAGATTAAGCAGATATTGACCGTAGGCATTCTTGGCTAGCGGCTTGGCGAGTTTTTGCAACTGCTCCGCGTCGATCCACTTATTGCGATAAGCGATTTCTTCCAGACAAGCCACCACCAGACCTTGGCGTTTTTGCAGCGTGGCGATAAACGTCGCGGCTTCGATCAAGGAATCGTGCGTGCCGGTATCGAGCCAGGCATAGCCGCGCCCCATGATTTCGACATCGAGTTTTTTGCTGTCCAGATAGCGCGAGTTGAGATCGGTGATTTCCAACTCACCGCGCGGCGACGGCTTGATCTCGGCGGCGATATCGCAGACATCCTTGTCATAAAAATACAGACCCGTGACGGCGTAGTTGGAACGTGGCTGAGCCGGTTTTTCTTCGATCGACAAGGCGCGAAATTGCGGGTCGAACTCGACCACACCGTAACGTTCCGGGTCCTGCACATGGTAAGCAAAGACGGTAGCGCCATCGGTTTTGGCATTGGCGCGTTCGAGCTGCTTCGCCAGATCGTGGCCGTAAAAAATATTATCGCCGAGTATCAACGCCGACGGATCGTTGCCGACAAACTCACGGCCGATGATAAAGGCCTGCGCGAGTCCATCCGGCGTGGGCTGCACGGCATATTGAATATTCATGCCCAACTGACTGCCGTCACCAAGCATCTCGGCAAAGCGCGGTGTGTCTTGCGGCGTGGAGATAATCAGCACGTCCCGTATGCCAGCAATCATCAGCGTGGACAGGGGATAGTAAATCATCGGCTTGTCGTAGACCGGCAGCAATTGCTTCGACACGACATGGGTAATCGGATAAAGCCGCGTGCCGGAACCGCCGGCCAGGATGATGCCTTTGCGCGCCATGATCAGCCCCTTAGGTACGCTGTGCGTAGTTGGTTTCAACCCATTTCCGGTATTCGCCGGAAGCGACTTCGTCGACCCATGCTTGATTGTCAAGATACCACCGCACCGTCTTGGCCAAACCGGTTTCGAAGGTTTCCGCAGGCTTCCAGCCGAGCTCGCGCTCGAGCTTGCGCGCGTCGATCGCGTAGCGGCGATCGTGTCCGGGACGGTCGGTCACGTAGGTGATCTGATCGCGATACGAGCCGGCGGCCTTCGGCCTGAAACCATCGAGCAGGTCGCACAGGACATGGACCAAATCGAGATTTTTCATCTCGTTCCAGCCGCCCACATTGTAAGTCTCGCCCGGTTTGCCACGCGCCAGCACTTCGCGTATCGCCGCGCAGTGGTCGCCGACATACAGCCAATCGCGCACATTCTGACCGTCGCCATACACGGGTAAAGGCTTGCCGCCCAGCGCGTTGGCGATAATCAGCGGAATCAGCTTTTCGGGGAATTGGTAAGGACCGTAATTGTTCGAGCAATTGGTGGTCAGCACCGGCAAGCCGTAGGTGTGGTGATAAGCCCGCACCAGATGATCGGAACCGGCCTTGGTGGCCGAGTACGGACTGTTCGGCGCGTACGGCGTGGTTTCGGAAAATTGCGGATCGGTGGCGGAGAGTGAGCCGAACACTTCGTCGGTCGAAACATGCAGAAAGCGAAACGCCTGCTTCTGTTCTTCCGGCAAGGCGCTCCAGTAGGTGCGCGTCGCCTCAAGCAAGGTGAAGGTACCGACCATATTGGTCTGCACAAAATCGGCCGGACCATGGATCGAACGATCGACATGACTCTCAGCCGCGAAGTGCAGGATAGCGCGAGGCTTGTGCTCGGCCAGCAAGGCATCGAGTGCCGCACCATCGCAGATATCGGTGCGGGCAAAAATATGCTTAGGATTACCTTGTAACGGCTTGAGCGTGCCGAGATTACCGGCGTACGTCAGTTTGTCGACATTGAGAATGGCTTCATCGGAGCCTTGCAGCCAATCCAGTACAAAATTGGCGCCGATAAAACCGGCACCACCCGTTACGAGAATCATAGCAACCCTTTTGAATAGTTAATTTCAATTATAAGGGTCAAGATTGCATAAACTGCCCCAATAACCCATTGAAAAATACACTTAAAACCGCTTTAACATTTTTGCTGGCAAAATTATAACGCCTCTTAGCGGGCATGCCGAGTTTCGGCGCCGCTATCTCACCTCGGCATTAATGCCCTACCGAAGCAATTTTTACAAAGCTTTCACTGCGCTGGCAAGCCGGCGCCGGCGCATATTCGGCGACTCTGATCTGTAATTCCTCGCGCACTTCGTCATCCGACGGAATCCGCGCTTGCAATAGCCAGGGCAGCAGATGTTCCAGTAAATCGTCGGGCACGCCGCGCGCGCGCGCGATGCGCAGCTTGTGATGATGCGTCGGACGCGTGGTTTCGTCGTCGGCCAGCAGCTCTTCGTGCAGCTTTTCGCCGGCGCGCAAGCCGGAATACACGATGCGAATCTCGTCTTCGCTATAGCCGTAAAGGCGTATCAGGTCGCGGGCCAAATCGACAATGCGCACCGGCTTGCCCATATCAAGGATAAAAATTTCGCCGCCCTGCCCCATGCTCGACGCCTGCAACACCAGTTGCGAGGCTTCCGGGATGGTCATAAAAAAGCGCGTGATCTCCGGATGGGTGACGGTAATCGGGCCGCCTTTGGCAATCTGTTCCTGAAACTTGGGGATCACACTGCCGGCGCTACCGAGCACATTGCCGAAGCGCACGGTTTCAAACTGCGTGTCCGGGCTGGTTTGCTGCAGGGCCTGGCAAGCCATTTCGGCAAGCCGCTTGCTCGCGCCCATCACATTGGTCGGATTCACGGCCTTATCGGTCGAAATCAGCACGAAATGCTTGACCTTGGCGCGTATCGCCGCCTGCGCCACCTGGTATGTGCCCAGCACATTGTTGCGCACCGCCTGCCAGGCATTGAGCTCTTCCATCAAGGGTACATGCTTGTACGCCGCTGCATGGAACACGATATTCGGGCTGTAGCGCTGCATGATCGAGTCCAGCAGCACGGCATCTTTCGCGTCGCCGATAAACGGTATTAACGACAGCCCCGGGTATTTTCCGCCGAGCTCTTCGGTCAAGCGATAAATCGCGAACTCGGAAATATCGAGCACCACTAACTGAGCGGGTCCGAAATGAACGATTTGCCGGCACAACTCCGAGCCGATCGAGCCGCCGGCGCCTGTGACCATCACCACGCGCTGCTTTAATAGTGCCTGGACCGGTTCGGTATCGATCACCACGGCGTCGCGACCCAGCACATCCTCAAGGTCGATATGCCGAATATGAGCCAGCGCCGCGCCATCATTGGACAGCGCCGACAATGCGGGCAGGATCATGGCCTTGACACCGGCCGCCATACAGATCGAGACCGCACGCCGCTGTGCTTCGGCTGGCGCCGACGGCATGGCGATAATCGCCGACTGGCTTTTTAGCCGCGCACTGCACGCGGCCAAATCCGACAGCACGCCCAGCACCTTGTAGCCGTGGATTTCGCGCCCTTGCTTGCTCAGATCGTCATCCAGCAAGCCGACCAGCCGCCATTCGGCCGAACGCGACAACTCGCGCGCCAGGTTTGCTCCCGCTTGGCCCGCGCCGATCACAATCACCGGTTTACCTTTGGCCACCAAGCCGCCATAGCGGCGCGACTCTTTGGCCACCCGATACAGCGCGCGCGATCCGCCCATCACCAGAAACAGCAGCAAGGGCGACGCCACCAGCACCGAGCGCGGGATCACCTGAGATGAACTCAGCATCACGATCACGACCATCACGGCCACAGCCCCAACGCCGACGGCCCGGGCAATACGCATTAAATCGGGCAGACTGGCGAACACCCACATCCCGCGATACAGGCCGAAGACCCAAAACATCACGCCATAGAGCGGCACGATCCAAAACAGCGCCTGAATGCCGCTATGCGCGAACTCGGCCGGCACCAAACCGTTAAACCGCAATAAATACGCGGCGCCCCATGCAAGCACGACGGCGCACAGATCGAAGCCGAATGCGGCGCATGACAGCAGACGTGCGTAATTGAAGAACTTCACTGGCTAACCTTCATTTGATTAAACCTGGCCCATTGCTGATCAATGCGCCACGCGCACAGCAACAACACGACACCCCATAACCCGAGACCCGCGATCTGCAGCAACAGCGGCACATGCACCAAGATCAAGGCGAGCGCCGCGCCGGCCACCATCACGGCGTACCATGATAGCGCAGTGCGCCGATGCCCCATGCCCATCTGCACCATGCGTTGATAGTAATGCTCGCGGTGTGCATGCCAGAATTTTTCGCCACGCAGCACGCGGCGCAGCAAGGTGACCGAGGCGTCGGCAATAAACGGCGCAAACACCAGCAGCGGAAACCAGCAGGGCCAGACCTCGGCACGCCAGCCCCAGTAACCGAGCGCACCGGCCAAAAACCCCAACGGGATCGATCCGGCATCGCCGAGAAAAATACGCGCGGGATGAAAATTGAATAGCAAAAACCCCGCCGTCGCGCCACACACAATGATTGCCGCATAGCCCAACTGCGGGTCGGGGGTAGTCCCGGCTTGTGGACCCATGCCCGCAGCCGCCAGCGCATAAGCCAAAAACCCGACAAGCGCCATGCCGCCAGCCAGGCCGTCGGCGCCATCCATAAAGTTATAGAGGTTGATCAGCCAGACCAGGCCGAAGGTCAGCAGCACCAAGCCCCACCAGTGATTAAGCAGCGGCAGCACGGGCCGAAACAGCATAAAAAAAGTCGCCGCGACCACAAACTGCACCAAAAAACGCACCCGGGCCGATAAACCGCCGCGATCGTCAAAATGCGACATCACGGCCAACACGCCCGCGCCCGCGGCCAGCCAGCTTAGTTTGGGCGCAGCCAGCAGCATCAGCAACAGACTGACCGGAATAATGCCCCAGCCGCCGACGCGCGGTATCGGTTTGACATGCAAGGAGCGATGATTGGGCACGTCGGTGGCGAGTCGCATGGCCAGCCCTGAGCGCAATAGCACGAACAGAACCAGGACACTCATCAACCATGCGAGGCCACACCAAATCACAGCCAACATCGCAAAAGAAAGCGGAGAAGAGATCATCAAAGGGTTGAGCTATACCATAAGACGGTTTCCTGCAAACCCTGTTCAACCGTCAAGGGCGGTTGCCAGCCAAGCTCGGTACGAATCCGCGAGCTATCGATTTGCAGCGACGAAATCAGGCGATTCACCTCCGCACTGCGCCCGGTCAAGCGCCCGGCCAGTTTTAACAGAACCGGCGGCACGGGGATCAAGCGGGCCGGCCGGTGCAGCATGCGGCCCATCGTACGCACCAGTTCGGCGGTGCTCAGATCGACCCCGTCGGTCACATGAAAAATCTTGCCGGGCGCCGCATCGTGGCGGGCGCAAACAATTAGCGCATCCACCAGATTCTGCACCGAAACCAGGCTGCGCCGCGCCGTGACGGCGCCCAACGGCAACGGCAGGCGCTTGCCGACAACGCCCAATAAGCGCAGAAAATTGGCCCGCACGCCGGGGCCATACACCAGGGGCGGACGAACAATCACCACCTCCAGAGCGCGGTTGCGGCCGAAGTCGAGCAAGGCCTGCTCGGCTTCGCGCTTCGACGTGCCATAGGCATCGAGCGCCAACGGCGCATCGTCTTCGCGCCAGGGCACGCCGCGATCCGCATCGCCCAGGGCCTTGACGCTGCTGACAAACACAAAACGTTTGACCCCCGCCTGCACGGCGGCTTCAGCCACCCGCAGCACGCCGTCGACATTGGCTGCGCGATACTCGGCCAGCGGATCCGCTGCCGATTCCTGCATCATATGCACCCGGGCGGCAAGATGGATCACGCAGTCGCAGGCGGGCCCGGACACACGCCAAGCGTCGGCGATGCCCGCAAAATCCCGGCCGTCGAATACCCAGGGGACGACACCCGGCGCCAAAGGTTCAGGCCGGCGCACGATCCCCGTCACAGGGAAACCGCGCGACACCAAGGCAGCGCACAAAGCGCGCCCAACGAATCCGTGGGCGCCGGTGACAGCAAATCGTGTCATATGACACGCCAGCCAAAACGTCGATAGAATTTAAACGCCGACACGACAAACATCGAAATATGCCGCCAGCCTTTTTTAGACGCTTTGCCGCCGAAATGCACCACCTTCACGGCGGGCACGTAAGCGCTGCGGGTAATACCCGTGGCGCGCAAGCTTAGGTCATAGTCTTCGAAATAGAGAAAATAGCGCGGATCGAAGCCGCCGATTGAGCGCAATATCTCGGTGTTAAACAGCATAAAACAGCCGCTCATAATCGGTAGGTCGTAGACGATATCGCGCAAGCCGATGACATCGCGCATCTCATAGCGGGCCAGGCGCGCCTTAAAGAATTTGCGCATCGATGCCGGTAAAAAGCCGCGGATTAATAGATCGACCAGGGCGGGTGGGCGCCGGCACAAGAATTGAATCGCGCCATCTTCGCCAAACACCAAGGGCGTCAGCAAACCAACCTCGGAGTGCGACTGCAGAAACTCCAGCGCCAAAGCGAGCGAATCCTGCGCCAAATCCATGTCGGGATTGAGTATCAGATGGTACTGCGCAGTGGTTTTATGGATGGCGACGTTATGCCCCCGGCCGTAGCCCAGATTGCCATGCCCTTCGATTAATTCCATCGAAATGCCCGGCGAAAATGCGCTAAACCCGGCCTCCGCCAACTCGGCAAACGAAAACGGCTGGAGATTGTTGTTCACCAGATAAACCATGCTGTCCGCGCGAGACAGCTGGCCTAAGGCCTTATCCAGGCTGACCAGCGTCTCCGCCAGCATTGGCGTAATCGGCCCATAAACCACGATAGATATTGATAGCAAGCGCGTCACCTTTTCCATTGCTACATGCCCGATACGGGGTATTCCCATGGCGGCCTGAGTCAATCGCGTTGCCCATAGTTCGAAACTAGCCAGTCAAAAACCACATCAGCACCGACAAAACCGATACGGCACGTAATAAATCTCGTCAATTTAAAAAGATAGCGCATTGACGCATTCACTTTGCAGGCGCACGCTTATCGTGCCTATAAGAGTGAAATCCGACTTGGAAGTTCATTCACCCCGTCATATTAGGGACCGATTGAGCAATAGGGTCAAGTCAGGCTCAATTATAATGATTAAAACTGCTGCACCGCACGATTTTGCAACAGCTTCAAAGCCGGCTTACCGCGTATTCATAGTGGAGTCTTTAGGACAGGTTTGAATAAGATGCCACAAGCCTTGGCGGGCGGGCGCTAGGCTTATCCATATGCCCGGGCAGTTGCTGTTGCGATAGCTCGAACCCTTTTAGAAGTTTACAAATTTTATTAAATTTGTTAGATTTGTGACCCCGTGCGCTTGACACGATCAAAAAAATAGTGAGTAAAGCCATCGCCGCCACGACCGAAGGCCATCAGATGAGCAGCCAGCGCGACAATCCAGAAAACGCCTTGATAAATCAAGGCATTTTCTCCCTCGCTAGCAACGATATTATAAAAAAAGCCGGCGAGGTGGCTCGCCACGCAAAATTCGGACCAGGAGAATACCTGTGCTTCCAGGGCGACCCGCAATCGCCGCTGGTGCTGCTTATTTCCGGGCAATTGCGGCTGTTCACGCTCTCCGAGAACGGCTTTGAAGTCCCGATGGGCGTAATTAATGCCGGGCAATCGTCCGGGGAGCCGGCGATCCTGTGCGATTCGCCCTCGATGTTGAATATCGCGGCCGTCCGGCATAGCGCGGTGGCGCTGATTGGCCGGAACGACGCCCGACAACTGTTTAACGAACCCCAAGTATCGCGCGCCTTGAACACCATCATGGCCCAGCGCTTTACTCATCACATTGAACGCCATGCCGTGCAGGGCCTACCGCGCGCGGATGCACGCATTTCAGCGGTCATTGAAGCGGTGATCAATGACGCGGGCACGAACGAATCGCCCTTGATCGAGCTACCCAACCAGGCGACCATCGCCGCCTTGGCAAAAGTCAGCCGCGAAACCGTCTCGCGCGTGTTGAAATCGTTGGAACAACGTGGCGTACTGGCCAAAGAGGGTCAGTGGGTTCGCGTCTGCGATCGCACCACACTGCGCAGCCTGGCTGCCGGATGAGATAGGGCGCTGTGAGCGGCGGGCTTGCATCGCCCGAGCCGCTTGCGGGCTCACACAGCCTGCGTTGCACCGTCCATCTGCCCATCCAAGATACGCTGGTAGATTTTCCGATAAGCCCCCGCAGTGCGCTGCGCCGTAAACAGCTCATCGAAGCGCGCCGCGGCGCGATGCCCCATTTGCTCGCACAGCTCAGGGTTGTCCCAGAGCAGCTTCATGGCGTCGGCCAATGCGCCCGGATCGCTGGGCGCAACCACCATGCCGGTGTCGCCATTGAGGTTCACATAGCTGGTGCCGGTGCCGATCTCGCAGGTAATCATCGGCTTGCCCATCAAGGAGCCTTCCAGCAGCGACATACCAAACGCTTCCGCGCGGTTCTGCGACGGAAACACCATCGCGCGACACAGGCGCAGCAGCGCCATCTTGTCGACTTCCGGGATGGAACCGGTGAAATACGCGCTGGTCGCGCCGCACTGCGCGGCCAATGCGCGGATATCGGAGCCCAGCGGGCCGTCGCCGACCACCACCACCGGATACCCGGTGCGACGAATGGCTTCGATCAGGACCGGCAAGCCTTTGTAATAGCGAAATACACCGACAAACAAAAAGAACGGCCCGCCAATGCGCGCCTTCCAATGTTGCACCAGCGCCTCGTCGGGCGTTGGGTAAAAGTCCGGCGTCACGCCGAGCGGCACGATCTCGACCTTATGCTTGAAACGCCGCAGCACGTCGCTGGTCGCCGCGTAATTGGGCGAGGTCGCCACAATGCTGTCGACGCGGCTCAAAAAACGGTACATCAGGGGTCGATACAGGGCCAGCAAGGACCGTTGCCGCTGAATATCGGCATGGTAGGTCACAATCGACGGTTTGCGCCCGCACATCGTCAAATGCGCAATATCGGCCAGCGGCCAGGGGAAATGATAGTGAACGATATCGACATCGCGAGCCAGTTCGTGAAAACGCCGTAACGCCGGCCACGACAGCTCGACCGAGGCGATATTGAAGCGGCTGCGAATCCGCTCGACCTGATGACTCGGCAAATCGACGAGGGTTTCGCCACCCTCTTGCGTCGTCAGAGTCAGCACGCGACTCTCAATACCCAATTCCGCGCCGGCTCGGCACAGGTGGTAAATCGACTGTTCGGCGCCCCCCATCGTATCCGGGAAGTAGGTCCGGTAAAAATGTAATACGCGCATCAATATGTCACTAAATAAGGCGTCAGTTGGTTGGTCATGTGCGTTCAGCGCGGCCCACCTCTGAGCGAGATCGATGCGTTCTTATCGGTCGAGCTATTCGACCTTATCACCTTCAGCCATTACTTTCTTGCGCAATTGCAGTTCTGCCTCGCCTTTGGCGAGCTTGCTCAGCATGTCGGCATCGCGCACAATCAAACGCCGGTCGTCGCGCTCCACCACCTCGCCGTCGATCAGCGAGCGAATCGCGCGTGACACCGTTTCCCGGCTGACATTGGCCATAATGGCGATGGCCTGCTGATTCGGCAAATTCTCGATCGTCAGCAGGTCGCCGGTGGTTTTTTTCATCGACGATTCAAGTACCGAATAGACCCGGGCGTAAGCCCGTGTCAAGCCCAACATCGAGCGGTAATTGGACGCCTGGCGAATCGTGCGGCAGAGTCGCTGCAACAGCGCCTCGACCACGGCCGGATTACGATAAAACAGCGCCTGGGCCTGCAATTTAGGCAAAAACCCGACCACCGATTCGGTGGTGGCGATAATCGATGCCGAGCGCGGACCGCCGTCTATAATAGACAGCTCGCCGAAATAATCGCCCGGCTCGACAAAGTGCAGCCCGACTTCGCGTCCGTCTTCAGAAAGCGCAATCACCTGCAGCCGGCCCGACATCAGCATCAGCAAAGACGAACCCGCGTCGCCTTTATGCACGACGAAGTCTCGCTTGCCGAAGCGGCGATAGCGGATGTGACGGCTGGTCTCTTCAATCGCATCGTCCGCCACGTTGCGCAGCAGCTTTTGCTGTTTCAAGAGATCAATAGCCTTCATGGGGCTGCCGATGTTCTCGTTCTCTTCTATCAGCATCTAGTGAAAGTATGGCCTGACCTGTGATCAAGGTGCCACAATAAAGGTCTCGGAGGGCAAATTATGTGACAGCCATCACATTTTAACAATAGAATCTCGCTACCATTCTCTAGGAAAGCTACCGCAAGGCCTTGCGGGATATCAGACAAAGTCACCTAACAATGCCAAAAAGCATCATCCGAGGGCTGATCCCCGCCTTGCTGCCGTTTATTTGTGCAAGTGCCTTTGCGCAAACCAACGGCAGTACTTCGGCTGATCCTAAGGCCATTGGGCGCGCCGTGGTGGTGGTCGGCCATGCGACCTTGCAGGGCGCGCACGGCAGCACAGCGCTGACGCGCGATGCGGCCATCGCACCCGGCGACACCATCAATACCGGCAGCGACGGTTATGTCTATATCACCACCGTAGACCAAGGCTTTATCAGCGTACGCCCCGACTCCTCGCTGAGCGTCGATCGCTACGACTACGATCCCGCGGCGCCTAGCCGCACGGTGATTAAACTGACCTTGCACAACGGCGTGGTACGGGAAATCTCCGGCAAAGGCGCGCAAGCCGCGCGCGAGCATTACCGGATGAACACCCCGGTGGCGGCGCTGGGTGTACGCGGCACCGATTTCTCGGTATTTACCGACGCCAATATCACGCGCGCCGACGTGCGCAGCGGCGGTATCGTCATGACCCCGCTGGGCGGCGATTGCACTGCGGCCGGCCTGGGCCCCTGCGAAGGCCCGGCAGCCGCGCAGTTATTCAACACCCAGCTGCACACCCTGCTGCAGGTCGACCGCGGCAGCCCCCGGCCGATCGTGATCGACGCCAAGCTGACGCAGCTGCTGCCCGATCAGGCCATTCCGCCGCTGAAGAGCGAAGATAGCGCGGCGAGCGCGGCAACGGTGCAACCGCCCGTTGCGCCGGGTGTCGCACCGGCAGAACTGAGTTTCCCGCTGACGTTGCCGACGCCAACACCCACGCCGACGCCGCCCCTAACCCCGACGCCGACGCCAACTCCGACGCCGACGCCAACCCCGACGCCAACTCCCGCGCCCACCCCTGCGCCGCCGGAAGCCCAACAGATTTTCTGGGGACGCTTTACGCCGCTTGCGTCGCTGCCGGCAAGCACAAGTTTGACAGCGCTGCTGCAACAAGGCAGCGAACAGGTCGGCACGATTCTGCCCTATGCCTTGGTGCGCACCCCTCAGACGGATATGGTGATGCCGCAGTTGGGGGCGTTCAACTTTAACCTGCAAGGCTATGAAGCCTATGTGACCAATTCGATCGCCGGCACGGCCAGCGCGGCCACCCTCAGCAACGCTTTGCTGTCGATCGACTTTGGCGCGCACACCTTCGCGACCAGCTTCAATCTGAACGCCAACAACGCGACTTACGCTATCTCAGGGCAAGGCAGCGTGTCCAGTAACGGGCAGCTGTTCAGCAGCTACACCTCGCCCGCCATCGTCCAGGGCGCACTGGCCGGCAAGGCCGCCACCCAGGCCGGCTATGTCTTCACGCAAGGCCTCAGTGGCAATAACACCGCGGTGGGAGCGACGCTATGGTCTCGATAGCACGGCTATCGAGACTTGATCAAATCCGCCTGACAATACTTGCCTTCACCACACTGGTGGCTTGGTTGCTGGCCTCGGGCGTCTGGTCGCCCGAGTTCTATCAGCGGCTGAACTTCGGCCTTGACGACTGGAGGCAGTCGGAAACACTGGCGGCGGCCCCCGACCCACGGATTGCGCTGATCGATATCGACGAACGCTCGATTGCAGCCATCGGCCCCTGGCCCTGGCCGCGAGCCGTGATGGCGCGGCTCACGCAAAATCTATTCAGCCAATATCACACCCAGGCGGTCGGCCTGGACATTTTATTCCCAGAAGCCGGCGCGCCGGACGACGACCGCACATTGCTCGACGTGGCCCACCATTACCCCCTGGTGTTTGCGCAAACCTTCGATCTATCGAGCGACGCACTGGCCTCCCATGCCGGCCACGCTAACGGCGCGCTGCCGGCGTCGCAAACGCCGTCAACCGCGTCCAAAGCGCCGCTAGCCGATGGTTTTATCGGCAATTTCTTCGATGACCCCCATGTCTGTGTCGGCCATGTCACGCCGCATATCGACTCCGACGGCGTGGTGCGCTCGATTCCGCCGCTGATCCGCTACGCCGGCGCCACCTACCCCATGCTAGCCTGGCAAATTCTGCACTGCCACACCGGCGGACCGTCTGCGGCGCCGGCCTTCGCAGCAGCCGCATCTGCGGCCTCATCCGCGGCCCCGCGCTGGTCCTCCTCGGCAATTCAAGCGACAGCCCCATCGCCCGCCCTGTCCATCACCGACCTGCCCATCGACCAGCATGGCCTGATGCATATCCCGTTCAAGCGCTCGCTGAAAATGTTCGACGTGGTGCCCGCAGTCGAGGTGCTGGCGGGCAACGCGCCGCCCGCCCTGCTAAAAAATCGCTACGTGCTGGTAGGATCGTCGGCCATCGGGCTCACCGACCATATCGCCTCACCCATCGACCCCTGGCTGCCGGCCGTGATCGTGCATGCGGAACTGCTGACCGACATTCTCGACGCCCAAGCCAAGCAGGGCTACACCCGCCCGACCGCATGGCTGCCGATACTTTGGACCGGCGCCTCGATCATCGCCTTTGCCCTGCTGCTCAGACTGCAACGCGCCAGTGTCGCGCTGCCGGCGCTGATCGCCGCAACCGGGCTGTGGCTCGCGCTGGCGCTGTCGACGCATCTCGTGCCGGTCGATATGACGGCCTTGCCGCTGGTTACCGCGCTGATTTTTCTGCTGCTGCAAGCGCCGCTCGAATGGATTTCGTCGCAGGCCGAGATACGCATGTTCGAACGCCGCTTTAGCCGCTATCTGCCGCCCACCGTGCTGCGCGAAATCATCCGCCATCACGGCCTCACCGCCTTTAAACCCGAGCGTCGGCAGATTACTGTGCTGTTTGTCGATATCGAAGACTACACGCGCCTGGCCGAACAGATGCCGCCGGAGCGGCTGGTGGCGATGACCGAAGTGATACTGACCCGTCTGACCCGTTGCGTATACGACACAGTCGGCACACTCGATAAATATATGGGCGACGCCTTAATGGCTTTCTGGGGCGCGCCGCTCGAACAGCAAGACCACGCCGACCGCGCTCTGGACTGCGCACGGGCCATGCTGCACGAGCTCGCCGACCTGAACCGCAACGCCGAAACCCTGTTCGACGGCCGCACGATACGGGTGCGTATCGGCATCAATAGCGGCAGCGCAGTGGTCGGCGAACTCGGCTCGACCTCGCGTCAATCGTATACCGCGATTGGCGACGCCATCAATGTCGCATCGCGACTGCAAGAGTATGCGAAAATCGTCAAAACCGACCTGCTTATAGGACAGGAAGCCGCGCGCCTGGCGATTCATCACAAGCTGCGCGCCTTCGGTTATGTCACGTTGCGCGGGCGCGTCGCTCCCGAATTGCTCTACGTGCTCGATGAAAGCGAGACCGATGCGGTTGTTTAATCCCTGTTTCGACGTGCCTCTGTCACCTCGCTTGCGACTCCGAGCAGCCCAGCGCATCGCGCTTGCAGGCTGCGTTCTGGCCATGTGCGCCGCAGGGCCCGAGGCCCGCGCTCAAACTCAAGCGCCCGACGACGCGTATGAGCAAACCATCGACGATGATTTGCAGGCCCAGGCTCAACAGGAAATGAACAACGGCCAGCGCGAAAATGCCTTAGTGCTGCTCAAGGAATTGGTCCGACGCGATCCGCGCCGCGCCGGCGCGCTGTTGGATGTTGCACTGCTGTACTGCCAATTGGGCGAACACGATCTGGCGTATCAGACGCTGACGCACATTGAATCCCAGTACCAGGTACCGGTGACCATCGAAAAACTGATCAGCTTCTACAAGGCGAACGCCTGCCTGCCGGCGACCGCGCGGCCCAAGCTGATGGCCAGCATTGGCGGCGGCGTGACCTCGAATGCCAACTTCGGTCCGTCGAATCCGTTTGTGACCTTCGCGCCCAGCACCCAACTCGGCACACTAGAACTCGCACCTTCAGCGCTGGCGCATCGCGATCAATATCTCGAATCGACCCTGCAAGGCGAATTGCCGATTGCGGCGCTGCCGGGCATCTCGGTACTCGCCGGATTATCCGCCCGGCAGTATGTCAGCCTGCACGACTTCGATCAGCGCATTGCGACCTTTGGCGTGGCGCATCAAAAGGTCTTCACGCAGGGCGAGGTCGACAATCAGCTCACCGCGAATCTGCTTTGGCTCGGCGCGAGCGTCTATCAACGCAACCTCGAATGGCATGGGGCTTACTGGTCGCCGGCCACCCTGCTGGGCACCACACAGGCACGCGCGGGGCTCGACTTTAGCGCGACCGACGCCACTTACCCGGGCAACTCGCTGTACGATTCGGCCCAATTTGCATTACGCGCCGCGTTCCAGGCGCATATCGGCGAACGCACCACAGTGCTGCTGTTTGTCGGCCCGGCATGGAATGCCTCCTATCATGGCGCCCCCGGCGGCGCCCGGCGCGGCTATAACGCCTGGCTCGGACTCGATTACGAGATGAACCGCTACGGCAGGCTTGAAGCCGTTTTGCAGGAAAATACCCTGAACGACGCCGCACCTTACGACCCGGTATTCTTCGGCAATATCTACCAGCGCCAGACGGTGCAATCAGTCTCGTTGCGCTACTCTTACCCGATCGCTTACGGATGGTCGGCTTATACGCAGCTATCGGCGCAGCGGATTTCCGACACCATCTCGCTGTTTTCCTATACGGTGCGCACCGCCTCCATGGGGCTGTCCTGGAAATACTGAGGGCCGTGACGATGCGCTCACAGAAGTGTTTCCAGCTGTAACGCACGGACTGCACGCCGTAGACGTCACCAACCCGCCATGTTAATATAGACCTTTGATCTATAACCAGATTTCCGCCATGTCACAGCACGACGACACGCCCGTTACCCATGCAGCCTCCGGCGATCATTCGATCAGCCTGGAAGCGTACGGCTTTCTGGACCAATCGTATGATTCGGTGAACAGCCTGCTGCTTGATCTCACGCATTCGACGGCTGCGGCCGAATCTGCCGGTCACACAACCGTGGCGGTTGTCGGCCAGCCCGACGGCTTTGCGTCGATGGCCCATCTGTTCTCGTATCTATAAGCGCGCGTATCTATAAGCGTATTAGCGCGTCCTGCGTTCAATGCAGGATTGAGCGTGCCGATTAAGCACGCTCCTTGCCTCTATTGCCTCACACCCACTTCAAGCCAGCATCTGCTTCAACGCCTGCGCATAACCGTTAGCAATCGTCACCCAATTCGCATCGCTCTCAACCCGGCGTCGCGCATTGCGGGTAATCGACTCGCGTTCCGGCCGGGACAAGCCCAACATGGCGGCAATCCCCTGTGCAAAGGCGTCACCGCTGGCCGACATATAGTCTCGGCCGGCTTCAAAGCCCAGCCCGCGCGCACCGAAATCGGTGCTAACCACCGGCAAACCCGCCGCGGCGTACTCGATCAGCTTGAGATTGGTGCCGGAACCTGAGATCACCGGGTTCAAGCCGATATCGCAAATATCGAGCCAGGAGGTCTTTTCGGTATCGCTGACCACTCCCGCCAGGCCGACATTGGCCGGGCGCGGCCAGGCTTCAATCGCATGGCACACTGACCCGAGCAGTAAGAAATGCACCTCCGGCAACAGCGCCGCCGCCTGAAAGACCACGCGAGCAGCATCGATATTCGGGCCGTGGGCGCTGCCCATAAAGAGCGCCAGCGGATGCGCCACGCCCAACGCCGAGCGACGGCTGGCCATATGCTCGGCCTGGCGAAACGGTGTGGCCGAGACGTCGATGCCGTTCGGCACGACAATCAGATTCTGCGCGTCTTCACGCCCATATAGCGCGCGCATGCGCGCTAGGTCATCGGCCGAGCAGGCAGCCACCAGGGCCGCGTCGAGCACCGCACTGCGCTCAAGCTTGGACACCTCGTCGATGGCCCATTGGTGCTTGCCGTAAATATCGGCTTTCAGATCGGCTTCGACGTTATGCGCCTCGTAGACAAAAGGCACGGAGGACACCGCGCGCAAGGCCGGCATGGTGTAAGGATGCGAGCAGACCATCAGATCGGCGCGCCGTGCCAAGGCATCGATCGCTTCCAGCCATTGCGGTGCGCTCGACGGATGCAAGGCGGCCGTCAAGTCCTCGACCGAGGCGTCGAGCGATTCCTGCAAACGCTGCTCTTCTGCGCCGAACGCCTTCGACTTCGGCACCAGCTCCTCGCTAAAATCCGTGCCCAAACTGCGCACTTCACGCGTCGCATGGCAGCCCGCCAGATTGACGAACTGCACTTGGAATTCATCGGCGACACGCGAATAAAGCCCGTGCAAACGCAGCCGCCCGCCGCTGACCACCGGCGCAATCGGATAGGTATTGAGCACGCCGAGCACAGGCTTGGCGCGCCGGGTGATCACCGTGGGCGCAAGCGAAGCCCCTGGAGCTGCTGCACCGTTGATGCGCCGGGCGCCGTTGAGGCCCTTGGTAACATAAGCCACTTCGGCGCCTGGTGCGTCCGAATCGAAGCCCCGGCCGCCCGCGAGTAAAGCCTCGCACAGCGCGTCCCAGCTCATCCGCTCGGCGCGCTTCTGCCCCTCGACACCCATCGCCAGGGCTTGCGCCCGGTTCTCGCAGAGCCGGCGCATGGCGCCCGCCAGCGACTTGGCGTCGGGCTTGACGATCAGCCCGGTGCGGCCGTCCTCGATTAACTCGATCGGACCGCCCGAATCGCTGGTGGCGATCACCGGCTTGGCGCACAGCATCGCTTCCAGCGTAATCAAACCGTAGTCTTCATCGCGCGGCACAAAGGGCACGCAAATCGCGCGCGCGTATTCCCGCGCCAGCACCGTATCGGGCACCCGGCCTAAAAACTTCACGCCGGGATGGTCGCCCGCCACGCCGCGCAAACGCGCTTCGTCACGGCCGCTGCCTGCGATATGCAAGGGCACGTCGACGCCGCTTTGCAAATAGCCTTCGATAATCAGATGGATACGCTTATCCGGGTCGAGACGGCTGGCGCTGAAAATGGTTTCCTGCGGCCCGGCCGCGAGCCCCTTCAAATTGGTCGGATGGTGGTTCACGGCCACCTTCACGCCCTTGGGGAAATAATTGTCGCGCGCCGCCACCACATGCGAAATCGCCGCGTAATGCGCGATCTTGTCGGGGCGCATCGCCACGCCATCGAGCAGGTGAATCACGGCCCGCGTCACGGGGCCTGGAAAGGCCCACAGCGGCGAATCGGGGCTGCGCAAAAACGCGGCATCGAGCGCGTCGAGCAATTCATCGAACTCGACTTTGTCGCCGCGACGGTGCACCAGCGCGTCGACAATCCGCGACGGCATACCCAGCGCCAGCAAAGGCGCCGTGTCGAAATCCGTCGGCATGCCCGGTGGGTAGCAATCGTACAGACCGCGCAAAGTGTGCTGCAAATAGACCACATGATTGCGGTGACGAATCGCCCAGGCAGGGTATTTGGTGGTGATCACCAAATCGAAATGATCGAGATCCAGCTCAGAAAAATAGCGATAACTGGCCAGCAACTCGCCCATACCGCGCTCGCGGCTCGGCAATTTAATCAAATCGGCCTGAATGCCGGGGCGTGCGTTCATCGCATCGAGCAAGCCCCACCATAGGTTTTCCGCGCCGCCGATAATAAACGGGACAGGACTCGGCGCAATAATGGCAATTCTCATAACTCAGCAGCTTCTATATGGAGTAAGCGGTGCGGATTCAGCGCGAGGCAAGCAGCGCGTCAACCACATGATTCCAGGAAATATCCGCGCGGCGATAGGCTTCGCGCCCGCGCCGGCCGGCATCCGCCGCTTGCTTCGGATGCGCGGCGATCCAGTCCAGACGCACAGCCAGCGCCTCGGCATTGGGCGCTTCGACCCAGCCGGTCTCGTCATGGCGCACAAACTCCAGCGGCCCGCCGGAATCCGTACACGTGACCACCGGCTTGGACGAGAGCATCGCCTCCAGCGTGATATAGCCGTAATCTTCATCAAAAGCCGGGAACAGCACGGCGCTCGCGCGCGCATAAAACGCGCGCTTTTCGGCTTCACTGATATGACCGATCAAAGCCACCCGGTCGCCGACGCCATAGCGCTCGATCATCTCGGCCAGCACGCTCTGCTGGCCGCCGTTGCCGGCCAGCACAATCTTCAGCGGCGAGCGCATATGCTTGGCGGCCTCGATCACCAGATGCTGGCGCTTCAAGGTTTCCAGCCGGCTCGGGAAAAACACATAAGGCAAAGCCTCGTCGCAACGGAAATGCTCGGTGTGCGGCGGCGGATGGTACAGCGGCTTGGCCGCAATCCCGTTAAAGTCCTTGAGCCGCTCGGCCACCCGGCGCGAATTGGCAAACACCGACTGGGCACGCCCCAGCGCGGCATTGTCGAAGGCGATAATCTGCTCGCGCAGCGCGATTAACTCAGGGCTGGCCCGCGCGGCGTCAAACAATTCGTAGATGGCGCGATGCTGATGCATGACCCACACGCAATGATTCGGGTGCTGGATGCCGTAACCGGGAAACTGCAGACTAATCACCCGATCGATGGTCACGCCATTAGGCTGGACCATATCGAGCGATTGCGCATGCGCCATGCCGCGCACAATATCGGCCTCGGGCGAAAAGCGAAACGGCAGACGCAGCTGTTCGACCTCATGCCCCGCCTGTTGCAAAGCCCGTACCACGCCAGCGATATGATACGTGGCGCCGCCCGGCATAAACGGCACGAGATTGGCCGTGACCAGGATTTTCACAGGGAGGCTCCTGCAACGCTACCGCGACGGCCTGTCACCGCAAAATCCTGCGGCCCGCACAGATGGCCGTTGACCCGCGCCGTCAGCGGATCGTCGCCAGGCACCTTGGCTTCGTCCGGATACGGGCTGCTGCGGATAATATCGATCTCGACAAAACCGTGATACTTAAGTAGGAAGGAAATCGCCGTCGGCGTAATCGGATTGCGGTGCGTAAAGTCGTGATAGAACGTGTGGCTGCCGACCAGCACGTTTTCCGGGTTCGGCGTTTCGAACAAGACCGAGCCGTCTTTAACCAGCACCCGGGCGCATTCCTGAACCATCGCAAACAGGTAATCGAACGGTACGTGTTCAATAATGTGGAAACCGGTGACGGCCGCGATCGAATTCGTCGGCAGGCCGCGCAGAAAGCTTAGCGCATCGGTACAGCGCACGTTGTAGCCGAGCTTTTCGCAAGCTTCGATCATCATCGGACTGCTGTCGGCGCCAATCGCTTCATAGCCGCGGCTCGCCACGTGCGACAGCCACTCGCCGCGGCCGCAACCGAGATCGACGATGGCGTGGGTCAGCCCTTCTTGCAGCGGCACACGGTCTTTAAGCCAGACATTATAAATCGACAGCTTGGCCAGGATTTCTTCGCGCGAACCGCGATTGGCATTCTCGAAGGCCAGATAGTAATTATCGATGGCTTCGACCGGCACGGCCGGCACGGGGGTGATCTGTAGTTGGAGATCGTCCATGCGCTCTCGCGCTGCAGAGATTTCCCGTTCTTGGCGCTGCGCGAGCGCCGCGGTCTTGCGTTCGTGACGCTGAAGCACCACGACGCCGCGCTCGAAACGATGGCGCCAGGGCACCAACGTGCGTACCACCGCACGCTGTGCCGCGCTAGCGTCAAGATGCCGGAATAGCTTAACCGTCAGCCCGCCCAAGCCGATCGGACGCAACACGCGATCGGCCGCCGCGAGCAAGATCGGCAGCCGGAGCCCCGTCAACGGCGCACCGATGCGGCGCCCTTCACCGGACATGCGTAACTTGGCCGCGACCAGCAAGCGGCTCGTGCCGCCCGCCAACTGGCTGGCGTAATTGGTTCGCCCCGAGTCGTCGGCCTCGCGATGCAGCAGCAAACTGTAGGCCGCGTCGATAAAATGATCGATATCGCACGCCAATAGGCGATCGACAATCGCGCCCCCCACCTCTTCACTCAAAGCGTCGGCCGCGTACGCCCCGGTGCCGAAATCGCTCAGCAGAAGGTCGTTATCGACCGCAGAACCGTCGGCTTGCTCAGTCAAAGCCGCATGCGCTGCGGCTTCGGCCTTGACGCGTGCAATTAATGTCTGGAGTACCAGATTAGTCATATTCTTTATCGTTTGAATTGCAGGAGGTCACGCATGCCGCCTGACTGCTCGAATTCTACCGGAACGTAGCACAGCCCGGAAAAAGGCTCGGCGGAGAAACCTACTAATTCGAAGCTTGCCGCCGCGTCCCACCAATGCTGGCAGTTATGCACATGGGTGTCGTCGGTATGTAAGGCCACCGTTACCGTATATTTGCCCGGTGCAAAATTAAGCGGCAGCGAGAAGCGGCAACGCACGCTATCGCCGCGCGTAAAACTGGCCTCCTGCTGCAACAGAGCGGTATTGGTGCCGAAGACGTCCTGACCGAAGCGGTCGCGGATCAGAATACCGACCGACAAATTGACATCGTGGTGCGATTCGCATTCGAGGTCGATGGTAATCTGCTCACCCGAAGCAAAGCGCTCACCCGGCCCGAACTGATTCGATAACAACACCTGCGTAATATGCGTGCCCATGGCGCCATACGAAGCGCCTTCCTCGACCTGTGCGCGCGGCTCATCGTCGCCGATACCGGCGATCAGCCGGTAATAATTCTGCGCCGCGGCTTCCGGCGCGCCGTCGAACACCAGCTTGCCGTTCGACAACAGCAAAGCCCGGTCGCACAGCAGTTTCACCGAATTGATATCGTGCGACACATACAGAATAGAGCCGCCGCGATCGCGAAACTCGCGAATCCGCTTCAAACATTTCTGCTGAAAACGCGCATCGCCCACCGACAACGCCTCATCGACAATAAAACAAATCGGATCGGCATGAATCGCCACGGCAAAACCCAGCCGCATCACCATCCCCGAGGAATAGGTGCGCACCGGCGCATCGATAAACTCACCGAGTTCAGAAAACGCCACAATTGCGTCGAAACGCTCTTCGATCTCGGCACTCGTCATACCGATCAGCCGGGCATTGACCGCAATATTGTCGCGCCCCGACAACTTGCCGTCGAAACCCGTACCCAGCTCCAACAAGCCGGCAATCCGGCCTTGGCGCTCGATGGTGCCGCTATCGGGCAAGATCACACCACTAACCAGCTTGAGCAGCGTCGATTTACCGGCGCCGTTCGTGCCCAGCACGCCGATCGCCTCGCCCTGCTTGAGCGTAAACGAAATATCGTCGAGCGCGACATGGACGCGGTGGCGTTTTTTCTTGGACAGCCCTTCGATCAGGCGGTCAGAAGCCTTTTTATAGATTTTGAACTGTTTGCAGAGGTTTTCGACCTTCAATATAGGCGCATCGCCCAGCACACGACCCGTCACAACATATCCCTCATTTCCGATTGCAGGCGCGCCAGCATGGCACGGCTCGCCAACAAACTCAGCAGCGCAGCGCCGGCCAGTGCGGCCAGTTCTTTCAGCGGCGGAGCGGTGTTCCAGACGACAATGCCATGCACCGCGTCGACGGCCCAGAAAATCGGGCTGAAATGCAGGCCCCGCGCAGCCCAAGGCGGCAAAATCGTCGCCAGGTAGACCACCGGCGTCAGCCAGAAGCCAAATTGCAGCACGATACTCAGCACATTTTTGATATCCGGCACAAACACATCGAGCGTACCCAGCATAATCCCCAGGCCGTAGGCGAAACCGCTCAGCAGCAAGGCCACGACCGGCAACATCAACCACCACACGCCGATATGAAAGCCGATCAGCAACAGAAACGCCGCGAAAAACGCCATGGTAATGCCGTAAACCACCCACTCGGCAATCACAATATGCAGCGGCATAGTCCATAAATCGACGCTGATCTTGCGGATTAGGTGAGATTTGGCGCTATAAACCGAAGCCAGCCGACTCAATAAATTGGCGAACAAATTCCACGTCAGCAGCCCGCCGATCAGATACACCGTATACAGGTAAGGGTCTGTATCGGCGCCAAGCCGGGCCCGCATAAAATGCGAAAACACCGTACTAAACAACACCACAAAGGTCAGCGGCTGGATTAATAGCCAGGCCGCGCCCAGGGCGTTTTCACGGTGCCGGTCTACCAGATCCTGCCGCGACAACAGCAGAACATGGCCCAGATTCGTTCTAAAAGCATTCATTCAACGGTTCAAATAAGGCATGCAAAAGGAATAGCGGCGCACGCGGTACCGAATACCGAGTAGCGAATACCGCGTGCGAGTGAAATGGCAAAGGGTGGATTAAGCGACAATCTGCCGATACACGTCAAGTGTCTCGTCGGCCGTGCGTTGCCAACTAAAGTGCCCGGCTCGCGCCAAACCGGCGGCAATCAGCCGCTCGCGCAGCGCGCCGTCGTCCAGCAAAGCCTGCATGCCCTCGGCAAAACCGTTGATATCAGCCGGGTCGTACAACAAACCAGCATCGCCGACCACCTCCCGCAAGGCATCGGCGGTCGAACACAGCACCGGCACGCCGCAGGCCATGGCTTCCAGCACCGGCAGGCCAAAACCCTCGTAAATCGACGGATAGACCATGCCCCGCGCCCCCGCCGTCAATTGCGGCAGCTCAGCGTCGGTCACATAACCGAGTTTACGCACCGTGCCGTCTTTTAAGGAGGCGCTGAATGCCGCGTGCAGCCCGTCCGTGAGCCAGCCTTCGACGCCGATCAGCACCAGCGGCGCGGCGCGGCGCACCGCCGCGGGCAGGCGCGCGTGAGCGGCCAGCGCGGTAAGCAGGTTTTTACGCGGTTCCAGCGTGCCAACCGCGACGAAATAACTGCCATGCACCAAACCGTGGCGGCTCAGCACCGCGCGCGTCGCGTCGGCCCCATAGGGCCTGAAACGCGGCGAAACGCCGTTATAGACCACCTGCAGCTTCTCCGGCGCCACCGAAAAACAGCTCAACAATTCGCGCCGCACGAATTCCGACACCACAATCACGCGATCGGCCCGCTCCAAGGCCTGCGGGAAATTCGCACACAGCAGCGCCAGCCGATGCGGCGGGTGATATTCGGGGTGCCGCACCCAAGACGCATCATGCGCGGTAAGCACGGTGGGCCCGTTAAACTTCATGGGAATAAAGTTGGGATCGTGATAAACCTGCGGCGCCTCGCGGCGCACCCCTAAATTGAAGCGGAATTGCTCGACGTGCGGCATAAAACGGTACACGCCCGGTATATAACTGCGCGCGAAACGCTTGGCCAGGCCCATCACCGAGGTTTGTAAAGACCGTTCTAGGCCGGGCTCCACAGCGTCCTGCGACGCACCAAGGCCCGCGCAGGTGGAGGCCGACAACGTACCGGGTTTCACCCCCGCGGCTTGCGGCGAGTTGCCCGGCATGACCACGGCAAGCTGGGCCGCTGCGGCAGCCTCAGCAGCCTCAGCAGCCTTGACCGCCCGCCCGTCGGCGATCGCGGACGACCAGTGGGTGCCGTAAAACAGCCGGACATTGTGACCGCGCTGCACAAATTCACGCGCCAGATGCGCCGCGTACTGCCCTATGCCCGTCAAGGGCGTCAGCAAGGCGCGGCCGCCCATGGCAATGTTCAGCGGCGCGCCAGGACTAGTTTTCTCGGTCATTCACAGCCTTTTATGGACAAACCCAAAATCTGCGCAAGTATCCCTGTTGTTTAATACCTCCAATGTGATGGCCATCACATTTTTCAGGGTGGCGATCGCTCAAAATCACACCGTCTCAAAGGGGGGCAGGTGTCGTCGAACCGGCCACAACGCACAGTATACTAATCAGATCAGACAGGATCCCGCGCAAAACAGCGCGCGATCCCTGCATTGGAAAGATGGATAAGAAACTCAAATTGCCGTCGAACGAGATCGTTCTGGCGCTCTTAGCTTACCGCCGCGTGTTCCGCACGATAGGCGTGTTCAGCATGCTTATCAACCTGTTAATGCTAGTGCCGTCGATTTACATGCTGCAGGTGTACGACCGGGTGCTGCCTAGCCGCAACGGCATTACCTTGCTGATGCTGACGCTGATTATGCTGGTCATGACCGGTATGTCCAGCGCGCTCGACTATGTGCGCAGCTTTATCGTGATCCGCATTGGCGGCAAGCTCGATATGCATTTGAATTCGCGCGTTTATACGGCGGCGTTTGAAACCAACCTGAAACAGAGGGGCGTCAGCGCCGGCCAAGCGCTCAATGACCTGACCACGATTCGGCAATTTGTTACTGGAAACGCCCTGTTCGCGTTCTTCGACGCACCATGGTTCCCGATTTACCTGATCGTCATTTTCATCTTCAACGTCTGGCTGGGCGTATTCGCCACGGTCGGCTCCGCCATACTGGTTGCCTTGGCCATTATCAACGAACGCGTCTCGCGGCGCCCGCTGGCGGAAGCGCAACAGCTCTCGATTCGCTCGAGCCAGTTGGCGACCAGTAATTTGCGCAATGCCGAAGTTATCGAATCGATGGGCATGCTGCCCAATCTGATGGCGCGTTGGGCTGCACTCAACTCCGGTTTTCTGGCGCGCCAAGCCGAAGCCAGCGAGAAAGCCGCGCTAGTCAGCAACGTCACCAAGTTTTTCCGGATGGCGCTGCAATCCGCCGTGCTCGGCGTCGGTGCACTGCTAGCCATTCAAGGCACGATCTCGCCGGGTATGATGATCGCCGGCTCGATTTTGATGGGCCGCGCGTTAAGCCCGTTGGAAATGGTAATCGGCACGTGGCGACAGTGGAGCAGCGCAAAAGGCGCCTACGAACGCTTAGTCGATTTGCTCGACAACAACCCGGCTCGCCGCATCGGCATGACCCTGCCGGCACCCCACGGACGTCTGTCGCTCGAAGGCGTGAGCGCCGCCCCTCCCGGCGGGCGAGTAGCGGTTCTGCACGGCATCAGCTTGAACATCCCATCCGGTGAAGTGGTCGGCGTGATCGGCCCAAGCGCATCCGGCAAATCGACCCTGGCGCGCCTGATGGTTGGCGTTTGGCCCGCAGCAGTGGGTACCGTGCGCCTGGACGGCGCGGACATCTACCAGTGGAACAAGGACCAGCTCGGCCCGCACATTGGCTACCTGCCGCAAGACATTGAACTGTTCGGTGGCTCGATCGCGGAAAATATTGCACGCTTTGGCCAGATCGACTCGGTTCAAATTATTGAAGCCGCGAAATTGGCCGGGGTCCACGACATGATCCTGCATTTGCCCAAAGGTTATGACACGCTGATCGGCGAAAGTGGATCAGGACTCTCCGGCGGTCAAAAACAACGTATCGGCTTGGCCCGCGCACTCTATGGCAATCCTTCGCTGATTGTGCTCGATGAACCAAACTCCAACCTGGATGAACTGGGCGAAGTCGCACTGAAACTGGCGATTGACCAATTGCGACTGGCTGGCAAAACCGTGATCTTGATCACTCATCGAACTAGCATCCTGGCCGCCACAACGAGCCTGCTGCTGCTGGTAGAAGGCCAACTGAAGATGTACGGTCCGACTGCACATGTGCTTGCCGCACTGCAGCCCGCCGCCAATACGGCGCAAGCCGCGCCCGCGCCCGCTAACCATCAAGCGCCTCCCACCCAGACGGCAGCCTGACCTGTAGAGTTCCCATGTTCAAATTTGCTAGCAAAAAGGCGGGGATGCCCGCCGTCGAAGTCGTCGGCGCCAAGCTGCCGCCGACGATGGATACCGATGAAACCAGCTACGTCAAGGTCGGCTGGATCATTGTTCTGGTGGGCTTCGTCGGCTCATTACTGTGGGCGGCCTTTGCACCGCTGAGTAAAGGCGTCCCGGTCCAAGGCACGGTGGTCGTCGCAGGCAACCGCAAAGACATCCAACAATCGACCGGTGGCATCATTCAATCGATCTTGGTGCATGATGGCGACGAAGTCAAAGTCGGGCAAGTGCTCGTCAAAATGAATAACGCCCAAACCCTCGCCCAAGAAGGCTCGGTTCGCGCCCAATATCTAACCGAACTTGCCGTCAAAGCGCGCCTGGTCGCCGAGGCGACCAACGCGAAAACCATCACCTTCCCGCCGGAACTAATCGTTAGCGCCAACGCGCATAATCTGCAGGTCGAGGATGATATTGAGCTGCAGAAGCAACTGCTGATTTCGCGACGCATCGCATTGCAGGCCGCGCAAGGAGCCCAGCGCGAAACCATCGCGGGCTACAGCGCCCAACTGGCCGGCGCAAATCAGTCCCTTGGGCATAAGCAAGTCGAGCAAAAGACTCTCAACGATCAACTGACCGGCATACGCAAGCTCGCGGATGAGGGTTATGTGCCACGCTCGAAATTGCAAGATATCGAACGCCAGGTCGCGGAACTCGATGGCGAAATGGCCACCCAACTTGGCACTGCCGGCATGTTGACCAGTGAGATTGCCGAAGCGCGCTTGCATATCGAGCAGTTGCAGGACGATTATATGAAAGACGTGCGCACCCAACTGACGGAGGTGCAGCGCGACACCGACGAACTGAAGAGCAAGTTAAACGAAAGTGAATTTAATCTGGCCAACAGCGAAGTTCGCTCACCGGTTGACGGCACTGTATTTGGCGTGAGTGTCTTCACCGACGGCGGGGTGGTCAGCCCAGGTGCAAAACTGATGGAAGTGGTGCCGAGCGGCGAACCCCTGGAAATCGAAGGTGAGTTGCCCGTCGATCTGATCGACAAAGTCCAGCAAGGCTTGCCGGTTGACTTGATGTTTACCGCCTTTAACCAAAACAGCACGCCGCACATTCCAGGCACGCTGAGCTTTATTTCTCCGGATCGACTGATCAATGAACACACCGGCCTGCCGTATTACAAGGTACGCGCCAAGGTCACGCCAGAAGGGATGAAGTTGCTGGCCCATTTGAACGTCAAACCCGGTATGCCGGTTGAATTATTCGTGAATGCCGGGCAGCGCTCAATGCTGAGCTACCTGTTCAAGCCGGTCCTTGACCGTGCGCATTCGGCACTATCGGAGAATTGATGTGCAAGTAGCCGTCACAACACGTTCGCGCAACGCGTCGCTCCACCCTGCCCGCTCACCCCGAGTGCAGAGCCGCGCGACACGCATGCGCATCATCTGCGCCGCGGTCTCGATAGTCTGCGCCCTAGGCGCCATCGACTCGGCGCAAGCGCTTGGCTTGGCCGACGCCTATGAGGCAGCACTAGGCCACGACCCTGTCTACGCCGGTGCCGCTAGGGATAAGGAAGCCGGCGACGCCAACCTGGCGATGGGCCGCTCCTACCTACTGCCAAATCTGTCGGCCAACTACGGTAATTATCGAGAATGGACTGCCACGACTTACCTTGGGCAACCGGGCGGCAATACCTCGACCTTCCAGCAATATCATGCGTATTCAGAGGGCGTGTCGTTTCGCCAACCGCTGATTAGTTATGAAGCCCTATCCCACTACCGCTACGGTAGAGCGCTGGCGCTCGCTAGCGACGCCACCTTTATCGACAGCGGCGAAGAGTTGCTGGTGCGGGTACTAACCGCTTACACGAACACGGCCTTCGCACTCGACCAACTCGCGCTGGCGACCGCTCAAACACAAGCACTGAATGAACAGCTCGCGGGCAACCAGTCGATGTTCAAGAATGGTCAAGGTACGCGCACCGACATCCTTGAGACCACCGCGAAGGCGGAATTGGCCGAGGCCGATGTTTCCGACGCACGCGATACCGTTGACAATTCGGCCCACGCCCTCGAAGCGCTCACCGGCCTGCCGGACAGCCTCGATGTTGGCGGCCTTGACCGCTTAAGCGACGATTATCGGCCTGTCATGCCTTTGCCAGCGGGATATGAGCAATGGCGCGACTTGGCACTGGACAACAACGGCCAACTCATTGCCGAGCGACATTCGGTGGAAGCCGCACGACAGCAACGTGAAGTTGCACGAGCAGGCTTTTATCCGCACGTCGACCTGGTCGGGAATGTTGGCAAGAGCCTCTCGAATACGCTAGACACCATTGGTCAAAGTTATATCACCAAATCGGTCGGTATCGAGCTGACGATTCCGCTGTACTCAGGCGGCATGGTCCAGGCGAGCACCAGACAGGCCAACGCCAACTTCGAAAAAGCCCAGTTCGAACTCGAGGACAATACCAACAAGATCCTGCTTGATGTCCGGAAGCAGTACAACCTTTGTGTGAGCAGTATCAACCGCATCAGCGCCCTACAAAGCGCGGTAGAGTCGGCGACAGAGTTAATTGTCGCCACCAAAAAGAGCGTTGAGGCCGGTGTGCGCACCAATCTGGACGTGCTAACCGCCCAGCAGCAGTTATATCAATCGAAACGGGATTTGGCTCAGGCGCGTTACCAGTATCTGTTAGCCGAACTTCAACTTAAGCGCGATGCAGGAACCCTTACCGCGCAAGATCTTTATCGGACCGCGCAGTGGTTTGTGCCGCCTGCAAGTGCGACACCGGATGCGAAAGCCACAACAGGCGGAACCAGGATCGACATACAGTCCACTCCAACTGGGGTCGTCATACGTTCTAGCCCGCAGTAAAGAGCACGGCCTCACGGCGAAAGCCACGCAGTTTGCCTGCGTGGCTTTTTTTGCATGAGTAATCTTTAATTTCCGACAAGCCCGTAGGCCCCCAGAGCGAAGTGATTCGACGGCAATTCAGCGTCATCCACCTCAGCACGGGCGGCAGTTACACTAGGCTTAGCGGGGCGTGTCCGCCCCGCTACCGCTGCCTGTGCCTCAAGCACTTCAATGGTGGAGGACTCTTCCAGCGCCTCTTTCAGCGCATTAATCAGCTCGGTAGCCCGCTCGCAACGCAGTAGAAAATGTCGATTTAGCGGACGACTACTACCGTCGTCCAGCTCCTGGATCACCACAAAGGAAACCCGCACATGGCCTGGCGCCGTCGCCTGCTCAATAGTCCATTCCGCAATCCTTGGACCATCTTTATTGCAGTGCGCTGATTTTCTCTTGGTGTTGCGTCCGGGCGTCATGGCACTTTCTACGATGAAATAGGCGCAGCGTACGTAACAGAACCTAATCCGTTTCGCCGCCACTGCGGTAAGTCAACATAATCTAACGCACATCAACCACAAAAAATGTGCGGAAGCTCACACTCTTGAACGACCGGTACAGCGACAATCTTTCGCTGAGCCTTATCCACAAAGCACGGCCATGCAAAACACATTTCTGCAAAAGTAATGAGACTGTAAAAATTATGTGATCGCCATCACAAATATCAGTCACTAATCGTTTCCGAGTTCTCAATTCAACCACGCTAAATGAGCACCCTTCCAATTATTTGCGATTTTGTGCGCGCCGTCACATCACAACTGTTCCCTCCCACTGAAAATCACGCTACATCATAAACACGTGGTAATTTCGGCACCGCCTAGATCGCCGCGTGAACTTACGATGAAACACACGTGTGTTGGAATTTAGATATATCTAACGGAGCATAAGAAAATGGCTGCAGCATATCAAACACAAGTACAAAACATCTATCTGGCGTACTACGGCCGCCCGGCAGATCCGGCTGGCTTGGTTTACTGGGAAACTCAGTTGCTCAACGCCAATGGCAACCTGAGTACCATCATCAATGCTTTCGCTACCTCGGCTGAGTCGACCAGCCTGTACGGTGGTTTGAGCACGACCCAACAAGTCAGCGCAATCTATCAAGCACTGTTTGGTCACCAGCCAGATCTGGCTGGCTTGGCTTACTACGTGAACGGCATCACCACCGGCACCTTCACGCTGGGTTCGGTTGCACTGAACATTTTCAATGGCGCAGCGGGCACGGACGCAACGATTCTGGCTCAGAAAGTTGCTTACTCGGCAGCGTTCACAACCGCAGTAGCAGCATCGGTTTCGGCACAAAATGCCTACGCAGGCACGACAGCAGCAGCCAATGCTCGCGCATTGGTCGTCGGCGTCACCACCGCCGCTAACGAAGCAACGGCTGTCACAGCCCTGCCGACGAGCATCGCTAATATCGGCACAGGTACGGTTGCACAAACGTTCACGCTAACTACGGGTGTGGACAACTTCACCGGCCCGTCGACCGGTAACGCCGTGTTCATCGCCGACAACAGCGCCCGTAGCGGCGCCAACGCGGTTATTGTCTCCAGCGCTGCCGATACACTCACCGGCCAGGGCAGCAACAACATCTTGAAGGTGTACGTCAACCAGAACACTACTGGCGCCGTCAACGCTGACTACATCGGTACCACTGGGGGCGCTCAAAGTACTGGCAGCGCTGAAGTATTGCCGACGTTCACCGGCATCCAAACCTTGTGGGTTAGCGGCGCGAACGAAAACGCCGTCACGCTGGACGTGTCGGGCAACTCGGGTGTAACGACCGTGCAGTTGGACAGCCTGTATGCTGGCACCACCGGCACGGCTACGGTGAAGGTGAAGGGCCAAGCCTTGACACTTTCGAACCTGACCGCCGCGACTGGTCAGACTGAGACGGTATCCCTCACCTCCACAGCTGACACGGCAGCCAATGTCACCCTGTCCGCAGTTACAGCGGCTGGCACCGGCGTTGCCGTGCTGAACATCGCTGGTACGGCGGACACGACGTTGAACCTGACCTCGTCTGGCTCGGCGAACAAGATTTCGTTGACCGACACCGGCGCTGCCCTGACCACCGTGAACATCTCGGGCAGCCAAGCGCTGACCTTGACCGCGAGCACAGGCACGACGGCTTTGACGACAATCAACGCGTCGACGGAAACGGCTGCAGTTACAGTCGACGTCTCTGGCGTTGTACTCACCACCGGCGCCGCGCTCGCCTTCACGGGCGGTTCGGGCAACAACACGCTGACGCTGACGGAAGCACAAGTCGCAGCTCTCACGGCGGGTAGCCAACTCAACGGCGGTGCTGGCGGCTCCAACACACTGACCATTAATAGCACCCCAGGCGCTATCGCGTCGTTCAGCGCTGCCGACCTCAAGGCATTGAACGCGGTCACCAACTTCCAGGCCCTTGGTTTTAGCGGCACGAACACGGTTGCTTTCGCTGCGAACGGGCTCACAGGCGCATTCGCTGGCAACTTCTTGGATACGGACTCAGCCGCTTTGACCATCACGCAGATGGCAAACAATTCGACCGTGACCCTTTCGGGCTCTGCTGCTGGCGGCGACACGTTTAGCGCAACAACTGGCGCTCACAACCTGAACCTGAACCTTGGTACGGCGTCGACGGCAGCTAGCCAAATCATTGCGGCTGAAACCGTCTCCACGTTCAATACCTTTGCTCTGTCGGCGAATGGTACCGGCCTGACGAGCGCAGGCGCAGCCACGTTCGACTCGCTGATCCTCACCAATGCGGCTAACAGCAGCTTCACGCTGACGGGTAACGAAGCACTGAACCTGACAGTGGCCGCAACGGGAACGACGACGACAGGTGATTCGATTACTGCATCGGCCTTTACTGGTGTCTTGACCCTGGTCGATTCCGGCCAAGGTGATGTCATCTCGACGGGTTCGGCCAAGGCGTTCATCAAAGAAGTCGATATCGCCACAGCCCCGGCAGGCAACACCATCACGCTGCTCGCTGGTCATACGACCGTCGACACGATTGGTATCGCCGCAACCGTGAACAGCGGCCTGGGTACTGGCGCTGCCACCACGCCGACCGGCTACGATGTAATCAAGAACTTCGCACTGGGTACGGACCAATTCACCACTGCGGCTAATCTCTCGATTGTCGCCGGTTCCGCTACGGCGTTGACGGCTACGACCACGCAAGCTGGTGTTGCCGCTGACATCGGCGCGTTCACGGTTACCAAGGGTATCGTAGCAGCCAGCTCGTTCGCGAATGCTACTGCGTTCATCAATGCGGCTGAGGCGGCTCATGCCGGCGCTACCGCTGGTGACCTCGTGGCATGGGTTGACGCAACCAACGGCAACACGTGGGTGGCGGAATTGCAAGGTACCGGCACCGGTGCTGCGCATATCGTCGAACTCCTTGGTGTCCAGGCAACGTCCATCGCCACTTCGGGCGCTGGCGCGATTATCGCCCACTAATCTCCGTCCCCGGAGATGTACCGCTCGCGTGAGTGAGCGGTATTTGTGAAAGTCTGACGAACCCCGCCTCCCCCAAGGAGGCGGGGTTTTTCTTTGTATGCCCAGCACCCTGTCGTGGCACGCACTAGAGCGCGAAAATGTCGCTCAGATGCATAAAATCCAGATATATCTTTCAATATACTTTCGGTTAATTACAATAATATTCAATATTACTGAAAATATTTTTCAATGGAGTTTATAAAATTCCATGTCAAAATCCTCAAAAGCATGGTGCGATTCAAAGTACCATCTCGGCGAGTGGATTGGCTCCGACTCCGGCCGTGCTCGCCCTCCACGTATCCTTCAGACACTAGCCCGGCTCACGCGGCGACACATCGAAATTGAAAGCAAGGAACCGCTTTCGGATCACTTTCAAGGCGGGCATGGGACCGTTTTGTTTAACAAAACACAATGCCAGACCTATTTCGCTGGCTAGGGCATAGGATCGCGGCAAATCTAATATTTACTGTTTATAATTTGAGATGGCATCCGCAGTTTTTCGATAACCGGCGCCAAAATTTCATTACAGCTCACGACGGTTTCCGACTGTGCTTGTAGCTATATCAACCGCCACTATCGCTAGTTTTAAATGCGGACGGAAATAAGTTTTTTCGGATTTCAGTTTTAAAAATGCAAGAAAATATCTGTATCCAAACCGGCGTGAGCAGTATCGATTCTTCTCAAGAATCTATCGCCTTGATGTTCGATCAAGTATTACGACAAGCCAACGCCTTGCAACAAGCAGGACGACCGCAAGACGCTGAACGCCTCTACCGCGCCATCTTGCACGCCCAGCCCAATAATCCGAGTGCAAGCCATAAGCTGGCCGAGCTACTGGAGCTCGCTCAAACATCCTCCGCTAATTTACTCAGCTTAAAGACAACCCTGGAAGCCAATCCAAATCAAGTTCATTGTTGGCTGAATTACATTGATGCGCTGATACACACTGGCCACCCTGAAGCGGCTCGTGATGTATTGCAAACCGCGCGGGAACGCGGCATATGGGGCGAGACAGGCGAAGCTTTGGCGCTTAAGCTACAAACACCCATTGTCAGCCCCCCTCCCCATGAGATCGATGCGGTGATGGCGCTGCATGCAACTGGGCGCTACACGGAATTGCTGGCGGCCACGCAGTCCATGACGCAGAACTTCCCATTATTTGGCTTTGCTTGGAGAGCACTGGGGACCGTACTGAAACTATTAGGGCGTTGCGACGAGGCGCTGGCGCCAATCCAAATAGCCATTACATTGGCACCTGATGACGCTTGCGCATACAACAATTTAGCGATCATTTTCCAGGATCTGCATAGGTTGCCGGAGGCTGAGGCAAGCTACTTACGCGCCCTACAGATCGATCCCAATAATCCCATCACGCACAACAATCTCGGCAATCTCCTACGAGATGTCAGGCAATTGGATAGGGCCTTACTGAGCTGCCGCCGCGCCTTGGAGATCAACCCCGATTTCGCCGAGGCGCATATTAACTTAGGCAATGTTCTACTCGGCCTGAGGTACTTCGATGAGGCGATCACCAGCTACGGTCGCGCACTTGAGATCAAACCCGATTGCGCTGAGGCTCACAACAATTTAGGCAACGCGCTGCAAGGCCTCGGGCAATTTGAGTCTGCGGCGGATAGCTATCGCCGCGCGCTCAATCTCAAGGCCGATTATGTTGAAGCACACAACAACTTAGGCAATGCACTACAAAGCCTCGGGCTGCTTGAGGAGGCTGTTGCAAGCTATCATCAGGCTCTGGCCCTGAAACCCGATTACACGCTCGCCTACAACAATTTAGGTAACGCGCTGCAATGCATCGGACGGCTGGAGGATGCGGTTGCGATCCATCGCCAAGCACTGGAGATCCAACCCGAACTCGTTGAAGTGCGCTTTAATCTTGCGTTAGCGGCCAAGATCAAGCCTGGCGACGAAAACATGGCGGCGCTGATCGCCTATGAAACGTCGTTGCGCAATGGTACCGCCCCACGCTTGGAAGTCGAGCATGAAGTACCTCTGCATTTTGCGCTGGGCAAGTGTTATGACGACGTGGGCTATCACGATAAGGCTTTTCTGCACTTTCTTGAGGGCTGCAGGCTCAAGCGTGGCACATTTGACTATGATTCGGCACAAACCACGCAGCATATCGCTGCCATTCGGCGAAATTTTGATATCGCGTCGCTACCGCGTTTGCGCGGCGCGGGAGACCCGTCGCGTCTGCCGATTTTTGTCTTGGGCATGCCGCGCTCCGGCACCACGTTGATCGCCCAAATCATTTCCAGCCATCCCGAAGTCTCTAGCGCCGGGGAGCTGCCCGATCTGATGGCGATCGCGCAACGCCCCTACGCAGGAGCCAATATGCTGGAGAGTCTGGGTTTATTCGATCAGACACAACTGGCGGCTCGAGGCAAAGAATACGTTCAGGGCATACAAAGCCGCGCGCCCGGTATGCGGCGGATTATCGACAAAATGCCACAGAATTTCCTGGCTGTCGGTTTGATTCATTTGATGCTGCCCAATGCCAAGATCATCCATGTCGAACGCAATCCGGTCGACACCTGCCTATCCTGTTTCACCCAACTGTTCACGATGGGACAGGAACATACCTATGACCTGGCTGAATTGGGACGCTACTACGTCGAATATTTCCGTCTGATGCAATATTGGCGCGAGACTTTGCCCGTCGGCACCTTTGTTGATGTGCAGTACGAAGATGTCGTCACCGACCAAGAAGCACAGTCGCGCCGCATTCTCCAATATTGCGGACTGGAGTGGCATGATGCCTGTCGCGAACCCCACAAGAATAGACGCCCGGTGCTTACTGCCAGCAGGGTGCAGGTACGCCAACCGGTCTATCAATCGTCAGTACAGCGCTGGCGCAAATATGAACGGCACCTTGGGCCGTTATTGGAGACGCTAGGGGATCTGGTGCAGCACACGACAGAATGTTAAAGGACTGTATCCGTGCATGGACAACTTCCATTGCGTTGGCTTTGGCCTCGCCGGCCCTTGCATAACCCCTCCACGTCCCAATCTATGGGGTAGCCGCTTGCCCCCACGCCCCATCGTCACGGACGACCTAGGGTTCTTCTCTCATAGGAAAAAAATGCCGATTATCAAAATTGATGAAGCCGAATACAACGTCGACCACCTGTCCGACGAAGCCAAAGCACAGCTGGCCAGCATCCAATTCGTCGATGCTGAATTGCTACGCCTGAACGCGCTTGTCGCAGCTTTGCAAACCTCGCGCATCGCTTATGCCAACGCTTTGAATCAGGCCTTGTTGGAGAAGCAAGGGTTGAGCTCTTAAGCCTTAAACCAACGCGTACCATTCACGTGAGAGGCGCATCTCTAAAGAGATTAACAGTTACGGAGCCAGCCCATGCAGTCGTGCCGAGCGTATAAGTCATCCCGTTCGCGTCAGCCGAAATTCGTCCTTACGAGCGAACATAATTGGGTGCAGCGACACGACGTATTCGTTCTTAGATAATGACGTATGATCAATACTAGGGCAGAGATAAGAGCCCGTTCATACTCAATTTCAATACTGGCACAGCGTGGAATTAACCCTCGAACAGGCGATTCAACAAGCCGTCACTCACCATAAAGCCGGTGAGCTAAGCGCCGCGGAACATATTTATCGCGCCATCCTTGCAGCGCACCCCAATCACGCGGATGCAAACCATAACCTCGGAGTATTGGCGGTTCAACTGAAGCGGCCGGCGGACGGGTTGCCCTTCTTTAAGGCCGCATTGGTGGCCAACCCAAATGTAGAACAATACTGGTTGAGCTATATCGATGCGCTAGTCCTCACGGATCAAGATGATGCGGCTCGATCGGTGTTGGAACAAGGGCAGCAACGCGGTCTATTAAATGCGAATGCGCTAGCCGCGTTGATCGACCGGCTAAACCGCAAGGTTACGATCAAGCCACAACAAATCGTTGATCTTGATCAGGCTGTCTTGCATAGAGAGGCCGGCCGCTACAAGGATGCATTATTGATCTTGCACAGTTGGCTGGCGAGCAATCCGCCCAGCGCAATCGCTTACGCTCTTCTGGCGCAGATTTTATCGCTCGAAAAACAAGACGAACCGGCCTGGTCGGCGCTGAATACTGCCCTGTCCATCAATCCAGGTTTGCCGATCGTTCGGCGCAATCACGCGCGTTTATTATTCAAGCAGAAAAGGTTCGCAGAGGCATTGCGGGAGGCGGAAGCGGCCTATCAGAGTGACGTCGTCGACCCAGAAAATCATTTGATTTTAGCAGTTGCCCTTGATCTCAACGGGCAGAGTGAGCGCGCAGTGCAATTCTTGGAATCCGCTATCAAGAACAGGCCCAATTACTCAGAGGCCCTGTTCAATCGTGCGATGTTCAAAATACGCAGTAATGATCTAGCTGGTGCGCTGGACGATGCCGAACGTGCTGCGTCGCTCAAACCGCACCTTCCTTCAATATGGGGCATAGTTGGGAACCTGCGCTTTCAGCTCAAGAACTTAACTGGAGCGATTGAGGCGCTGGATAAAGCGCTTGGTTATGAGCCGAACAATATCGATTATTTGGTGAGCCAGGGCGATTTTCGACGGCAAGCGGGCGCCGTTGAGATTGCAATTTCGTTGCTGGAAAAAGCGACATCGTTAGCTCCGGAAAATCCCGGTGCTTGGGTGAATTTGGGCGTTGCGTTGCAGCAAGCTGAGCGAGTATCTGACGCAAAATTTGCCTACGCAAAAGCATTGGACATTTCGCCGAATCAAGCCGAAGTTGCCAATAACCTTGGGGGAATAGCCAGGGATAACAACGATTGGGAAGAAGCTTTAAGCTATTTCAATCAAGCATTGGCAATCAATCCAACACTTGCTGAGGCTCACAATAACCATGGCATGGCGCATCACAATCTCGACCGTACTGAAGAGGCTAAAATAAGTTATCGCCGCGCGCTTGAAATAAGGCCCAATTACGCTGCTGCGCTATGTAATTTGGGCGACACACTTTACTTTCTCGACGATTGCGTTCAGTCTGCTCTAACTTATCAAAAAGCGTTTGACATCGATCCTTCATCGAATATCGCATTGGAGGCGGCGGTACATCTAGCCTTAATTTCATATTTAAATGGAAATCGCACGCGAATCGATCATTTTTTAAAAATCGCCGCACCCATTTATACAGGGACGAGCCCCAATCTCAAACCGATGCGCACATATTGGAACTATCTGCGCAAGCTACATACATGGCACCTTCAATCCGAAGGAAAATTTCATCATGGAAGTGACACGGAAGTTTTGTATGTGATTGGTGAAAGCCACTCGCTCAGCGCACACAACATGGCAGTCCGATATAAAAATCGAGCCATGCGATGCAAAGCAGAATTGATCATGGGGATTAAGCAGTGGCATCTCGGAATTGACAAGCCCAATAGATTCAAGCATAAATTCGAATCTATCATTGCGCGCATTCCTGCCAACTCAACCATCCTTCTATCAGTGGGTGAAATAGATTGCCGGCACGATGAGGGCATTCTTCGAGCATTGAGAAAATCACCTGAAAAATCTTTGATTGAAATGGTACAGGCGACGGTAGATAGCTATATCAGCTATGTCGCAAGGGCAACAACCCGTGGTGGTCATAAAATGATCATCAGTGGCGTACCATGCCCCAACATTCAATTGAACAAGCTGGATAAAGTCGATGCGGACCAGCTTATTCAGCTTATTCGCACTTTCAATACAACATTAATGCATCGCGTACTGAGTGCGGGCATGGATTTTCTAGATGTATATGCGCTGACCGATCGGGGCGATGGTATTGCGAATGGCCAGATGCATATCGATGAATTCCACCTTCTGCCCACCTCCGTGGTGGAGGCTTTTGACGGATATTGTCGGCATCAGACTGACTGAAAATCCAAGCGGGTAGTGCTCGCCTGGATTGATGCCCTCCACCGCCCTAAGCAAAAGCAAGGACTGAAGCCATGGCACCCGTTCCACAGCTAGTTATTTTCGGTGTCAGCAATATCCTGTCCGATGTGTTCGACTGTGCGCTAGCCAACGCGCTAGCGCTCGGCAAGGTGGTGATTCATCTTCCTGAGCCTGCACATAAGCGTGATGTGCCGCTTGCTGACCGGCTGGCCGCCCTGGAAAGCATTTGCTCGCCTCCGACGGTCGAATATCTGGACGCGTTCACGCCTGGCCCCAACGAAGTGTATTTGCTCGGGCCCACCACGCCTACTCGCGCCGTACTGGCGGCCGAATTGAAAAGGCGCTTCGACCTGCGTTTCCACACCCTGATACATCCCACCGCCTATGTCTCCCCGCTGGCAAAACTCGGCGACGGCGTGTTTGTCGGTGCCAACAGCGTGATTGGCCCAGGAGCGCAGCTCGCCGATCACGTGTTCGTGAACCGGGGCGTAACGGTCGGCCACGATACTCATATCGGCGCTTTTTCCCGCATTCAGCCGGGGAGCAATCTCGGCGGCTTATCTCGCATCGGGCACAGCGTCACTGTAGGAATCGGCGCAACCCTGATCGAACGGTTGGTGGTGGGCGACAACGCTTTTATTGGCGCTGGCGCGGTGGCCACCGCCGATGTTGATGCCAATGCGCTGGTGGTTGGCACCTCAGCCAGGTTCAGGAAAGTACGCGACTAGTACGTTCCCGGTGGCGGTCCAGCGCCAGATGGCATGCCGCCAACAGCGAAGGGCCGGATTGGCTGAGGTCAAGCGTATTCGTAAAGTGCGCCTGCATGGCAGCGCCAGTGCGCTGCCGCAAGCCGGCATCGCCCATTAGTGAACGCAGTCGTGCAAAATAATCGTCTTCACCGACCACCGCTGTGGCGCCCACTTTGTGGCCGCCGTCGGAATCGCCATACGTGACGACGGGCAGACTTTCCGCCATCGCCTCGGCCACGCTAAACCCACCGCCCATGCGTGGCGGGTTCACGTAGATATCGCAACAGCGATATACGCTGCGTAGATCCCCGTGGTTCGGAATTATGCGCAGCTGTTGCCGTGGAGCATCTTCCAGTGCCGGCGGCAAAATGCCAGTGCCCCCGACCAGCAGCCACACTGCGTCGGGGCACTGACGGAGCAACGCGATCATCCGCGCGGCCCAGGCGCCGTTGATTTCATCCGACAAGCGATAACCTGCCGTGACAAGCACGCGTGCGTGCGCCGGCAGGCCAATATCCTCGCGCGCCAACGGTGCTCCGGCAGGCTTAAGCGCTATCCGATAGGGATGATAGAAACCCCACGCATCGGGCAGGTCCGCCCCCCACACGCTAGCGCCCTGATTCGCGAACTCTTGATGTGCGGTTAGCCATGTGTCCATTGGCGCCACCGGAGGCACGGAATGGATACACAATCCCAAGACGGGCCGTGCTTCATACAAAGGGGTCATTAATGGCGAGAACAGGCCGACAAACAGCACCACGTCGGGATCGAACGCAGCGATCAGTTTGAGCATATCGGTCCAGCGTCGCATCAAGGAAAAGCGCTCATCGCTGAGGGTCACGGTAAGCCCTTCTGGAAGCAGACGTGCCAATTCCCCGGAGTCTGGCGAAATAAGTAGTGCCTTCTTGCCGTCCCCCATATACTGCGCCATCTGAGGCACGTTCAGTTCCTGGCAAGCGAACAGATGTACGTTAAGTCCCTGCTCGATCAATAACCGCGCCTGATTCAATGCTATCAATGTCGGCGTATGGTCCGTATTGCTGATATAAGGCACTATCACGGCAATTCTGTCCACCCGGCTTATATTGCGCCCGACTGGGCGAACCGCGCTGCTGCGTGCCAGATGTTGTCCGAGCTGGTTCGCGATCTCCGGCAGACGCGCAGACCTCAATGTTTGGATGAAACTCGCGCGATTGCCTGACTCACGAATCGCGAGCCACCAACCAGCCATCATGAAGGTGGCCAGCCGGCCAGCGTCCAGGGGCTCAATGGCTTGGACGATCCGTCCCGCCTCTGCGAGGTGAGCAGGGTCTGCCATCCAACGCGCCAAAAAAGTCTCGCGCAGGAAACCCGCCACGCCTTCCGCGGGAGTGGATTTCATCAGGTGCTGTCGCACCGATGCGCGCAAATCATAGTCAGTGTTGTGGTAAAAACTTATCAGGTGATGCCAACAGTGAACCGCGGTTGGATTAACAATGACTTGATCCAGGGCGTCACTCAATAACAAAAGTAAGTCGGGTGATTGATTCATGCTGGCTAAAGAAATAGTTACGTCCAGCCCTACTCACGCGGCGCCTTGGACTGAAGCGCCATACTCGGTTTTTGAAAGGATAGCTGAGACGGAAAATGGACGGTAAGCGCCCAGCGAAGTCACCTTGGCGTAGGCCGCCGAATTCAATTGTCCGTCGATGCGGGTTGCCAGCGGTGCGGCAGCAGTGCGCCAATATCGCTCGCCTTATGAGTCGGCAGGCGCGTCAGCACATCCTTTAAGTAAGCATACGGGTCGTGTCCGTTGAGCTTGGCCGACTGGATCAGGCTCATGATGGCCGCGGCTCGTTGACCGGCGCGCAACGAACCCGCGAACAACCAGTTTTTCCTGCCGGTCGCCCACGGCCGAATTTGGTTTTCACACCAATTGTTATCGATCGGCAAATGCCCATCCTCCAGGTAACGCACCAGCGCATCCCAGCGTTTTAAACTGTAGTCCAAGGCTTTAGCGATGGCCGAGCCCTCCGGCACCAAACGGCGCTGATCCACCATCCACACATACAGCGCGTCGGCCACCGGCTTGGCACGGATCTGACGAATTTCACGTCGTTGGTCGGGCTTGAGGTCTGCCAGGTCGCGCTCAATTTCATAGAGCGCCGTAAAGAATTTCAAGCCGTGTTCGGCGATTTGACTCTGATTGTTCACATGCAAGTCGAACAGTTTACGACGTGCATGGGCCATGCACCCAATCTCGGTGATGCCTTGCTGGAAGCTCGCTTTATAGCCACTAAAATCATCACAAACGAGGCTGCCACGCCATTCGCCCAGGAAGTTTCTCGCGTGTTCCCCCGCACGACTCTCCGTGAAGTCGTACACCACCGCCTGCAGATCCGCGAAACGGGGTGGCGCATAGGCCCACAGGTACGCACGATGGGTCTTTTTCTTGCCGGGACTTAGCATCGGCACCGGCGTTTCGTCGGCTTGCAGGACATCTTGCTGCAGGATTTCTTCGCGCAACGCGTTAATCAGCGGCTGTAGCCGTACACCGCATACCCCAACCCAAGCGCCCAACGTCGACGACGGAATGGCCAGGCCGGCACGACCGAAGATCGGCGTTTGGCGATACAGCGGCAAGTGATCAGCGAATTTGGAGACTAAGACGTGTGCCAGTAGCCCGGCGGTAGGGATGCCTTTATCGATCACCTGGGCCGGCACCGGCGCCTGGATTAACGTCTCGCATTCCGTGCAAACCCATTTACCCCGGATATGGCGTTCAACACTGAACAGGCCCGGCGCGTAGTCCAGTTTCTCACTGACGTCCTCGCCCATGCGACGCAGTTGGCAACCGCAACGGCAAGTCGTGTTGTCGGGTTCGTGGTGGATCTCGATGCGAGGCAGTTGCGGCGGAAGCGGCGTACGTTTGGGTTGCTTGCGCTCCGCCTCGCCTTGGGCCGGTGACTGAAGCGCTTCGAGCTCGACCTCAATCGCTGCAATATCGCCATCGAGAGTTTCATCCAGTAGGCTTGCCTGGACCGGGTCGAGTTGTTCGCTACGTTTGCCGAACTGGTAGCGCTTTAGAATCGAGATCTCGTGGGTCAGTTGATCGATACGCGTTTGCCGATGGAGCAGCTCACGGTCCTTGTCAGTCACTTGCGCCATGAGCGTTGCCGCCAGCGCGCGAAGCTGTTCCGGAGTTAGGTCGTTGAGGTCTGCAGGCGATATCATGCCTGCTAGTTTGCCAGAGCCGAACCGATGGGGGAATCACAACTGTTTACTGCGTATTCCGGTGAACGTGGCCGCTCATTCCGGCCTATCGTGACCGCTGCGCATGAGATGGTGTTACGCGGCTAA
>Ga0302178_10000051_pt1 | contig 107596 bp, 94 predicted proteins | sample I_Palsa_E1_3_FD_198790 | JGI IMG/M metagenome (GOLD analysis project Ga0302178, IMG submission 198790) | Peat permafrost microbial communities from Stordalen Mire near Abisko, Sweden - I_Palsa_E1_3 | ecosystem: Environmental > Terrestrial > Soil > Palsa > Peat permafrost | place: Sweden...
GGCATCATGCGACGCACCAGCGCTTCTTTTCTTTCTGCTGAGTAGGCTTTCATTCACCCTGATTTTACCGCCCCCGGACCATGTCTATAAGAATCAGATAACACGACAAGTAGTCTGACGCCGGGGGATGGTTCGTAGAACGAGGATGCCACGAACGGCTAACGGCCCGACAAATGGTTTGAATTTTCTCTCAAGTATCGCCAGTAGCCGCGATGCGACTGCGTATCGGGTCGTGTCTAAAGAACTAGCTAAGGGCGCTGCTGGTAGGCTTTTAATGAAGATCAGTTTAGCATCGGCGCTACCAGGTCACTGCTCGATTCAATCCGTGTCGTGGGCACCTTTACGTTTTCTCCGAGACAATCGGCACGATATTTCAACCTGAGGCGCGCTTCCGCCAACTGGATGTCCGATGGATAGTAGCTTTCGTCGCCAGCCGACGGATCGTAGCCGACCGATTCCAGTTCGCCGAGCTCTTGCATCAGTTGAGCATGCGTGACGGGCTTGCTCAACGGCTGGAAAGGATAGTCGTTGCATTCGGCAGGCGTCAGCGTGCTGGCTGCCGACGCCACGCCGCTTGCCAGCAGCACGCAAAGCGCCACTGCGGATTTGCTCCAGAAGGGTTTCATGTCGTCAGTTCCTTGCGCGGTTGTGATGGTGCGATGTTGCGCTGCGCGACTTATCGAACTGCAATGAAAGAGATGACATTTTTTTAACCAGATCGTCACACTGGGGGTACTTCACGTCAGAGCGCTATGGTCGCGAGGAGTGAAGCGCGCGCCCACGAACAAAATGCACAGCTAGCCGGAATCCCCCCGGTGGCGCCAGGACTTCACACGTCGCCTCTGTACTACGCAAAGGGCACCACGGGCCAGACGCATGATTCCCGCAATCGATTGAGACGAATGAGCATGGTTTTGAGTCGTTTGACGGTTCGCGGGGCCCGGTCAGCCGTTTATGCTTGGATCCGTTGACTGCCCGAGTTGCTCGTACGGAATCGCAAGGAGTTGTCTAAATGCTGCCTCTCTCGACGTTGTTGCCATTCTTCGGAATTTCGCTTGTGCTGGGGCTCACTCCCGGTCCGGACAATCTCTTCGTGCTGCTGCAGTCCGCGATGCGAGGTTCTCGCTCAGGCATGATGATCGTATTGGGACTGTGTACGGGGCTTCTGGTGCACACCTTGGTTGTCGCAGTTGGACTCGGCGCTCTGCTGGTGGCTTCCAAAGTCGCCTTCACGCTGCTCAAAAGCGCCGGTGCCGCGTATCTTGTCTATCTGGCGTGGCAGGCGTGGCGTGCGCCAGCCGGCACAGATCCAGGTAAGGTCGAGGATGTTGACGCGGCCCACCTATATCGGCGCGGCCTACTCATGAACCTTAGTAACCCTAAGGTGGTGATATTTTTCCTCGCGTTTTTGCCGCAGTTTGTCATCGGAGCCCGAGGGCATATCCCCCTTCAAATTGCCGTGCTCGGGATGAGTTTCATTGCGGCGAGCCTCATCGTGTTCAGCCTGATCGCATTCTCTTCGGGCGTTGGCGGAAAGCTGCTGCGACGATCAGCGCGCACCCAGCGAGCGCTCAACCGGTTTGCCAGTCTGGTGTTTGTCGCGCTCGCTGCAAAACTCGCCGGTACTGTGTCGTGAAGCAGGAGGACTCTGCTACTGCGACGAATCGATGCGGCCGTACACGCCGCTCGTCTGCGATGGTCCTGCTGCGAAGAAAAGCGTGTTGGTAGGTTGACTATCGAAGTTGTTGCCGAATGCGATACCCCAGATTCCGGGTTGGACAAGCTTTGAGCCATCGGCCTGCGTGAGCGGTCCCATGGACGCGCCCGTGGACGGATTGAACGCGTTGATGGTGCCATCGCCGAAATTGCCGATCAGCAGATCATTGCTGACCGCCCCGAAATTTGCTGGCGCGAGAGCGATTCCCCATGGCGAATTGAGCGGCCCGTTTGTCGCGACACGCATGACGAGATGGCCGGCGGTATCAAACGCGTCCACCATGCCGTTGCCTGGGCCGCTTTGATCTCTTTCACCATCAGGCCCGAGCTTTGCATAAGCCACATAGATTGTGCTGCCGATAGCCTGGATGCCGAACGGGTTGAACCCCGCAGGGATTGCCGGGTCCGTGAAGGCACCGGCGGGCGTGACGTTAGTAAACGTCTTGTCGAACATATTCACCTTGCCGTTGTGAAAATCAGCGGCGTACAGCATGCTCGCGCCCGCATTGGTGGCGATTGCAAGGCCTGTGTATTCTGCTGCGACCGAGCTATCGTCATGAACGGTAACCGCCTGTGTAGGCAGGACCTTGGGATTCCATGCGGCAATGGTACCGGCGAGCGTAACCCAGATGAACACCGCGTTGCCCGTCGAGCCGTTCGAGGTGATGGAGAAATCCGATGTCGTATTGAACACGATGCCGGTCGGGCTGCCAGGCTGGCCGCTTGCCGCCGGCGGGATTGTGACAACCAGCGACTGCACTACGCCGTTCCCGTCATACAGTGAGGACTTCTGCGTATTGTTATCCGATACCCATACGTCGCCGGTCGGATTGAACGCTATACCCCAGCCATTTTGCAGATTCGGGTCGACGTTCGGCGCGGCGACGCCGCCATTCGACACGAGAACGGTTTCCTTGAATGTGCCCGCAACTGGCGCAGGCATGTTGTTGTGCGAGCTGCCGCCGCATGCAACGAGGCCAAAGGTGGTTGCTGCGGCGAGTGAGAGCGTACTGGCTAGTTTGAGCATGCTGAATCCTCCTCCTCGATAGTATTTTTCGGCGCCGTGCGACTGAACTGCCTGCCGTTCACGACGCCCGGCTTAGCTCCGAACACGTACAACAGTCTGAAGCGACGCAGAACGCGCGCTTGCGCCCAGGTTCGCCCCTGGGTATGTCCCATTGTCGAGTTAACGAATGGGCTTTCCTGTTTATTCCATGTTCCGAAAAGTTCGAGGAGTTTCCTGGCTTCGATGGCGTGCAGCGGGAAAGGCGCAGGCATTAGAGGGCGGAAAACCTGCGCCCGGGCTCGGCTCAGCTCTGCTCATGGAAAGCGCCATAGCGAGCAAGCGTGAGCCCGTCCGGGACCCGGCTAACGGAAACCGTAGACTAGGACCTTTTTCCCTTCAAAGCTTTCTTGCACGCCTTGCTCGCAATTCGGCGGACACTTTACTACCCCGTCCGCGCTCTGGCCTGACACGGTGACCGCCCTGTAGACCACGGATTCGATGAGCGTCCCGTCGGCAGCGACGACGATGTTCAGATCAGTCTCGACGCCGGCCGGCACGGGTCCGCCTGCGGTATAGACAATTTTCATGGTGCCGGTGCAATCGGAGTTCACCGTATAGGTGCCGCTCTGGTTCGGATTGAATGTAGTCTGCCCCCCTTTCGGCAGCCCGCCGATAACCCCGAAGTCGGTGCGTAAAAAATTGCCCATACCGTCGAACGTCACCAGGGCGACGTCATCAAGGATCGACGGGGAGGCGAACGCATGCACCATATTGTCTGCACCTATCAATCCAAGTATTTCTCCGTGACCGCTAAACCCATAGGGTCCCTTTAGCGTGGCGTTCGAGCAAAAGCCGCCGGGACCGCCGGCCTGCGCGGCACCACTGAGCGAGAGAAGTGCAACGGTTGTCGCCGACAGAATGCTTAAATGCTTGATCTTCATGGTCATCTCCTTGTCACCGCATCAGGCGCCTGACATGACGGCGCGCAGGGGGCCGCGAGCTGCGCGACACGTCCCCACCCGCTGCGCGAGCGCCGGTGATGCCGAAAGACAGGGAAACAGAACTATGCCGGTCACGGGTCCGTGAATCGGGACTCGGGTGACATAGACAATCCGCTCCCCGAGGCACTGAAACGCGAACCGGTTGATTGACCGGCTGCTGACGGGGCGTGCGTGCGCGTCATCCAGCGCGCGTTCCGCAATGTTGCGAGCCAGTCGGTGCCAGCACCATGGTGCGAGACTGAAGAAATCGTTAACTTTGATGCGACGGAGCGGATGCGGAAGGGGATGTGTTCCAGCTTTCGCAAGCGGAGCAGGCGACGCCGCTGAATTGTCGAAAACGGTCGATTGCTGCGGCGGCATCATGCGCAGTGCCGGCGAAGATCATTTCCGCGCCTACCCTTGCGCAGAACGTCCGATTTCATCGAGCCACTGAACGATGTTACGCACGGTATCGCCATAGAAGGTGCGATACAGCTCTTCCGACACATAGCCGATATGAGGCGTCGCGAGCACGTTGGGCAATTCGCGCAGAGGGTGCGGGTTGTCGAGCGGTTCGACGTCGTATACGTCCAGTGCGGCGCCAGCAATCTGACCGGTCGAGAGTGCCCCAAGCAGTGCGGCGTGGTCGACGATCTGTCCCCGGGACGTGTTAATCAGCCGGCTTGTAGGTTTCATCTGCGCGAGTTCCGTCGCGCCGACCAACCCTTGGGTTCGCTCGCTAAGCCGTACGTGGATCGACAGGAAATCTGCTGTGGAAAACAGCACATCCTTGCTGACTAGCTGCGCGCCCTTTTCCGCGGCACGCTCCGCGGTCAGGTGCTGGCTCCATGCGATGACGTTCATTCTGAACGCTCGCCCGATGATGCCGACAGCCGAGCCGATATGGCCCAGACCAAGCAATCCGAGCGTCTTGCCTGCGAGTTGCTCGCCGAGCGCAACCTGCCAGCCTCCCTGACGCAGTGAGTGATTCTCGAGGGGAATATTGCGGGCCATCGCGAGAATCAGGGCCCAAGTCAATTCAATCGTCGGCGTGGACGAATAGCCCGTATGACGAATTTCGATGCCGCGTTCCGCAGCCGCATCCTGATCGATCGACGCATTCCCAGGGCCGGTCGAGGCAATCAGCTTCAGGTTCGGCAAGCTCTCGATGACCACGCGGGACAGCGGTGTGCGTTCTCGCATCACGCATACGACATCGAATGGCTGCAAGCGTTGAATCAGGTCCCCGACGTTGGAGACGTGGTCGTTGAACACCGTAACGTCTGCGAGGTTCTCAAGGGGCGTCCAGTCTGCCATGCGGAGCGCGACGTTCTGATAGTCGTCGAGGACCGCGACCTTGACGGGGGATTTGGCGTTCATGCTGTGTGCTCCATGAATTGTTGACCTTGCTGTCAACTGAATCCTAAGTAACCCGACCCACGACGTAAATCAACAAGTAGCGACGCCACCCATCGCGAACGGCGATGGCGCGCTAGTCTGGTCAGACAACGCGCAGCGTTACAAAGTCAAGCTGGCGGCGGCTCGCCATCGACTGGTAACTGGGCTCATCACACGTTGTCCTGGTACTTGTCGATGTGGTCGACCAGCATGCGCGCAGGGAGCGGCAGCGTGTCGAAATTGCGCGCGATGATCGACAGCGGCCGTAGCGCCCACGGTTCGTCAAGCTCAACGACGCGAAACGCCGCCGAATGCACATACGGTGTCACGCTTCCCATGGGGAGCACCCCAATGCCGAGACCCGCGCTGACCATGTTGCGTACGCCCTCGAAGCTTGTCACCTCGATACGCACGCGAAGCCGCCTACCGGCACGCTCAGCCGCCGCGCGACACAATTTCGAAATCGACGTACCGTACGGCATGCTGACGACGTCGTCCTCCAGCGCTTCCGCGAAGGTCATGCTTGCGTGTCCGGCAAGCCGATGATCCGACGGCACGATCACGACCAGCTTATCGATGCTGTACGGACGCCACTGCAGATCGCCGAGCGAGTCCTCAGTGGCCGAGCAGATGCCGAGATCGGCGACGCCGCTTGCGATCGCCTGCACCACCTCATCGCTCGATTTTTCGACCATATCGATCCGAACATTCGGATTTGCGCGCAGAAAGGAGCGGAGCACACCGGGCAGATACTGAACCATGGCGGTAAAGTTCACATAAATGCGGGTATGCCCCCTCAATCCCGCTGAATATTCAGACAATTCGTCCGAAATTTGCTGCAAGTGCTCACTGAGCCGTTTCGCGTGATGATAGAGCGCCTCTCCCGCAGGCGTCGCCTGAACCCCGCGGCTGTGACGATATAACAGCGGCGTGCCGGTGTCGTCTTCAAGGTCTGATATACGCTTGCTGACGGCCGATGCCACGATATGCGTGCGGGCTGCCGCCGCCGCAATGCTGCCCTCCTCGATAACAGCCACGAAAATCCGCAGGGACTCCATGTCGAGCCGCAACGGGCGATCTGCTGAGACACGCATCTTCACTCCTTCGTGTTGGATATCCGGCCGGTTAGCACCCATCGCATTTGGCGATGCCTCTGTTGAACATTGAGAAGTTCTCAATACGCGCGGCAACCGGCATCCTATGTGCCATGGCGTTCGACCCTCGCAGGGCCACCGGTTAGGGCGCGCGCCGGGCAATGTCCCCCGCGATTCTATGTCGAGGAGGCGAGGTTGTCCTGGCCGCCGGCGGGAGGTGGCCCGCCGCCGCACAAGCCGATGCGCGGCGAGAACGCATGAAAATATTCTTGAAGAACGGAAGGAGACAAAAGATGGAACCCAAACAACTTGCTTTGAACCCGCGGTCCCACTGGTACGAGGGGCTCACTGGGATGCACTGGCGTGTGTTGAAGGCGAGCTTTCTCGGCTGGATTTTCGACGGCTACGAAGCACTGGCACTCGTCGTGGTTCTGGGTCCGATGTTGCATTCCGTGCTGTCGCCGGCACAAGCCGCATCCCCCACGACGTACGCGGGTCTGGTCATCGGCATCACCTTGCTTGGCTGGGGGGCGGGGGGGCTGATCGGCGGGATTCTCGCGGACTATATCGGCCGCAAGCGGATGATGCTCTGGTCCGTATTCCTGTACGCGATATTTTCGGGTTTGACCGCGTTCTCTCAAACCTTTTGGATGTTGTGCGGGCTGCGTTTCCTGACTGGCCTCGCCATGGGCAGCGAATGGAGCACGGGCGTCGCGCTGCTATCGGAAACCTGGCCAGAGCGGGCTCGTGCGAAAGGGGCGGGTTTTCTGCAATCGGGCTTCGGCTGGGGCACGATGATCGCGGCGGTCGTGTGGTACGCGCTTTCGTCGACGCATCCTCTCGGTGCCGAAACCTGGCGGCTGATGTTCGTGCTTGGCGCAGTCCCCGCGTTCTTCGTGCTGTACATCCGACGCGGGGTCAACGAGTCGGAGAAATGGCAAGCTGCGGTGCGCGAGAAACGCTGGAGCGCGACGAGCGCCCAGCCGGTTGCAGGCAACCCGCCCGCATCCGACAAGCGCCCCTTTACGCTCACTCAACTGTTCAATGAACCCGTAGCGCTGCGCCGAACGTTGCTTCTGCTCGTGCTGTCGATCGTCACGACCGTCGGCTGGTGGGCCATTTCCAGCTGGCTGCCGACCTATACGGTGGCGCTCGCTAAAGCCGAAGGTATCCCCGATGCCTTGTCGTGGGGCTCGAAGATATCGATCGCGTACACCGTTGGTGCGATTGCGGCGTATATGATCGCCGGCTTCGTGGTGGATGTAATCGGCCGGCGCGCGTTCCTGTCGCTCACTTTTGTCGGTGCGCTGGTGATGACGTTCATCACGTACAAGCTGACGACGAGCGTCGAAGCGATGATGGTTGTGGCGCCGATCAACGGTTTCTTCACCTTGGGTTGTGCCTATGTCTGGATGGCGATCTACCCATGTGAACTCTTTTCCAGCAGCGTGCGTTCCACTGCGATCAGCTTCGTGTTCAATGCGGCGCGCCTGATCGCCTGGGTCTTCCCAATCATCGCGGGCAGCATGATCAAATCGTTCGGTGGTGTGTCGCAGGCCGCGTTGGCACTCGGTTCTGTGTATCTGCTGGGCATCGTGCTGCCGTGGTTCCTGCCTGAAACGCGCGGCGCAGGCATGCCGGACTAGTTCATTCATTAATTTTGGATATCTAACTGTTGTTTTGGAGAGAAACATGCCTCAAAATTTCCGTATTGGTCAGATTGTTCCGAGTTCAAATACGACCATGGAAACTGAAATTCCCGCCATGTTGCGCGCCCGTGAAGCGATCCGCCCCGAACGGTTCACTTTCCATTCGAGCCGGATGAGAATGCACAAGGTCACCAAGGAAGAATTGGTCGCGATGAACAAGGAAGGCATGCGCTGCGCGGCGGAACTCGCGGACGCGCGTGTCGACGTGATGAGCACGGCGTGTCTGGTCGCGATCATGGCGATGGGGCCCGGATATCATCGGGAAACCGAACGCGAACTGTTGGAGGCTGCTCGTGCCAGTCATTGCCTTGCACCCGTCATGACCTCGGCAGGAGCTTTGGTGGAAGGCCTGAAGATCCTGGGCGCCCGCCGGATATCGCTGATGGCGCCGTACATGCGGCCCTTGACTGACCTCGTCGTTGCTTACATCGAAAACGAAGGGATTGAGGTCATCGATTCCATCTGCTTCGAGATCCCCGACAACCTTGAAGTCGGTCTGCGCGACCCGATGCAATTGATTGAAGACGTCCGAGGACTGAATACCGAAGGCGCGGACGTCGTCGTGGCGTCCGCGTGCGTCCAAATGCCTTCATTGCCGGCAATCCAGCGCATCGAAGACATGCTGGGTATCCGCACCGTCTCGACTGCGGTATGCACCGTCCGGCGCATGCTGGATCATCTTAAGCTTGAGCCGATCGTCCCCGGCGCCGGAGCGTTGCTTGCCGGCGCGTGATAGGCACACCATTTCCCAGCCCCCGCCGATACTGTCATTTCTGACAGTTATCTCCCAAATAGTCGTCACGCATAATCAGACTTCGTGAGTCGGTTGGCGGGCAAGGACCGGCAGCAAACCCGCCAGCCGCCCACGAACCCGGTGTCGTGCCCGCACGGCGCAAAGAAAAGTTTTAGGCCTTCCCGAGGGCTGCTGGAACCTGAGAGCACGATAAGAACGACGAGCAGGCCCACGCGACCCACGTCACGACGGGCCTGCCGCAACATCGAATGCGCACATCGCGCCGCTGTTGGTGTTTTGTAAAGATGCGCCCGTATCGATACCCGATGGATCCGAGGCTACATGACACTGACCAAGATCGCGCTACTAAACCGCATGCAATGCGAGCAAAAATACACCGCGACGCAGCTAGCCCATTTGTTTTCCGTTTCGCGCGTAACAGTCTTAGGGATGCTGCGTGCGCTCGTCGAAGAAGGGCAGTTGCAGATCACGCGCACGAATTCGCGTGTCATCCACTTCACGCGCGAACTGCCCGATTCACTGGAATCGGGAGGCGCGGGCATCCGCGGGGTGGCGACGTTCCCCGTCACGCGCAACCTGAATGGTTGCTTGTCCAACTATGACCAGGAACTGGTCGCCCGGTCGCGGCTTGCCTTGCTGGCGCACGACCGCTGCAGATAATGCTTCGGTTCCGAATGACGCGCCCGGCGCGAATTCATTCAATGTCATCTGAAGCAATTCGTAGAACACCCTCTCAATACCAGTTTTGCCGACATCGCTTTAACGTGACGGACGATGGCTTTGTCGCGACATAAATAATCCGCACGAGCGGAGCACAAACACACGGGGATCTTGCAATGACGATTGACGCAACGCTAGAAGGCGCACAGCGCGGTTTGCCGATGCGCGCCGTGTTCGGGCAAATACTGACGATCCATCTAAAAAGCCGTACCCCGGCTTCCCGCGAGGTCGTGCTTGGTCTGATCCGAGATCTCAGTGCCGCGATCGATGCTCGCGGCACCGGCTGCGGTCTGGTCGCCGCCTTCGCGCCGGCGCTCTGGGGTGAGTGGAGCGGGCGGCAGATCCCCATCCACACCGCGGTGCTCGACCATGGCGTCAAGTTTCGCAATACCGGCGGTGACGTGTTGCTGTATGTGAAGTCGCCCGACCACCAAACGGCCGCACGGCTCCTCGCTCCGCTTATGCCCAGGCTGGAAGCGCTCGCCGAGAAGATGGACGTCGTCGTCGCGGGCAAGCGTCCCGATGGGCGCGTGATGGGTGGACGGTATCTGGACGGCATCACCAATCCAAACGATCCCGTCAGCCTGACCGAAGACATCCTGATCGACGGACCGTATCGCGGTGCCTGTTTCGGGTTCACGCAGAAGTTTCTGTTCGACTGGACATCCATCGCCTCGCAGGCCCCCGACACGCAGGACGAGATGATCGGCCGCAATCCCGACGGGACCGTGCTGCCTGAGTACACCACGCACTCGCATATCCATCGGGCGCACGTCCTCGACAGCAACGGCGACAACCGCAAGCTGCTGCGCCAGGCGCTTCCCTTCGGCGCCTCGGCGGGACACGCGGGACGGGAGGAGGGCTTGATGTTCGTCGCGTTCTGCAATGAGCAGGAGCGCTTCGAGAAAATTCTCGCCCATCTGCTGGGCGACCGTCCCGACCGTCCGGTGGACCGGCTGATGAGCGTGGTCGAAGGGGTAGGGGGCACGTACTGGTATGTGCCTGCGGCGGCCGAACTGGAAGTGCCGCACGTCAGCGGCCCGGACGATGTCTACGCAGACCCGCACTGGCAGGTCCGCAGCGCTACCGGCTATCTGTTCTACAACTCGCAGGACTACCTGCATCAGATGGCAACCGGTCGCTACATCGGCGGCGACCCGCCCAGCGAGCGTCTGCTCAGTCTGATGGGGCGGACCTTTTCGCACTGGCGCGATGGCTGGGTGGATCGGCGGGATTTCCCGCGCCTGCCTCATCTGGACCATCTGGTCGACGCCAACGAAAGCGCCGTATTGCGCGCCACCGTTCCGCTGCGCAAAGGCCTCGCCAACCGCAAGACGCTGGCTCATCTGCTGTCGTCACCGGAGTCGGATATCGCGCGCGATAACGACCTGCTGCGGATCGACGCGCGAGAACTGATCGTCGGCGTCATCCCCGATTTCACCCTGGGCCGTGGCAAGGAGGTCGTCCCGTATCTGACCAAGGACGAAACCCTTGCCGCGTGGTTAAAGGGCGAACTCAACGAATGGTCGGCCATGGGACATGTGGTGCCGGACTATCAGCGCCTCGTCGCACAGGGGCTCGGGCGGCTCGTGGCGCAGTTGCAGGACAAGTTGTCGTCAGCTCGTTCCCAGCAGCAAAGTGCCGAGGGCGATTTCTACGAGTCGGCCCTGTGGTCGCTGGTCGGCGTGCAGGACTATCTGCGCAACTGGTCGCAGCTCGCGGATTCCGTCGCGGACAAAGCCACATGCCCCGCTGACGCATCTAACATGCGCGAGGTCGCCGCTCGTCTGCGGCGCCTCGTAGACGAAGCCCCCAGCACCTTCCAGGACGCCGTCCAACTGATCTTCTCTTACCACTGCTGTCTGCATCTCGTCGGCGAGTTGACCTCGCTCGGCCGTCTCGATCAGATTCTCTGGCCGTTGCTCCAGCGTGAGTCGCCGGACCCGGTTCGGGCCCAGGAGATCGTCGATTGCCTGTTCATCAAGATCGGCGAAAATGCATTCGTGAACCGCGCGTTCATCTATGACTACGTCAGCTACGGCACCACCGCCGTGTGCGGACTAGGCGGCAACTTTCCGCAAGGCGGCGGGATCAACCAATGGGTGCAGCAGATCACCGTGGGTGGCTACCTCCCTAACGATAGCGAGCAACCCGAGGGCGGCGCCAATCCGGTGACCTTGCTGTGTCTGAAGGCGGCGCGGCGGATTCCGGTCAATGCGCCCACGCTGTCGCTACGCGTCTATAAGGACATGCCGGATGAACTGCTGGACGAAGCCGCGAAGGCGATTCTCGCCGGTGGTGCCCAACCGATCCTCTATAACGACGATAAGTTGTGCGAAGCGCTGTTCCGTTCAGGTAAAGAAGTGAGCCGCGGCTGGTCGCGCAACTACGCCGCGGACGGCTGCTACGAACCGATGCTGGCCGGTGCGTCCGAGTTTGCCTTCAACAACGTCACGCCACTGCTAGCGCTCGAGCAGACGATCAACCAGGGCGCCACCTATAGCGCCGCTGGGCCCGAGTATCTGCGCGGTCTGAAACAGACGTTTCGCTCGCCGCCCGCTGCGGAAATCAAAAGCTTCGAGCAGTTGCAGTCAATCTTTCTGGAGCAACTGGAGTGGCTCGTCGTTCAGAGCTACAACGTGATCCTCGGCGCGTATGGCAACCTCGCCGACATCTGCCCGAGTCCGCTGCTTTCCGTTCTGATTGACGGCTGTGTCGAGAAAGGCCGCGACCTGACCAACGGCGGCGCGCGCTTTCACATCATCGCGCCGTTGTGCGTCAGCGTCTCGAACACGATCGACTCGCTCTACGCCATCCAGAAGCTCGTATTCGATCCGGCCACGGCTTTGACCACGTTGCCCGAACTGGTGGACTGCCTGATCAACGATTGGGGCTATACGATGATCGAGCCGTACCAGAACCCGCTTCTGGGACCGGCAGATTCCGCTGAACGCGGCCGGCGTTTCCAGGAACTGCGCCAGGCGGCGTTGTCCTTGCCGAAGTGGGGCGGCGGCAACGCTGAACTCAATGCACTCGGCGACTGGTTGCTCGAACATCTGGTGAGCCTGTGCGTCGATGCGATCCGTCAGCCATCGCCGGCGCTCAAACCCACACTGGATGCCATCGCCCAGAACTACGGCGGCTTCGAGTTTGTGGTGACGCCGGGTATCGGCACCTTCGAGGGCTATGTGGGAGATGGAGCCGCGTGTGGCGCTTCGGCCGATGGCCGGCGCAACGGCATGCCGATCGCCTCGGACCTGTCGCCTTCGCCTGCGGCACAGGATCTTCCGCCATCGCCTGCGTTCCGCAATATCTACCAGGCCATGAAGAGCTGGCAATCGGAGAGCGTCGAATACGGTCTGTCCAACGCCTCGCCGGTGGACATGAATATCGAGGAGTCTTTTCCGCTAGAGGACCTGCGACGCTTCATCAAGGCCTATGCGCGCGGTGAGGTGGGCTCCAACCTGATCACGCTGACCTGTGCTGACCTTCAGACCTACGAGGCCGCGGTGCAGGATCCTGAGCGTTACGATCTCGTGCGGGTACGGATGGGGGGCTGGACTGAGTTCTACGCCACCATGTTCCCGGCGCATCAGGACCAGCATCAACGGCGGCAATACTTTACGCCGTGATAACAACGGATAGCACCGCTCCCGGGCGGTGCTCGCAGGTGACCAAGGGGCCTCAGGTGGTATAGATCAACCCCATTGCGATCGCCTTGACCACTGCTTGTGTCTTGTTGGTCGCAGCCAGTTTTAGCAGCACGTTGTTGACGTGAAAATTGACGGTGCGCTCGGAGATATTCAGGATCTGCCCGATCTCGTAAGAGGTCTTTCCTTCGCCCGTCCAGCACAGCACTTCGCGTTCACGCAGGGTCAGCGTCGCCGCGCTCTCAGGTGCGAGGACCGGCATCAGGAAGCGGCTCATGAGCGTGTGCGATACATTCGCGAGCCAGCTCATCGGAAGCGTCAGAGAATCGACCTCGGTTTCCTTCAATCCATCAGCGGGGCGGGACAGCGTCAGAAGGCCGAACGCTCCCTGCGCGGCCCAGCTCGATTGGGCGGCGCCCACTTTTAGTCCGAAATCGTGGGCGTCGGCCCAAAGCCGTTTCGCGTCGCCATCAGGGGATTCCGGCCAGACAATGAGTTCCGAACCGCGCATGCCTGCACGGACCGTGGGGTCAATGTCGAGAAAGCTGCTCTTCTGATAGTGCTCCATCCACCCTTCCGGGTAGGTATCGAAGATGGCGACCACGGGTTTCGATACGGGTACCGCCATCCGGATTCCATAGCAGCAGTATTCGAACCCGAGCTGCCCCGCGAACGACGCGATCTGCTGGAACAGCTGATCTTCGTCCTTTGCGGCGAGAAAGCGCTGGTAAGCATCATGAAAGAGTGGGTCCATCATCACCTCCCCGTAGCGACGTCGAGTTGCGGTGGGTCGCTGCCGATCCGGCGAACAGGTGCAATGCCACTATGAAGCCCTCGTGAAAACACCTTCATCCGTCGTTGCCGGTTGGCTCTGTAGTTGTTTCCGGGCATGTGCTTACCGGGTTACTGCTGATTCACGCGTAATCGCCCATAAACACGAGTTTGAAGGCTCGCCACGCGTTTGATGCGCTTTTCGAGATAAACCGCACCAGAGTTCACTTATAAACAAAATCGTGCCGGTTTTCAATCTCCATCCAAAATGGCAGCGAACGATGCCAAAACGTCGCGACTGGCCATTCCCTGTCAATATTGACAGTTACCTTTCCGCTATGTAACTGTAATACGCTTGCATATACCTGCCCGGGTTGACGGCGGTTTCACGGTCGATCGTAACGACCGGGATGATACGATTTGTACACGGGGCCATGACGAAAAAACAGGGGTGATTCGTCGTGGCGGCTGCCCCTGAACGACTACGAACAGTAAAAAGCGAAAACGCTAACAGAGCGCCATGTACTCGATATTGCCGGCCTTCGTCTCAGCATTATTTCTGGGGCTCGGGCTTTACGTGCTGCTCACCGAAGGCTTAACGCGCCTATCCACGCCGTTCGCGCTGATGTGCGTCTGCACCTTTTTCTGGCAGGGCACGTGGGCGTTTCTGTTTCAGACCACCAATGCCGAAGTCGCCGGTGTGCTTGTCAAAGTGGGCTACCTGTTCATTCTGTTTTTGCCGACCACCTTTTATCACTTCGTCACCGAAGTGGCTGGGCCGCGAGGCGAGCGCCGCCTGTTGCTCGCTTCCTACGGCCTATGCGTGCTGCTTGCCATTTTTCTGCTCACAGGCGACGAGGTAGTAGCCGGCTTCGAAACGTATTTTTTCGGACCGTATCCCAAGGCCGGTCCTCTGCATCCCGTTCATGTCCTGCAGACTCTCTTCCTCGCGTGGCGCAGCGGCTGGTTGCTGCTGAGGGCGCGGCGCGAGGTTCGCGGCAAGGCGAGACGCAGGCTCCTCGACCTGTGCCTGCTTAGCCTGGGGCTGTATTCGCTCGCGGCGGTGGACTATGCCGTGAACTATGGCTACACGTTCTATCCGCCGGGCGTCATCTTCATTGCGACAGGGCTGGGTATCCTTGGCATCACCATCGCTCGCCATGGCCTGATGCGTCCATTCCTGCTCGCAGCCACAGTGGCGCATGAGGTAGCCATGCCGCTTGCTGCCATCGACATGCATGCGGAGGAAATCGGCACGGCTCTTCCGGAACTGCTGCGCGGCTACCATCTAGCCGTGCAACACCGCTTGTGCTCAGAAGGCCTATACCCCGGACAACCCGAGCGGTTGGCCAGTCTCGCCTCGGCGATCCGGCGTCAGGTTGATAGTACCAGCGCGGTGGTCGAGATGTCGCTGGCGTCGTTTAACCTCGACAGGCTGGACCCCAGAAGCTTTGCGCCTCATTCGATCCGCGCCTGTATCGACTCGGCGCTGGAACGCTTTCCGTTTCATCCTGGGGAGCGCAACCTCGTGTTTGTTGAGCCGATCGATCCGCTATTGCGTTTTTCCGGTTCAGATTCGCTGATCGTCTTCGTCATCTTCAATCTGCTCAAGAACGCCTTGTACGCGATCAGGGAGAGCGGTGATGGAAAGATCGAGATCAACGCGCATCAGCAAGACGGTTTCTGCGTGCTGAACTTTCGTGACACGGGTCCGGGGATCGCGGCCGACGTGCTGCCGCGCATCTTCGATCCCTTCTATTCGACCAAGTCACATGAACACGGCACGGGCATGGGTCTCGCCTTCTGCCGCCGCGTTTGCGAGGTGTTTTCCGGCAGCATCTCGTGCGAGTCGATGCCGCGCGTGCACACGACTTTCACGCTGAGGTTGCCGGAGCCAGGATCCGCCGCGGACCGCGCGCAGCGTCGTCCGGCCGATAGGTCCCGCCGTTGGTACAGCAAACGGCAGGACTACGTCAGTTAGCTCGCTCAGACCGTCTTGAGGATACGCGGTCTGATCTCGTTCGCGGCGACGGGATCGGCTGAGACCTCAGGAGAACTCGTGCCGTTCGCCGCCCGCATGGACAGATAACGCAGACAGCGAACGCGCAGAAACGACGCGAAGTTGGTCGGCATTTCGCCGCGCAGCGCGATCAGCTCGTCGTACAGCTTCACGGCGAACTGACTGGTGGTCATGCTCTCGCGCCCCGCGATCTCATGAAGCACGTCCCAGAACAGGTTTTCCAGCCGCACCGTCGTGATGACGCCGTGGATACGGAGCGAGCGCGTACGCGACTCGTACAGAATCGGATCGGCGTTAATGTAGATCCCACACATGGCACTTTCCTCGTGAAGACTCAGATGGACCGTTTGCTCATCTGCCCGGTGATGTAATCGGCCTGCCGGATCGCCAGCGTGACGATCGTCAGGGTGGGATTCTCGGCGGCGCCGGTCGTGAACTGACTGCCGTCGGAGACGAACAGGTTGGGGACGTCGTGCGTTTGCCCATAGCCGAAGGAATAGGGCGGCACGCGGTACACCGTTTTCGCGCCCGCTGCCGCATATACCGCTGAGCCCTGCGTAAATGCGTGTTCGCGCATCGCCTCGTCATTCGGATGGTCGTCGAAGTGCACGTTGGCAACCGGCTGGCCGTACTGGTCCTTGACGTCGCTATTCAGCGTGACGCGGTTTGTTGCGCGCGGCATGTCCTCGCCGACAATCCACATCCCAGCGGTATAAGCATACTCGTCCATGGCCTGCGTGAACTTTGGACCCCACGCGCCCGGATCGAGGAATGCTGCATGGAACGGCGAGCCAAGCGAGACGGTTTCCATATGGTAGCCGCCGGCAAAGCCGCGCTTCGGGTCGAACACGGCTTCGTCTTCGATGATGCCGGCCATCGTGGTGCCCTTGAACATGTCGACCTTATCGTCGAATACCGCATACACCGAGCCCGTGGTGTGACGCATGTAGTTTCGTCCCACCTGGCCGGACGAATTGGCGAGTCCGTCGGCAAACCGTCCCGAATGCGAATTGAGCAACAGGCGCGGCGTTTCGATCGAATTGCCCGCTACCGCAATAATGCGAGCCTTTTGGCGCTGCAGTTTGCCGTCACTGTCGTAGTACACCACTTCTTTCGCTTTGCCGCGGGCGTCGTGCTCGATACGAACCACGTGAGCTTGCGTGCGCAGCTCCATATGGCCGGTGGCCTGCGCGCGCGGCAGTTCGGTGTACAGGGTCGACCACTTGGCGCCGGTGCGGCAGCCCTGGAAGCAGAAGCCGCGCTGGAAGCAGTGACTGCGGTCGTCGCGCACGATGCTGTTGATGGCCATGTGCCCGGTATTGCACTCCTTGTAGCCGACCTTCATCGCCCCGGCCGACATCACCTTGAAGTTGTTATTGCCCGGCAAACCGGGCAAGCCGTTGGTGCGCGTCACGCCCAACTTTTTCTCGGCGCGGTCGTAGTAAGGGTCGAGATCCTCGCGCGTCAACGGCCAGTCGAGCAGGTTGGCGTCCTTGATGTCGCCGTACGTCGTCTTTGCCTTGAACTCGTACGGACGGATGCGCAGGCTCGCTCCGGCCCAATGCGTCGTTGTGCCACCCACGGTCTTGCAGATCCACGCGGGTAGATTCGGAAAGTCTTTAGCGACGCGCCAGGTGCCGGAGGTGGTGCGCTTGTCCAGCCACGACAGCATCTGGAAAGAGCCCCATTCGTCGGTGACGAAATCGCCTTGAGTATGCAATGCACCGGCTTCCAGCACGACGACGTTGACCCCTTTCTGCGCGAGCTCGTTCGCGAGCGTACCGCCTCCAGCGCCCGAACCGATGATCACGACGACACGGTCGTCATTGTGGGAAAACCGCACCTTGTTGTTGTCTTGAGCCTTGACTTGTCTCCAAAGTTAGCTATCCGAAGGAATTGGGCCGCTTTCTGAAGCGGGCGGGTTAGGCAGCCAGGACAGACTGTTGAACCCCTTGTACAGATAACCCGCGTCACCCTCGGACGCCCCATAGCCGAAATGCGTGTAGGCGAGCGTATTGCTATACAGCGAAACCACGGCGGTGCTGCGCACGGTGCTGAAAAATGGCGTCCCGGCCATCGATTCGACATCGCGCGCCTGAGCGGCGGAGTCAGGCTTGGCCCAGTTCGAGCCTCCGAGCGCATCCAGTTGCTGGACGCCGCTCGCGAGTTGCTGCTGGACGGCCGGGTCTTTGCGTGCCTTTGCATCCAGATCCTTGACGACGAGCGCGTACACCGCGTCATCAAGTGTTGGATGCGGATAGACCTGGCGCGTGAAGGCAAGAATCACCTCGCCCTGATGGCTGTCGAGTCCCTGCAGTTCGACGGCCCAGACACGGCTCGGCGCGAGTGCTGCGAAGATGGACGAGAACGCCAGCGTGCCTGTGATGACACCCGTCCCCTTCAACAACTCGCGGCGGGTGAGGGGAATTTTCGATGCAGCCGACACCGCGTGCTCTGCGTGCCCGGTGTGGTCCGTGGGGCCGGACGCGATGGGGATCACCCTTGTATTCATCTCTGTCTCCTTGGTGTGATTCGAATTGGGGCCTACGGCGATTGCTTTATTGGTAGTGGCCGTGGCGCTCCAGGACTTCAATCTTGTAACCGTCTGGATCCTGAATAAAGAAGTAGCGGGCCAGCAATTCGCCGCTGTCGTTGCGAAATTCGCGCATGTCGTTGGGTGTTAAGCCGAGTTCGACCAGACGCTGGCGCTCGGACTTGGCGTCGTCGACGCAGAACGCGACATGACCGTAGCCGTCGCCGTGCGTATAGGGTTCGGCACGCCCCTTGTTCCAGGTCAGTTCGATTTCCGCCTCGGCCTCAGCGTTGCGCAGATAGGCGAGGGTGAATTCCGGAAAATCGAGCCGGTGCGACACATCGAGATTGAACGCCTGGCGGTAGAACTGCAGCGATCGATCGAGATCCTGCACACGGACCATCGTATGGATTAACTTGGCCATTACCGTGTCCCCCTTGTGATTCAAGTTTAGGTGGGGCAATCGGCGGCCGGGTAGTGCCCGGCTAAACGGCGCCAGGGACTTGCCCTATGCCTCAGGCGCAGCAGCAAGCGGCGAGATGGGTGTGGCGTTGCGTCAAGAACGCGCCGGGAAGCCGTCGCAGGGCGGCGTGCAGTGCAGCAAGCGCCGCGATTTTGGCGCCGCGCCTTCGATCGGCGTCATGAGCCCGTAGGCTCCCGGGTCAGACGGCGCGTAGGGCGAAGTATTGCGTCGAGGTCGCGCGGGTTAAGCCGAAGCCGGAAATACCATCGCAGTCTGTGTAGCCTCAACGTCAACAACGCGCGCTTTCTGCGTGACAGTGATTCTGAGCGTTTCATCCTGGCATCTCCGGCCGTCCGTGCGGCTATGGATTCATCGGCGTAGGTCTGTGGCGTACGGCTTCCTTGCATTGACTATTCGCGTATCGGCCGGAATCTTCCCAGGCTTGAGGGTTCGAAAGACTTCGAAAGTTGGAAGGGCGTTTGCAGACGAATAAAGGTGGGCTCAAAAAATACCCGCCTTGCGGCGGGCAAGTCCACATCAGGATGAGATATGGCGAGGAGACGCTTTCACGATAGTCGCGATGTCCGCTGTTTGCAATTCGTCAAAAATCGGCGCGCCCGCTCGTTGCATTGACTCGATGAGTGAGTCGAACGTGTCGACCTTGTTCCTGGTTGGAACGGAACTTGCGCGGTGCACTATTGAAGTCAACATCGAACCGACGAATGAGGAAGCGAAATGAAATCCAAAGCTATTGGGCTGGTTGCATGCATCGTGTCGCTGGCAATTGCGGGCGAAGCAAACGCAGCAGGATGTATGAAGGGTGCGGCTGCCGGCGGCGTAGCCGGACACTTTGTCGGCAACGGCCACGCGGTGCTTGGCGCGGCGGGCGGCTGCGCGGTCGGCCATCACATGGCTAACAAGAAGGCGAAAGAGGATGCCGCCCGCTCACAGAATCAGCAGTCGCAGGCCCAAACGACGCAGCAGGGGCAAGCGCAGAACCGGTAACCTCGACGTGCAATATATACGCGAGGGTAGCCGGATTTTCCGCCTGGGCCGAATGCCGAACTCCGCTCCGTGTACCTCAAAGCGCAACATTGGGGGGGCGGGCAATATCGGACTGGCTATGGCTGCCAGCGGTGTCGCTGCAGCCATCTGCCAGATGCCGGCGGGATTGCTGGTGGATGCGGTTCGCGCGAAGCGCTTGCTCGTCGCGATTTACCGTCCGCCTGAGGGTCGCGCCGGCTGTTCTGCTTTGGGAAACAGCGCGCCGATCATAAACCCTCGTTCCGTGCGGTTCATGATCACGCGGCCTCGATGTTTTGTAGCAGTGAAATTCACAAAGGCGAGGCCCAGTCCGAAGCCGCTGCCCTCATTGATCACGCCCGACGGCAGCCGGACAAATCGCTCCGCGACCCGGTCCGACTCCCTCGCCGGTATGCCTGTCCCCTCGTCCTCGACGCCGATCAGCAGACCCTCCTGCGTATCCGCGAGGATGCATCGCACCGCTGAGGACTCCGGTCCGTATTTCAAGGCATTGTCGAGCAGGTTCGTGACGAGGCGGGTGAGCAGCAACCGGTCGGCGAACAGCGTGAGCGAAGTGTTGGGGGCGTCGATGGAGATGTGGCAACCTTTGGAGACCGCCTTTTCCCAGAGCTGATCGACCGCAACCACCACGATCTCGTTCAGATCGAGCATTTCGAATTGCCGCCATTCGGATTGCGCGCGAGCCAGATGCAAAAAGCCGTCAGCCAATTCGAGCGCATGGGTGGCATGTGTGGCAATGCGTTCGAGCAGGGGCGGCAGCGCGCCGTGCTCTAGCCGGTACATCTCGAGCAGCGTGAGAATGGACGACTGTGGCGAGCGCATGTCATGCGAGAGGAAGTCGATGGCATCGTCGCGTTGACGCAGGCTAATATAGGACGCCGAATGATAGCGGATCCGCGCGATCAATTCGATTGTGTCAGGCAGCTTGACCAGGTAGTCGTTGGCCCCGGCAAGAAAGGCTTCGCTTTTGACCGTCGGCTGCTCTTTTGACGACAGCACCACAACCGGAATATTGGCGGTGACCGGGTTGGAGCGGTAGCTGCGGACGATATCCAGACCGTCCACGCCAGGCATGATCAGACCTGAAGAATCCGTCGGTTTCACGCGAGACGCCGTGGAGAGGGCCTCGCGTCCATCCATGCAGACATGGAGCTGAATTCCGGTCTCGCTCTCCAGCGCCCGTCGGATCACTTCTCCAACAATTGGTTGATCGTCGACCAGTAGCACAGTTGCCGCAGGGGCGATGGAAGTCTGAAGTGTATTCATGATGACGATAGGCGATCTGGCAGCATGAACGGGTCGGGCGTGGGGGACAGGAAGGGCGCGGCGCCTGAGCATTGCCCCGTTGAATAGTTCGGGCTGGCGAACTAGTGTAAAGGCAACCGAGGCACCGGAAATCGTTGAATATGTTAAGGATGGTTAAGTGATCGAATGCGGCGCTGCGCTACGCCCGATAGCGCAGCGCATCGATCAGCACACTCAGGGCCCGCGAAGATTGGCGGCGGCTCGGGTAATACAGGTGATAGCCCGGAAACGCCGGACACCAGTCCTTGAGCACCGACTTGAGGCTGCCATCGGCGATATGCGGCCGCGCCATTTCCTCCGGCACATACGCGAGGCCGCAGCCGTCGACTGCAGCATCGAGCATCTGGGTGGCTGCATTGAGCACTAGCTGGCCCTCGACGCGAACCTTCAGCTCATGACCTGCCTTCTCGAACTCCCAGGCATATAGACCGCCATACGTGGGCAGCCGCAGATTGATGCAGTTGTGCTCCGTGAGATCTCGCGGCGTTTTCGGCCGTGTTCGCTTCACAAAGTACGAAGGCGAGCCGACGACGGCCATGCGCATGTCCGGCGCAATGCGTACCGCAATCATGTCTTTCGCTACCTGGTCGCCAAGACGAACGCCGACGTCATAGCGCTGCGCGACGATATCGGTCAGGGCATAGTCGACGATCATCTCGACCTTGAGGTCCGGATACGCGGGCAGCAGTTGCGCGAGCTTGGGCCGTAGGATGCTGCGCGCGGCGTGTTCATCGGTCGTGATGCGAATCGTGCCCGCAGGTTTATCGCGCAGTTCGCTCAATGCGGCGAGTTCCTCGTCGATTTCGTCGAAGCGCGGTCCCGCGGTCTCAAGCAGCCGTTCGCCGGCCGGAGTGGGGGACACGCTGCGTGTGGTCCGCGTCAGCAGGCGCAGCCCCAGTCTCGCCTCGAGACCGCGGATCGTATGGCTGAGTGCCGACTGCGACACACCGAGCTTCGCCGCTGCCCGCGTAAAGCTGCGTTCGCGTGCTACCGCGAGGAACGCCAACAGATCATTAAAGTTTTCGCGTGCCATTCATGAGTCCAGTTCATATGTGCATGCCAATTCTACCGTCTAGTCACATCCAGCGGCGGCCGTTAAATTGATCGGTATTGGCAGTAGCCTGAACGGAGAAAACACAGTGGATTATCGGTATCTGGGCCGTAGTGCCCTCAAAGTGTCACCCTTGTGCTTGGGCGCCATGATGTTCGGCGGCGAGACGGATGAGGTAACCGCGAAGCGCATCATCGACAAGGCGTTCGACCAGGGCGTCAATTTCATCGACACCGCCGACGTTTATCACGCGGGGCGCTCGGAGGAGATCGTGGGCCGCGCGGTTGCGGATCGACGCGACAGTTGGGTGATTGCAACGAAATTCGGCTATCCGACCACGCAGGGTCCGAACGAGCAGGGCCAGTCGCGCAAGTGGATCATGCAGTCTGTCGACGCGAGCCTGAAGCGTCTCGGCACCGATTACCTCGACATCCTGTACTTTCACCGCGCCGTCACGGATGCGCCGCTCGAAGAGGGTATGCGCGCGATTGCCGATTTGCTCCGGCAGGGCAAGATCCGCTACTACGGTGTGTCCAATTTCCGCGGCTGGCGGATTGCCGAGATCGCGCGTCTGGCCGATCAACTCGGCATCGACCGGCCGGTTGCAAGCGAGCCGCTCTATAACCTTGTCGACCGCACGGCGGAGGTGGAGCAATTGCCGGCGGCCGCTCACTACGGTCTGGGTGTGGTGCCGTATAGCCCGCTCGCCCGTGGGGTGCTCAGCGGCAAATACGCGGTGGACGCGCCGCCACCAGCCGATTCGCGTGCAGGACGCGGCGACAAGCGGATCCAGCAGACGGAGTGGCGGCCGGAGTCCCTCAAGATCGCGCAGACGATCGCCGCGCATGCCGAGAAGCGTGGTACGACCTCGGTCGCCTTCGCAATTGCGTGGGTGTTGAAGAACCGGTTCGTCAGCAGCGCGATTGCAGGGCCCCGGACAGAAGCGCAGTGGGACAGCTATCAGGAAGCGCTGAAGCTGGAACTCGGAGCGGAAGACGAGAAGCTCGTCGACAGTCTCGTTGCACCGGGGCATGCGTCGACGCCGGGCTATACGGATCCCGGATATCCGATCGAAGGGCGACGGGTAGGCTAACGAATGGGCCACGGTCCAAAGGTTTTTGCCGAAGAGCCTCAGCTGGTCAGCGGCACACCTAATGGCTACGGGCCCACGCCTCCTCCAGACCACGCGTGGAATGGCTCAGGGCCGAAGGCGAAACGCCGAGTATGCGCGCGGCCGCGCGAAAGCTTCGCTGCTCGGCGATGGCGACGAAAGCGGTGAGTTCGGGAAGTCCGGCGCGCAGCATAGTTGAATTTTTCTCAATAACCCGTGCAAGTCTAGCTGGATTGTTGAGCAAGTTGCAACGTCATAAGATGGTCGCATTGAACGGTCAGCGCAAGGTCTGCTTGCGACGCATTGAAAGGAGAGAGAGGTATGCAAACGCGCAAACTGGGTAACAGTGGTCTCGAGGTATCGGCAATCGGCCTCGGCTGCATGGGTTTGAGTTACGGCTATGGACCGGCCACCGAAAAGGCCGAGGGCATCAAACTGATTCGCGCTGCTTTCGAGCAGGGTGTCACGTTCTTCGATACCGCCGAGGCTTACGGTCCGTTTCTTAACGAGGAACTGGTCGGCGAGGCGGTGGCGCCGTTTCGGAATCAGGTGGTGATCGCCACCAAGTTCGGCTTCCCGGCCGGTGAAGTCGCCAAGGGGCTCGACAGTCGCCCGGAGAACATTCGTGCCGTGGCCGAGGCATCGCTCAAGCGCCTCAAAACCGACCGCATCGATCTGTTCTACCAGCATCGTGTGGATCCGAACGTGCCGATCGAGGACGTCGCCGGCGCGGTCAAGGATTTGATCGCCCAGGGCAAGGTCAAGTATTTCGGTCTGTCCGAAGCGGGCGTCCAGTCCATCCGTCGTGCTCACGCAGTGCAGCCGGTGCCGGCGCTGCAAAGCGAGTATTCGCTATGGTGGCGCGAGCCGGAGGAGAAAGTGTTGCCGACCCTGGAGGAACTGGGTATCGGCTTCGTGCCCTTCAGTCCGCTCGGCAAAGGCTTCCTGACCGGTGCCATCGATGCAAACACCACGTTCGACAAAACCGATTTCCGCAACATCGTGCCGCGCTTTTCCGAGGAGAACCGCAGGGTCAATGCGGAACTCGTCGAGGTGCTGGGCGGGCTTGCCGAGGGCAGAGGTGCGACTCGTGCGCAGATCGCCCTTGCCTGGCTGCTGGCGCAGAAGCCGTGGATCGCGCCGATTCCGGGCACCACCAAACTGCATCGGCTGACGGAAAACATCGGCGCGGCTGCTGTCGGGCTTTCGACTGAGGACCTGTCCGCAATCGAAGCAGCACTTCAGCAGATCAAGGTGGTCGGAGATCGCTATCCGGCTCATTTGCAGCAGCGCGTCGATCGGTAATCGACTTGCTTGAACTGTTGTAACAAGCCGCCGGTGGCCAGCTAGTCCGGCACCGGCAGCTTGCCGTGCTTCTGAAAAACGGAACTTCGAATCATGTCAGTCAAAGAACATCCAGCGGTGGTGGCAGATACACCTTTGGATTGTGCGGCCGAAGCCGCGCAGCGACACAGCCTGAGAATCCTGGCAATCCTGAGTACCCTGGCGGTGGCGGCTTTAGAGGTGGCGCTTAGGGTGGGCGCTATCTTCACATTGATTCAATGTCGCCTACTATATATTCCGGTGCTTTCAGCGTCGTTGGCGGCGGATTCCCCGCACCGGAGAGCAGATGAAGACGCAAGGGCTTATCAGGTTCGCGGACTTCGAACTCGATATCGAGCGCTACGAATTGCGGCGCGCCGGAGAGGAAATCCGGCTGGAGCGCCTGCCCATGGAACTGCTCATTCTGCTGGGGGGCAGGGCCGGTGAGCTCGTGCCGCGTGTCGAGATTGTCAGAACCCTGTGGGGTGGGAATGCCTTCCGCGACACCGAGAATGGCATCAACACGGCGATCCGGAAAATCCGCATCGCGCTCGGCGACGATCCCGTTAGCCCCCGCTACGTCAGGACGGTCAAGGGCAAGGGCTATCGTCTCGACGGCGCCGAGCCGCCGTCGGCGGTCGAAGAGCCGGACAGATATGCGCCGCCCGTCCGCGTGATCGTTCTGCCATTCGCCAATATGACGGGCGACCCCGCGCAGGACAGCTTCTGCGAAGCGCTGGCAGCCGAAACGTCCGCCACGCTGGGGACGCTCCGGCCCGAACGCTTGATGGTGATCGCGCGAACGACCGCCGCGCGCTACCGGCAGACCGACAAGACGATCGTGGCTGCGCGCCGAAAAAATCGATCCGGCGGCCTTCCAGGGGTCCCGCGCCTTTGGCCTCATCCTGGCGGGTAAGCACGAGGAAGTGGTGCGAGAGTATTTTGCTGGCAAGAGGAAAGAGCGCTCGCCGCTGATCTATCAGGTGCTGGCTACCGCGTTTGAAATAAAGGGCTTATTCAGGGAGTCCGTGGACGCAATGGTGGAGGCGCTGACCGCATGCAACCACGACGCGCGGGCGGAAGCCATCCAGACGCAATGGGAGGCCGGAGGGTATGCCGCTGTTTTGCACTGGCTATTGGAGGATCTGCTGGCGCGGCACCGGCAGGGCTATACGTCCGCTCCTGCTCGCGGAGATCTACGCGAGACTCGCGAAACCGGACGAGATGTTCTACTGGCTCGACGCCGCGTTGGCTGAGCGCTCCTCGCGGCTGTGCGAATTGCGCACCAACCTGTGGTTTCAGCGTTACCGCTCGACGGGGCAGTTTCGCAGCATCGAAAAGCGCATCGGCTATTGAGCGTGACTGTCTTCCCAGTGGTTCTGTAAAACCACTGGGAAGCGCCTGGAGCAGGCGATCAACGGGTGCCTTTGAATATGTCTCGCATGGTTGCGGCCTCGCCGTCCGTTTTCGACTGAACGAGTTCGTGATAGACCTGCTCCCGGCTTTTTCCGGTCGGTGCCCCCATCTCGGTCTGGGGTGGAATCGAGCCGCCCACGGAGAGCGCCGCGGCGTCTTGCGAGGGTTGCGCTGGCGTGGAGGCCTGTTGCGCGAAAGCTTGAGCGTAGAAGAGAGCGATGGCGCTGATCGCCATGATTCGAAGGGTTTTCATTTTGCGTGACTCCGGAGAAGGTTCGTAACCGCCGATAAGGGGGCAATGGGGCAGCATTCCGGCGCTGCGACCGGAAACCGAACTGGCGCGTGATGCAGGCGCGTGAACACATGCTGCGACTATCCCGTTGAGACGCCAATGGACGTCAGGTGAAGAAATCCTTAATATTTGCGGCTCAACTCCCCCCTCGACCGCATCAAGTGCGAGACATGCTGACCTCATATTTTTGGAGCGGCGACGCCATCCGCAGTCGACGCGTGAGCGACATCGTGCTGTCAGGCACGCTCGATGTGCCTGCGCCCTCCGCACGTCTGCTAGCAGATTGGGACAGGGAGATCGCGACGCGCATGGATCTCGAGCCCGGTGACGTCGAGGTCATGCCTTTGGCGCGAGCGCGGGCGCGCTGGCCGGAGTACACGTGCTGCGTGCAGGCGGTGTCCGATTGGACCGGCACGCTTGGACTGCCCGGCGTGCTGGCCTCAAGCGACGTAGCCCTCATGGCCTGCCGCGGCGCCAGGTATCACCATGACGGTGCGCAATATGGCGGTGCGGCTTTCTGCAATCTCTTCCTGAGTGAGGACAAGGGGCTGGACGTGCATTTTCCCTCTTTGGGCAGGCGCATTCCGTTGACCCGGGGAACGGTGTTGATATTCGATACCGGCCAGCCTCATGGTGTCATTCAGCGCGGCAGTAGCGGCTTTAACGTGGCCGAGTTCGCGCCGGACCAGGATTGTGTCCAGATATTTTTGACCTGGGAGCTTCCCATCGAAGATGCCGACGTAGCGAACGCACTGAAGGTTGCCTTCGACGTCGACCCTGCGGCCGCTCTGCAACTGGATGACGAGCAAGTCCGGCTGAACGGCGAGCCCGCCATGGTGTGCCCGGAGTCGGGTCGTTGGTGCCCGGTTCACTAATCGTCAGCGAGTGGTGCCTTTGGCTGCCTGTATGATGGCGGGCTGGCGCCTACCCGAGAGCCTGTGTGTGCGGTTCGGTCGAATCGCGCATCGCTTGCCGCTGCGAGGCGGCGCCAACGCATCCATTCACGTAGATCCATAGGAAGACCGCCATGACGGCCACAACGCAATTCGATCAGGTTTCCGTTATCAAACGCGCCAACGTCTACTTCGGCGGCAAGTGTGTCTCGCATACCGTTCTCTTCGCCGACGGCTCGCGCAAGACGCTCGGTGTGATCCTGCCCGGCACGCTCAACTTTGGCACCGATGCGCCGGAACTCATGGAAGTACAGGGCGGCCAATGCCGAATCCGCCTCGAAGGCAGCGACGAGTGGAAGACGTATGGTGCAGGCGAGTCGTTCTCGGTGCCGGGCAAGAGCCGCTTCGATATCGACGTGATCGAAACGCTCGACTACGTCTGCAGCTATCTGTAAATGTAAAGACGCAGAGGCGACGGGCGATGCTTCTGGAACGAGAGGCGTCGGTCGCCGGCGTGGCTTAGCCGAGCGGAATGTGAGCCGTGAAGCAGGTACCCAGTTCGGCGCTCGAACACACCTCCAGGGTTCCGCCATGCGCTTCGACGATTTTCTTGCAGATATACAGGCCAAGTCCCAAGCCGCCGCCCGGCGTGCTCGAGGGTGGGCGCCAGTACGGTTCGAAAACCTTCGGTAGAAGGTGTGGTTCGATCGGTGAACCACCATTGGTGACCGACACGATGAGTTGTCCAGCGTCGGTCCTGGCGTCCACGACAACCGGGACATCCGCCGAGCCATGCGCAAGCGCATTGCCGACCAGATTGGATATCAGTTGCTGCAGACGAACGGTGTCGCACTGCACCGTGCCTTGAATCGCAATCTCGCTGCGCACGACGCGTGACGGGTTCGAATCGCACAGCTCGCCAATGGCCGCACGGAGAACGGAGGCGAGATCGTCGGCGGGTCCGATCGTCGCCGGGATGCCTCTTCCCAGCCGCCCGCGCGCGAAGTCCATCACGTCATCGATCAACCTCGCCATACGCGTGGAGGTTCTTTTCAGGCGCGTTCCCACGGCGACCAGGTCGAGCCCGCTCGGATTGCGCGTGAGCAGCTCAGCCGTGGCATCGACGGCAGCCAGCGGGTTGCGCAGGTCATGGCCCAGCACAGCGATGAACTGCTCACGAAGGCTTGCCGTCTCACGCTCGTTCATGAGCTGCGCCTCGGTCGACCACTGGCGCTGTTCGTTGTCGATCTGCATGGCGATCAGTTGGGCGAACACTTCGAACATCCGCACGATGCGGGTTTCGGAGACTTTTGCCGGGCGAGGATCGATCGCGCAGAGGTTGCCGAAGTAATCGCCATTGGGCAGGACGATCGGCACCGAAATGTAGCTTTCCAGGCCGTATATCGTGGGGGTGTGATGATTGCAATAGGTCGCGTCTTCGGTGAAACGATCGATCACGATGGGCAAACGCGCCGCGCGTGATTCGAAGCACAGGGTGGTGCGCAAGTCCAGTTTGCCGCCGGGCTTCAGCCCAAACGAAATGTTGTCCTGGACGGCGCAGGCCATCCAGGTTTCATCGGTGACCCGGGCCACGGCCGCGAACCCCATTCCTGTCTCGTCGCAAATCATCTGCAGAATGGACGGGACCGCCCCGATGCGGGCGACTACGCCGATATCACGGGAAAGCGATTCCTGAGAGTCCACGGATAACGATCGATTTAGCACCTTGACACGCCTCGGAGTTTTTCCTCATTTTGCCTGATTTTAGAGGGCGCAAGGGTGCGTTCCTTTGAGATCGGACACCTTGCAGCTTACGCTATTAAAAATCCCGCTCACAGAAACCAATGATCGAGCGCGCAACCGCATCAGGCGCCTCTCTTTGCGGAAAATGTCCGACCCGTTCGAGGACAACGCGCTCATACGGCCGCTTGCTATTGCGCACCACCCGCAGCTGCCGGCTGACGCCGGCGGGCGAAATGCTCTACGCACGTAACATCGTCAATCTGGAACGGGAGGTGAGAGCCCGCCTGCGCCATGTACCGACCGCCGAGCGCTTGCGAATCGGCGCCTCGGAGGACTTTACGGGGGCGTGGCTGCCGCGCGTCCTGCAGATGTTCCGGCGCACCCATCCAGGCGCGTCCGTCGAACTGAAAGCGGGGGTGACGGCCAATCTCGTGGACGACCTGCAGCGCGGCGACTTCGACATTGTGTTTGGCAAGCAATGTGTGCGTGTGCCGGGAAACGGGACGCTGCTGTGGGAAGAGGAACTGGTCTGGGCATGCGACGCGGACAGCGTCCTCGACGGCGATCACGAAGTGCCCGTTGCGGCGTTTCCGGAGCCCTGTGTCTACCGCGAGGCCGCTATCACGGCGTTGACTCACGCTGCCCGGTCATGGCGTCTGGTGTTCGAGAGCAGCAGCATGGCCGGCTGTTTGTCGGCTGCGCAGGCGGGCTTTGCGGTGACGCCTGTCGCACGCAGTCAGTTGCGCGAGGGGTTGCGGGTACTGGATGCGTCCGATGGCATGCCGGCTCTGCCCAATGTGCAGTTCTATGCGTTCGCCAACACGACCTCTGCCGCTGCACGGGAATTGATCGCTGCGATGGAAAAATCAGGCAGGCAAGGCAAGTTTCATAGGCCTGCGCGTTGGTAAAAAGCCGTGCGCGGACGCCGGCTCTAGTTCCTATTCGAGCGCCTTTGGCACGATACCGTCAGACGCAGGCGTCAGCAGAACCGGCTCGTTCACAGGCAGGCGTCTCAGCCGGTTTGCCACGCGGTCTTTGAGGCGCAGGAACGGCGCTTCGATGAAATAGTAGCTGGCAGTAGCCGCCGCCGCAGCCTCCAGAATGCCCAGCGGAAACACGTGAGCGATCGGCAGGTTCACGTTCGCAAAGAGTTGCTGCCAGAGGTACAGGCTGAACGAGATGGTGCCGATGAAAACGAAGGGCGGTGTCCGCAATAGTCGCGAGCACCAGAAATCGCTCTGGAAGTAGAGGACCACGATCACCATACCGACGAGCGCCGCTTCGAGCGTGGTCCCGTAGGTGGCACTCCAGAATCCGCCGAGCTTCGATTCGGCAATGGGCATTAGAACGAACAGCACGACAACCATCGCGGTGGGCATGAGCGTGCCGCCGGGCCATGAGCGAACCCAGGCGTCCAGGCGCTCCTTGTTGAGCGCAACGAAACAGCCGATCAGGATCGGATCGATGCCCGTATGGAACATCATGCTCAGTTGCCCGCGCAATTGCGGTGCAGCGAAATAGGTGGCTACTCTGATCAACGGCACAACGAAGATCAGAGACACGAGGACGCGCTGGCTATCGCGCCGCCAGATATAAAAGAGTAGCGGCGGCCAAAGCCAGTAGAACTGCTCTTCCAGCGCGAGGGTCCAGAAGTGGCCGAGGTACCAGGCGCCGTCGGCGTGCAGCGCATTGTCGGCGGACATGCCGCCTAACCCGGAGTAATTCCATAGGTGCAGCGCTGCGACCATGACCTGGCGACGGTCGACATCAGTCCATCCGATCATCGATAGAACGACGATAGTCGCGAGGTAAGTATAAAAAGTCGGCCATATGCGCAATGCCCGCTTCAGATAGAAGGGGAAGAGTCTGATGCGGCCAGTACTCTTCAACTCGGCCTGCAGGATACTGGTAATCAGAAACCCGCTCAGGACGAAAAAGACCAGCACCCCCAGCCGCCCATCGGACACTAGCCTTAGCGGCCTCAGAAGGCCGGTATAACCTCCGACGAGCAAACGCTGCGCATGGCCCACGACGACCATCGTCACTGCGATAGCACGCAGCCCCGTCAGCTCTTGCACACGATGTTTCATGGCCTGTTCCCGCCTGGATTGTTAGTGGTCCAGCCTGGCGCACAACGCGGTGGGAATCAGCGTGAATGTGCAGCGATAAGTTTCCTCGAAAAATATTCAATCAAAATTGAATAAAAATTCGCCGGCGGGAATATTTAATGCGCATGGCCGGCTTCAGGGCGGCAGACCAAGCCGGTAGTCGCGGTGACCCAGTCCACTCTGGACACGGTTCGACGAACCTTAGCGGTTTTTATCCTTGTACTCGGTGTACTTGCGCGAGTCGCCACGCACCTGGTCGGCCGGATACTTGGCCCGGTTGAGCACCATCTTTTCCTGCACGGCCTGAAAGAGGTCGACGTCCAGTTTGTCGGCGAGGCGAACGAGGTAGGCGAGGACGTCGGCCATCTCGTGTCGAATGGCGGTGAGCTTGGCTTCGTCGAGTTCGCTTTTGTCGCCGGAGACAAGCCATTGAAAAGGTTCGAGCAACTCGCTTGCCTCGACACTCAGCGCGGTGGCCAGATTCTTAGGCGTGTGGAATTGATCCCAGTCGCGCTCGCTCACGAACTGACGCATGATTTCGCGAATTTCCGTCAGGTCATTTTGCAATTCAGGCTTGTTCACGTGGTTTCCTGTTAGAGGTCGGGAATGGTTGGCCTAGATGATAAGCGCAATTTTCCCGAGGACGCGGTGTGGGTGTGCAATGAACGTCCGCGCACACCGCGCCCATCAGTAACGGTAGAACACGTCCTGCAGTTCCGCGTTGTGTTGCCCGTCGCTCAGAGACAGCATGAGCAGGAGCCGCGCTTTCTGCGGCACCTGGTCGTCGACGACCAGCCAATCGTATTCGTCGTCGGGCTGCGCGCCGTTGCGTATGACGATACCGCTACCGGTGCGCGAGGCCCGCACAATCTGCACGCCGCGGCGCCTCGCCTGCAGCAGCGCACCGACAACATGCCCGGCGACGTTGCCGTTGCCGGTCGCCGCGTAAATCAGACCGCGGATGCCCGATTGTGCAGTGGCCTCGATGACCGCAGCGTCGATGCCGGCATACGCATAGACGATGCCGACTTCCGGCAGTTGGTGGATCTCGCCGACCGACCATTGGGTCTCCGTCGTATGGCACCGCGCAGGCGTGCGGTAGTAGCGTGGGCTGCCTTCAACGATATATCCCAATGGTCCATACGGAGAGCGAAACGATTCCAGCTTGAATGTGCTGGTCTTGACGACATCGCGTGCACTATGGATTTCGTCGTTGGACACGACGAGCGTACCCTTGGCGTGGGACGCCGGGTTGCTGGCGACAAGAATCGCGTTGTACAGATTGAGTGGACCATCCGCGCTAAGCGAGGAGGGCGGGCGCATCGAGCCGACCACAACGACGGGTTTCGGACTCTTGAGCGTCAGATGCAGAAAGTAGGCGGTCTCGTCGATCGTGTCGGTGCCATGCGTCACCACGATGCCGTCGACGTCGTCCTGCTTGAGCAGCGTGTCGATGCGCTTGCCGAGTTGCAGCAAGTGCTCGGTCGTAAAGTTTTCGGAGCCGATCTGCATCAGTTGTTCGGCGCTCACGCGTGAAACGGCTGCCACTTCCGGGATGCCGGACAGGACTTCGTCGATGGACAGGACGGAGCACGCATAAGCCGACGTGTTGACGGACGATGCCCCGCGACCGGCAATCGTGCCGCCGGTGCCGATCACGACGATGTGGGCCTTCTCTTTCATGGGTCTTTCGCTCATAGGAGTTGCGAGGGCCGGCGCGCACGACGTGCGCAAGGCGACCTCCGTCCATACCTCAGGCGTGCAGGATCGTGCCACGCCTAGGCGAATGTGACTGTACGTGTAAAGCCAGGCGATGGCATTGCACCGATGTGCGAAAAAATAGAAGAAAAGCGCCGAGATGGCACAGGCGGCGTCAGGCTTCCGTCGCCGGCACGCCCAGCGAGGTGCGCAACTTGCCGGGCGTTACGCCATACGTTTCCTTGAACACGCGAATAAAATGCGCGGAGTCGGCGAAGCCGCACTCATAAGCGATGTCGGTGACGCGCCTGGCGGTGTTCAACAGCATCCAGCGTGCGTAGCGCAAGCGCATCTGGCGGTAGAACTCATTGGGCGATGTGTTCATCGCTGCTATAAACGCGCGCTCGAGTTGCCGTACGCTGGTGCCGCTCATTTTGGCGATCACGGCAATGTTCAAGGGAGCTTCGAGATTTTCTTCCATCAGGATGATGGCATGCCGCACCGTCACGTCTTCGACGGAAAGGTAGCCGAGCGCGCGGCGCCGTTCGATAAACGAGGCACCGCTGTGGCGGCTGACAGTCATCTGATGGATCACTTTCGATGCGCGGTCCGGCCCGCAGTGCAGGCTGATCAGGCGAGCCGCGAGTTCGATCACCGAGATGCCGCCCGCGCAGGTAATGCGCTTGCCGTCGATCAGGTAGTCGCTGTTAGTGATGACGCGCAGCGCCGGGAACATCTGCTGATAGTCTTCCAGGTGGAAACTGTGCACGCAGGCCACGTGCCCCTCCATCAGCCCCGCGCGCGCCAGCACGAAGCTGCCCGTGCACATGCCGATCAGCGGGATGCCCGCTTGATCCGCCTGGCGGAGGGTGTCCCAGTAGCGTGGGCTGACATGTTTGAGATGGGGCAGAAGGCCGCCAATCGCGACGATGTAATCGAATTGCTCCACCTCTGGGAAGGCCGCTTGCACCGTCACCGTGACGCCGCAACTCGCTTCCACTACTTCATCCTGTTCGCCGATGATCTTCCATGAACAGCGCAAAGGCCGGCTTTGATCGCCGAGATCGGCGGCATGCCGCAACGCATCGCATAGCCCTGCGAGCGAAAGCAGCGGAAAACGCGGCCACAGCAGGAAGCCCACGTTGAGTTCGGCGCTCGAGCGCCCGCTCCGCTGGTCCGGCATGGCGGCGGCGTGGTCGAGACGTTCCACCAATTCGCGGCCCGCAGGCGCGTCTTCGCCAGGAACTGCACCTTCGGTATTGCGCATGGCTGCTTCCTGATCGAAGAAACGGATGCATCAGTTGAATAAGGCCAGTATAAGGGCGCCTGCCCGTACCGGTGGTGCAGCGCAGGCTGGCGCATTTCTTCTATTTTCGGGCCGAGCGCTTCAATGCCGATCTTTGCGTCCTGACTACATTCGCTCCAACCCTTGCACGATATCGCCAGTGTCTATCACCTCTTAAGGCGGTGGACGACCGCGGAGATACGTCAGGGTAGGCGAACGCGCATTCCTCTGCGGATAGCGCGTTCCTGGTTGACCATCACTATGGCGGGTGCGGCATGAGCATGTTCGTAGAGTTTCGTCGTATGACGACGATCGGCATTCTGGGTGGGCTGGCCGCGGCGGGCATGGGGTACGCCCAGGCGGACGAGGTGGTCAAGATTGGTCACGTCGCTCCCTTGACCGGCCCGAATGCCGAATGGGGCAAGGACACGGAAAACGGCGCGCGTCTCGCGGTGGAGGAGATCAATGCGAAAGGGCTCGTGATCGACGGGCAGAAGGTGACGCTTGAACTGGACGCGCAGGATGACGCATCGGATCCGCGCCAGGGCACTCAGGTGGCCCAGAAGCTGGTCGACGATCATGTCGTTGCGGTGGTCGGCCATATGAACTCGGGCACCACCATTCCGGCCTCGAAGATTTACAGCGATGCGGGCATTGTCGAAGTGTCGCCTTCGGCAACCAATCCGGTTTACACGCAACAGGGCTTCAAAACCGCGTACCGGGTCGTGGCCACCGACGCGCAGCAGGGCCCTGCGCTGGCGAACTACGCGCAGAAGGATCTGAAGGCGAAGACTGTGGCGATCGTTGACGACGCAACCGCCTACGGTCAAGGTCTTGCCAACGAGTTCGAAAAGCAGGCGAAGGCAGATGGCTTGACTGTGCTATCGCACGACGCGACAAACGACAAGGCCGTGGACTTTCGCTCGATTCTGACCAGAATCAAGGGCGAACATCCGGACATCATCATGTACGGCGGGATGGACGCCACCGGCGGTCCGTTTGCAAAGCAGGCGCGTGCGCTGGCTATCAGTGCACGCGTGCTCGGCGGCGACGGCCTGTGCGCCGATTCGCTCGCCAAACTGGCGGGCGACGCCGCGGACAACGTGGTGTGCTCGATTGCCGGCATGCCGCTCGAAAAGATGCCCGACGGTCCCGCGTTCGAGCAACGCTACGAAGCGCGCTTCCATCAACACGTGCAGCTCAACGCGCCGTTCGCGTATGACGCCGTGTATATCATCGTCGATGCAATGAAACGCGCACATTCGACGCGAGCTGCGAACATTCTCTCGGCGATGCCCGCTTCCGATTTCGTCGGCGTGCTGGGGCGTACCCAGTTCGATGCGCGTGGCGATCTGAAGCAGGGCGCAATCTCGCTGTATGACTACAAGAGCGGCAAGCAGACGCTGCTCACGGTGGTGAAGATGTGAGCGTCGTTTTGGCTGCTGCGGTTTCTCTGGTCGTTTTGGTTGGACCACGCAGACCGGCGAAATCCCCTCGCGCCAGGGGCTTGTGCTGTGCAATGAGAGTCTCTATAATTCGCGCCTCTAAAGGCTCGTAGCTCAGTTGGTTAGAGCACCACCTTGACATGGTGGGGGTCGTTGGTTCGAATCCAATCGAGCCTACCAACGCACAATCGACGCAGACGGAAGCTGTCCCATTGAGGCTTCAATGGCTTCAGTTTCTGTCCGCTGTCGTGTCTCGTTTCGTTCATCGCTGCACCCGTTGCTTCGTTCTTCATTGCGCGCGGATTGCGCGACCTCTCTGCATATTCCCCTTCCGCTTTCCCGGACATCGCAACGCGATGCGACGCTGCACGCCAAGGCGCGGTAAAGTCAGGTTTCGGCGACGCGTTTGCAACGGTCCCTTCGCAATTTCGGTAGCAGTCTCGCAACCCCAGCCGCAACAGGCTCGTGATGCACAGCCCGCGGCATACAAGGAAGCTGACGCACATGAAGAAGCTCATCAACGATGTTTCTGCGGTCGTCCCCGAGATGCTAGACGGACTCGCCGCACTCAATCCCGGTCTTTCGTTGCTGCAGGGCGGCACGATCATCGTGCGTGCCGACGGTGAAGCCGCGGCCCAGCGCGGTGAAGTCGCGCTGATCTCCGGCGGCGGCTCCGGTCACGAACCCGCCCATGCGGGCTATGTGGGCCCGGGCATGCTGAGCGCAGCGGTGGCGGGAGAAGTGTTCACGTCGCCGTCAACGGATGCCGTGCTCGACGCGATCCGGGCGGTAGCCGGTCCTGGGGGCGTGCTGCTGATCGTCAAAAACTACACAGGCGACCGCTTCAACTTTGGCCTTGCCGCTGAGATTGCCCGCGCCGAAGGCATTGCGGTGGAGATGGTGATCGTCGCGGACGATGTCGCACTGTCGGCGAGTGGCGAGCACGCCGGCCGTCGGGGCCTCGCAGGTACGGTGCTGGTTCACAAGATTGCGGGCGCCGCTGCCGCCGAGGGTCGGCCGCTGAACGAAGTCGCGCAGGCCGCACGGGAAGCGGCGGAGATGCTTGGCACGATGGGCGTCGCGCTCACGCCGTGCACGGTGCCGGCAGCAGGGAAAGCGGGCTTCGAACTGGCTGACGGCGAGATTGAGTGGGGGTTGGGGATTCACGGCGAACCCGGCGTCGAACGTGGCGCGCTGGAGCCGGCGGATGCCATCGTCGCGCGCCTCTTGACGAAGATCGTCGACGATCTCCAGTTGCAAGCGGAAGAGCGCGTCGCCTTGCTGGTGAACAACCTGGGCGGCACGCCGCAGAGTGAATTGAACATCGTCGCCGCTTCAGCTCTGCGCTATCTTGCGGCGCGTCGCGTCAACGTGGAGCGCGCATGGGCCGGCACCTTCCTGAGTGCGCTTGAAATGGCGGGTGTTTCGCTAACCTTATTACGCCTCGACGATCAGCGGCTCGCGTGGCTCGATGCGGCCGCGCGCACCTCCGCGTGGCCCGCATTGAGCGGCCGTGTGGCACGGGCTTCTGTCAAGGACGTGCCGGCCGCTCCCGACGACACGGGTGGCGCGCGGCTTGCGCGCGAATCGGCATTGCGTCACGTGATCGAAGCAGTTTGCGCGTGCCTGATCGAGGCGGAACCGGTATTGACCGAGATGGATCAGCGCGTGGGCGACGGCGATCTCGGCATTAGCCTCGCACGCGGCGCGCGAGGCATCCTGCACGAAATCCACACCTATCCGGCCGAGACGACACCGGGTGCCGTATTGCGTGCCGTATCCGCGACCGTACGCCGTGTGGTGGGCGGCACCTCGGGGCCGCTCTATGCAGTGATGTTGCTGCGTGCGGGCAGTGTGCTCGATCAATCCAGCGGGCCTGCTGCGAAGCGCTGGGCAGAGGCGTTCAGCGCAGGTGTGGCGGCCTTGATGGCGCTAGGCGGCGCGCATCCAGGCGATCGCACCATGGTCGATGCACTGTTGCCCGCCGTCGATGCATTGCAAGCCGCGCTCGCGCAATCTGCCGATACCGACGCAGCGTTAAAGGCCGCGGTTGACGCAGCGGTATCCGGCGCTGCACGGACGGCGTCGATGAGCCCCAAACTCGGCCGGTCCAGCTATGTCGGCAAGCGCGCGCTTGGCTTCGCCGATCCCGAGGCGCACGCGGTCGGAATTTGGCTAGCGGCGATTCGCGAGGCGTTGCCTCGTTGAGCTTCGGCAGAGGCTAGCGTGGACCGGGTCAGACTTCGACGCTAGCCACGCTCGTTACCAAGGCGCAGCTCAAGCGCGAATCATCTGCGGAATCTCTACAACCAGAGCATCGATCGCGCAACGCGTTTTGAGCGGCAGATAGCGGGTCTTCGGCCATACCGCGTGGATGTTCTGGGCGCCCACGCCGCAGCGTTCCCTCACGAATGCGAGTTCTCCCGTCTGCGCGTAGCGTGCCAGCAGCCAGCACGGCAACTGCACCAATCCGAATCCGGCAACGCCGGCGCCCGCGATGGCCTGCACATCGTCGAGACTCAGTTGCGGTGCGATGCGCAATTCCTGCGGCTGTCCGTCGGTATTCCGCACGCGCCAGGGCGCCACCACACCGCCGCGTGAATAGGCGATACCTGCATGCCCGTGGAGGTTGTCGAGATCGACAGGCATGCCGTATTTCGCCAGATACGATGGCGCGGCGCCGATGCTCATGTGCTGCACGCCAAGGCGACGCGCGGCAAGACTCGTGCTGTCGTGCAGATCGCCGATCCGTACGGCGAGGTCGAAGCCTTCTTCGATGAGATCCACCGCGCGGTCCGTGAAGGAGATGTCGATCTGCAACTGCGGATGCTTGCGTGCGAGTTCGAACAGGACGGGCGCGACGCAGTGATGCCCGAAAGCAATCGGCACGCTCACACGCAGGCGGCCGCGCGGCTCCGTGCGCTCGCTCTCGAGATCGGCTTCCGCCGCTTCCAGTTCGGCGAGCGCCCGTACGCAACGGTCGTAATAGGCCTGACCGGCTTCGGTCAGCGTCTGGCTACGTGTCGTGCGATGCAGAAGACGCACACCAAGACGCGCTTCGAGACGCGTAATCACTTTGCCGACTGCCGAACGCGTGAGATGCATGCGTTCAGCCGCAAGCGTGAAACTGCCCGCGTCGACGACCTGCACAAAGGTCGTCACGCCGTCGAGCCGGTCCGTCATATTGGGTCCCTGCAGGAATAATTCACGGGAAAAAGTCTCGTCAATCGGGAATCGCGTTCCCGATATATTAATCCTCGAAGTCGCGCGAATCGAGTTGCTCTGCATTCAAAGGGGCGGCCTGCGATCGATGAATGCACGCGCGATTGGACTCTATCCACCTAACGGCGATATCCATGACGCTCTCCCGTTCTCCGAAAAACGCGCTCGCACTCGCGGCGGTATGCCTGACCTCACTGATGTTCGGCCTTGAAATTTCGAGTGTGCCGACGATTCTCCCCACCCTTCAAACTGTGTTGAATGGCGATTTCAAGGCCATGCAATGGATCATGAACGCGTACACGATTGCGTGCACAACCGTTCTGATGGCCACCGGCGCGCTCGCGGATCGCTTTGGGCGCAAGCGTATGTATGTCGCCAGCATCGTGCTGTTTGCGATGACGTCCCTGCTCTGCGGACTCGCGCAAAGTGTGTCGGTTCTGATCGCGAGCCGCTTCATGCAAGGCGTCGGCGGCGGTGCGATGCTGATCTGCCAGGTGGCCATTCTCTCGCACCAGTTTCAGGAAGGTCGCGAGCGCAGCCGGGCGTTTGCAGCCTGGGGCATCATCTTCGGCATTGGCCTCGGATTCGGGCCGATCATTGGCGGCGTGATTGTCGCCGTCTCGAACTGGCAATGGGTTTTCCTGATTCACATTCTCGTCTCGGTCGTCGCGTTGGCTTTGGTCTTTGCCGGCGTGCAGGAGTCGCGCGATCCGCACGCGCGGCATCTCGATGTCCCCGGCGTTGTCACGCTGTCCGTCGCCTGCTTCGGTCTTGTTTACTTCATCACGCAAGGGCCCGATCTCGGCTTCGACAGTCTTGCAGCACTGAGCAGCATCGCCGTGACGGTGTTGAGTTTCATCGCATTCCTGATGATCGAAAAGCGCAGTCCCCGGCCGATGTTCGACTTTTCGGTGCTGCGCATTCGCAGCTTTTCAGGTGCGCTGTTTGGATCGATGGGAATGAACTTTAGTTTTTGGCCTTTCATGATCTATCTGCCGATCTATTTTCACGGCGCACTCGGTTATGGGAACCTGAGCGCCGGTCTGTCCTTGCTGGCTTATACGTTGCCTACGCTGGTGGTCCCGCCGCTGGCCGAAAGGCTCGTACTCCGGATCGAGGCTCGCAGGGTCATTCCACTGGGCATGTTCACCATCGGTCTCGGCTTCATCCTGATGAAGTTCGGCAGTAGCGCGGAGCATGCGGATTGGCTCACCATGTTGCCGGGTTGCGTGCTGTGTGGCATCGGACTGGGTTTGACCAATACGCCGGTGACGAATACGGCCACCGGGTCGGTTTCGCCAGACCGGGCGGGGATGGCCTCGGGCATCGATATGAGTGCGAGGCTGATCACGCTTGCCATCAACATCGCCATGATGGGCTTTATTCTTCTCGAAGGTGTGCTGTCTTACCTGACGCGCGTGTTGCCGGCTTCTGCGGATCGCGGACAATTGCGTCTACTCGCTGAAAAGGTTGCCGCTGGCGACATGGCCTCGCTGCTTCATGAGCAAACAGCGGGGAACACGGCGAGTAGCCTGGCGCTTGCCGCAATGGACTCGCAAGGAGCGATCGTCCATGCCGCGCTTGTGCATGGGTTCGGGCTTGTGATGCTATATGGCGGGGCGGGCGCGTGGCTTTTAGCCTTGCTTAGCGTTTTGACGTTCGGACCTGGAGCGCGGCAAAGCGCGGCGGCGAACTATGTCGGGTAGGCCCACGCCGCTTAGCGTGAGCAAGCGGTAATGGCCGCTACGAACGCGTCCTGTTCCGCCGGGTTCTGAAAGAACGCTTCGAGGCTAACGTGCTCATCGTTCGCCGCTTGCTTGAGGCAAAGGGTTGTGTTGGCTCGGACGCTGGACGTGGCGAATCCGACCGCCGTCGCGAACAGTGCGAGGACGCCCAGCGTAATAGTGATGCCAACCACCCAATGTCGTATTCCTTCCACTGCGAGTGCAGACCGCTGCGACGCCTCGCAGGCGCACATTCCTCGTGTCGCAAGCTTGTCCATTTCGGCTCCGAATTTGATTAGCAAGACAACCATTTGTGCTGTACTAAAAGCGGTGAGCGAAACGCGCCTTAATCCAGCGCCTTCCTCACGTTATGCATGCCAGAGACAGTGGATTCGAACAGGTCAGGTCCAATTTTCCGGCGCAATGCTTTGGCGATGTCTGCACTGGCGTCGTTGATGGGCCGGTCAAGTGCTTTGCCCGCGCGGGTGGGATAGACACCCCATTCCCTGCCGTCCTCCTCGCCTTGCCTGCGTTCGACCAACTCCTTGTCGCAGAGGTTGTCGATCAGACGGGTGGCGGTGGGGCGGGCGATGCCGAGGACATCGGCGACCTGACTGCTTAGACTGCCCGGCGAGGCCAGTACGACGCGCAACACAAATCCTTGCGCGGGTGTCAGGCCAAAGCGGGCATACACGGTGGTCCATTCGCGCTCGACCAGGCGGGCAAGCGCGACGGAGTTGAAGTAAAGGCAATGATCGAACATGGGCGTATTAAAGCGCAAGGTGATTAGCATGGCAACTATTATTTCCAGGGCGGACGCGAAAACCAGACAGGAAGGCGAAACCGATGCCATTCCGGCATATCATGACGGACCCGAACCCGCCTTCGCCCGTGGTCCGCACGCATGCCTGCATTGCTAACCGTACTCCACAGCACCGTGGCCGCGCTGACCCTGTCCCCGATGACAGCTTACGCCACGCCGTCGATCGCCCAATTCGGCGAGCCGCGTTACCCCGCCAATTTCACTCATTTCGACTATGCCAACCCGGACGCACCCGCCGACGGCGCGCTGAACTTCGGCAACTACGGCGAACTGCAGAGCTACAATTCGCTGAATCCCTTCCTGCTGCGCGGTGCGCCGGCCCCGGACATCTTCAACCTGATGTTCGACACGCTGATGCAGCGCAGTTGGGACGAGCTCGCCTCGGAATACCCATTGATCGCCGACGATGTCAAAGTACAACCGGACCGCACTTCAGCGACCTTCCACATCAATCCCTCGGCGCGCTTCTCCAACGGTGACCGGATCACGGCAGCGGATGTCAAATATTCATTCGATACGCTTACAAGCCCGCAAGCCTCGCCGCTGTCTAACTCTGAGTTCTCGGTTATCAAAAGCGCTACCGTGATCGATCCTGCGACGATCCGTTTCGACTTTAGACGCCCGGAACGCGATGCCCCCATGATTGCGGGCGATCTGCCGGTGTTCTCGCCGAAGTGGGGCATGCAGCCCGACGGCAAGCGTCCGCCGTTCGACCAGATCGCGAATGTGCCGCCGATTGCGAGCGGTCCTTATCTGATCGAACGGCGCAAGAACGACAAAGACATCACTTATCGGCGCAATCCCGCTTACTGGGCCGCGAATCTGCCTTCGCGGCGCGGCATGTTTCGCTTCGAGCGCATCTCGTTCCAGCTCTTTTTCGACAACTTCGGACTACTAGAAGCCTTCAAAGCGGGCAATCTCGATGCCAACATCGAGGGCAGTGCGACGATTTGGGCGCGCCGGTACGTAGGCACGAACTTTCGCAATGGTCTGCTGCAAAAAGGTACGTTTCCCAACGGGCCGGCGTATATGCGGGGCCTTCTCATGAATCTGCGCAGGCCGATGTTTCAGGACGTGAGGGTGCGCCACGCGCTCACACTCGCATTCGACTATGACTGGATGAACCGGATGATGTTCTACGACCAGTACCAGCGGTCGAACAGCTATTTCGATCCGGATTCGTTTGGCGCCACTGGCATGCCTGGCCCGAAGGAGCTGGCACTGCTCGAACCGTATCGGGCGAGTCTACCGCCCGGGGTGTTCGGCCCGATGCTGAAACAACCGACGACGCTGCCGCCGGATTCGCTACGCGGCAATCTGCGCGAAGCGCGCGACCTGTTGGGCCAGGCGGGCTGGCACTACCGCGACGACGCGTTGCGTGACGCGAACGGCACGGCAATGAACATTGAGTTGCTTGACGACCAACCCGGCATGGACCGCTTGCTGCTGCCGTATATGCAGGCGCTCAATACACTGGGCATCGAGGCGCATCTGCACGAGGTCGACAGCGCGTTGTATCAGCAACGGCTCGACAGCTTCGACTTCGATATGACCACGGGGGGTTATCTGCCGGTCACCGTGCCAGGCGTCGAACTGCTGCGCAGATTCGGCAGTGCGGCCGCGTCTGAAGTGGGATCGGAAAACACAGTGGGTGTGCATTCCGAAGTGGTCGATGCGCTGATTCATGCTGCATTAACCGCGAATACGCTCGACGATCTCGAAGCAGCCACCCGGGCGCTCGACCGCGTCCTCGTCAATTCGTATTATCTGGTCCCCGAGTTCTACGCACCGAATTCGCGCATCGCCTACAAGTCGACGCTCGCTTATCCGTCCACCTTGCCGAAGTCCTATCATGACGCGGACTGGGTCATCGACTACTGGTACGTCAAGCCGCATGCGGTTGCAACGGCGGGGCACAGTTGACAGCCGTCACGCTTCATTCGCAGCAGCTTCCCATACCAGCACGCCATCGTCAGGCTTATCCAGACCGCTTGGCGTTGCCGTTGTAATAGGCTAGATCGTTGCTGGTCAGCAGTTTTTCCATGTAGGGGCCATGCCGCATCAATGGGACCGCCTGCAGGCATTCCTTTTTCCCCCGCAGCCGATCGGCCGGCGTGAGGTCCGGATGGGTCGTGGCCGTTGGCGCGTCTTCGGCGCTGGGCCAATGTTGACAGAACAGGCTAAGTGGCTCGCACGCATGCCGGAAGCGAGGGTGAACCGGCTCGCGCTCGGACATGTTGACGATGGCCTGCGTCCCGAAGCGATCGACCATTGCGGCATACAGGACTTTCTCCAGAAAATCGTCGTCCTTCACGCGTATGCCGGACAGCACCTCCAGAAATTCCGGCGTGGCTTTGGCGATGAAAAACTGCGTGGAGAGCGACTTCTTCTCGCGAATGCCATAGCTCGAACCGAACGGCCTCAAGACGCTTGCGAGCCGGGCGCGTAGCCGCCTTCCCAGCAACGGCGAGCGCTTCCACGCCGGCACGCAATCGGTGCTCCACGACGAAGCGGCGATGACCGCATCGGGATTCTCCGCGAGCTGTTCCAGGTATCGCTGGATGATTCGCTGGTCGAAGATCCAGGTGTCGGCTTCGAGATGAATCACATACTCCGCTTGGAAGCGGGTGACCGCCGCATTGACGGACGCAACCAGCAGATCGAGGGCGCCGGCGGTAAGCGGACGAGGTTCGCGTTTCACCAGCACGTCTTCGATATAGCGCCCATAGCCCGCATCGGAACAGGCGTGAACGACGGGCCATTTATTGGCCCAATTCAGCTTGATGATCTCCATGGAGATACGCGCGCAATCGATACGATTGAACGAGGTCAGGCACACGACGACTTGCATGGTTGAAGGGGCGGGTACCGCCAACGGGTCAGTTTGCTCGGCATAGTGCATGAAGCGCAGCCGGACGCGCGGTCGCGACTCTTACCGAAAGTTTCTAGGCCGCGCCGCGAGAAAAGCCGCCGGGCGAGGGGGCGGAGGAGGCGGAGTGGCTTGGGCGCTAGCGCTGCGGCACGCGCGCTGCGCGGCTCGACGGGGCGTTTGGGAAGCCGCGAAGAAATGCTTCGAAATCAAACCGGCCCGCTTGCCAGGCAATCTGTAAGCCTGGGTCACTCGCGCACGTCTGAAAACAGAAACATGCTGCAAGACTTCGAAATCCGTAATCTGCAATTATGTGGCAACATGCGGTCGAATCGACTTCGGCTGGATTGAGTGTATGGCGAATGATCAGGCGCAGCAGGCGAATCGCACCGATTCGATCGGAGACGGCTTACCTGACGTTCAGCTCGGCCCGCGGAGCGCGGCATTTATCATGTCGCCTGCCCTGGGCGATACCCTGAACCTGCTGATCGTTGCGCACAATCTCTCGCTCGCGGGCTGGCGAGTGGACGTGTTCGGCGCTCACGCCCACGCCCTTGCCGACTGGTTTCCCCATCTACGCATTGCGCCCGCCCTGGCGCCGGACGCCGCACGCGGCGTGCTCGCGAACTATCCGACTGTCATCCAGATGCATCAGGATCGGCCGCTCGCGCAGGTCGGCGAGTGGCATGACGGTTTTATCGACCTCCATGAAGTGGAGTACGCAAAGAATCCCCACTGCATGGCAAAGCGCTTCGCCGACTTTGCTGTGGCGCGATTCGAGCTTTACGACGCGGTGATATCCAACGGCATGCGTCCTCCGGTCGGTTTGCGGTTTCGCAAGCATGCTTCGCGCGTGGCGATTCATCCCGAGGCCAGTACGCCTGACAAACGCTGGTTGCCGGAGCGCTTTCTCGAACTGTCCCGCCGTCTGCAAGCAAGCGGTCTGCAGGTCGAATTCGTGGTGGAAGCGCGCGAGCGTACGCGGTGGGAGACATTGCCCGGCGAACTGCCGCCAATGCGTTCGTTCGCGTCATCGGCGCTGTTGGCGGAATGGCTCTACGAATCCGGCTGGTTTATCGGTAACGATTCGGGAGTGGGACATCTGGCGTCGTCGCTCGGCATCCCCACGTTGACCCTGTTCCGCCGGCGCGGTGTGGCAGAGCGCTGGCGTCCGGGCTTCACAACCGGGGACATTGTTTTGCCATCATGGTGGGTGCCGACGGCGGGTCTGAAAGAGCGCTGGTGGCGCGAGAGCATAACAGTCGCGCGCGTGATGAGCGCGTTTCGCGCGCTGCGTTCGCGAGTGACAGGCCAGCCGGCGCAGATTGGTCCGACGGAGATGTTCGAACGATGAAGGCGAAGCTCTCGAAGGTGCCGGGCCGATTGCCTGCGGTGTGATGAGGATCCGCGCGGAAGCTAACGCCGGGTGCGAATCGCGGCACGCGAGACGGTTTCCTTCGGCGTCGTTTTCGCGCCTGTCGTCACAGCGAGTTCAAGCGTGCCTAGCGCGTGCTCCAGCCGTTTGATTCGCTCTCGCTGTGACGGCACGATGGAGAGCTTACGCAGTGAACTGAGGCGACCGCGCCAATAGCTAAGCGGCGGGACGGTGCTCTTCGCCGAGAGGTGCGCGAACACGTATTCGAGGTGCTGGATTTCTTGTTCCACGTCATGGTGATTCATTGCGTCTCCGTGGTGGTTTGTTATTCGGTTGGCGCAGCGAGCTCCGTCGTGCGCCATCACTTTCGCCTGGCGCGAATGAGCCGCTTATCTGCCGCTGCCCGGCTCTTACTTTGCGCTCGCGGCCTCCTGCTCGCTGGCTTGCCGCAGCGCTTCCGATGGCGAAAGCCCCGTCTGCATCGATTCGACCAACCGCGCGACCGCGGCTCCGCGCTCGCAGGCCAAAGCGGCAACCACCACACCTGCTTTCACGTACAGGGCGAGGAACTTGTGTTGCTCGACGTCGCCGTCGACCACGATGTCGTCCCAACCGCTGGCGTAGCCAAGGTATTCGAAGGTCTTGCCGTAGTGATAGGTCCAGAAATAGGGCACGCCGGTATAGCGGTTGCGTGCGCCGCACAGGTTCTGTGCGGCGACGAAGGCGTGCTGCTGCGCGAGGCGCCAATGTTCGATACGTACGGGCTCCTGATCGTCGTATAACGGAAATGCGGCGATATCACCGGCGGCATAGAGCCCCGGCGCGGCCTGCATGCCGGCATTGACGAGCACGCCACCGTCTTTCTGAAGAGGCAATCCTTCGATAAAGCTGGTGGCCGGCGAGACACCCGTGCCAATCAGTACGAGGTCCACGGCAAGGCGTGCGCCGCTCTCAAGCACGACTTCACGCACCTGCGTATCGCCGGCAAACTCGGCGACCTTTTCGTTCAATTCAAAGGTGACACCGTTGCTTTCGTGCAGACGCTGAAGCAGTTCGCCGAAGCGCGCGCCGAACTGGCGTTCGAAAGGCACGTGTGCGGACGAGACGACGGTAACCTGAACACCGCGTTCTCGTAGCGCAGACGCAACCTCCAGCCCAATAAAGCCGCTGCCGACGATGACGACGCGCTGCGCGCTTTGCAGTCCACTGCACAAGGCAATGGCATCGTGCAGGGTGCGCAGCAGATAGACGGATTTGAGATCGCGGCCGGGCAGGGGAGGGAGCGTAGGTTTGCTTCCCGACGCCAGCAGCGCGGCGTCGTAAGTGAGCGTTCGTCCGTCGTCGAAGCGAATCTGGCGTTTCGGTACATCGAGGCTGACGATCGTGCCCTGGAGGCGTTCTACATGCTCCTGCTCTACCCAGTGCGGAGGCAACAGCGAGGGCACATCGTCGGGCGCCATTTCTCCCGACGGGACAAATTTGCTCAGCGCGGTTCGATCATACGGTTCCTGGGATTCCTCTCCGATCAGTGTGAGGTGGCCGGTGAAGCCATTGGCGCGCAGTGCAGCACATGCCGCGGCGCCTGCCGCGCCCGCGCCGATCACGACAAACCTGGGCGTATCGCTCGACGCCGCGGCCTTGGGCCGTTCGATCTTTTCCGGCGTCACCATGACGTTGCCGTCACGCACCTCGACGGGATAACGGTCAAGGCTCATCAGGGCAGGCGGCTCGAGGACTTCGCCGGTCGCGGCGTCAAAGGTGCCTTTGTGCCACGGGCAGATGATATGGCCGTTGCAGAGCGCACCTTCTTCCAGCGGGCCTCCGGCGTGCGGGCAGTCGGCGCTGTACGCGTGCACCGTCTCGCCGTTGCGGACGAGCAGGATCTTCTCGCCGTCTACTTCGACACGCGTCGCATGCTCCTCGGGTAATTGCGCCAACTGGATGACGTGCCGCGCAACTGCTGCCATGGTGAGTCTCCTCGGTGTAAATATTCCAACGCAGCGCAGTAAGTAAAGGAGCGGCAGCGCTTACGCCACCGCTCCGTATACTCCCGCTGCCGCGGACACGTTACTGGCCGTTCTGCATCGTGCCGTTCGGCGCCATCTGGTTAGGCATGTTGTTGGTGTTCGAACGGTTCATCGTGGCCGAATTGGGCGTCGAGCCCGTACCTGTGCCCATCCCCCCGCCGGTGGCCGTGGTGCCAGGCGAGCCGTAACCGGTTGTATCGCCCGAGCGGTTCATGCCGCCGGCGCCGCCGACGCCCGGCGACACGGTTCCGGCTGCGCCGCCAGCATTGCCGCCACCGGCACCAATGCCGCCGCCGTTGCCGCCTGTACCGCCCGCGCCTGCACCACCGGCTTGAGCGTAGACACCGCCAGATAGCGCCATGACGAGCGCAGAAGCCAGAATTTTCTTCGTAGTGCTGTTCATTTTTCCATCCTCCAGAGATAAGGTCTTTGATGCAAACGGAGGTCCGTCTGCTCACTTGTTCCGGCCGCAAGCAGCGTGCCTCACTGAGGCGGACCCCACCAAAGGGTGTCGGCAGAGGAGCGGTGCGTCATGCCACAGACGTGACGGGCTGGCGGGCCAATAGGCGTGAGGCTGGTGTGGGCTGAATGCCGGGCGCTGGCGGGACGGGAGGGCGAGGCGGGAGAAGGTAAGCGGACCGCCAGTTTTACAAAACATACGGTCAAACTGGCAGGTCCGCGTTCCCCGATCTGCGATGTTACGGGGTCAGCTTATATCTGTCCCATGACGACGAGGACGATCACGACGATGACAACGATACCGATGGTGCCCGTCGGTGCGTAGCCCCAGGCGCGGCTGTGCGGCCATGCGGGAAAGGCGCCGATAAGGAGCAGGATCAAGACGATCAAAAGAATGGTTCCCAACATAACGCCTCCGAGTAGGTGTGATTGATAGTCACAGGGGCCGGAGCCCCCCGCTTGGAGACGTATGCTGCAATTCGCATGCCCGCAGCGCCGCGGGTCTGGTCAAGTCAGTCCGGCAGCCCAGTGCAGGGCTCTCTCGCGCGCCCCGCAACTGGGTATTCAGCCGGCAGGATTGTCGTCGTCGGGTTCAACGGGGGTGCCTTCAGCCGGCGCGCCGATGATGCTGATCTGGAAAATCGGCGTTCCCGCGAGCGATTGCAGACCCGGATCTTCGGGAATATGCGCAAGCAGCGGGAAAATCACCGAGCCGCCGATCACCGCGCGCCGGCTGTTGTCCGGCGGGCGCAAGCCCCACACGTCCTGATAGACGAGCGGCACTACCTGATGGTCGCGCGTGGTGTTGCCCAGATACAGCATCACGTGGCCGCCGATATAGATCAGCGTACGCATCGGCACGCCGTGTTTCGTGAGGTAGTCGAGGCGTTCTTCCGGCGGCGAGGCAGACAGGTCGGTCATGTGCCCGGCGCTCATCTGGGTCGACGAGTGGCGCGGCAGCCACACGCCGAACGCGGCGAAGATGCTTTGTGTTTCCGATGAACAGTCGTTATAGAAGCCTGTATTGCCCCACCCGTAGGGCCGTCCAATCAGTGTCTTCAGCAGCATGGCCAGATGACGCGGCGTGGCGGCGAGCGGCGCATTGGCGATTTGCGTGTCACTGAGTTGCGCGACGCGGGCGACCGCATTGCCGTTTTCGTCGCGAGCGGGGACCATCACGACGCGCTGGGCCGCACTATCGCCCGGCGCGACCGGCAGCAAGGTGCCGGCGGGCGCATCGAAACGGAATGCGCCCTGGCTGTCGCGCACGGGTGCCGAGGCCACGATCACTGCGGCGAGTCCATTGCGCGCCGCGCTGCGCCAGATGTCGACGAACGCGGGACTTACCAGCGCAATCTTGTCGCTGCGGACCCAGCCCTGTACGTCGGGCGTTTGCACGTAGTACCAGCCGCCGTCGAGGCTGCTGCCCAGCACGTAAAGCGGCGTGCCGGGGCGGGCGGCCGAGACCTGCAGGTTGTCGAACGGATAGCCCTCGCCGGCAAGGCGCCGGTCGTAGAACGACGGGTCCATGGTCGGCAGTTCGCGGATCAGTACATTGCCGGTTGCAATAGCGCGATGCGCGGCGGCATAGCCGGGCGTGCGCTCGAACTGGGCGACGTCCATGTTCTGCGCGATCGCGTCGATCCATGCCTGTGTGTGAGGGCGGAAATTCTGGCCGTACCCGATCTCGTCGGCGGCCTTGCCGGTGTTGTCGAACCAGGACAGACGCCGGCGTTGCAGCGCAGCGATATCGGCGCCGCCGTTGTGGTACACGTGCGCGTCGACGTAGGCGCGATTCCACGGCGAAGCATCGTCCGCACCGGTGCCGAAGTAACGCGCACGCAGCGCTTCAAAATGGGTGTGCTGGTCTTCGGCGCTCAAAAACGGCTGATCGTAGCCTGGGCCGGTTGGGTCGATCCAGTGATCGACGTTCTGGTCGTAAGCGTCCATCGGGAACACGCTGACCGGATCGATGCGCGTTTGCTGCCCGACCGATGAGGATGAGGAGGGCGATGGTGACGTGGCGCATGCGGCAAGCGCGATGCACAGTGCGGCGGTGGACAGGCGCGCTAAAAAGCTGAAGCGGGCGCGCCAGCAAAGTGGCTGGCCAAGGCGGCGCAAAACAGAGTGAGCTTCGATACGGGGTGACGCGGCAAACGGCATGGTGCTCGACGGTGGGTGGCCAAGGTGCAGATGATACGACGGTCTGCGTGCGGCTGGACAAACTGCACCTCGCGTATCGAGCGCCTCTAGCGCATCGAACTTCCGGACTATTGCGGCCGAGGCTGTGCCTGCGGCGTATCGGCACCCGGCCGGTCGCCGTGCGGCGCGCGGTTCGTAGCGGCAATGTCTTCAGCAAGGCTCAGGCGCAGCGTCGCGATGGCCTGATCAGGGTTGGCCGGTTTCAGTTGCTCGCGCGCAAGTGAGTCATACACGAAGTGCCGCAGCATCGAATCCTGCGTCGTGTTCAACACGTCATGGTAGACCGCAATCATGTCGGCTTCGTGGCCGGTCATCGCGTATAGCCGGCGCAACTGTTCGAGATCGTTGATGGCAGCAGACTCTGGACCGCGGGGCGGCATGAAGTCGTCGTGCGGCGGCTGCCCGTGACCCTGCGGCGGCGAAAGAGGCGGGCCGTCCTGTTGTGCGAATGCAGACGACGTGGCGGCGGTCAGGAGCGCGAACCATGCCGCGCTCAGAAGGGTCTTTTTCATGTGGTCGCTCCCATCGGGTCATGGTCAGCGCGACAGTGCGCCGACCATGACAACACGATAGTCGACACGGCGTTCTGCAGGGTGACGGAAGTCCTCAAAGTAACTTACACAACCTTGCAGGAACATGCGCCCAGAGCGCGTGATGCGTATCACAGATCGGCTCACAGAGCGGCCACCCAGGATGCGACAACGCGGGTGCGGCCGCAAACCTCGACTCGCGCACCGCTGGCATCCTTACCGCTTTAGAACGTTTCCCAACTTTCAGAGCCGGTCGCAGCCAACGCAGCCGCAGCTGCAGGTTTTGCAGCGACGGTTTTTGCCGCAGCGACCGGCGCGCGTTTCAACGTGGGACGCAGCAACGGGGCACGAGCCTTGCCGGAGGCGGCGACGGTACGCGGCACCGCTGCCGCCGACTTGCTCTCGGTGACCTTGAACACGGAGACCGCACGTTTTTGTTGCGCGGCCTGCTGTTCGAGCGATTGCGCCGCTGCCGAAGCCTCTTCGACGAGCGCCGCGTTTTGCTGCGTGACTTCGTCCATCTGGCCCACCGCCTGATTCACCTGCTCGATACCGCGGCTTTGCTCATCCGACGCGGCGGAGATTTCCGCGTTGATGTCGGCCACCCGCTTGATAGCCTGTTGCACTTCGGCCATTGTGCGGCCCACTTCTTCGGCTTGCGACGAACCGTCGTGAATCGTCGCGACCGAGCTCTGGATCAGATCCTTGATTTCTTTCGCGGCGCTGGAAGAACGCTGCGCGAGACTGCGCACTTCACCGGCGACCACCGCGAAGCCACGGCCCTGTTCGCCGGCGCGCGCTGCTTCGACGGCCGCATTCAGTGCAAGGATGTTGGTCTGGAACGCGATGCCCTCGATCAGCGTGGTGATGTCGGCAATCTTCGCCGAGCTGGCGGTGATATCGCCCATCGTGACCAGCATGCGTTCTACCACCGCATTGCCCTTGTCTGCCACGTCCGACGCATTGCCAGCCAGCGTGGTGGCCTGACGCGCATTTTCGGAGTTCTGTTTGACGGTAGCGGTGAGCTGTTCCGTGCTGGCCGCCGTTTCTTCCAGCGAGGCGGCTTGCTCTTCGGTCCGCGAAGACAGGTCCATGTTGCCGGCGGCAATCTCGCTCGAAGCGACCATAATCGATTCGCTCGAATTCTTGACGCCGCGGACAATATCGGCGAGCTGCGTATCCATCTGCTTCAGCGCGCCGAGCAGATTGCCGAATTCGTCTTTCGAGTGAATCGTGAGTTCGTTTTCGAGCTGTCCTTCGGCGATGCGCTGCGCAACCTGGACCGCCGAGCCGCGCGGATTCATGATCGCCTTCAGGAGGTACGCGGATGCGGCGATGGCGACGAAGAGGCCCAGCACGATCGCGCCGATCGAGATCCACAGCAGCATGTGAAACGTATCCACGCCCTGATCGGCGAGTTGCTTGACCTGGGTTGCATTAATGTCGATGTCCTGATCGATGGTACCGGACAGTTTGGTGCCTACGCTTCGCATGTTCTCGGCGGCCGTGCCGGCGTTGTCCGGCGTGCCGTTGTCGATCGCCGCGAGTTCCGTATCGGTCAGCGATTTGAAGTCGGCGAATTGTGCCGAGATCTGGTCGGCGAGTTTGCGCTCATCGTCCGCGGAGACTTTACCTGGGTAGTAGTCGGTCCATGCAGTGTTGAGTTTTTTCTGCAAGTCGCGGATCTGCTCCGCTGCCTGTTTCGCTTCGTTCGGATCGTGGATGGCCTGCAGGCGGCTCAGCGAGAGGCGAATCTTCAGTGCGTAAGCCTGAGTGGCGGCGAGGTCTTCAATCGGCACCGTGCTGTCGGCGTACATCGAGTTCATGTCCGAGCTCAAGGCCGCGAGCCCACGAACGCCCATCAATCCAATACCGATCATCAAGACGATGCACGCGTCGAGCGCGAGAATGATCTTGAACTTGATTGTGTTCGTCAGCTTGTTCATGCGGATAACCTGTACACGATGGGGGAAAAGCGATCTCTGCGGAGGGGCGGGTGCTTGAGGATGTTTCGTCTGACCAAAATCTCATGCTGCGCAGGGCATAGCTATGTAAACGACCTGCGCAATGAGTTCTTGAGGTATGCGACGCAGATTTGCATGGAGTTGGGCCAATAGGATCGGTTTATTTCATTCTGTTTACGGCAGCCTGCAAAATGCAAGCCGCGTTGGTGCAAAGCAGGCGGCAGCCGGCGCCAGGCGGCGAGTTCTGTCCCTTAGCTGGCGCAACGCGTGCAGAAGGCGCATGATTGAGCCGTGTGCTGGCATGGCCGCAGGCGCTCGGCAGGCAACCGCGAGATCGGCAGGACGCCGTCGCGACGCAGCTCTGACGCAACTCCGGCGCAACCGTAACAGCGAGTCGCGGCACACGCGAGCCAATTGACGCGTAATCATCGATCCGCGAGTTATCAGCGGTGCAACGGTTGGCATCGACCCATCTGTCCCAGGAGGAATTAGCATGGAACGACCTGACGCCGCCAATCCATTTGGCGATTTCACCAAAATGCTGGAGCAGTTCAAGCTACCCGGCTTCGACGTGCCCGCCATCATGGAAGCGCGACGCAAGGACGTCGAGGCGCTGGTAACGGCCAATCAGGCGGCGCTGCAGGGCATGCAGTCGCTCGCGCAGAAGCAGGCCGAAATGCTGCGTTCGACTTTGGGCGAACTGCAGTCGCTGGCCGGGCAGTTTTCCACTGCGGGTGGGGCACCCTCCGCGCAAACGGCCGAACTGGTCCAGCAGACCTTGCATAAAGCGCTGGCCGATATGCAACAACTCGCGCAAGCGGCGTATCAATCGCAAGCGGAGTCGTATGCTGTGATCGCCAAACGGGTCGAAGAGAACGTGCAAGAACTGAAAACACTACTGCAACCGAAGAAGTAACCGACTTGCTGCAGTAGCCCACGTACTCGATTCGAACTCGAGTTCGACGTGCTTGGGGCGAACAGAATGCCGGCGCTGCCTGGAGATAATCCGTCAGCGCCGGCATTTTTCTTTTCAGGAACGAACGCCGCAAGGAACGAATGCGCCAATGCGGCGGTCTTGCCGCCTCGTGGTCCCGTCGAACGGCGTGCTAGTCTTACTGTGTCACAAAATTCATTTGCAGTAAAGCGATACCTGGTAGTATTGAATAATACTGACTTCGGGCGATCGTGATGAGAGAAGATGTCGACGAATTTGACGCGTATCTGAATCATCTGGCGCATGCGTTAGGGCACGCCGATCGCCATGCGGGCCTCAAGGGTTACTGTTCGGGCCTGGTAATGCCGTTGTCACGCAAGAGCGTCGAGCCGATGGCCGCGCATATTGACCCACTTCACGCGAGTGCGAAGCACCAGTCACTCCACCACTTTGTGGCCAAGGCAGACTGGTCTGACACTGCGGTCTTGCAGCGGATACGCGAATGGGTGATGCCCGCGTTAGACGCGCATGCGGGTGAAGAAGCCGGCTACTACTGGATTATTGACGACACAGGTTTTCCAAAGAAGGGGCGTCATTCGGTCGGGGTGGCACGTCAGTACTGTGGGCAGCTCGGAAAGCAGGACAACTGTCAGGTCGCTGTGAGCCTGTCGATCGCGACGCAACGCGGCAGCTTGCCGATTGCCTGGCAGTTGTATATCCCGAAGGGATGGATTGACGACCCGGAACGTGCCCGTCGCGCGGGCATTCCCGAGGATCTGTCTTTCGAGACCAAACCACAGATTGCGCTGGCCCAGCTTCGCGAGGCTATCGCTTCCGGCGTTACGCCGGGCATCGTGCTGGCCGATGCTGGGTATGGTGACGAAACGGCTTTCCGGGATGGCATAACTGAACTGGGTTTGTTGTACGCGGTAGGGATCCGGCCGGGCACCTCTGTGTGGGCGCCCGGTACGGCGCCGCTTCCGCCCAAGCCCTGGAACGGGCGCGGCAAGCCACCGACATTGTTGCGCCGTGCGCCCGGTCATGAGCCGCTCGCGGTGAAGGAACTGGCCATGCAATTACCTGTGAACACCTGGCAAACCGTAACCTGGAGGGAAGGCAGCAACGCGGCACTTTCCTCACGATTTGCCGCCGTGCGGGTTCGTCCCGCACATCGCGACTATTGGCGAAATACCGTTCGCGACGAAGAATGGCTGCTCATTGAATGGCCTGATGGTGATACGGAGCCGCTCAAATACTTTCTCACTACGGCCCCCGAGGAAGCGACACTTGAGCAGCTTGTGTTCGTGACCAAGATGCGCTGGCGCATCGAGCGCGACTATCAGGACCTGAAACAGGAGTTCGGGCTCGGTCACTACGAAGGGCGTGGCTGGCGTGGGTTTCACCACCACGCCACACTGAGTATCGCTGCATATGGCTTTCTGATGGCTCAGCGACTCAGGATGGGATCGGGTACCAGCGATAAAAAAAACTTCGTCGAACGCGCGCTGCCTGCGCTTCCCGCGGATTACATCGCACGCGGCAGTCCAGCGCGCACAACGCCACGTTCCTGACTCCATCACTACGTTGCGTATCTTGCTCGGACTACGGCTCACGCAACGCTTGCACCATTCATCGAAGCAGTGGCCCGCAGAATATGTGACACAGTAAGACTAGGCATCGGCGTGTTCAAGCACGATTGCGGCGCCAACTGCGTGCAGCAGGCGGTGCCGGCGACCTGCTACGGGTGTGCAAGTCCGGACAACGCGTACTACTGCCCGGGTTCGACCGAGCAGTTGAGCGCGGTGATCGACGGTGTGAATGGTGTTAACAGCGCGGTGTCGTTCGATGTGGGCAACGCCACGGCGCTGTCGCAGAGTTCTGGCGGCGATGCGGCGATGCGGCGATGCCGCTGCTCGCCGGTCCTGCATTTGTGACGTCGACGATCTTCGACTGGGGTTTGCCGTTCTTCTACGGCCGCAATGTGTATGCGGCGGTCGAGCAGCAATCGGCGCCGGGCGGCACCGGGCCTTATATCGCGTATTGATCGCGGTGGTGGGAACAACGATGGTGCGGACGCCTCTCATCAAGAGGGCTGTCTGCCGCGGGACTTTGCGATGAGCGGGGCAATGACACGGGCCACGAACTGCGGCGTACTGGACGACGTGCACTGATACGCCATCGGTTTGCCTTCATATCGCGGACACCAGCTGAAATTCTCGGAATCAAACGCGAATGTCGTGTCGTTGAAGCAGCTATTACAGACGTGAAAATTGATGATGCGCCAAGGCGTATGAAACTCGGTCTTGGGATGGGAAAAGCCGCTGATCATCACGACCGGCGTGCCGACTGTCCACGCGAGCCACGATAATCCGCTGCCCAGGCCGACGAAGAACTCCGCATGCAGCAGCAGGCTTGCGCGCTCCTGCAACGGCAGGTTGCCGGTGAAGTCTTCCGCGCCAGCAGGTATCGAGTTGATGACGCCCGAGCGAGCGCAGTCGCGTTCGCGGTCGATGCACAACACGCGATAGCCCTGCTGCTTCAGATGCGCGACCAGCATAGGCCAGCCATCCGGATTGTTCCAATACTTGCAGTGGGCGCCGGCCTGAACAGCGATGCAGACATAGCGCTCCTTGATCCTGCGGATGGTGTCGGCCACCACGAGCGTGGGCCGGCGCTCCACTGCGGGCACGCTAAGGATAAACGACGCGACATCCTGCAGACTGCTCACGCGTGGGTCGGTCGGCTGGTGATCGCGCTCGTCATACGGCGAGAAAAAGCCGAGATAATAAGTGGCGTAAAGCGTGCCCAGTGAAGCAGGAGAGACATCGCTCGCCACGAAGTGCAAGTCCGGATAGCCCGCCCTAAAGAGCTCATGGAGATGCAGGGGCAGTTGCACATGCACCTCGCAGCGATGCTCGCGACGAAATGCTTCGACAGCAGGTATCCATGCGATGGAGTCCCCAAGCGCTGTTTCACCAGCTCGCACGAACACGCGCTGGCCTGCGGCATCGAAGCTATGCGAAAACACGAGCCGTTCGCCGTCGAATACCTGCAGCATGAAGTGGACGAAGTACTTGCGCCGGCTTGCCACGATTTCGGCGGCTTCGACCACTTCGTCGAACACGGTGTTATGCGTGTCGAGGTCGATCATGACAACGCGCCAGCCGCTCACTGGCACCTGCACACGGCAGCCGTAATTGAAGTCGTAGAAAATGCCCTCGGGGCCTTGCAACGCCGGTGTACCGGCATTCGCAAAAGACACATCATGAGGGCCGCGTTGCAGATTTGAGGAAGAAGGTACGGTCATGGTGTTCGATCAACTTGGCGTCTTCGGGAGACGCATTCCATCTGTCAGCATTCCTTGCCTGCGGAGTGTTGACCGGGTCGTAGGACCGGTGACCGAAACCAAGCAACGAATAACGAAGCCGCGGATTATTGCACGTAAGTCATCCTGAAAAAACCGAGGCAGACGGGGGGCATTTCTTATTCTGCACACCACTCCTGCCACATCTGCCTGTAGGCCGCTTCGACATTCCTTGCAAAGCGCGCGCCGTCCATCAGTGGCGATTGTTCCATCATTGGCCGCAGACTTTTCCGCAAGTCCGCGAGACGCGTCCGATCCGCCGCCAGTTCGACGGCGATGCGCACGAACTCCTCGTCCGAGTACGCGGCCAGTTCGTCCAGTCCCAGATTGACGATTTGACTCAGGCCGCCGCGTCCCACCGCGGTCGCACCGACGCGCGTCACGACCGGCACACCCATCCAGAACGAGTCCAGACTAGTCGTGTGGCCGTTATACGGAAACGTATCGAGTCCGAGGTCGATCTGGTGATACGTACGCAGGTAATCGGCACGCGGCTGGAACGGCACGAAACCGACGCGCTGTATGTCGATGCCCTGGCGCTCCATCCGTCGTGCGAGATTCTGGTGCGCGTTGCCGGCCGGCGCCATCAGCAGTAGGCGCGCCTGCGGGACCTCGTGCAGCACGGTGCTCCAGATGGCCAGAGTACGGTCGGTCAGCTTGCAGGGGTTGTTCAGGCAGCCGAACGTCAGGGTGTCCGCCGTCAGCGCCGGCAGCGCATTCACCGCGGGTTCGTCCGTCAACGGGTCGTAACACCAGAATGAGTCCGGCAGGCGCAGTGAGCGTTCGGTGTAATGGCTGTCGCTCGTGCTCGGCGTGTGGCCGCCCCGCGCGTTGCGTTGACCTTTCACATCAACCGGATCAAGCGGATCGAGATTCGGATCGGTCAGGCGATAGTCGATCGCCTCGATCCCGGTGGTGCCGGGGTAAGCGAGCCACGCCACCTGCACCGGCGCCGGTTTGCGGGCAAACAGCAAAGGTCTGCCGTCGGCCATGTGCATGGTCAGATCGACGAGGATATCGATGCCGTCCGCCCGAATCTGCTGCGCAAGGCGTTCGTCGTCCAGTTCGCGAACGTCGCGCCACACGTCCGCATAACCGGCAAGACGGCGCGTGACGTCGTCGGGCCGCTCGACGCTTGCATAGCAGAAGATCTCGAACTGCTCGTGATCGTGATGCGAGAAGAAAGGCACGGTAAAAAGAGCCTGGCAATGATCGCGGAAATCCGCCGCCACGTAGCCGATCCGCAAGCGCCGGTGCTGGCTGCGCTCGTTCGTATGCGGATGGCGTGCCGCGCGCAGCAGCGTCTCATGCTGCGCAGACCAGCGCCGGCATTCCTCGAGCACCGCTTCGCCATCCTCGGCCTGGAACGTCAATGCGTACGCGAGGTTGCTGTGCGCGACCACGTTGTCCGGATCCGACTCGATTGCGCGGCGATAGTGGACGATGCCTTCGTCGAGCGCGCCGCAGTCTTTCAACACATTGCCGAGATTGTTGTGCGAGACCGAGTGATCCGGATCGACCGCGAGTGCGGCTTCGAACAGCGCTTCCGCGTCTGCCGTCCGGCGCAGCGTGCGCATCAGATTGCCCGCATTGTTATAGGCCGCCACGAAGCCCGGTCGTACGCGGATTGCGGCGTCGAACGCTTCCGAGGCGGTCTTGTATTCGCCCAGCTCCTTGCTGACGTTGCCGAGGTTATTGTATGCATCGGCGTGCTGCGGATCGAGCGCGACTGCGTTGCGGTACTGCGCCTGCGCGTCCCGGCGCCGGCCGAGCGCATGCAGCGCGTTGCCGCGGTTGTACGCGGCTTCGGGAAAGTGCGGGTCGAGTTCGAGCGTGCGGGTGAGCAGGACCGCTGCCTCGTCGAACTGGCGATGTGCGTATCGCGCCACACCGAGGTTGAGCAGGCAAGTGGGGGAATCCGGCGCGCTGCGCAGCGCCTCGATGAGCAGTCCGATCGCGGCGTCGATCTGGCCGCTCTCCTGCAGGAGCGTGCCGAGGTTCGTCAAGGCGCTCGCATGGTCCGGCTGCACGGCAAGGGCGCGGCGATACGCGTCTTGCGCGAGTTCAGGGGCGCCGAGCTGGCGATGGCAGTTGCCCAGGTTGTTCAGTGCGTCGGCCAGTGCCGGGTCGAGCGCGGCGGACGATTCGTACGCCGCCACCGCCCCGCGCGCATCGCCGCTCGACTGCAACGCGCTGGCGAGCGCGAACCACAGGTCCGCAGAGGTGGCGTCGAAGGCGAGCAGGGCACGGTAGGTGTCGATGGCGTCGTCGAAACGCCCCGCGGCCGAAAGCACCTGGCCGCGTGCGAACTGATAGCGGGATTCGCGGGGCGCCAGCGCGATCGCGCGGTCGAGCCAGCTGAGCGCGTCGCTGTAGGCAGCGCATTGCAGCCCGAGCACGCCAAGGCGAAACATGACGTCAGCATTGGCCGGCTCGTCAGTGAGGACGGTTTCGTAGAGCGTTCGGGCGCTCGCGAGGTCGCCCGCGAGGTGGCGTTCTTTGGCCAACGCCAGACACTGGTCGGTCCGCATCGAGGTCCTGCCTTGATCCGAAAGGGTAGCGATGGATGCGGAGCCAGCAGCCGGGCGGGCACGCCGGGGCGGCGGCTGTCCGCGCAAGCGAGCAGGATAGCGGTCGCTTCCCTACCAATGTTTACCAGACGTAACAAAAAATTACGACGGCGTAACGGGTTCAGGGCTTGGTGGCGACGGGGGCGAGGGCGGCGGTGACGCCGGCGTTTCCGTCGCAGGCACCGCCTTCGGACCGGCGGCAGGCGGCGGCCCTGCAATCACCCGGTGCACTAGTCGCAGCTTCTCGACGACTGGCGGCGCGAGCGTGAACGGATACCCGTCCGGCATGCCCAGACTGCGGTTCAGGCTGTTGAGCGCGTACGTCAGCGGAAACCAGCGCTTCATCAGGTTATCGAAGCTGGCGTCTTCAACCGGCGTCTGGTCGGTCAACGTTGGGTCCGTCGGATCGCTGGGTATCAGGGCCACGCCGTACGAGGTGGCGGTGTCCAGCACGTCGACGATCAGCAGATAGTGCGCCCACGTCTCCGCCCAGTCCTCCCATGGATGCATCGTCGCGTAGGCGCTGATATACGATGCTTGCCAGTCGGCCGGTGCGCCGTCGCGATAGTAGGCGTCCAGCGCCTCGGCGTAATTGACGCTCTCGTCGCCGAACAGCTTGCGAAATGGCTCGAGCCACGGCGTGCCCGCGACGAGGCGGTCGAAATAGTAGTGACCCGTTTCATGCCGGAAATGCCCGAGCAGGGTGCGGTAAGGCTCGTGCATGGCGGTGCGGGTGCTTTCGCGGTAGGCGTCGTCGGCTTCCGCGATGTTCAGCGTGATCAGGCCGTTGTCGTGGCCGGTCATGACCTGCCCGCCCGTGCCGGTGTCCTCGAGGAATTCGAACTCGAGCCCCTCCTGCGGATTGTCGTGGCGCGACTCCGCCGTGATGCCCAGAGTGGCGAGCGTATAGAGCAGGCGCCGCTTGGCGACCTCGAGGCGGTACCAGTAGAGCCGGTTATCGGGCGGAGCGAGGTTCGGAATGACGCGCGTCAACTGACAGGAGCGGCACAAGGTGTCCGGCTGATCGGCGGGGATCATCCAGTTGCAGACGTGTTCGAGCGCGTAGTTGTTGCATTGCCGGTACAGGGCGCCGGCGGCCTGCGGATGCAGGCTGCGCCAGAGGCCGTCGCCGGCTGCCTCGAAGGCGCTGAGCTCGCCCAGTTCCGGCACAAAGCCCAGCAACGCCTCGCAGCGCTCGCAGAGGACGTTTTCGTAGAACACGAGGTGCTCGCAGCGATTGCAGTGGAAGGTTCTCATGGGGGGACCTGATTGGGTGGGCTGACGGGCGCAAACCACGCCGCAATCTTCATGCCGTATTTGCCAGAGGTCACTGGTTTAACGCACATTACGTGCATGATGGGGCATTGGGACTGCGCCGCTTTGGTGCGTGCCGGCGGGAAAGCCTTGTATGAGGCTAGCCGGCGGCCGAGCTCAACGCGGCGTTGAGAGGTTCTCGCAGGCTTGGGGAGGCTGCAAAGTCCACGCAGGTGCATACGGGGTTTTGTTTTCCGGCCGCGAGGCCAGACTCGGCAAGTTTTTCTACCAACGGCATGAAGCTTGCTTTTTGGCGGGCTGCCATCCTTCGCCCAGGAGTCCGGTGTGTCTATACGTGTCGCGTTGAACCATGTCACACATTATCGTTATGACCGCCTCGTCGGGCTATCGCCGCAGGTCGTGCGGCTGCGGCCCGCGCCCCACTGCCGTACCCCGATCGTGTCGTATTCGATGCGGGTCGAGCCGGCCGAACACTTCATCAACTGGCAGCAGGATGCCTTCGCCAACTATCAGGCGCGGCTGGTGTTTCCCGAGAAAACCCGCGACTTCAAGATTACGGTCGATCTCGTGGCCGAAATGGCCGTCTACAACCCGTTCGACTTCTTCCTTGAGCCGTCCGCCGAGAAATTCCCGTTCGAGTATGGACCCGGCCTCGCCGCCGAACTCGCGCCCTATCTGGTCAAACGCGAGCCGACGCCGCGCTTCAAGGAGTTCGTGGCGAGCATCGACCGCTCGCCCAAGGTGACGGCGGATTTTCTGGTCGAACTGAACCAGCGCCTGCAGCGCGAGATCCGATATCTGATCCGCATGGAACCGGGCGTGCAAACGCCCGAGGAAACGCTCACCTCGGCGGCCGGTTCGTGCCGCGATTCCGGCTGGCTGCTGGTCGAGACCTTGCGGCAGTTGGGGCTCGCCGCGCGCTTTGTGTCGGGTTATCTGCTGCAACTGGCGCCGGATACCAAATCGCTCGATGGCCCGAGCGGCACCGAAGTCGACTTCACCGACCTGCATGCCTGGTGCGAGGTCTACTTGCCGGGCGCCGGCTGGATCGGCCTCGATCCGACCTCGGGACTGCTGGCGGGCGAAGGGCACATCCCCGTGGCCTGCACGCCGGAGCCGGGCAGCGCCGCGCCGATTTCGGGCGCCGTGGACGAGTCCGAGGTCGAGTTCGAGCACACGATGTCGATCGAGCGGGTGCTGGAGACGCCGCGCGTCACCAAGCCCTATACCGACGAAGTCTGGTCGGACGTGCTGAAGATGGGCGCCTACGTCGACGAGGAACTGGAGGCGATGGACGTGCGCCTGACGATGGGCGGCGAGCCGACCTTCGTCGCGGTGCGCGACCGCGATGCCGCCGAGTGGAACACCGACGCCCTCGGGCCGACCAAGCGCAGCTATGCGGTCGGGCTGATGGACAAGCTGCGTTCCCGCTACGGCGCGAACGGCTTCCTGCATATCGGCCAGGGCAAGTGGTATCCGGGCGAGCAACTGCCGCGCTGGGCGTTGTCGCTCTACTGGCGTGCGGACGGCGAGCCGTGCTGGAACGATCCCACCCTGTTCGCCGACGAGCGCGAACCGGGCAGCTATACCGCGGAAGACGCCCGAACCTTCCTGACCCACCTGACGGCCAAGCTCGCGCTCGACACGCAGTTCATCAAGGCCGGTTACGAGGACACCTGGTATTACCTGTGGCGCGAGCGGCGCCTGCCGGTCAACGTCGATCCGTTCGATTCGCGTCTCGATGACGAGATGGAGCGCGTGCGCTTGCGGCGCGTCTACGACAGCGGTCTCGCCACGGTGACGGGCTATGTGCTGCCGCTCTCGCGCGAACGCGACTTGCCGCTGGAAGGGCCGCGCTGGGTCACCGGTCCGTGGTATTTCCGCGGCGATCGCATGTATCTGATTCCGGGCGATTCGCCGATGGGTTACCGCCTGCCGCTCGACGCGCTGCCGTGGGTGTCGGAGACGGACTATCCGTACCAGCATGCGCACGATCCGTTCGCCCCGCCCGCGCCGCTGCGTACGGCGGCGCAGTTGCGCATGCAGTATGAAGGGCGGACGGGGACGGAGGAGGGGCGTGCTGTCGGCGAGGTAACCGGGGCAGATGGCCACGGTGCAGGCGCTTCGGGTGCTGTGGCTGATACGGCGGCTGCACTCCGCGCTGGCAGCGGCGGCACAGGTGGCCCAGGCGAAGGCACGACGCCCTCCACCCTGCGCATCCCCGAGCGCGGCGAATCCGCCAGTTGGATCACGCGCACCGCACTGTGCGTCGAAGCCCGTGACCCCGCCCGCGCCGCCGGTCCGAAGGTCGAAACCGAAACCTTCGGCAGCGGCAGCAAGATGCTGCACGTGTTCATGCCGCCGCTCACCGAGCTCGACGACTACCTGGACCTGCTCGCCGCCGTCGAAGCCACCGCGGCCGAACTGGGCATGAAGGTCGTTATCGAAGGCTACACGCCGCCTCGCGACCAGCGTCTGAAGATGCTGCAGGTGACGCCGGATCCGGGCGTGATTGAAGTGAATATCCATCCGGCTTCGAGCTGGGATCAACTGGTCGACCACACCGAGTACCTGTACCAGTCGGCGCACGAGACGTATCTGAGCACCGAGAAGTTCATGACCGATGGCCGGCACACCGGCACGGGTGGGGGCAATCACTTCGTGCTCGGCGGCGCCACGCCGGCGGACAGCCCGTTCCTGCGCCGCCCGGATCTGCTCGCCAGCCTGGTGGCTTACTGGCTCAACCATCCGTCGCTGTCGTATTTATTCTCGGGTTTGTTTATCGGACCGACCAGCCAGGCGCCGCGCGTCGACGAGGCGCGTAACGATCAGATCTACGAACTGGAGATCGCCTTCCGCGAACTGCAGCGCCAGATCGACCTGCTCGGCGGCCGCCACGGCGGCCAACTGCCGGCATGGATGATCGACCGGTCGCTACGCAATATCCTGATCGACGTCACCGGCAACACGCACCGCGCCGAGTTCTGCATCGACAAGCTCTATTCTCCCGATGGCCCGACCGGCCGCCTCGGTCTGCTGGAGTTGCGCGGTTTCGAAATGCCGCCGCATGCGCGCATGAGTCTCGTGCAGCAGTTGCTGTTGCGCGCGCTGGTGGCGCGCTTCTGGAAGACGCCGTACACCACGCGCCTGACGCGCTGGGGCACGGAACTGCACGACCGCTTCCTGCTCGGCACGTTTGTGGAGATGGATTTCGACGACGTGCTCGCGGATCTGGCGGAGGCAGGCTATGTATTCGAGCGCTCGTGGTTTGCGCCGCATTTCGAGTTCCGTTTCCCGCAGGTGGGCGAAACGACGACCAGCGGCGTGACGCTGACCATCCGCAGCGCGCTCGAACCGTGGCACGTGATGGGCGAGGAGGGCGCGCCCGGCGGTACGGTGCGTTATGTGGATTCGTCGGTGGAGCGGCTCGAAGTACGCGTGCTGGGTCTCAACGAGAACCGCCATGTGGTGACCGTCAACGGCGTGCCGCTGCCGCTGCAACCCACGGGTCGCGTCAGCGAGTTTGTGGCGGGCGTACGTTATCGGGCGTGGTCGCAACCTTCGGCCTTGCATCCGACGATTGGCGTGGACGCGCCGCTCACTTTTGACCTTGTTGACACCTGGACCGGGCGTTCTATTGGCGGATGCCAGTATCATGTGGCTCATCCGGGTGGACGGAACTACCAGACCTTCCCGGTCAACGCGTACGAGGCCGAGAGCCGGCGGCGCGCGCGCTTCTTTACGATGGGTCATACGCCTGGACCGCTCGTGGCAGAGGCGGCGCAACGCAGTCTGGAATTCCCGTTCACGTTGGACTTACGCTACTGGTGACCTGAAAAACAATTAACCCGATACGACCTTGGCCTTTCAATCGACTTTTCCCTTTGAGGCAACCGCGGCTCACGCGGATGCGCTGTCGCTCCTGCGGGTGCTGCCGGTCCGCGATGGGCACTGGGACGAATTGCTCGATTCGTCCGGGTCGTTGCGCGAACCGTGGCGGCAGTTTTTCGAGCTGCTCGGCGAAGACGGCATTGCCGGGCTCGAAAACAACACCGCCTCGGTCGCGCAGCAGATCCGCGACAACGACATCAGCTACAACGTCTACGCGGACAAGGGCGAGCCGCGCCCGTGGGCACTGGACCTGCTGCCGCTCCTGATCGACGAGGCCGAGTGGGCCGAAATCGAGCAGGGGGTGATGCAGCGCGCGCAGTTGTTAAACACGGTGGTGGCCGATGTCTACGGCCCGCAGACCTTGCTGCAGCGTGGCCAGTTGCCGCCCGCGCTGGTGTTCGGCCATCCCGGTTATCTGCGTTCCGTGCGGGGTTTCACGCCGCCGGGCGGCCAGTATCTGCAGGTCGTCGCGGTGGATCTCGCGCGCGCGCCGAACGGCAACTGGACGGTGATGTCGCATCGTACCGAGGCGCCCTCGGGTCTCGGCTACGCACTGGAAAACCGGCTGATCGTCTCGAGTCAGTTCGCCGAGCCGTTCCGTTCGCTGCATGTGAGCCGCCTCGCGCCGACCTATTCGCAACTGATCGCCACGATGGTGCAGTCGGCCCGTGCTGTGATGCACGAAGACGCGGCGGACAGCTCGCCGCATATCGCGCTGCTCACGCCGGGGCCGTTCGCCGAAACCTATTTCGAGCACGTGTTTCTGGCACGTTACCTGGGCGTGACGCTCGTCGAGGGTAAAGACCTCACGGTGCGCGACGACATGCTGTATCTGAAGACGCTTGCGGGCCTCGAGCGCGTGCACGTTTTGGTGCGCCGGCTTGACGACGCGTTTTGCGATCCGGTCGAACTGCGCGCGGATTCGACCATCGGCGTGCCGGGTCTGTTGCAGGTCATGCGGGCGGGTAATGTGATCGTCTCGAACGTGCCTGGCTCTGGCTTTGTCGAATCCCCTGCGTTGCATGGTTTCCTGCCGGGCATCGCCGAGGCGCTGCTGGGCGAAGACCTGCTGCTGCCGGGCTTGCCTACGTGGTGGTGCGGCGAGGAGGCGGCGCGCGAGCACGCCTTTGCGCATCTGGACGAAGCCTTGATCGTACCGACCTGGCCGGCTGCGCAACCCGACAGTCCGCCGGGGCTGGAGCAAGGCGTGCAGCAGCTCGATGCCTGGCGCGACCGGATCGAAGCGTTGCCCGATAGCTTCACGATTCAACGGCCCCTGCCGTATTCGTGCGCGCCGCGTTACGAGGACGGCACGCTGGGCCGCCGTCCGTCGGTGCTGCGCGTGTATGCCATTGCCGATTTCAACGGCGGCTGGCATGTGATGCCGGGCGGTTTCACGCGTCTCGCGGCGGAACGGCAGGCTACCGTGTCGATGCAGTTCGGCGGCAGCAGCGTCGATACCTGGGTGCTGTCGAGCCAGCCGATCTCCACCTTCTCGCTGTTGCCTTCGCCGATGCAGCCCGCCGATCTCGCGCGCAAGCATCGCACGGTCTCTAGCCGCGCCGCGGAGAATCTTTTCTGGGCGGGGCGCTACAGCGAACGCGCCGAGAACAACGTACGGCTGTTGCGCCTGATCCTCGGCTCGCTGGAGAGCAACGACGCGGACGCCATGTTCGAGACGCTGGTCGAACTGGCGCTGTACTGCGGGCTCGTGCAATCCGGCGACGTGCGCAGCGACGATTCGCTGCAGGCCTTCGAGCGCACCCTGGTGGCGAATCTGCACGAAACCACCGGCCCGGCCAGCATTGGGCAGGTGCTGAACGCGCAGGTCCGGGCGAGCGGCGAGATTCGCGGCCGCCTCTCGAACGACCACTGGCGCACGATTCTCGCCGCCCGTAACGACTTTCGCGACGGCTTGCAGAGGCTGATGCCGGCCGCGAATGCGAATTCGGCGAACGGCAATGGGGCATCCCCGGTAGGGGGCGGCCGTCATGACCGCTATGACCGTGTCACCTTGATGGACGCGCTCGAACATCTGGCGACCCAGCTTTCGGCGATCAGCGGCGCGCAAGGCGACCGCATGACACGTGACGAAGCGTGGCGCCTGCTGTTTGCCGGCCGGCATATCGAACGGGTCGCCTCGATGACGTCGATCCTCCGCGTGGTGGCCGACAAGGGGCAGCTTGCGACGCCAGCCGGTTTCGATCTGCTGCTGCAGCTCTTCGACAGTACCTTGACGTACCGTTCGCTCTACCCAGGGCGTCTCGAAGTGCCGGCGCTACTCGATCTGCTGGTGGTCGAGCCCACCAATCCGCGTGGCCTGTACGGCGTCTACGAACGCCTGTGCGGCAAGCTCGATGAGATTACGATTGCGGCGGGCGGCACACGGCACCGCGCGTTTGTCGATCTGATGCCGCCACCCGACACGCTGCCGTCGCTCGAACGCCTGTGCGAAACCGACGAGAACGGTGCCTACACGGCGCTAATCCAGGTGTGCAACGACCTCGGCACCTTCGCCGCCGCGGCGGCCAATGAAATCAGCGCGCGCTACTTCAGCCACGCCAACACGCTCGCTTCGCAGGTGTCGTCATGAAGACCGCACAGACCATCCTGTCGGTCTCGCACCGCACCACTTACCGTTATTCGACCTTCGTCGAGACGGCCCAGCATCTGGCGACCATCCGGCCGCTGGTGTGCGCCTGGCAGCGCGTCATCTCGCATGACGAGAAGATCGAGCCGCAACCGTCGTATATGCATAGCCGGATCGACGCGTTTGGCAACGACGTGCTGTACTTCACGCTCGATTCTCCGCACGAGCGTCTGCAAATGGTCAGCGAAACCACCGTGCAACTGACCCCACGCTGGACCAGGCTCGATCCCGACACCACGCCCGTGTGGGAGGATGTGGCCGAAGCGCTGCTTTTTCGCGTAGGGGGCGAGTTCCGGCCCGAAGTGGAGTTTTGTTTCGCCTCGCCGAATATCGCGCTGCGGCCCGCGTTGCGTGCCTACGCGCTGCCGAGTTTCACGTCGGGCACGCCGATTGCGGCCGGTGCGATCGATCTGATGCATCGCATTTACCATGACTTTGCGTATAAGCCTTCGGCAACGATGTTCGATACGCCGGCCGAGCGTGCGTTCGAGTTGAAAAGCGGCGTGTGCCAGGATTTTGCGCAGGTGATGATCGGTTGTTTGCGCTCACTTGGGCTGCCGGCACGGTATGTGAGTGGCTATCTGCGTAACGATCCGCCGCCGGGGCAGCCGCGGTTGATTGGGGCGGATGCGTCGCATGCGTGGGTCTCCGTCTACTGCCCGGGGAGTGGCTGGATCGACCTCGATCCGACTAACGACGTGCTCGCGGATATGGATCACGTGACGCTCGCGATTGGGCGCGATTACAGCGATGTTTCGCTGCTGCGCGGGATGATCCTTGGCGGTGGTGCGCACCGTGTGGAAGTGGGCGTGAGTGTGCTGCCGCTGTGAGTGCCGGGGAAAACCCCCTTCTCCGATTCCCATCCCATGGGAAATCGATTTTTGAAATCTGAGAACGTTCTGGCATCCTCGCTGCATCGTTATTCGTGGTGTCGTGGTCGTGAACGCGGAACAGAATGTCACCGGTGCAGAACGTGTGCTGCTTGTCCTCGCGGCACTGGCCAGCCATGGCAAAGCGCTGTCCGTCCGCGATCTGCAGTCCATCACCGGCCTCGCGCAAAGCACCCTCTACCGCCAGATCGCGCTGCTCAAGCGCTGGGGTTTCGTCGCGGAAAACGCCGGTCACTATGCCCCCGGCCCGATTAGCCTGCAGCTCGCGCTCGGCTTCGATGTCAATTCGCTGCTCGTCGAAGCAAGCCGTAGCGAAATGCGCGAGTTGGCGCAGGTGTCGCAAGAGAGCGTCGGGCTCCTCGTCGCGGTGAAGAATCAGGTGATGTGCCTCGAGATGGTCGAGAGCCAGCATTCATTGCGCTGTTCGTTCGAGAAGGGGCGGACCGTGCCGCTGAAAGCCGGCGCCTCGGCCAAATCGTTGCTCGCCTTCATGAACGACAAAGCCCGCACCGAGGTGCTCGACAGCACGTTCGAACATGACGCAACGGGACGCGCCGCACTCGAGGCCGAACTGGCGCGCATCCGCGCCCAAGGGTACGCAGTCAGCGACAGCGAAGTCGATCCAGGCGTGTGGGGCGTGAGCGCGCCGATCTTCCCTCGTGCCGGACGCGTCGCAGGCTGCAATGCCTCGCTCACACTGATGGCGCCGTCGACCCGCGCCGCCGGTCACGAAAACCGGTTTATCGAGGGGACACTACGCACGGCCCGCGCCATTTCCGAGCATCTGCAATCCGAATGATTTACCCGAGCCTGATCCCGATTTCGAATTGATCCTCGCCTTGGTCTCTTTTTGGAGCTTCGCCATGAAACTGCAACGCCTGTTCTCTCTCACCTGCCTGACGCTCGCCGTCACGTTTGCCGGCTTCTCCGGCACGGCCTCGGCGCAAGGCGCCAACGTGCTGCAGGTCGCCACCGATGCCACCTTCCCGCCGATGGAATTCACCGAAAACGGCGCGCGCACGGGCTTCGACATCGACATCATGAATGCGCTGGCGAAGGCGATGGGCAAGACCGTGCAGTGGACCGATATCGACTTCAAGGGGCTGATTCCCGGTCTGATCGCGCACCGCTTCGACGCCGCGGTCTCGGGGATCTACATCACCGACGATCGCGCCAAGGTGGTCGATTTCACTGACCCGTACTACGCGGGCGGCCTCGTCGCGCTGGTGAAAACCGATTCGCCGATCAAGGCGCTGACCGATCTGAACGGCAAGAAGGTCTCGGTGCAGGTAGGCACGAAATCGGTTAACTTCCTGCGCGACAACTACCCGCAAGTGCAGCGCGTCGAAGTCGAGAAGAACCAGGAAATGTTCGATCTGGTAGGAATCGGCCGGGCCGACGCGGCTGTTACGGGCAAGCCTGCGGCGTATCAACTGGCCAAAACGCGCGGTGGGTTTCGCGTGATCGCGCAGCAGCTCACCACGGAGCAATACGGTATTGCCGTACGCAAGGATGAGCCTGAACTGAAGGCCGCGTTGAACACCGCGCTCGCCAAGATCAAGGCCGACGGCACCTACGCAACGATCGTCCACAAGTGGTTCGGCGCTGACGCGCAATAAGCGGCCGAGTCAGACAGATGGAACTCGACTTTTCGCCGGTCATCGCCGGCTGGCCCGACATCCTGCACGGCGCGCTTGTCACGGTGGAAGTGACCGCCGCGGCGCTCGCGCTGAGTTGCGTGCTCGGACTCCTGATCGGCATTGGCCGTCTCACGCCGAAACGCCGTGTGGTGTACGGCTTTTGCACGGCTTACCTGACGTTTTTCCGCGGCACACCGTTGCTCGTGCAACTGTTTCTGCTGTTCTTCGGCTTGCCGCAGTTCGGCATCCTGTTGCCGGCATTCGTGTGCGGCGTGCTCGGCCTGGGACTGTATTCGGCCGCGTACGTCTCGGAGATCGTGCGTGGGGCGATTCAATCGGTCGACCGCGGGCAGATGGAAGCGGCGCGTTCGATAGGCATGTCCTCGGGCCAGGCGATGCGCGCCATCATCCTGCCGCAGGCCGTGGTGCGGATGATCCCGCCGCTCGGCAACGAGTTCATCGCGCTGATCAAGAACTCGGCGCTGGTCTCCCTGCTGACGATCGACGATCTGATGCACGAGGGCCAGAAAATCATCAGCGTGTCGTACCGTTCGCTTGAAGTGTACCTGGCCATTGCGCTGGTGTATCTCGTGCTGACCCAGGCGACCAATTACGCACTGCATCGCGTCGAGCGTCGTTTGCGTGCAGGAGGCATGGTGCAATGACTAACGCATCGCAACCTATCGTGCAGATTCGCGGGCTGACCAAATCGTTTGGTTCGCACGTCGTGTTGAATGGCATCGATTTCGACATTCAGCCGCAACAGGTGGTGGTCGTGATCGGACCGAGCGGCTCGGGTAAAAGCACTTTCCTGCGCTGTTGCAATGGTCTGGAGCAAGCCGAAGGCGGCACCGTGGATATCTGCGGTCACCGCCTTGTGGATCACGGCGTCATGCTCAAGGAACGCTCGCTCAATGCGCTGCGCACCGAAGTCGGCATGGTGTTCCAGTCATTCAACCTGTTCCCGCATCTATCGGTACTGCATAACATCACCGTGGGCCCACGCATGCTGCGCGGCGCGAGCAAGGCGGATGCCGAAACCGCAGCCATGGCGCTACTCGAAAAGGTGGGTCTCGCGCACAAGGCGCATGTGATGCCCGCCAGTCTCTCGGGCGGCCAGAAGCAGCGCGTGGCGATTGCCCGCGCGCTCGCCATGCAGCCGCGTGTGATGCTGTTCGACGAACCCACCTCGGCACTCGACCCGGAACTGGTCGGCGAAGTGCTGCAGGTCATGAAGTTGCTGGCAAGCGAAGGCATGACGATGGTGGTCGTCACGCACGAAATGGGCTTTGCCAAAGAAGTCGCCGATGTAGTGGTGGTGATGGACGGTGGCGTGATTGTCGAAGCCGGGCCGCCTTCGGAGATTTTTTCGGCGCCGACGCAACCGCGTACGCGTGCTTTTCTGCAGGCGGTGTTGTCGCGCGCATGAGAGTTCATGCTTGAGGTGGTGTCTCGGCAAACGCGCAACACCTCGGGACACGGCTATGCTTGTGTCACAGCGGCGCCTCAGTTTCCCCGCGCCGCTTTCCCCGAGGGTTGCGCTTGTCCGCTTACTTATTATTCGCCAACGCCCCAGCACTATTCTTCCCACCAAACAGTGCAGTCAGATAGTCGCCGTTCTGGCTCATCTGCGTCATGAGCGTATTAAGCGCCGTGAACTGCGCGTTATAACCCTTGGTCAGCTTGTCCGTGTAATCGGTCAACTGAGCCTGCTGGCTGGAGATCGACTTCAGATCCGCAGTCAGCGCGTTGCTGTGGGCATCGAGCATGCCGCCGGTCTTCAGGAACGAAGTCAGCGACGTATTCATCGAGGCAGCCATTCCAGTCTTCAAATTGAAGAGCGCGGCGACCCCCGTCGGGTCGGTGGTCAACGCGTTCGTCAGCTTGACGTCGTCGGTCTTGAGCGTGCCGTCCTTCTGAAGCGTGATGCCGATGGCAGCCAGGTTGGCCATTCCGCTGCCCTGTTTCAGGCCGCCGCTGATCGCGCCCGCGAGCGTGTTGCGAATGGCGTTGACGGTGGAATCGCCGAGCAGAACGCCGCCCTGCGAGCCGGCTTTCTTGGTGGAATCGAACCCCGCGAACGATGCGACGCTGGTGACGAAGTTGTTGTACGCCGTGACGAACGCGCTGATCGCGGTCTTCTGGTCCGTGACGTCCTGCGCGATCGTGAGCGTTTGCGGGTTGTCCACCGCATCGGCCGACAGGTTCAGCGTAAGGCCGTCGATAGCGGACATGACGGTATTGCTCGCGCTCTCGATCTCCATGCCCGAGATGCTCAGGTGCGCATCCTCCCCGGCGACGCTTTGCTTCCAGTTGCCGGAGTCGTCCACCTGCGTGGTGGCTGGCGTGGTGGTCGAGACGCTGCTCTTGACGCTCAGCTTGTTGAGGTCCGCGCTATCCGACTTCACCTGGATATTGATGCCGTTCGCGAGGCCGGTGGAGGTGGAGTGCAGCATCAGATGCGCACCGTCCACGCCATTGACAACCGTGGCCGAGACCCCTGGATTGCCGGACGCCGAGTTCATGGCTGCGGCGATATCGGCAAGCGTACTTTTGCCGCTTTCGATGTTGACGGTGGTGCTTTTGCCGCCCACCGACAACGTGAGCGAGCCCGCACCGAGCGCCGCTTTGCTGGTGAACGCGCCGGAGGTGATGGACTGCGAAGCGGCGATGTTTTTGACGTCGACGGCGTAGCTTCCCGCCGCCACGCCTTTGCCGGCCGAGGCGGTCAGGCCCTTGCCGCTGGCTGAGGCCGTGAACGTATTGAAGGCGCTGCCGTTCGCGAGCGGCGTCAAGGCACTTTGCAACAGCGAGAGCACCGACTTCAACGTGCCGATTGCGGTCAATTGATTGTTGTCGCGGGTGGCGCGGCCGGTGAGCGCGGCGGTCTTGCCGGCCACTTTCGCGTTGACGAGCGCCGTGACTAGGGCGTTGACGTCTGTGCTCGATTGGGTCGAGCCACTGATGATCGATTGCGCTGCTTGCTGAATCGACGTGCTCGCAGAATTGGAAGTACTGGTTACCGTTGACATGACGTGTTTGGTCCCTCGCGTCCGCAAAATGATTGGAATACGGTACCAGGCAGGCGTGTGTGCAAGCTCTAAGGCAAGCGCCTATGCCGGGCTCGAGCCCGGGTACACCGGACTGTAAGGCATTGTAATAATTCTTGTATTAACATTACAAGTAGTTTTCGTTTTCCTTTCTTATTGACTCTGTGTGTACGCACACATATACTGCCTTCCATGAACGGACCTCTCAGTTACGACGAGTGCAATTGCTTCGCGCTGCGGCAGGCTGCCCGCTACGTGACGCAGATTTACGAGCGCCATCTGGGTGAGGTGGGGCTGACGGCTGCGCAGTTCACGATCATGGCGAAGCTGGCGCGCCGCGCGCCTGCAACCATGCTCGAGATGGCGGATGCCATGGTGATGGACCGTACGACGCTGGTGCGCGCGCTCAAACCGTTGCAGCGCGACGGTTTGGTGGTCAGTGAAGCGTCGGAGCACGACGGCCGGACCTATCTGTTCAGCTTGTCGGAGAGCGGCAAGGCGACGTTTGCCAAGGCGGCTGTTGCATGGCGTAATGCGCAAGCGGAGTTCGAAGGCAAGTTCGGCCACGGCAGGGCCAAGGCCTTGCGCACGGAGCTGTTTGGTTTAACTGCCGAGTGAGCGCGCGCACGGATCACGCCGTGAAGCGCCGTAACGTTGCCGGTCAAATTTTGCTTAATTAAGTGCGTATGCACTTCGCACCTGGGACATGAATCGACGTTATGGAAGCGCTGCCCGATGACGACTGTTTTGCGATTCGCCAGGCGGCTCGCTATGTGTCGCAACTGTACGACCGGCATATGGCGCAGGTAGGCCTGACGATCACGCAGTTCTCGATCCTGAGCCGGATCAAACGGGCGGCGCCCATGACGATGAAGCAACTGGCCGATGAGATGGTGATGGAACGGACCACGCTCGTGCGAGCGCTCCAGCCGTTGCAGCGTGATGGCTTGATGTTGAGCCGCAGCGCGGAAGCGAAGAGCAGGGAACTGGCGCTTAGCTTGACCGAGGCGGGTGAGGCGAAGCTCGTCGCGGCGCGCCTTCGCTGGCGGGCGGCGCAGGAAGAGTTCGAGGGCCGCTTTGGCGCCCAACGCGCGGCGTCGCTGCGGCAAGAGTTGTTTGCGATGACGAAGGCCTGACGTATCTGGATAGCAGGTAAGGGGTGGCGTGCTTTTCACGCCTGTTTTGACCATTATTTAGTGCATACGCACATACAACCATGTCCACGACTCCTTCTACTCTTGCACCGGCTGGCGCCGCCGGCGTCGCAAAACCGGCCCGCAGCGTCCCGTGGATGCTGCTCGCGGTGATCGCCGTAGTGGTGGTGCTGGCGTCTGCGCTGTCGTACTGGTTTATCGTTGGCCGCTTTGTCGAAAGCACGGACGACGCCTACGTCGGCGGCGACGTCACGGTAATGGCGCCGAAGGTGAGCGGCTTCGTGACCGATCTGCTGGTGCGCGACAACCAGCATGTGCAGGTGGGGCAGGTGCTGATACGGCTCGACGCGCGCGATTACGACGCGCGCCTCGCCCAGGCGAGCGCGGACGTGCAGAGCGCGCAGGCGGCGGTCACCGAGCTGCAGGCGAAGAAGTCACTGCAATTGGCGACGATCAACCAGCAGGCAGCCGAGGTGAAGGCTTCGGGCGCGGAATTGACCCGCAGCACTTTGGACCAGGTGCGTTACCGCGAGCTCGTCAAGGACGAGGCTGTGTCGAACCAGGTCGTTGAGCGGGCCGACGCGGATCTCGTCAAGGCACATGCCGCGGTGGATCGCAGCGGCGCGGCGCTGCTCGCCGCACAGCGCGAGATCAGCGTGCTCGACGCGCAGATTGGGGCGGCCGAGGCGCGTGTCGCAACGGCGCAGGCGGCGCAGCGCGTTGCCGAGCTGAATGTCGAATACACGACGATCCGCTCGCCGGTGGACGGCTACGTCGGCAATCGCACCGCCCAGGTGGGGCTGCTCGCCAACACGGGTGTTTCGCTGTTGACCGTGGTGCCTTCGTCCGGTCTGTGGGTCGACGCTAACTTTAAGGAAGACCAGTTAAAGAAGATGCGGGTCGGCGACCCGGTCGACGTCGACCTCGACGCTTCCAGCAATTCGCTGCACGGCGTGGTGGATAGTCTTGCCCCGGCGACGGGCGCGACCTTTAGCGTGCTGCCCGCGGAAAACGCGACGGGCAACTTTACGAAGATCGTGCAGCGCGTGCCAGTGCGGATTCGCCTCGAGGTGCCGCAAGACATGCAGGGCGTGCTGCGGCCAGGCTTGTCGGCGACCGTCAAGGTTCATCTCGAGGGCAGCGGCAGCAGCGCGCCGGCGCGTTCTTGATTTCTACGCCACCCCGCGCCACACCGCCTCGCGCCATGCCATTGCGCGCGGACTTTGCGTTCGCCTGAGACACGCCGACCATGACCCACCCCCCGCTCAATCCCGCCGACCAGCCGACCCGCACCAAAGCGTTCGCGTTCGCGCTGATGTGCCTAGGCTTTTTCATGGCGACGCTGGACATCCAGATCGTCGCGTCTTCCTTGAGGGATATCGGCGGCGGCCTGTCCGCCAGTCAGGATGAATTGTCGTGGGTGCAAACCTCGTACCTGATCGCGGAAATCCTGGTGATTCCGATGTCCGGCTGGCTCACGCGGGTGTTCTCGACGCGCTGGCTGTTTGCGTTCTCCTCTTTGGGTTTCACGATTACCAGCATGCTGTGCGGCATGGCGTGGGACATCAACTCGATGATCCTGTTCCGCGGCCTGCAAGGCGCACTGGGCGCCGCGATGATTCCCACGGTGTTCACGACTGCGTTCGTGCTGTTCCCCGGCAAACAGCGACTGATTGCCTCGACTACGATCGGCGCACTCGCCTCGCTCGCGCCGACCATCGGCCCGGTGATCGGCGGCTGGATCACGTCGCAATGGTCCTGGCACTGGCTGTTCTACCTCAACCTCGTGCCGGGCGTGTTCGTCACGCTGATGGTGCCGAAGTTCGTCCACATCGACGAGGTCGATCTGTCGCTGCTGAAAAAAGGCGATTACCTCGGCATCCTGCTGATGTCGGGCTTCCTCGGCTGCCTCGAGTACGTCCTCGAAGAAGGGCCGCGTAAGAACTGGTTCGGCGACGATGTGATTGTGCTGTGTACGTGGATCTCCGCGATATGCGGCTTTCTGTTCATCGTGCACGCGTTCACGGCTAAAGAACCGATCGTCGATCTGCGCGCACTGGCAATCCGTAACTTCGGCATTGGCAGCTTGCTGTCGTTTATCACGGGGGTGGGCCTGTTTTGCTCGGTATTCCTGACGCCGGTGTTTCTCTCGCGCGTGCGCGGCTTCGACTCGCTGCAGATAGGCGTGGCTCTGCTGTCGGTGGGGTGTTTTCAATTGATGGCGCTGGCGGCTTATTCGACGCTGGCGCGCTTCATCGATATGCGCTGGCTGATGGTATTCGGCCTCGTGTGCTTCGGTCTGGGCTGTTACCTGTATGTGCCGTTGACCAGTCAATGGGGCTGGCAGGAATTGCTGTTGCCGCAGGCCTTGCGCGGCATTGGCCAGCAATTCTGCGTGCCGCCGATCGTGACCATGGCGCTAGGCTCACTGCCGCAGTCGCGGCTGCGCTCGGCCAGCGGCCTGTTCAATCTCATGCGCAACCTGGGAGGCGCCATTGGCATCGCGGTGAGCAGCACCATGCTCAACGACCGGCTGAATCTGCACTACGAACGGCTCGATGAACATCTCACCGCCGGGCGGCCAGTGATCGAAGGCTTGCTGCAACAGCAGACCGCTCGCCTGGCGGCGGTGGGCGGCAATACGCTCAACGCAACCCATGCGGGTCTCGACATGTTGCATTCGCTGCTGATGCGCGAAGCGCTGGTGCTGACCTTCTCCGACGCCTTTCTTGCAGTGGCGCTCTGTTTCGTGGTGGGTTTGCTGAGCGTGGCGTTTTCGCGTCCGTTCGGCCTGAATTCGCCACCTCCCGATGCTCATTAAAGAATTAATCAGGAAAGCGATATGAAATCGATCGCAACAAAAAGTGGTGTGAGCGCCTTGCTGCTGCTGGGACTGGCGGCGTGCGCCGTGCAACCGGAGACCCACGCGGATCTCCCGCATGTTGCGCAGTCGGTCGCACCCGCGGCGTGGAGCGTCGACGCGCCGCAAGATACCGTGGATGCGAACGCCTGGTGGGCGCGCTTCGGCGACCCGGTGATGCATCAACTGGTCGAGTCCGTGTTGAACGGCAATCTGGATGTGCAAGCCGCGGTCGAGCGCGTCAAACAGGCACAGGCGATCACCACGCAGCAGCGCTCGACGCTGCTGCCCGAACTCGACGCCACGGCGACGGCCGCCGATCAGCGCGAAAACGCGCCGCCGCCACTCGGCTATGTGCGGCAGGCGGGCTTCGGCGTGGCGGCGAGCTGGACGCCGGACGTGTTCGGCGGCGAACGGCTTGCGGTGCTGGCCGCGCAGGCTCAGGTCGCGGGCCGTGAAGCGGCGCTGAATGAATTGCGGCTCGCGCTCGCGGCCAACACGGCCGCGGCCTATATCGATCTGCGTTGGGCGCAGTCGGAGCTGCAGATCCTGAGCGACAACGAGCAGATCCGCAGCCGCGCGCTCAAGCTCACGCAAGAGCGGCTGCACTACGGTCTGTCGACGCAGCTCGACGTAGCCCGTGCGCAGAACCAGTTGCAGGATCTGCAGGCGCAGATTCCGCATGTGCAGTCGACGGTCCAGCATCAGTTGAGCCTGATCGCCGTGTATTCGGGGCGCACGCCGGAGAGCGTCGACAACCTGCTGCTCACGCAGGCGCGCGACATCCCGGCACCGGCGCAGAGCGTGCCGCAGATCCTGCCGTCCGAAGCGCTGCTGCGCCGCCCGGATGTGCGCACGGCCTATGCTGGCGTCGAACAGCGTGCAGCGGAAGTAGGGGCCGCGAAGGCGCAGCGTTATCCGCAGTTCAAGCTGAATTTCGCGGATGGCTTACTGGCGTCGTCGTATCTCGGCTTGCCTACCTTAACTGACAACCTCTTTAGCGCCGCATTGAATGCAACGAGTCCGATCTTCAATGCCGGCCGGATTACCGCCAGCATCGACGAAAACGAAAGCAAGACGCGCGAATCGCAACTCGGCTTGCAGCAAACCATGCTGCAGGCGCTGAAGGAAGTCGAAGACACCCGCAGCGATCTGGTCAGCGACGCCGTACAGGTGGATCGTCTCGGCGGTGCGCTGGATGCGTCGGGTCACGCCCTGCATTTGTCCACGGAGTTGTACAAGGATGGCGCGTCGAGCTTCCTCGACGTGCTCGACGCGCAGCAGGCGTATCTACGCGATTCCGAAGCGTTGAACCAGGCGAAGCGCGCGCACGCGCTGGCGGCGGTGGCGTTGTATCGCTCGCTGGGCGGCGGATGGGATGCGGCGCCCGCGTTGGCCGCGAACTGACCGCAGGCAAACCGAAGCAGAGCGAAAGAAACTGAACCCACCGGAGACGCGAGGCCGGCCTGCGCGCACTCCGGACATGATGGGCAAGCGAGCCTCGAGCATTCGAGGCGCCGACGGCCGGTACTTGATTGAATGTGAGAGACGATGATGAACAACCGAGACGTAGTGATCTGCAATCCCGTGAGAACGCCGATTGGCGCCTACAACGGCACTTTGAAAGACGTGCCCGCCACCGCTCTTGGCGCAGTCGCCGTGCGCGAAACGCTGAGCCGCAGCGGCCTTGCCGCAGGCGAACTCGGCTCGGTGGTATTGGGCAATGTGATCCAGGCCGGCAACAAGATGAACCCGGCCCGTCAGGCGGCGATCGGCGGCGGTGTGCCGGTCGCGGTGCCGGCGCTGACCGTGAACCGCGTCTGCGGCTCGGGCGCACAGGCGATCGCGTCGGCGGCCAATGAAATCTGGCTGGGCCTGGGCGATGCGGCGGTGGCGGGCGGCATGGAGAACATGGACCGCGCGCCGTATCTGCTCGACGGCGGCCGCTGGGGCTACCGGATGGGCAATGCGCAGGTGCATGACAGCATGCTGCGCGACGGCCTCCTCGATGCATTCTCCGGCGAGCATTCCGGCTGGCACACCGAAGACCTCGTGACGCAGATGGACATCACCCGCGACGCCCAGGACCGCTGGGCTGCGCGTTCACAGCAGCGTTTCGCGGCGGCCCAGGCGAGCGGCCGCTTCGACGCCGAACTGGTGAGCGTCGAAATCGAAGGGCGCAAAGGCCCGCAGCAATTCTCGCGTGACGAGCAACCGCGCGCCGATACCACCGTCGGGACGCTGGCCCGGCTGCGCCCGGCGTTTCGCCCAGATGGCACGATTGCCGCCGGCAATGCGCCGGGTCTGAACAGCGGCGCCGCCGCCATGGTGGTCGCGGAGCGCGGCTTTGCCGAGGCGCACGGCATCGAGCCGTTCGCGCGGCTCGTCGCCTATGGTGTCGCGGCGGTCGAGCCCGGCATGTTCGGGCTCGGACCGGTGCCCGCCGTGCAGATGGCGCTCGCGCGCGCCGGCTGGCAGCTCAAGGATGTCGAGCGCGTCGAGATCAACGAGGCCTTTGCCGCGGTGCCCATCGCCGTGTTGCGCAAGCTTGGGCTGGCAGAGGAACTCGTCAACGTCGAAGGCGGGGCGATCGCCCACGGCCATCCGATTGGCGCGACCGGTGCGGTGCTGACCACGCGCCTGATCCACTCGATGCGGCGCGACGGACTCAAGCGCGGCATCGTCACGCTGTGCATCGGCGGCGGCCAGGGCATCGCGTTGGCGCTCGAGATCCTCTGACCAGACTTTGGCGCGCGTGGCGGGCAACCGTCGGCCGCGCCAATGCAAACCGGGAATTTTTGCTACATTGACGCAGATGCCCGGTTTGCGGCCTGCGTCCTTCTGATCGGAGGGGACCCGGGCGCCTGTGGGCGGAACGACAATTCCTCCTGAGAGACAATGTGATGCGAATTCTGGTTGTGGGTGCAGGTGCGGTGGGCGGTTACTTCGGCGGGCGTCTGGCCCATATCGGGCGGGACGTGACGTTTCTGGTGCGGGCGGGCCGGGCTGAAGAACTGGGCCGCGCCGGTCTCGTCATCAAGAGCCCGCGTGGCGACCTCACGCTGCGCGATGTGAAGACCGTGCAGGCGGGCGATACTGTCGAACCGTTCGATCTGGTGGTGCTGAGTTGCAAGGCCTACAACCTCGACGAAGCGATCGCCTCGTTCGAGCCGCTGGTCGGCCCGTCCACGCTGATCCTGCCGCTGCTCAACGGCATGCGCCATATCGATGTCCTCAAAGAGAAGTTCGGTACGGCGCGCGTGCTGGGCGGTCAATGCGTGATTGCCGCGACGCTCAACCGCGAGCGCGAGATCGTTCACCTGAACGAAATGCACTCGGTCTCCTTCGGCGAACTGGAAGGCGGGTTGTCGGTCCGCGTGCGCGCGATTGGCGAAGAAATGTCGGGCGCGGGCTTCGACGTCTTGCCAAGCGACCATATCCTGCTGAGCATGTGGGAAAAGTGGGTGTTTCTGGCGACGCTGGCCGCCAGCACGTGCCTGTTCCGTGGCGCCGTGGCCGATATTCTGAGCGCACCGGACGGCCGCCGCGCGATCGAAGGACTGCTTGGCGAATGCCGCGCGGTCGCGCAGCACAACGGCTTTACGATGGGGCCGCATTTCGACGCGCGCGCCAATCAGACGCTCTTCACGCCTTCGCCGCTGACGGCTTCGATGCTGCGCGACGTCGAGAATCATTCCCGTATCGAGGCCGACCATATCCTCGGCGATCTGATCCAGCGCGGCGGTTCTGCCCAGCAGCGCGACGCGGGATTGTCGCTGCTGCGGATCGCCTATAACCACCTGAAGGCCTACGAGGCGCGCGAGGCGCGTACCGCATAGAGTCTGGCCGCGTGGTGTGCTTCAGAACGGCGCATGCCACGCGGTAGAATCGCTCAAGCCGCGCGCGGCGGCGGGCGTGCTGGCGTGTACAACGGGAGGGCGAGATGCCGAGTCCAACAGGGTCGGTGGTGGCGCTGAGTTCGGCGTCGGCGACGGCGTTTTCGTTCGGTATTGTGTATCTCGGCTACTGGGGCGTCCACGAGCCCGCGCCGTGGAAATTCACCGACGCGCTGGTGGTGCTGTTGGCGTTAGGCGGCTTCGCCTGCCTCGGTCTCGTGCCGTTTATGGCAACCCGCCCGGTCGAGTCGGAAAGCAACGACGCCGGGATTCGGGTCGCCCGGCGTCTGTTCCTCGGCGGCGTGAGCGCGATCTGGCTCGCGGTCGCGTTCTCCGTCGTGAAGTGAACTGAATCGAAGCAAGGCGCGGCAGCCTACTGCTCGATCTGCCGGTTCCAGCGCGTATCCCACTGCGCGCGATGCGCATTGATCGCGTCCCAATCCACCACCGTCACCTTGTGCAGCAGATCGTCGATATTGCCGAGGCTTTGCTGCATTGCCGCAGGCATCTTCGCGAGGCGGTTTGTGGGGATCTGCTTGCCGGCATCGGCCGCCTTGGTTTGCGCCGGGGCGGACAGCAGGAATTGCGCGAGCTTCTGGGCCAGCGCCGGGTCCGGGTTGTTGTTCACCACGCACAGGTCGACCAGCAGCAGCACCGGACCTTCCTTCGGATTCACATACGCCACCGGAATGCCCTTGTCCTGCAGATCGCTGACACCGGTCGGCGTCAGCGGGAAGAGACCCGCTTCGCCCGTCTGGACCATTTCCGAGATCTTGGCGGAGTTCGGAATGTACTCGACAACGTTCGGCCCCACCGTGCTGGACCATTTCGTGAAGGCGGGTTCGACGTTCTGCTCGCTACCGCCCATCAGGCGATTGATCGCGAGAAAGCCATGCAGCCCGAACGTGCTGCTCGACTCGGACTGGAACACCACTTTGCCCTTGTACTTCGGATTGGCGAAATCCATCCATGAAGTCGGCGGCGCCCAGCCCTTTTCGGCAAACAGCTTCTTGTTGTAGGCAATGCCGGTCATGCCGAGTTGCACGCCCGCGCCCATATCATCTTTCATCCGCGCAAACGGGTACAGCTCTTTGAGCACGGGCGCGTCATCGAGCTTCTGGCACACGCCCATGCTGACCGCGCGAGCCATCACGCCGTCGTCGAGAAACACCACGTGAATCTGCGGATTCGCCTTGTTGGCGAGCAGTTTGGCGAGGATGTCCGACGAGGTGCCCGGCACCACGACCACCTTCACATTGTTGGCTTTCTCGAAGTCGGGCAGCACCTGGCTCGTATAAGCCTTTTCCATCGGGCCGCCGTTCATGCCGATGTAAATCGTCTTGGTCTGCGACCACGCCGGCGCGGCAGCGCCGAACGCACACAAGGCGGCGAGCGCGGCCATCGTTCTGAATAATTTCATATGGATCTCCTGGGTTTGACTAGAGCGCGTGCAAGCTAGGGGTAGGGACGGAGGTAAAGCGATCGATCGAAAACGCATCTAGCGGCGTGGGGGTCGAACCGTGGACGATCAGGTCGGCCAGCACTTCGCCGACCCCCGGCGCCAGCAGAAAGCCGCCGCCCGAAAAACCGAAGGCGTGCAGCAGGCGCGGCACGGTGCGGCTCGCACCGATGATCGGATTGCTATCTGGCGTTTCGCCCTCGACACCGCTCCACGTGCGGATCAGCAGGGCGTCGCGCAGTGCAGGCAGCAGCGCGCAGGCATCGCGCATCACGGTGCGGGTGGTCTCGGTGGAGGGCTGGCCGTATTCACCGTCGCCGTGGCCGCGACCGCCGCCCACCACGCAGTTGCCGCGCGCAACTTGCCGCGCGTAGATGCCGCCGCCATAGACGCCCAGGTTATGGGTGATAAAGAGCGGCAGCGGCTCGGTGACCCACATGTTCGGATAGATCGGTTTCATGGGCACGGTCTCGCCAAACGATGCGGCGATCTTGTTGGCCCATGCGCCGGCCGAATTGATCAACCAGTCGGAGGTAAAGCGCAGCTCGCCCGCGCTCAGGTGAAAACGCGTACCGTCATGGCGGATTTCGGTGAGCTCGGTCTGCTCGCGGACCTCGGCGCCGGCCGTCCGGGCAGCGCGCGCAAAGGCCGGCGACACGAGGCGCGGGTTCGCGTGACCGTCGGTTGTACAGAGTGAGCCGCCGATTGCCGCCGCGCCCAGCCACGGGTAACGGCGGCGGAATGTCTCGCCGCTGATCAGTTGCGGATCGAGTCCATGTTGACGCGCCATCTGCGCCCACGTGTCGAGCGCGGCCAGATCGGCCTCGCTGCGGGCGAGCCGCAAATGACCGGAGACCACGAACTCGCCGTCGATGCCGATCAGATCGGGCAAGCGGTCCCAGACGCGCCGTGCGCGCATCGCGAGCGGCATCTGTTCGACTGGACGTCCCTGGCAGCGCACGCCGCCGTAATTCACACCGCTCGCCTGGGCGCCACAGAAGCGCCGCTCGAACAGGCCCACGCGCAGGCCGCTTTTTGCCAACGCGAGCGCGGCCGAGGCGCCGACCAGACCGCCACCTGCAATCGCGACGTCGTAGTGCAATGGCTTATTCATCGCGGGCGTCCTCAGGAATCTCGGCGACGCCTTCGGCATAGAGCGCGGGCGACATCGGGATCGGTTTGACCGGCGGCTGGCTGCGCAGCCGGCCAACGGCATCGAGCGGCCTGCCGGTCTCCGCGCTCAGCAGTGCAAGCGCGGCCTCGCCGCACATGCGGCCCTGGCAGCGGCCCATGCCGACGCGGGTTAGTGCTTTCAGACGATTGATCTCGCTAGCCGCGCCACTGCGGATGCACTGGCGCAGCGTGCCGGCGTCGACCTCTTCGCAACGGCACACGGCCATCTCGTTGGGCCATTGCGAGGCCGCGCGTGCGGGCGGAGCGAAGGCTGTCTCCAGTCCCGCACGAAAGATGGCGATGCGCTGCAGGCGGCGATCGAGCGACGCTACGTCGGGCATGCCCTGACCACGCGGATGCGCGACACCCAGATCGTCGAGCAGGGCGACGGCGGTACGGCGTCCGGCCAGCTCGGCGGCATCGGCGCCGGCGATTCCCGCGCCGTCGCCGGCCAGGTAAATGCCAGCCACCGAGCTGCGTCCGCCTGCATCGAGTTCGGGCAGCCAGCAGCGGTTTTGCGCATCGAAGCGGAAGCGGCAGCCGGCCAGATCCGCGAGCTGGGTTTCCGGACGCAGGCCGAAGCCGAGGCCTACTGCGTCGCAGGCGAGGGTTTCGTTTTTTGCCGCACCGCTGCGCGCACACTGCCAGGCGATGCCGCTGACGTGGCGATCTCCCTTGATGCCGACGAGCGTCACGTTGCGCTCGATCCGCACGCCGCGCGCCTTCAGCCAGCCCACGTAGTAGAGCCCTTTCGCAAACGTGGCCGGCTGGCGCGCGAGTTTCGGCGCCGCGGCGATCTGTTGCGACAACGCGCTGGTGTCGAGCACGGCGACGATCTGCGCGCCGGCTTTGACGTACTGGTAAGCGACGAGATATAGCAGCGGCCCGGTGCCAGCCAGCACGACGCGCTGGCCGATCGCGCAGCCTTGCGACTTCAGCGCGACCTGCGTGCCGCCCAACGTATAGACGCCTGGCAGGGTCCAGCCGGGCACCGGCAGAATGCGATCGGTCGCGCCGCTGGCGATGATCAGGTGCGAGAACGGCACGGCGGTCTCGCGTCCGGCGTGCAGCGTGTCGAGACGGCCTGGCGCGCAGGCCCAGGCCAGCGTGTCGGGCCGGTAGTCGAGACGGGGCACCAGAGCGGCCATCGTCGTGTGCAGCGCGTCGGCTTTGTGGGCTTCGAAGCCGTAGAGGGTTTGCTTCGAGCGCTCGAAACTTGCGTTGGCGGGCGGCTGGCGATAGATCTGGCCACCCCAACGGGCGTTTTCGTCGAGCACGACCGGCTTGATACCCGCCGCAACGAGCGTTTCGGCGGCGCGTACGCCAGCCGGTCCAGCGCCGACAATCACGACGCGGCGTTCGTCGTTCATGGCGCGACTCCGTCGTTGATCGAGGCTGTTGAAGCCGTCGAGGCCACCGAGGTGTTGGCTGTCATCACAGCATTGCGCGTGACGATGCGCATGCCGGCGGCGAGCAAAGTCGAACAGGCGCGCAGGCGCGTCCCGTCTTCGCTGCGCACCCAGCAGTCCTGGCAGGCGCCGATCAGGCAGAAACCCGCGCGTGGCTCGCCGCTGAATTCGCTATGACGCACGCTACGTTGCTGCATCAGGATCGCGGTCAATACGGTGTCGCCGGCGAGCGCCGTGACGTCCTTGCCATCCAGAACGAAAGCGAGCGGCGGGCGCTGGCGTTCAGCGAGCCGAACGAATTGCGGACCGGGTTCGGGCTCGGCAGAGGCAGCGGAGCCAACAGAAGCAATGGGAACGTGCAGATTGCTGGGCATGCGGGGCAAGTCAGAGAAAGTCATCAGTGCTGGCCGATCAGAATGCGGTTGAGCCCATACACGCGATCGAGCAGGAGCATCGCGCCGGCCGTGATGAAGATCACCAGCGCGGAGACGGACGCCATCATCGGATCGATCGATTCGGTGGCGTAAATATATGTGCGCACCGGCAACGTGACGGTTTGTGGCGACGTGACGAAGATCGACATCGTCAGTTCGTCGAAGCTATTGATGAAGGCGAGTAACCAGCCGCCCGTGATGCCCGGCAAGATCATCGGGAAGGTGATGCGGCGGAACGTGGTCCATGCATCGGCGCCGAGTGAGGCGGCCGCATGTTCGACGCTGCGGTCGAGGCCACTCACCGAGGCGAGCACCAGCCGCATCACGAACGGCGTAATGATGATCATGTGCGCGAGCACGAGCCACGCGAACGAGCCGGTTGCGCCGATCAGCGCAAAGAAGCGCAGCAATGCAATGCCCAGTACGAGACCGGGAATCACCAGCGGCGAAAGCAGCAAGCCGTTCAGAAACCCGCGCCCCGGAAAGCGCGCCCGGCCGATGGCGAGCGCCGCCGGCAGAGCGACGATCAGCGACAGCGTGGCCGACGCGAACGCGAGCTTCAGACTGTTGAGGAACGCCGAGATGAAGTCGGGATAGTCGAGGATCGCGCGAAACCAGCGCAGCGAAAAACCGTGCGTGGGCAGCGTCAGCGTCTCGTCGGGCGTGAAGGCGACCAGCACCACGATCGCGAGCGGGGCCAGCACGAACAGGATCACGAGCGCATGAAAGATCAGCGCGAGAGGGCTGTTTTTTCTCATCGTATGTTTCCCGTGTTCTCGTCGGATTAGCCCATGCTCCGGGCGTACCTGCGTTCCAGCAGCCGGTAGTAGCTGAGCATCACGACCAGGTTCGCCAGCAGCAACAGCAGGGCGATCGTGGTGCCGAGCGGCCAGTTCAGCGAACTGAGAAATTCGTCGTAGACGGCGGTGGCGGCGACCTTCAGGCGTCGTCCTCCGAGCAGGCCCGGAATCGCAAAGGCGCTCGCCGACAGGCCGAACACCATCAGACTGCCGGAGAGGATGCCGGGCGTCAGTTGCGGCAACACGATGCGGCGCAGCGTGGTGGCGGGCGATGCCATCAACGAGAGGGCCGCGTTTTCGGTTTGCGGATCGAGCTTTTGCAAGGCCGTCCAGGCCGGAATCACCATGAACGGCAGCATCACGTGGACTAGTGCGATGACGATCGCGAAAGTCGTGTATTCGAGCTTGTAGGGGCCGAGACCCACTAAGGCGAACGCCTGGTTCACCAGGCCGTTGGAGTTGAGCAGCATGCTCCAGCCAAACGCGCGCACCACCACCGAGACCAGCAACGGCGCAAGAATCACCAGCAGAAAGAGCGAGCGCCAAGGATCGCGCATGCGCGAGAGCACATAGGCTTCCGGTGTCCCGATCACGACGCACAACAGAGTGGTCAGGAAGGCGATGCCGAAGGTGCGCAAAAAGATCGTATGGAAGTAGGTGGACTTCAGCACCTCCGCATAGTTGCCGAACTGGAACGCGGCGATCGGACCGCTTGCGGGATCGAAGCGGTAGAAGCTCAGTACCAGCGTCATCAAGAGCGGAATCAGCACGAGGGCCGCGAAGAGCAGGAAGGCGGGCGCGCACATCAGCCACAGAGGCAGGTACGCATGCCACGGGGCGCGCCGCGTGCCGCGGGTGCTGTCGTCGCTGCCGCCGTTGTTGCCGCTTTCAGTCTGTTCTTTGGCGAGGGGCAACGTGCTAGCCATGATGCGCCTCCCGTTGCACGAAGCGGATCGCGTCGCTGTTCCAGTCGACGCCGACCGCAGCACCTTCGGCCAACGGCTCCGTGCCTTCGTTCTGGCAGCACACCAGCACCTCGCCGAGGTGGCAGTCCACCCGGTAGAGCCACTGGCTGCCAAGGAAAAAGCGGCTCGTGACGGTGGCGGCCAGGCGTCCCGCGTCCGGCGCGCAGAGCCGCAGTTTCTCGGGCCGAATGCACAGCGTGACGGAGTCGCCCACGTTCACCACGCGTTCCTTCTGTGGCAGTTGCGCCGTGTTGCCGGTTTCGGCGAGGTCATGGCCGAGGTCGATGCGAATCGCGTCTCCGTCGCGCGCGACGATCATGCCCGGCAGCATGTTGGCCTTGCCGATGAACTGCGAAACGAAGTGGTTTTCGGGGCGCTCATAGGCGCGATAGGGCGTATCGATCTGCGTGATGCGGCCCGCTTCCATCACGACCACGCGGTCGCTGATCGAGAGCGCTTCGGACTGGTCGTGCGTCACCATGATGGTGGTCGTGCCGATCTTGCGCTGGATCGAACGCAGTTCAAACTGCATGTCTTCGCGCAGCTTGGCGTCGAGATTCGACATGGGTTCGTCGAGCAGCAGCACGGGCGGCGCGATGACGATAGCGCGTGCAAGCGCCACCCGTTGCCGCTGGCCGCCGGAAAGTTCGCGCGGGAAACGGTGCGCGAGGGTGTCGAGTCGCACCAGCGCCAGCGCATCGCGCACCCGCTCGTTGCGTTCCGCCTTGTCGATGCCGCGCATCTCGAGGCCAAAGCCGACGTTCTGCGCCACGCTCATGTGCGGAAACAGCGCATAGCTCTGGAACACGATGCCGAGGCCGCGCTGGTTCGGCCTGGTGTGCGTGATGTCGCGCCCGTCGAGCGTAATGCGGCCGCGCGTAGTCTCGACGAAGCCGGCGATCATCTGCAGCGTGGTGGTCTTGCCGCAACCGGACGGCCCGAGCAGCGAAACGAACTCGCCTTTCTCTACCGAGAGGTTGACATCGGCGACGGCCTGCAGTCCGCCGAACGATTTCGTTACGTCCGTGAGCGTGAGGAACGACATGGTCTGGCCTTTCGGTGCAGCGGCACCGGCTGAATCGACAAATCTTCTGGTGAGGCCGACTCTAGCTAGCCAAATTGCGTGGCGTCAAATGCAAATTCCGTTTGGCGGTATAAGAATAATAAAAATTCCGTTCAATGAAATAAGTTGGGCGAGACGGCTGTGGTTTATTCCGTTCCGCGGTGTGCGAGAAATCCCTGATTAAATGGGACATGTGTGGCGCAGTGCAGAACCCTGCAGCTATTCCATTGATGAATAAAACACTCTATAGTGTTCCGGTCAATGGAATAAATTTGAGGAAAAAACATGAATGCTGCCGCAAAGCGGGAGGGTGCTGCGGCCGACACGGCCGGTTCCCCCGAGGCGCCGGGCACGGGCATGCTGCAGCGCTCGTTTGCTGTGATTCGCGCGCTGGCCGAGGCGCAACCCGACGGCGGACGCGTCACGCGGCTCGCAAAAGCAGTGGGTCTGACTCAGGGTACCGTGCACCGGATCCTGCATGCACTGATCGCCGAGGGCATGGTCGAGCAGGATGAAAGCTCGAAGCTGTATCGGTTGAGCGTCGAATTTTTCGCGCTCGCGGCGCAATCGGGCAACCCGAGCGGCATGCGCACGCTGTGCCGTCCGGCTTTGCTGCGCCTGTGCGCTAGCCTTGGCGACACGATCTTCCTGTTGGTCAAAAGCAGCTTCGACGCGGTCTGCCTCGACATCTGCGAAGGACCGTTCCCGATCCGCTCGTTTACCGGCGATATCGGCGGACGCGTGGCGCTGGGCGTAGGCCAGGGGAGTCTCGCGATTCTCGCGTTCCTGCCGGAAGCGGAGCGCGAGGAGATCATTCGCTTTAACGTGCCGCGGATTCGTGGCTACGGCGTGCTCGACGAGGTCTATCTGCGCACCGAGATCGAGCGGGTGCGGCAACTGGGCTACGCGGGGCGCAATAGTGGCGTGCTGGATGGTATGGCGGGGGTGGCGGTGCCGATTCTGGACCGCACCGGCGTGGCCGTTGCTGCCCTCAGTGTCGGCACGCTGGCCGCGCGTCTCGGCGACGACCGCTTGCCGATGGTGGTCGAACTGCTGCGGCGCCAGGCGCAGGCGCTCGGACCGCAGACCAATCCGTTCGATGTTGCGTTGCGTCGGCCCATGCATGGCCTCTCGCGTGCCATGACATCCGAGCGGATTGCCTGAGCGCCGCGACAGCTGCGGCGGCTGCTGTGAATCAATAGCAATCCTGATAAATGGGAAAGGCTGTCTCCAACCGAAAACCGATTCGTCAGAGCAGCCGCCGGTCAGAACAGTCTTGGCGTCCCGACCCAGACCACGAGTGACTCGCCGCGCGCCGTATTGGCCCAGCTATGCGGCACGGTCGATTCATAATGTGCACTGTCCCCGGCTTGCAGCGCGAACGTCTTGCCTTCCAGCGTCAAGGACACCTTGCCGCTGATCACATACAAAAATTCTTCGCCGGCATGCGTGTTCACTTCGGAGCGCTTCTGGTCGGGTGGCATTTTGACGAGGATGGCTTCCAGTTGACGGCCTCCCGTCAGATTGGTCAGACGTGCGAACAGGTTCGCGGAATCGGCGAAACCGAAAAACCTCAACTGGTCGCCACGGCTTACCGAACGCTCTTCGCTGGGGGTGTCCACGAAATACTGCACGGTGACGCCAAGTGCGCTGGCAATCCCGGCCAGCGACGTGAGAGAAGGGGTCGCAAGGCCGCGTTCCACCTGCGACAGGAAAGGTTTCGAAATGCGTGCCGCCGTAGCTGTGTCATCGAGCGTGCGCTTCAGCCGTTGCCGCAGCGCGCGTATCTTGCTACCCAGCTCGAGGGCCGGATTTTTGTTTTCAGTTTTCGTGACCATAGCAGGATGAATCAGCCCGTCAAAATATGTTTGATTTAAGTAAACAAAGTTTGATAGCCTAGACGGCCATCGAACAGCGTGAGTATGCCTGTTAGGCATTTTTTTTCGAAACAAACCCAGCATGTTGCCAGAAGCCCAACCCGGTTTGGCGTTTGCCCGATGGACGTTGAGGTTCGAAAGCGAAGCAGGCGTTAAAAATGGCGCCTATTTGAAATTCGAACCATTAACGCATCTGGCGCTTAAATCAATTGATGCATTCGAGTTCATGGATGATATCGCGTGACATGCCGCCGCAAAATTTGCAATTGCCCTGGGTTGGTGCGGGATACATCAGTGAATTCCCTGAGTGACGGCGCGGCTCGCACTCCGGACAATCGCGTGCGCTTATGGTCCGATCCAAGCTTTCGGTCCGCATGCTGTTTTCAATCCCGTGGGCAGCGATCCTGTACGCGGAACGACGAGCAGCGCGGTTTACCCCAACTGCGCTGCTAACTTGAGATGAATGCCACCGCTGATGTGTACCGCTACGCTTGTTCTGCAGCCCGCTCGCACGGGCCGCTGCCAGCCGCCCTCCGGCAGCTTCGCCAACCCCATGCTTTATCATTGGAGCCGTTCCGCCTGATAGCGTCCGGCGCCGATATGGCGCGATTTATATCGAACAGGTTCCCTTTCCCTCCCTGGTTGCTGCGCTTTGTTCTGCAGATAAGCGTGCGCATGCCGGCACTTCTGTGCACCACGGCAGCCTGATATTTCCAGACCCAGTTTCCAGCGGTGCGCAGATCAATACGCGCGCCGCCGCAATCGCAAGAACAGAACACGAGGCACATAATGAATTCAACCGTATCCCAGACTCGATCGTTTTCGACGGTCTTCCTGATCGAGATGTGGGAGCGTTTCGGCTACTACGGCATGGCCGCGCTGTTGGTCCTGTTCATGATCGACAAGCTTGGCTTTACTGATAGTCACGCCACGCTCACGTGGGGCGCATTCACTGCGCTTGTGTATGCCGCGCCGTCGGTAGGCGGCTGGATTGGCGACAAGATCCTCGGTGCGCGCCGCACGATGGTGTTCGGCGCGCTGGTGCTGTCCTGCGGCTATCTGATGCTCGCCATGCCGAACGACCAGCTCAGCTACATGTACGGCTCGCTCGGCGTGATTGTGGTGGGCAACGGCCTGTTCAAGGCAAATGCCGCGAATCTGGTGCGCCGTATCTATGAAGGCGACGACGCGCGGATCGACAGCGCGTTCACGATCTACTACATGGCGGTCAACATCGGCTCGACGGTGTCGATGCTCGCCACGCCGTGGATCAAGGATCACTGGGGCTGGCACGCAGCATTCGCCGTGTGCTGCGCGGGCATGCTGCTCGCCGTGGTGAACTACTTCATCATGTTTCGCACGCTGGCTCATGTGGGCTCCGCACCGGATGAGCAACCGGTCCGCTGGGGGCGGGTGGGTGCGGTGGTCCTCGGCGGCGCCGCATTGTGCCTCGCGACCATGTTCGTGCTGCAGCACAAGGCCATTGCGGTGGCCTGCGTGTACGCGGCCGGCGTGGCGATTCTGGGGATCTTCGGTTACATGCTCGCCAAATGCGAACATTCGGAACGCGCGGGCCTGATTGCAGCGCTGGTTCTCACGCTGCAAGCCATCCTGTTCTTCATCTTCTATCAGCAGATGTCGACCTCGCTCACGCTGTTCGCGGTGCGCAACGTCGACCCGCACTTTTCGGTGTTCGGTGTGTCGCTGTTCACCTGGAGCGCGGCGCAGTTTCAGGCGCTCAATCCGATCTGGATCATGATGCTGAGCCCGATTCTCGCGGTGATGTACACGAAGGCGGCAAAGAGCGGCGATGATGTATCGGTCGCGGTGAAGTACGCCATCGGCTTCGCGGTCGTGGCAGCCGGCTTCTTCGTCTACGCGGTGAGCGGTCGCTACGCAGTGGACGGCCGGGTGTCGTCGTGGTTCATGGTGGGCGGCTACGGACTGTATTCGCTCGGCGAACTGCTGGTGAGCGGCCTGGGTCTCGCGATGATTGCGCGCTACGTACCGGCGCGCATGAGCGGCTTCCTGATGGGCGCGTACTTCGTGGCCAGCGGCGTGTCGCAATACCTGGGCAGTGTGGTGGCGAACTTCGCGCAGATGCCGTCCGGCGACCTCGATCCGCTGCAGTCGCTGCCGCTCTACACGAAGCTCTTCATGGGACTCGGCTGGCTGGCGGCGCTCGGCGCGTTGGTGGCCGTGCTGCTGTTGCCGCTGATGAACCGCCTGTCGCGCGAGCATCATCGCAGCGCAAGCGAAGCGCGCGATGCCGCGCGCATGGCGAATGGCCTTTCGCCGGCGGCAGAATAAAGCTGTCGTGAGCCGATGCCGGGTTGAATCCCGGGTGATTTGAGGAAGAGGGCGCGCCTGAATCAACGGCGCGCCCTTTTGCGTTTACGGCGGCATTTTTCGTTCTCGCCGATGCCAATTCACCTTCGACACTGGTCGTATAAGATAGCGATCAATCGAATCTTTCAGGTAGCCACTTCGATGGACATCCACATCGCGGTCGAGGGGCGCCACGACCTGGCGGGGCAGATCTACCGGCAATTGCGCGCGGGCATCGTCGAAGGGCGTCTGACGGGCGGCACGCGTTTGCCGTCCACGCGCGATCTCGCGGCGCAACTCGGCGTCTCGCGCAAGACGACGCTCGACGTGTTCGAGCGGCTGCTCGCCGAGGGCTATCTGAGCGCGCGTTCGGGCTCGGGGACGTTCGTCGCGGAAGGTCTGCAGCGGCTGCCTGCGCAACGCACCGGACACGTCCGGGCAGTTGAATCGGCGCACGCGCAGACGAAAGCGAAATCGAAAGCGAAATCGAAAGCGCGCGCGCAGCCGCTTTGGGAGCAGATGCCACCCGGGTTGTCGTTGCTACCAGGGCCGACGCCCGCGTTGACGCACGACTTCATCGGCGGCAAAACGGACAAGTCGCTGTTCCCGTTCGACGTCTGGCGCCGCTGCATCAATCAGGCCATACGCGCGCAATCGCGCAGTCCAGGCATTTATCGCGAGGCAGCAGGGGAGCAGGAATTGCGTCTCGCCATCGCGCGCTATCTTGGCTTCAATCGCGCCGTCGTGTGCAACTGGGATGAGGTGATCGTGACGCAAGGCGCGCAGCACGCGCTCGACCTGATCACGCGCATCACCGTGCGTCCCGGCGACGTGGCCGTGCTCGAAGATCCGGGCTATCCGCCGGCGCTGGCCTGCTTCGCCGCGGCAGGAGCGAAAGTCGTTTCGGTGCCGGTGGATGCAGACGGGCTGATCGTCCATAAGCTGCCGGATAACGCGCGACTCGTCTACGTGACGCCTTCGCACCAGTTTCCGCTCGGCATGCCGATGAGTCTCGAGCGACGCGTTGCGTTGCTGGAATGGGCGCAAAAGCGTGGCGCGGTCATCATCGAAGACGACTACGACAGCGAATACCGTTTCGAAGGGCGGCCCATGGAGCCGTTGAAAAGTCTCGACCGTGCCGGACTGGTCGCCTATATCGGCACGTTTTCTAAAACCATCTTTCCGGAGTTGCGCGTCGGCTACGCGGTGCCGCCCGCGTCGTTGCTCGGGCCGCTTTGCACCGCGCGGCAGGTGACGGACTGGCACGGCTGCACGCTGACGCAGACGGCGCTCGCGGCATTCATGCTGAATGGCGATTTTGCCAAGCATCTGCGGCGCATGCACAAGCTCTATGGCGAGCGTCGCGCGTGCCTGCTCAAACATCTGGAGGGCGAGCTCGCGCCGTGGTTCGAAGCCGTGGTGCCGACCTGCGGCATTCACCTTGCGGCATGTCTCAGAGGGCCGATTGCCGAAGAAGCGGTGATAGCAGCGGCGCGCGAAGCGTCGATCGGGCTATACGGGCTCGCCCGTTTTCATCGGCGGGCACGGGCGCAACCGGGTCTGATGTTCGGCTATGGCGGCATCGCCGTCGAGCAGATCGACGCCGCGCTGAACGTGCTCGCCACGCTCATGCCGCGGCTCGAAAGGTGAGCGGTGGACGCGCTGAAAGTGCAGCGAACGGCCTGCACTTTGCCGTCGCCGAACTCGCGTATCGACGCTAAAGCAGCTAAAAACAGGCACTCGTCAGCCGATTTTCCCAATCTCGAGGTCCGTTGTGGGAAGCGAAACAACCAGGCGTCAGGACTCGCCATTTCGCGTTTACCCCCTGAAATACGGGTTAAAAAGTGTTGCGGAGTCGGCGCCACGCAACAAACGGTAACGCTTATACACAAAAGAGTCGCGCAAAACGCTATAGCGCTTGTAGAATCCGGCCTTGAAGCGTGCGCATACCGCGGGCGCTTCTTGCATTCACTGACCAACAACAGGTAGGAGAAACATGCCGACTTCCGCAAAAAAGGTGGCCAAGAAGGCTGCTACGGTACCGACCAAGAAGGTTGCTGCGAAGAAAGTTCCTGCGAAGAAAGCCGTCGCAGCTAAGAAGGTCGCCGTGAAGGCGTCCGGCGCTCTGTCGCCGATCAAGGACACCTTCACGAAGGCCTCGTTGGCTGCACACGTCGCAGAACGTGCTGCTGTTGAACCGAAGGCTGCCAAGGCTGTGCTGGCCGCGCTCGAAGATACGATCCTCGGCGCAGTCCACAAGAAGGGTGCTGGCGAATTCACGCTGTCGGGTCTTCTGAAGATCGTCGTGACGGCTGTGCCGGCGAAGAAAAAGCGCTTCGGCAAAGACCCGTTCACGGGCGAAGAGCGTTGGTTCCCGGCCAAGCCGGCTAGCGTGCGCATCAAGGCGCGTCCGCTGAAGAAGCTGAAGGACGCAGCAGCAGCGTAATCGTGCAGGGCGCCCCGTTCGTTTTCGAATGAACGTCGGCGCTATGCCGAGCTGAATCGCTCGATCTTTAAGAAGTGCAAAATCCCCGCGGATGCGAATCCGCGGGGATTTTTTATTGCCGCCGCGGTTTCGCTCATAGCCGCTTGTTACGCCGCTAGATGCCCCACGGATCCCCGGGAATACGCCGTTACCAGGCGCTCGCTGCACCGTGGTGGCGCATTGCGAGCCGCCGCAGTACGATGGTGCAGAAGCCGTGCCGGCCGTATGCGCTGTTCGTGTGCATCCACTTGGGTTTGCGTGCGGAAAGCCAATGGCATAGCGCTTGCTTTGATGCTTGTTGAACACCGAATGCGCAGCGCATTCGCCTTCTATCCGACAAAAAGAGCGGGGCGTGACATGCGATGCTATGACGAGATGCGTCATGACGACGAAGTCGTGCGGCCTCATTACGCACGCTTCGAACGCTGGCTGGTGAAGCAGGGCAACGAGGCAATCGCGCGCAAGCGCGCGGAGGCGGATCTGCTGTTTCGCCGCGTGGGCATCACCTTCGCGGTCAACGGCGATCTGTCCGGTACGGAACGGCTCATTCCCTTCGATCTGATCCCACGCATCATTCCGCGCAGCGAATGGCAGACGCTCGAAGCAGGGCTGCGGCAACGCGTCCAGGCGCTGAACCTGTTTATCCACGACGTCTATCACGATCGCAACATCGTGCGCGCGGGCATCGTTCCGGCCGAACAGGTCTATACCAATGCGCAGTACCGGCCCGAGATGCAGGGCGTCAATGTGCCGCTCGGTGTTTACGCGCACATTGCAGGCGTCGACGTGGTGCGGGCAGGTGACGACGGCGCGTTCTACGTGCTCGAAGATAACCTGCGGGTGCCCTCCGGCGTGTCGTACATGCTGGAGAACCGCAAGATGATGATGCGGTTGTTTCCCGAACTGTTCGTGCAGAACCGGATCGCGCCGGTGGCGCATTACCCCGACCTGTTGCTCGATACCTTGCGCTCGGTCGCGCCCGAAGGCGTCGACGATCCGGTGGTGGTGGTGCTCACGCCGGGCATGTACAACTCGGCGTATTTCGAGCACACCTTCCTCGCCCAGCAGATGGGCGTGGAACTGGTGGAAGGCAAGGACCTGTTCGTCGACGACAACTACGTCTTCATGCGCACCACGCAGGGGCCCAAGCGCGTCGACGTGATCTATCGCCGGGTGGACGACGACTTTCTCGATCCGCTCGCATTCCGCACCGATTCGGCGCTAGGCGTGCCGGGTCTCCTGACCTCGTATCGCGCAGGGCGTGTGGCGCTCGCCAATGCGATGGGCACCGGCATTGCCGACGACAAATCGATCTATCCGTATGTGCCGGAGATGATCCAGTTCTACCTCGGCGAGAAGCCGATTCTGAACAACGTGCCGACGTTCCAATGCCGCAAGCCGGACGATCTCGCCTACACGCTCGCGCATCTACCCGAACTGGTCGTCAAGGAGGTGCACGGCGCCGGTGGTTACGGGATGCTGGTCGGGCCGGCATCGACCGCCGCCGAAATCGAAGCGTTCCGCGAGCGTTTGATCGCGCGGCCGGCGGGCTACATTGCGCAGCCTACGCTTGCGTTGTCGGCCTGCCCAACCTTTGTCGAGGCGGGCATCGCGCCGCGCCATATCGATCTGCGTCCGTTCGTGCTGTCCGGCAAGACCGTGACGATGTGCGCAGGCGGGCTGACCCGCGTCGCGTTGCAGGAAGGGTCGCTGGTGGTCAATTCATCGCAGGGAGGCGGCACCAAAGACACCTGGATGGTCGACTGAGGGGGTTGCGGGTTCTTCCGCCATCGCGTTCTTCACAAACCTGGAAAGCCGTCATGCTAAGCCGCACTGCCGACCACCTCTTCTGGATGGCCCGTTACATGGAGCGTGCCGAGAACACCGCGCGCATGCTCGATATCAACCTGAAGGCGCTGCTGTTGCCGCAGACGCCTGAACAGGAGGCCCGCGCGCAGCGTTCGGTACTGCGTATCTCCGAGCTCGAAGCGGCCTTCGCGAAACGCTACGACGAACCGACGCGCGAACACGTGCTCGATTTCATGGTGGCGGACTCGACCAATCCATCGAGCATTCATTCATGCCTGCAGGCCGCGCGTGAAAACGCACGCGCCGTGCGCGGCACGTTGACCACCGAATGGTGGGAGACGATCAACGACACCTGGCTCGAGTTCAACGAACGCACGGCCGCCGGTCAGCTCACCTCGAACCCGGATGAGCTGTTCGAGTGGGTCAAGTTCCGCTCGCACCTCTCGCGCGGCGTGACGATCGGCACCGCGCTGCAGGACGACGCGTTCTTTTTCACCCAGCTCGGCACCTATCTCGAACGCGCGGACAACACCGCGCGGATTCTCGACGTGCGCTTTGCCGACGTCGAACCGAATTCGCGCGACGCGGCCCGTCAGCTCGAAGACTTCTACTACTGGACCTCGATTCTCAGTTCGGTGTCGGCGCTGGAGATCTACCGCAAGGTGTATCGCGACGTCGTGACGCCCGCCCGGGTGGTCGAACTGATGATCCTGAACCAGCAGATGCCGCGCTCGCTGCTGGCCTCGCTGGAAGGCGTATGCGTCAATCTGGCGATGCTGCGCACCTCGGGGTCCAACCAGTGCGAGCGCTTTGCCGGCAAGCTGCGCGCCGAGCTGGTGTACTCCGATATCCGGCAGATCTTCGAAGCGGGCCTGCACGCCTATCTGACCCAGTTCCTCGCCCGGGTGTTCGAACTCGGCAATCTGGTGGCGCGGACCTATCTGATGCTGCCAGTCGCCTGACGGAGTTTTCTTTATGTACCTGACGATCCGCCACGACACCGCCTATCGCTACGAAGCGACGGTTCATTATTCGATCCAGCAGTTGCGTCTCACACCTTCCAGCGGCGCGTCGCAGACGGTGCGGCGCTGGAGCATCGACGCGCCCGGCAAGCTCGACGCCACCTTCGACGCCTACGGCAACGTGCTGCACACGCTGGTGCTGAACAAGCCGCACAGCGAGATCCGCCTGCATGTGTCAGGGGAGGTGGACACCATTCCGCTCGTGGACGGGCTCTTGCGCGATGCGGTGGGTCCGGTTCCGCTCGAGCATTACACCTGTTGCACGCGCCTCACCGAAGCGGATGGGGCCATACGCGAACTGGCGCAATCGGTGCCGTCGCTCGGGACGCCTCAAGGACTGATCAAACTGTCCGAGGAGATCGCGCAGCGCCTGAAATACCGGCCAGGCAGCACGGAAGTGACCAGCACAGCCTCTGAGGCGCTCGCGCTCGGCAAGGGTGTATGCCAGGACCATGCGCACCTGATGCTGGCGTGCTGCCGCGTACGCGGCATCCCGGCGCGTTACGTGAGCGGTTATATCGAGCCGGGCGAGGCGCCGCAGGGCGCGAGTCATGCGTGGGTCGACGTCTGGCTCGGCGCCGGCTGGATTTCCATTGACGTCACCCGTGCAGCCTTTGCCAGTGAAATCTACTGCCGGCTGGCGGCGGCGCGCGACTACGAAGCGGCCGCGCCGGTGCGTGGCCGGCGCATCGGCGGCCTCGAAGAGAAGCTGAATGTCTCGGTCACGGTGAATGCGCAGGCGCCCCAATAAGATGTATCGAACAAAGGCCACGGCGCCGCGGCATTACAATAGCGGCGTTTGCTGGTCTTCTGGATATTCTTTATGACTTACTGTGTGGCGATGTGCGTGGACGAGGGGCTGGTGTTCCTGTCCGATACCCGCACCAATGCCGGCGTCGATCACATCAGCACCGCGCGCAAGATGACGGTGTTCGAATTGCCCGGCGAGCGGGTGCTGGTGCTGCTCGGCGCCGGCAATCTGTCGCTCACGCAGGCGGTCCTTCAGGAACTGAGCGAACCGACGGACCCCGAGCGGCCCACGCTGTGGAGCGCGCCCACCATGGCGGACGCGGCGCGAGTGGTGGGGCAGGCGGTGCGCGACGTGCATCACCGCGAAGCCCAGGCACTGCAGGAATTCGGCGTCGACTTCAATTGCAGCTTCATTCTTGGCGGGCAGATCGCCGCGCCCGGCAAGCCGCACGGCGGCCGGCCCTATCTGTTCATGATTTACGCGGCGGGCAATTTCATCGAATCGTCGGCGGTGAACCCGTATTTCCAGATCGGCGAGTCGAAATACGGCAAGCCGATCATCGACCGCGTGCTGACCCCGACCACCCCGCTCGACGAAGCCGCCAAATGCGCGCTGATCTCGATGGACTCGACGCTGCGTTCGAATCTGTCGGTGGGCTTGCCGCTCGATCTGCTGGTGTACGAAAAAGACGCGCTGCGGGTGACGCGTTTCGTTTCGGTCGATCATGACAACACGTACTTCGAAATGATCCACCGCACGTGGGGCGAGCGCCTGCGTCAGGTGTTTGGCGAGATCCCCGACCCCGACTGGCAGGAATCGGCGAATGTGCCGCTGCAGCGTCGCGAGCGGGCGCTGGTGTTGCACCGTGCTCCGGTGGCCGGCGACGAAGCGGTTAGCGCGAAACCTGCCCAGACCTTGGCGCAGGCCGAGAAGAACAAGGCGCAGCGCTAGCGCGGTACCAGGGGCGGCAGGACACGATTGCCCCGCGCCCCGGTCGAAGGTTGCACAATCCCCACCAGCAATAAAAAAAGCCAGCCACCGGCTTACTGCCTGTGGCTGGCTTTTGACAGCGTCCTGCTTTAGCTGTCCGTCAAGTCGATTAGAACTTGTGACGGATACCGAGGCTGACGATTGCTTGCGAGTCCGACGCCGAGAGCGAATCATAGTCGGCAACCGATGCCACTGCGCCCGTGCCCGATGCCTTTTGATAGGCGCCGACCAGGTACACGTCAGTGCGCTTCGACAGGTTGTAGTCACCGCCCAGCGAGATCTGGTTATACGATGCCGATTCACCGTTACCCGAACCGTGCGTGAACGTGTAGCCCAGACCCAGCAATGCTGCCGGCGTCAGTTGGTAATTCACGAAGCCAGCGCCGACGTTGTAACGTTCCGTCGAAGCGAACGTCGACAGGCTGTCCGCCTTGTACTGTGCGTTGCTGTAACGGATACCAGCCGTGACCGGGCCGATAACGTACTGACCAGCAACCGACGCGATACCGATCGACTTAGCCGATGCGAACGGCACGTTGATCGAGTTGAACGTGCCGTCCGACGTCGAGTTCCAGCCCGCCGGGTCGCCAGCAGCGCGAGCGGCCGCCGTGTTGGAGTTGTCCATGCGGATGTAGCCAGCAGCGAGGCTGAACGGACCGTTCGAGTACGTTGCTGCGCCGGACCAGGTTTGACCTGCGCCCGTCGAGCCTGCTACGCCGCCGAATGCGTACATTGCTTCGAACTGGAAGCCAGAGTACGTGTTCGAGGTGTACTTGATTGCGTTGTTCGTACGCGAGCTGTTGTCGTTGTTGTCAACGTCGCTCGGCGTCGTGAATGTGGAGCCCCAGTAGTTGTCAGCCGTAACAGCCTGGACCAGGTCGACCACCGGGTCATACTGGCGGCCGAGGGTGACCGTACCGAACTGGTCGCTTTGCAGGCCAACGAACGCCTGACGACCGAACATCTTGCCGCCTTGACCCAGCGTGCCGTTGTTCGGGCTGAAGCCGTTTTCCAACTGGAAGATAGCCTTCAGGCCACCGCCTAGATCTTCCGTACCCTTCATGCCCCAGCGGTTGCCCTGCAGGTTGCCGGCGGCCAGGCCAATGGAGCTCTGGTTCTTGCCATTAACAGCATTGTTGTTGATGTACTGGATCGAGTCGTCGAGAACGCCGTACAGGGTAACGCTGCTTTGGGCATGGGCTGCACCTGCAGCACCCAGCAGTGCCAGCGAGAGGCTAGTCAGTGCGAATTTTTTCATCCATTTCTCCACGCGATGATTGGTTTCGTTGTTGCGGAAAGGAGAATAGCGCAGGGTGTCTGAAGGGTAATACTGAAAAAAAAAGAGTGTCTCGTAAACGTGACACTGGCCGAAAACGCTTATGTATCAAGGTTGGAGGGGATTATTGCTGATGTGACAACATTGAATGCCGAAAAGCGCATTATTGTTGTTTCATTGATAGTGGAAGCGCCAGCATTCGTCATTTAGGCTGTTGTTTGAAGGGTAAATGTAATTTTGTTGTCTATGACGGCGGCGTGGTTTGAAGTGCCCACATACCAGTGACATCAACGCGGCGGTGATCTATGCGCTGGACAGTTGTGCCCGACTGTGGGTGTTCTCCCTGGTAGGCCACGCGAAACTGGCATCAACCGGCGTCATCGGTGGCGGGTGAGGCAGATGCGTCATTGCTGCGCAGTCGGCCGGCCACCGCCGTCACCACTATTGCCGCACCGGCGGCCAGCAACATCGATCCCCACGGATGACGCTTGACGTAGCGATCTGCGGCCACCGCTTTGCGGCCAGCCTCCAGCAGCGTGGAGGCGGCGGCGCGCGTGGCCTGGTCCTCTGCCCGGATGACTTTGCGGCCGATGCCGGCCGCCGTGCGCATGCCGCTCGACGGTGCTGCCGTGTCGAGCGTTGCAGAGCCAGGCGCTGTCGAGTGGGTTTGTTTAGCCGGAGTGCTCGCCGCAGTCCCCATGCTTCTTGCTGGACTCGTGGTCGCCATGGCTTCGGCGAGTTTTGCACCGGCCTCGGGGTTGTGTGCCCCAAGCGCAGGAATCGTCGAAGCGGCGAACACCGACGCCATCTTCGCACGGCTGCCGGGTGGCGCGTCGAGTTGCCCCCACGCGCCGCGCGGGTCGTGCAATCGTCCGCGAGCGGCCGAGAACTCCGCGCCGAGCAGCAACACCACCGCCGAGAAGTACAGCCACATCAGCAGTACCGCCAGCGAACCCGCCGCCCCAAATGAATTCGCCATGCCCGCATGGGCCAGGTAGAGAGCGAAGAGCTTCTTTCCCGCCGAGAACAGCACCGCCGCGACCACCCCGCCCACCAAGGCGTCGCGCCAGCGGACCAGGGCATCGGGCAGGAATTTCAGCAGGGCGGCGAAGGCGAACGCCAGCACCAGCAGGGCGACCAGCAACTGCAGCAGATTGCCGATCACGACATAGGGCGAGTCGCCCCAGATCCACTTGCCGATAAAGGTGATGGCGGTGTCCAGCACCAGCGACACGATCAGCAGGAACGCCACGCCGAGCACGAGGCCAAACGAAATCAGCCGCACCCGCACCAGCGCGATCACGCTCGACGAGCGCGGACCCGTGAGCGGCCAGACGATGTTGAGCGCGGTATTGAGTGAAGAGAAGGTGGCCGAGGCGCCGATCGCCAATAAGGCGAACGAAATAATGGCCGCGATACCGCCGGCGCTGCCGGCATGACGGGCGTTCAAAACGATGGTCTGCACCCCTGCGGCGGCTTCGTCGCCAAGCAAGCCGTGAATATGCGCGAACAACTCTCCGCGTACCGCCTGGGCGCCGAAGAACCAGCCGGCCACCGCTATCACCATGACGAGCGTGGGCGCGAGCGAAAACGCCGCATAAAACGCGATGCTCGCAGCCATGGCGGCGCAGCGGTCTTCCGCGAATTGCCTGAAAGCGCCCATCGCCCATGAGGCCTGGTGGCGGGCGGCGCGTTGCAGATTGTTGGCGGACAGCGTGTCGATTTCCATGAGGTCTCTTGACGGGAGCGTGGCGCCGGGTTCTGCGCCTGTACGCCGCTGCGGCACGCGCCGCACGCCGCACCACAGAAGGACAGCAAGCACCATGCCTATCACTATAGCAAGGCCATTCCCGCTTCAGGGTAAGCGCCAGGCGAAGTAGGTGTCCACGCAACGAATCCATTAAAGGGAAACGTCTTATACTTTTAAGTACCTCCACATCATCCATGCCGAGGGCGACCATGTTGCAAATGTCCCGGCGTCAGTTCCTGAAGGTGACGGCGTCTACGCTAGCCGGATCGAGCCTGGCCCTGATGGGCTTCTCGCCGGATACCGCGCTCGCCGAGGTCCGACAGTACAAGCTGGCGCGTACCACCGAAACCCGGAACACCTGCCCGTATTGCTCGGTGGGCTGCGGGATCCTCATGTACGGCCTCGGTGACGGCGCGAAGAACGCCACGCCCAGCATCATCCATGTTGAAGGCGATCCCGATCACCCGGTCAACCGCGGCACGCTTTGTCCGAAGGGCGCGAGTCTGATCGACTTCATTCACAGCCCAAGCCGCCTGAAGTATCCCGAGTATCGCGCCGCCGGTTCCAATCAGTGGCAGCGCATTTCGTGGGATGACGCGCTCGACCGCATCGCGAAACTGATGAAGGCGGACCGGGACGCCAACTTCGTGGAAACCACGGAAGACGGCAAGAAGGTCAACCGCTGGCTGACCACCGGCATGCTTGCTGCATCAGCCGGTAGCAACGAGGTGGGATATCTGACGCACAAGACTGTGCGCAGCATGGGGATGCTTGCATTCGACAATCAGGCGCGTGTCTGACACGGCCCGACGGTGGCAGGTCTTGCCCCGACGTTTGGCCGTGGAGCGATGACGAACCATTGGGTCGACATCAAGAACGCGGACGTGATTCTGGTGATGGGTGGCAACGCCGCCGAGGCGCACCCGTGCGGTTTCAAATGGGTCGCTGAAGCGAAGGCTCATAACAAGGCGCGGCTGATCGTGGTCGATCCGCGTTTTACGCGGACCGCTTCGGTGGCCGATTACTACGCGCCGATCCGCACCGGCACGGACATCGTTTTCCTCGGCGGGGTGATCAACTATCTGCTGACGAATGACAAGATCCAGCACGAGTACGTGAAGAACTACACGGACTTCCCGTTCATTGTGCGTCAGGATTTCGCGTTCAACGACGGCATCTACTCAGGCTACGACGCTGAGAAGCACGCGTATCCGGACAAGAATTCCTGGGACTACGAGCGTGGCGACGACGGCTTTGTGAAAGTCGACATGACGCTGCAGGATCCGCGCTGCGTCTATAACCTGCTGAAACAGCATTACTCGCGCTATACGCCCGAGATGGTCGAGAAGACCTGCGGCACGCCCAAGGATAAATTCCAGAAGGTGTGCGAAATGCTTTCCACCACCGCCGTGCCTGGCCGTGCTGGCACGATCCTGTACGCGCTCGGCTGGACACATCACTCGATCGGCGCGCAGATGATCCGCACCGGCGCGATGGTGCAACTGCTGCTGGGCAATATCGGCATTGCCGGCGGCGGCATGAATGCGCTGCGCGGCCACTCGAATATCCAGGGACTGACGGATCTCGGGCTGATGTCGAATTTGCTGCCCGGCTACATGACGTTGCCAATGGAGGACGAGCAGGACTACGGCGCCTACATCAAGAAACGCGCTCCCCAGCAGTTGCGGCCCAACCAGCTCAGTTACTGGAAGAACTACGGCGCGTTCTTCGTGAGCTTCATGAAGTCGTGGTGGGGCGACGCAGCCACGGCCGACAACAACTGGGGCTACGACTATCTGCCGAAGCTCGACAAGCCATACGACCTGCTGCAGGCCATCGAGCTGATGGATCAGGGCAAGATGAACGGCTACATCGCGCAGGGCTTCAACGTGCTCGCGTCCTCGCCGAACAAGGCGAAGACCAGTTCGGCGCTGAGCAAGCTGAAGTGGCTGGTGGTGATGGACCCGCTCGCCATCGAAACCGCCGAGTTCTGGAAGAATCACGGCGACTACAACGACGTCGACGCCTCGAAGATCCAGACTGAAGTGTTCCGGCTGCCCACGACCTGCTTCGCTGAGGAACGCGGCTCGCTGGTGAGTTCGAGCCGCGTGCTGCAGTGGCACTGGAAGGGCGCGGAGGGTCCAGGCGAAGCGAAGAGCGATCTGGAGATCATGTCCGGGATTTTCCTGCGCATGCGCAAGGCGTATGGGGGGGAGGGTGGCAAATATCCCGATCCGATCGTCAAGCTGGACTGGCCGTACGCGAACCCGGAAAGCCCGACGCCGGAAGAACTGGCGATGGAGTTCAACGGTAAAGCCGTGACCGACTTGACCGACCCGAAGGATCCCACCAAGGTGCTGCTGAAAAAGGGCAAGCAGCTCGCCAGCTTTGCCCAGCTGAAGGACGATGGCTCGACCTCGAGCGGCTGCTGGATCTTCTGCGGCGCATGGACCGAGGAAGGCAACCAGATGGGGCGGCGCGACAACGACGACCCGACCGGTATCGGGCAGACCCTCAACTGGGCGTGGGCGTGGCCGCTGAACCGGCGGATTCTGTACAACCGCGCGTCGTGCGATCTGAGGGGCAAGCCGTTCGATCCCACCCGCAAGCTGATCGGCTGGAACGGGTCGGCCTGGACCGGCGCAGACATTCCCGACTTCAAGGCGGACGAGCCGCCTGAAAACGGCATGGGGCCATTCATCATGAACCCGGAGGGCGTGGCGCGTTTCTTCGCCCGCGACGAGATGAACGAAGGGCCGTTCCCCGAGCATTACGAGCCGTTCGAGACTCCGCTTGGCTACAACCCGCTGCATCCGCAGAACGCACAGGCGACCAGCAACCCGGCCGCGCGCGTGTTTCCGGACGACCGGGCGGCCTTCGGCAAGGCGGCGGACTTCCCGCATACCGCGACCACATATCGTATTACCGAACACTTCCACTTCTGGACCAAGCATGCACGGCTGAATTCGATTATTCAGCCGCAGCAGTTCGTCGAGATTAGCGAAGACCTCGCGAAGGAGGTGGGCGTGGTGGCGGGCGACCGCGTGAAGGTGTCGTCCAACCGCGGCTATCTGATCGCGGTGGCGGTGGTGACCAAGCGCATCAAGCCGTTGATGATTGATGGCAAGAAGGTGCAGACGGTCGGCATCCCGCTGCATTGGGGTTTCAAAGGACAGACGAAACCGGGTTATCTGAGCAATACACTGACGCCGGTTGTGGGCGACGGGAATTCGCAGACACCGGAATTCAAGTCGTTCCTGGTGAAGGTCGAGAAGGCCTAGGGGAGACGCGATGGCACTGCAATCATTGGATATCAAGCGCCTCTCGGCCACCACGGTGCAGCCTCCGGCGGTACGTGAACCGATAACCGGCACCGTGGCGAAACTGATTGACGTCAGTAAATGCATCGGCTGCAAGGCGTGCCAGACGGCGTGCATGGAGTGGAACGATCTGCGCGACGAGGTGGGGATCAACCATGGCGTGTATGACAACCCGCTGGATCTCACCGAGCATTCGTGGACGGTGATGCGCTTCTCGGAGTACGAGAACCCGAATGGCAATCTCGAATGGCTGATCCGCAAGGATGGCTGCATGCATTGCGAGGACCCGGGCTGCCTGAAGGCGTGTCCATCGCCGGGTGCGATCGTGCAGTACACGAACGGCATCGTGGATTTCCATGAGGAAAACTGCATCGGTTGCGGCTACTGCGTTACCGGCTGCCCGTTCAATGTGCCGCGCATTTCGAAGACGGACAAGCGGGCGTACAAATGCACGCTGTGTTCCGACCGCGTGGCGGTGGGGCTGGAGCCGGCCTGCGTGAAGACGTGCCCGACGGGCGCGATCGTCTTCGGCACCAAGGAGGATATGAAGCAGCACGCGGCGGAGCGCGTCGAGGATCTGAAGGAGCGCGGTTTTGAGCATGCGGGGCTGTACGATCCGCCGGGCGTGAGCGGCACGCATGTGATGTATGTGCTGCACCATGCGGATCAACCGTCGTTGTACCACGGCTTGCCGGACAACCCGCGCATCAGTCCGATGGTGCGTTTGTGGAAGGGCATTGCGAAGCCGCTGGCGGTGGCGGGCATTGCTCTGGCGGCGCTATCGGGGTTCTTCCATTACACGCGGATCGGTCCGAACGAGGTGACGGAAGAGGATGAACTGGCGGCGCAGGAAGAAGCACGACGCATCAGGGGCGAACGCGAGGAGCAGAGCGATGAACTCAAATGACCCGAATCTGATTGTGCGTTACACGCCGAATGAGCGGACGAATCACTGGATCACGGCGATTACGTTTGTGTTGCTGGCGCTGTCTGGGTTGGCGCTGTTTCATCCGTCAATGTTCTGGCTGACGGCGTTGTTTGGCGGCGGACAGTGGACACGGATTTTGCATCCGTTTGTGGGTGTGGTGATGTTTGTGTCGTTCTTTATTCTTGCGGTGCGGTTCTGGCATCACAATTATCTGGATCGCGACGATGTGCAGTGGCTGCGGCAGATTGATGATGTGCTCGCTAATCGCGAGGAGAATTTGCCGGAGATTGGGAGGTATAACGCTGGGCAGAAGTTGTTGTTCTTTACTATGGTGGTTTGTCTTTTGTTATTGCTCTGCAGTGGGGTTGTTATTTGGCGGCGGTATTTTTCTGTTTATTTTCCCATTGGGGTGATCCGCCTCGCGGCGGTTGTGCATGCTACTGCTGCGTTTGTTTTGATCGTTGGGATTGTGGTGCATATTTATGCTGCGCTCTGGATTAAAGGGTCTGTCGGCGCTATGGTGCGGGGGACCGTTACTCTCGGGTGGGCCAGGAAGCATCATCCTAAGTGGTTTCGGGAGAGTGTTAAATAGAGGTTTGGTTTTGCCTTGCAGGCGGCTGTTTTTTGGTGGTTTTTATTATGGTGTTGGTTTTTTCTTGATTTTTTGTTCGTCTGGTCGGGTTTGTTTTTGGCTGTTTGCCTATGGCGTTGGCCTTTCCTTGTATTGTTATCGGTCTATTAGCTTCGTCCCTGTGCGGGGCAGCACTTACTTTCTTTGCCGCCGCGTAACTATTCAGCAGTTGTAAACCGGAGCCAGGCACTGCATAGTGCTGGACATGACGAAGATGCCTGACATCGAA